>ENA-OSEO01002410-OSEO01002410.1-sediment-metagenome-genome-assembly--contig:-NODE-2410-length-26639-cov-5.697764_pt1 | contig 26639 bp, 21 predicted proteins | sample MGYA00237883_ERZ534232 | MGnify/ENA metagenome assembly ERZ534232
CCACAGAGCTTTCCAAGCTCGAGCACATCGCAGTCGATACCGAATCAAACAGCTTCCATGCATACGTCGAAAGAGTGTGCCTCATTCAGATCTCGAGCGACAACCAGGATTACATCGTCGATCCTCTCGTGCTGAACGACCTGGAGCCGCTGGGCGACATTCTCGACAATCCCCGTATCGAAAAGATTCTGCATGCCTCGTCCAATGACGTCCTCGGGCTGCGGCGAGATTTCGGCTTTCACATCAGCAATCTGTTCGACACCGCGACTGCCTGCAGCTTGCTCGGCTGCAAGCAACTGGGGCTCGCGACCATCCTGCAGCAGCATTTCGATATTCGGCTCAACAAGAAATGGCAGCGCTGCGATTGGGGGAAGCGCCCCTTGCGTCAGGAACAAATCGACTATGCCCGAATGGACACGCATTACCTCATTGCTCTCCGTCACCAGCTGGCGGCTTCTTTACAAGCGAAGGGCTTGTGGGAGAGTGCCAAGGAAGCTTTCGACAAGTTGAGCGAGCAAGAAGCCCAGGAGAAGCCTTTCCAACCCGGCGGCTTCATCCATATCAAAGGCGCCCGGTCCTTGGACCCGGTGGGGAAACGGATTTTAAAGGCTCTTTACATCTACCGGGAAAAGGAAGCCAAACGCCGTGACAGAGCCCCATTCCGGATTCTTTCCAACGAAACCCTGTTGCGACTCGCCACCAGCCGGCCTCATAATCTATATGACTTCGCAAGGACCAAAGGTCTGCCTCACCATTACCGCAACGGCCGTAGAGCGCACAGCCTGCTGGAATTGATCAACCATAATAATGAAAAAGAGATCAAAGAGGCCGAAGAAGAGGGAATTTCCTTTCATTTTCTGGCTGCTCCGGTGGAGCTTGAAGGAGACTCGAAGGGCCGGGTGAAAGAGATAAAATGCATCAGGATGCAGCTTTGCGAGCCGGATGAGAGCGGGCGCTGCCGGCCGGAGCCGATTGGCGGATCGGAATACACTATCGAGGCGGACACCGTGGTGGCTGCCATCGGCCTTGCCACAGACCTTTCGGTGCTTGGCAACGGTGATGAAGAAAAACCGAAGACCACCCGTCGGGAGACCCTTGAAGTCGATTCGACCACCTATGCCACATCCATTCCCGGAGTATTTGCCGGGGGCGATGTGGTGACCGGAGCGGCAACGGTGGTCGGAGCCATCGAAGCCGGTAAGGAAGCTGCCATTTCCATCGACCGCTATTTGAGCAGAAAGGATCTGGCTGCCGGCAGAGCCGGGACCCGTGAGCGCGAAGATTTGCCGCCCATGGTCGCACCGCTTGCAGGGAGGCGCACGGCCATGGCGCGACTTTCCGGGGAAGAGCGCAGGCGTTCTTTGGACGAAGTGCATCTTGGCTTTACCGAAGAGCAGGCGGTGAAGGAATCCCGATGCTGCCTGCACTGCGGTGTGAGCCGGCCCGACGGAGGCCGTCTGCCTGTTTCCGAGTATCTGGCGGCCCAGCGGCGCTTCCGGCATCTGACCGAAGTCGAAATTCAGAAGATCCAGGACCGGGTCGATGCCGACTATGAGGCTCTGCTGGAGCGCTGCGGAGTCAAATAGCGGCACAAAGGATGCCGGTTTATGGAATGGATTTTAATTGTAGTTTCACACTAGCTTTTTGTTGACAAGGGTCATTCATTCTGATACTGAATGCCCCTTGTTTGAGGTCAGTTCCCCGGTAGCTCAATTGGCAGAGCGGGTGGCTGTTAACCACTAGGTTGATGGTTCGAGTCCGTCCCGGGGAGCCAGTAAGTAACAAAGGCCAGGTTAACGACCTGGCCTTTTTTGTGTGGTGTGACATGCGTTGTGCTTCATATACCTTGACCAACAAACCCTGAAAGGAATAGCCATCGAATTTTTTGAACCTTGCTTGATTGAATCTAGCTCAATAACTGTTAGGTACGAACCTTCCCATCTTCACTCATTTTTCTTTGGCAATGATCCAGCGTTTTCTGTTAATTAAAGCATCCATGTTTTGGAGTGATTTTCGGTGTTGCCTCTACTTGAATGCTTCGGTGAACGGGAATGCGAGCTTTTCGGTTACTCAAATTGTTCATCTGCCTGTTATTTATGACTTTTGTTCTACCTTGCTCGACAGAAACAAGAGAGCAATGGAGGCAAATGAATGACGGTTTGTTTTTGGGAGAGTTCGTTGCCCAAAATGAGTCGGATCAGAACCCATTAAAGATCACTATTCTAAAAATTGATCCCGCCAAATATGTTTTCAAACTGTTGTGCGCATCCGAACAGCATGGTGAAAAATTAACGGTCAAGGACTGGGCGCAAAAATTCAATCTGATCGCTGCCATCAATGCCGGTATGTATCAGACAGACGAACTAACCAGCGTCGGTTACATGAAGAATTTCCAATATATCAATAATCCGAAGATGAACAGCTACAAAGCGGTGCTTGCATTCAACAGAATTGACCGGAGTGTTCCGCCGATACAAATCATCGATCGGGAATGCCAGGATTATGCCGCCTTAAGATCGAAGTATCGAACCCTCTTCCAGGGGATCAGGATGATTTCGTGCGACGGCAGAAACGTCTGGAAACAGCAGCCGGACAAGTGGAGCACTGCAGCGGTCGGCATCGACAGGGACGGCAATGCCCTGTTTATATTTTGTCAAACCCCTTCGTCCGTACACGATCTCATAAACGCCTTGTTGGCCCTGCCCCTATCCATCCATAACGCAATGTATCTGGAAGGCGGACCGCCGGCGTCTTTTTACCTGGCCGAAGGCGGCGTTGAGCTTAAACTGCGAGGGTCTCACAATTTCGATTTTGCCGGGCCAATCCCCAATGTACTGGGGTTGGCGGCTAAGTAATATGGTTTTGAGAGAGGGGGAGCAAGAAAAACTGGCTCACCGCGGATTAATGTGATGCAGGCTGGTTCAAGTCGGAGGCTTGAACCAGCCATGGGGCCGGCTACAGGGCTATGTCCCGCTAATCCGCCAAGAGCCGAAAAATTTTAAATCGACGGTGGGAGCTAGAAAACCATGTTTGTTCTGACTGAAGAGTTTATTCGCAATCAGGTGGCCGATTCAAGAATCATTTACCAGCGCGGGGAAAGACTGTTTCAAAACGGTGCCTATTCTTGCACCGGAGCAGATCGCGCGGCAGGGTCTTTCATCTACGAAGTGGACGGCAATTACGGCGACTACAGGATCAACATCGAATTTGCCAACGGCGGACTCGAGTACTCCTGCGATTGCCCGTATCCGGGTCTCGGCTGCAAGCACACGGTGGCCGTTTTGCTCGACATTATGGACCGGATGCAGTTCGACGACAAATGCGTGCAGCCCGTCGACATTGCCGACACTCCGAGCCTGGCAGCCTGTCTGAGTGCCGATGAGATCAGAGATCAGGCCATCGAAGATCGAAACAAGCGGGCTAAAACCGAGAGCATGACTGCAATCCTCGGAGACATGTACAAGGGTGAACACCTTGTTGAAACAGCCAGGGGAATTCAATACAAGGTAACCCTGCATGACCCCGCCGCAGGCCTGGGACACTGCAGCTGCCCGGATTATCTGACCAATCGGCTCGGCACCTGCAAGCATCTGGTCTTTATCAACGAGCACCTCAGCAAGAAAAGGAATCTGCAGAAAAATCTCGAGGCAGAGCGGTTTCCGTTCGTAGACATTTACTGGGATTCCAGCCATGGCAGGCCGAGACTCTTTTGTGAACGGCCGCAGGAGGAGATCCTGGATATTCACCCTTTGCTCGAGGAAAACTTCGGCCACGACGGGCTCTTCGTCAAGGAGGACCTCACCGACTTTTTGCCGGTCTTCTTTCAGCTCCAGGGCAACAAAAGGGTTCGGGTGCAGGAGCCTGTATTGAGCCGGTTGGAGGATGACCTCAGCGTGCGCCAGCTGGAGGAGTTAGCCAATAACGGAGTCCCTGCGCTCGACAAAATCAGCGCCCGGCTTTATCCGTATCAGGAAAAGGGCGTCCAGTTCGGTCTGTACCGGAGAGCGGTCCTGATCGGCGATGAAATGGGATTGGGGAAAACTTTGCAGGCCATTGCCTTGAGTGTTCTAAAAAAAGAGGTGTTCGGATTTCAGCGGGTATTGGTGGTGACACTGGCATCGCTCAAAGAACAATGGAAACGCGAGATCGAGCGGTTCACCGACGAGCGGGCCGCAGTGGTGGCGGGCGGACAGCAGCGGCGTGAGGCTCTATACAATGATTCCGGCAGTCTATTCAAGATCACCAATTACGAAGCCGTGCTGCGGGATGTGACGGTTCTCGCGCGGTTCAAGCCGGATGTTGTCATCCTCGATGAAGCGCAACGCATCAAAAACTTTGCCACCAAGACCGCCGAGGCGGTCAAAAGCATTCCCCGCAAACACTCTATGGTCCTCACCGGCACCCCGCTGGAAAACAAGCTTGAAGACGTCTACTCAATCGTGCAGTTTCTCGACCCTCATATGCTCGCTCCTCTCTGGAAGTTTGCCGCCGACTATTTTATGCTGAGCCGCGACAAGAAAGGCAAAATACTCGGCTACCGCAACCTCGATAAGCTCAGCGAGCGGCTTAAAGCCGTCGTCATTCGCAGGCGCAAAGAGGAGGTGCTATCCGAGCTGCCCGACGAAGTCGTGAACAACTATTATGTCGATCTGACCGACCAACAGGTGAAAATCCATAGCGGCTACCTCCAATCTTTGTTGCCTCTCATCAACAAGAAATTCCTCACACCCATGGATCTCAGGAGGCTGCAGGAGCTTCTTTTAAAAATGCGAATGGTTTGCAACTCGACTTATTTGATCGATCGCAAGACCAATCTTTCCCCCAAGCTGAAGGAACTGGAAAGCATCCTCGATGAACTGGTAATGGAGAGTCAGCGGAAGGTGGTGATTTTCAGCGAGTGGACCACTATGACCTATCTTGTGGGCAAGTACCTTTCGCAGGCCCGCATCCCCTTTGTGGAGCTGTCCGGCAAAATCCCGGTGGCAAAACGGCAGGCGCTCATTGATGAATTCACCAGAAATCCGCACTGCAAGGTTTTTCTCTCCACCGACGCAGGCGGCACAGGATTGAATCTGCAGGCGGCCGACTGTGTCATCAACGTTGAGCTGCCCTGGAACCCTGCCAGGCTGAGCCAGCGCGTCGGACGGGTGAGCCGTATCGGACAAAAGAGCCAGTGCGTCAATGTGGTGAACCTGATTGCCAAAAACAGCATCGAAGAGAAAATCCTGGCAGGACTCCAACTAAAGCGAGACGTCTTTGACGGCGTCTTTGACGGCGGACCGGACATGGTTGAATTTTCCCATGAAAAACGAACGGAGATACTCAATAAGCTGCGCGAGATGATGGGCGAAGAGCCCGCTATGCCGGCTCCGGAACAAAGAGCCACCGAAGAGCTGCCGGAAGATACTCCCTACTATCTCAACCCCCAGGTGTTGCAGGAACAGAGCGAAATAGTGGCCTTTGCGGCTGAAGAGCCGATCTATGAACCGGAGGCAGAGCCCAGCGTGTCTCAGAGCGAACAGCCGAGCGCACAAAGAGGCGATTTCAGCCTTGCCGCGCAGCCGCCGGAAAAACTCGAGCAGGTCCTCAATTCGGGCATGCAATTCATCAGCGGGCTTTTGGAAATGGCCACCGGCCAGAAACTGAAGACCGTGGAGAGCGAACAGCAGATGATTCAGATCGACAAAGAAACCGGCGAAGTGACCATGAAATTTAAATTGCCCGGCTTTTAGGGGATGAACACCATTTGGTCGTTAATCTGCAGGAAGCTCCCTGTTGACGCCTTTCAGTATCAATCATATTAAGCAGGCGATCGATCCTTTTTCACCCGAGAACAGAGGTATATTATGGCACACGAGGATATCCCTCTTAATGAGCGCATCATCTTTGCCCTGGATGTGGATTCACCCGAACTGGCCAAAGAATGGGTGAAGCGTCTCGAGTCCCACCTCAAGTTTTACAAGGTCGGGCTGCAGCTGTTCCTTGCCGGCTGGTTCCCCATCGTGGATTGGATAACGGGGCGTGGTCACAAGGTGATGGTCGACCTCAAATTTTTTGACATTCCAGAAACCGTTGCCCTTGCAGTCAAGCAGCTCCAGGACCGCAACGTGACGTTCACCACGGTGCATGGGAACGATCCCATCGTACGTGCCGCGGTTAGAGAAAAGGGCGCGCTTAAAATTCTTGCCGTAACGGTGCTCACAAGCTTCGGTGAAGACGATATGCGCGAGATGGGATTTACCGGCAAAGTTGAAGACCTGGTGCTGCTGCGCGCCCGGCGGGCACTGCAGCTCGGCTGCGATGGTGTGGTCTCTTCGGGCCTTGAGGCGAAAAGGCTTAGAGATGATTTGGGCGAGAACTTGTTGATCGTAGCACCGGGAATTCGGCCCGGCCAGAATATCGAGATTCAAGAAGACGATCAAAAAAGGATCATGACCGCCCAAAAGGCTATCGTCAATGGCGCCGATTATATCGTGGTCGGCCGGCCGATAGCCCACGCGAAAGATCCCATCGCTGTCGTTGAATCCATGCAGTCCGAAATAGAAAAAGGTTTGCGTAGCTGATCCCCTTTTGCGACCAGGATTCAATTAGCAATAACTCAACACCGGCAAAAACGAGGCGGCCTTCATCCGGCCATCCTTACCGTGCTGGCGGAATGACATAAAAAAGAATGGAGAAAAAATGCAGGATACTACCGGCCAGCACAAATAGATGCCAGACCGCATGATGATAGGGCAGTCTGCGCCAGGCGTAGAAAGCTATTCCGGACGTATAAGCCAAACCTCCGGCAACCAGCAATACCAGACCGCCGAGCGCGAGGGCGGATAGCAGGGGCTTGAGGGCAATCACTACCGTCCACCCCATACCCACATACAGACCAATCGCCAGCGCGGGCCATCTTCGCGGGAAGAAAATCTCAAGCAGCACACCCGCGACAGCAAGTCCCCAAATCACGCCAAACAGAGACCAGCCCCAAGGACCGCGCAGGTTTACCAGAGTGAACGGTGTGTAGGTTCCTGCAATGAGAAAAAAAATGGCTGAATGATCGATAACCCTCAGCACGGTTTTAGCACGAGGTAGTTGAACGCTGTGGTAGAGCGTTGAAGCCGTATAGAGTAAAATAAGAGTTAAACCGAAAATGCCGCAGCTTACGATGTGCCATGCGTTTCCGTATATGCTTGCCGAAACGGTGAGAATCGCGAATCCCGCTATCGCCAGAACAAGACCGATGCCGTGAGTGATGCTGTTCGCGATCTCTTCTCCAATACTGTATCGTAATGAGGTCACTCTGGCACTCGTCTTCCTGATTTAGATCAAAGCAGCTTCGGCGCCCGTCAGTACCCGTATTTGCCCGTTTCGATTCTTATCAATATACCGTTTTCGAAGGTCAGGTAGCGGACAAATTTCGTCGATCCGAGATTATAGGTCCATTCTTCAACGAGCACCGTTTCTTTGACTGAAAAGGTCTCCCTATTACCGTGAGACCCGTAAAACCTTTTGGCCGCCCTTTCCACCTGGTAGCTATTGGACCAGTCGGGGTCTCCGCATTTACCCAAAACATCAAAGGTGTTATCTCCAATGGAAACGATCCTGCCTTTACAGCGCAAGCCACCTGGCTGCCTTGAATTCAAAGCGAATCCGCTGCTCAACCAAATCAGCAAAAAGGCTGGAACCAATATGGAAGCCACAGAAGACAACTTTCGGATTGAATCACGATGCATAATTACTCGCCCCCCAACTGGAACTTGACTTTCACGCCCGGAATAAATTCCATTATGATCAGGTAACGACATGCTAACTCATAACATAATAGACGGAAAGACTATCCGTTCCAATTTTCCGGGACTATGGGATGCTCCCAATCAGAGAATTATTAAACCGAATCCGCTGGGACTCCGAATTCGCGAAAGGCTGTTTTGAGGTCGGCTACTTCGATCACATCAAACGAGAAATCGTTCGTGTCTCTTTCGATGAAATCATATTCGAAGAAGGCAACAAGTTTTCATTTCTGCTGCGAGATTATGAAGGTGATCTGATTGCTATTCCGTTTCATCGAGTCAAGGAACTTCGGAAGGACGGGACCCTCATTTGGCAGAGGCCGGGCTGATTCTTCGCTTTTTCAAAAAAAACGATAGCGTAAGGTTTCAAAACGTGGTTTGGAAGGAAGCGATTTCAGCAATGGTTCGCAGGCATAGACAATACATAAAAAAAAGAGAGCCAGGAAGGAGGGGAAACCTGGCTCTCCCATCGGAGGAGGAAAGAGTTGCTTTCCGGTCACATTGTATCAAGTGTCTCAAATTAATCAAGTGTTTTTACACAAATTTTTTGACAGCTCGAATTCTTGTGCTTGATCTGAGATAGTCCGGCATCAGGCCAGGCTTGCCGTAAGATAGTCAATGGTCATCGGCATATTCAGGATCAGCTTGGACACGAATTGAACGCCAATCCGAGCACTTTTTACCTCGCAATATTGCAGATGCCCGCCGTGCTCTCTGTCGCCTGTCAGAAAATGCAGGTGATAACCCGCCATACTGAGAGACTTCATAAAATCGGGAGTATAGAAGCCGACAATCGTTCCTTCCACATCGTTATATTCAAAAGTTTCCGCTGTCACCTCATTTATCGGGCGGTAATTTTCCTGCTTGGCAACCGACCATGCCCTTACGCGGGAGAAAACCGCATCAATGCGCAAGGCGTAAAACATGTTCATTGAAGGAAGGAGACGGTACAGAAGGTTCTTGAAGGCTGCATAGTCGAGATGTTCGGAAACCTCTTCCACGGTTGTCGCTTTAAAGCAGGTCACGCAAGCAAAAGGCGTCTGGACGGTGTCACTGATCTGCCGGGTGTGGCCGTCTGCTCTTAGCTGATAGACCATGCCGTCAATCATCACCATCTCTCCGTCAAGGTCGTTGAAGGTCCCCAGACCGAAATCGCCATGCTTTTTGATTTCTGCGATGGTGGTATTCTCTTCATAAAGGCCTTTCATTAAGGCACTTACGGGAGCCGAAAGATAAACGACGCCTGTTTCCCTGTGGTTGCTGAGGAACTGCCGCAATGCCTGCTCTGTAAGCTCGGATGGAGACCGGCCTGTGAGGTCGGCAACATTGGTCAGCTCATCCGACAACTCGCCGGGCAAACTAACCTGGTGACTCATTGATCTTCTGGCAGCTTCAGGTATCATCTTTTGTCCCTCCTTTATTTTACCGAACACTCCCGTTGCAAGAGATAGCTGGTCCCTCATCTTTAGTAGGTAATTTTAACAGGTACAAAATGGGCAGTACTGCCTATAGACAAAGCCTGCAGTTTGTGGCTGGGTGACCTGCACGCATCCATCATCATGGGGAGCCGGTCGGTTTATGGAAAAGGTCTGCCGCTATTTCTTGCCGGATATCTGCAAAGCCAGACGTGGAAATGGCTACTGCACCTATGGCGATTTGAGCCGAATCTCAAAACCGACCCTTTTCATCAAAATGGCCTTCCATGCCCAAGTTTATCAGATCAACGATGCGGTCCCTCCAATCTATGTGAGTGCCGATTATTGCAGAGGCCCCAAGCACTGCCCCTGGTACACCCAATCATGATCCCGGCACTCATTGCAGCAACTGACTACTCCCGGTTTAACAGTACATCGCAATGGTGCGCCTTGCCCACCTGCATCTAAAGCTCATAAATGTAGAGCATCAGATCCGAGCGGGTAACCACGCCGACGACTTTGTCCCGGTCGACCACCGGAAGTAATCCGATGTCTGACTCACCCATGAGACGAACCGCCTCCCTAGCATTCTGGTCGGGATGCAAAACGGGAGCTTTGGCCTTCATGAAACCTTTTATCGGGGCCTTCAATTGTGAATCGGTTCTTGCCTTGGCAAGTTCGGTATCGGTAACTATACCGAGCAGTTCACCCCCATCTGCAACCACTGCAGCCCGGATGCCCTGATCGTCCATGATCAAGCGGGCGTCGACCATAGCGGTGGCAGGAGACAGGTAAAGCTTTGGCTCGGACATAATGTCTTTAACGCACACCCGAGGCCGCTCCATTTGGGTCACCAGCTCAACAACCTGACGATATACACCGGCCGGGTGTTCCGTCCTGACCATAGCCGAACCGGCGGCAGGATGGCCGCCTCCGCCGAGTTTGCGCACCACCGCTCCGACATCAATGCCGTGGCTGCCGCTTCTCCCTATGACCATGCACGCATTATGATCGGTGCAAAAGATGCCGAAGGCCGCATCCAATCCTTTAAGCTCCTTATACGTGGTGACGACCGATGACAGCATGTGCATTCCGTTTTCTATCGGCAGAAAAGAGATGCCCACCTGGTAGCCGGCAACCCGAAAAACTTCTGCTCCTTCCAACATCAGTGTCAGTGCGTCGGTTTGGCCCGAATCGAGGGACATGCTCAGATAGGCTCCCGCAACATTGAGATCAGCCCCGTTTTCCAAAAGATATCCAGCAGCATAGGCATCCTCGGTGGTGGTCGACGGATAAGTCAGATTGCCGGTATCGTCATATAAACCCATCAGAAACAATGTCGCCTGCATGGGCGCAAAAGCCAATTCGCGTTTGCGCATTTCGCGCAGCATGAGGGTAATGTTTGCCCCCGCTTCTTGCTGGCATTTCCAGGACGGTTCGATGTTACCGCCCTGCATGTGGTGATCCCACAAAATAACTTCGAGATCGGCACGCGCCTGCAGCTCACTCATCCGGTCCAGACGATTCCAGTGATTGGTGTCCACGACAATGAGCATAGTGACATCGGCCGTATCAATCTCCTTCCTGGATACGATCCTGAACAAATCCTTATGAATCGCCAGGAATTCTTTGACATCCGGCTGGACCAGCTGAGGCAGCACCCCCACGGTTCCCGGATAGAGATAAGTTGCAGCGACAAGAGAAGCCAGCGCATCAAAATCCGTATTGACATGCGTCGTCGCTATATGCATCTGCATCCTCCGAAATCGTCCACTACTGATGGATCTAATTCATGCACTGAAAGCCCGGAAAAAACTATCGCATGGCCTCGCATTGACTGCCCTTTTTGAGCGCCACTCCGTAGGGTGCGAAGTCGAGACCATAGCGCTCATAATCGCACCTGCATTGTATCCGTTTAATTCATGCTTAATTTTTGAAGAGAATAAAGGAGGTGAATCATGAAAGCAATGAGAACGATGACGGTTTGTAAAGTCATTATCACTGTAGCTTCACTCTTCATGCTGTTGGGATGTGCAGGAATGAGCACAACCGAGCAGCGAGTGCTGAGCGGCGGCGCAATCGGCGCAGGTACAGGCGCTGCTGTTGGAGCCGCCTCTGGAGGATCTGCCGGAACCGGCGCCGCAGTCGGGGGTGCTGCAGGAGCAGTCGGTGGGTATCTCTACGATAAATCTAGATACTAGACATTAACAGGGATAAATTCTTTCTGTTGATAAAAGGCGGAGCCTCTACACGCTCCGCCTTTTCAAGTTACGTCTTATTTGGACCTTTCCAGGAAACCCGTCGATCATAGGATGCAAAGGAAGTCACCAGATGGTGGCTATTCCGGAAATCGGGTTTGCTCGCTTTCCGGTGCACAAACCTGGATTCGCTCCTTCCAATCGCCGTCACTGCAGATTTTGCACTTTCCAGCAATACATTCTTCGGTCCCGTGCGGATATATTCGCTCTTCGTGTGTGCAAAAGCTTTGTGTTTTCCTCTCCATTGCCTCTACTCCTTCTCGTGCAAACGTTGGGCAGGAACATCCACTTCACGCTGCCTTGGTTAGGTATCGTCTAACGCTCATAAATTAACTACCATCCAACTCATTTGCCAGCTTTTGGGGCCAGGCCGGCTACGCGGCGACAAAATACCTGTTCGGAGCACTTTGATATTGATGCGCTCTCCATACTTCCGGTAGTCTCCGATTGTTGTGGAAAGCGACTTTTGGAATCAGCGGCGCTAGGCTGCAATTGGATATTACCCAAGTTCAGCTTGACACCCCAACGCCTTCGAAGATAGGCTGCTGCGATAAGTCAATCGATTTCACCGGACTCTATCGCTCGTACGCACTGTAGCGGCCGTGAAGGGTTTGTCATCGGGTGGTAGGCAGAGTGACTCTAAAAGAGGAGGATACTATGGGGAGAGTGGTTTGCACCATCACGGCTCTTCTTTCGTCCATAATGGTCCATGCAGCAGACGCTGCCGGAACGGGAGAAATGGAATCCGGTTTCAGGTGTGGTACGCATCTGGTGTCAAGAATGGACCAAAGCTTCCAGGTCCTGCAAAGATGTGGTCAGCCCCGGTCAAGGGAGAATATTTCCGGTGTGGCCGGTCCCGTAATGGAAAAGTGGGTTTATGGCCCCTCTGGCGGTTATTACACCGTATTAACATTTAGAGACGAGGTTCTGATCAGAATAGAACAAGTCCGTGCAGATGAATGAAGTGAGTTGGGAGGAGAATTGCCCAGTGCATACCCCACTTCATCAAGTACGAGCGGCTTCTCACACATAAGCCTTGAGGGGTTGCAGGTGCTGTTTTCTACTTCCATTGTTGATCTTCGACCCAATAGTTGCCATAAAAGACCGTGACCGAGCGTCGGTCGACGTCAATTTCCTGGCAGCGACCGGTGGTGGGCTCCCATCCCCGTTGAAATCTTTCTCCCACAACAGCGAGGATTTTGGGCTTGCCACAACTTCTACATGTGCCAATTGGGCCGCTTGCCGATCCATTGCTGGACGGTTTCCTGCAGCCAACGGTCCAGGTTTCCGGCCAGGTAGAAAGTCGGAGAGAGAAGGTTCCCGCCGGGAACAATCCCGCCTTCCTCAACAGCCAGGCGGTAGAGCTTCGTTTGGGGATAGATTCGAATGCCCGAGGAGACCTTCACGGTCTCAAGCTCAAGCGAGTCAGCGAAGCTCAGGCTCTCAAGCACCGTCTCTTTTGTTTCTCCCGGCCCACCCAATAGCAGGAATCCCGTCCGACTAATTCCGCGGACTTCAAGCATCTTTGAAATGGACCTGACCTCCTCAGGTTGAAACCTTTTGTTGAGGGATCTTAGAATTTTCCTTGCTCCGCTCTCAAAGCCCAAACTCACCTCGACGCATCCCGCCCGTGCCATTTTGCCGACCAGGTCCTCGTCAATCCTCCACGGATAGAGGATGCAGCGCCATTGGATGTCGAGTTTTCTCCTGGTAATCTCGCTGCAAAAATCCTTTGCGTAAGTTTTTGGGAGGTTGAAGGTGTTGTCGACCAGAAAAAAGTGGGTAAAGCCCTCTTCGACAAGTCGCGAGATGGAATCCGCTGCAGCTCTCACCGAGCGCTTTCGAACAGCTCTGCCTTCTATGGCGGCCGTTGAACAATAGCTGCAATCCATCGGACACCCTCTGCGGGTCTGGAAGGGAAGCCAGATCTTCTGATTATTGATGCTTTTGGGAAAGGCGAGCAGTTCCTTCGGGAAAGGTAGCCCGTCGAGGCTTTGAATGCGTCTTGGAGCGGACATCCCTTGTGAAGTTACCAATCCGAAAACGTCTGTAAGATCGGCTCTCGCTGACAGCCTGGCTAGAAGGGTGACGAAAGCCTCTTCCCCTTCTCCGCAAATACCCATGTCCGCCCCCAGATAGGAGAGCGTCTCTTGAGGGAAGATGCTGAATCCAGCGCCTCCCAATACGGTCGGGGCTCGGGAGATCTTCTTGCAGCACGCCACCACGTCCTTTACCGGATCAAGCAAGAATCTGGGAGTTTGCATATTCTGGTCGTCGATGTTGCGAACCGACAGGCCGATCACCTCCGGCTGAAAGTCCTCGACGGCATGTTCAAGAGTTGTGAGGAAGTTTTCCCTGGTCGCCAGATTCAGGAAATGGACCTCATGTCCGGCGCTCTCGACGGCAGCCGCAATGGAGGCTAGGCCAACCGGGAGAACGGGCATATTGATCTGTTCGGTATTGGCGGAAACCAAGAACACCCGCATCTGCATTTTCCTTCGAAGCATGTTTAAAGGTCTCAACATGAGACGGATCGGTCAGTGGCCTATATCCCGCTTCGTTAAGGTTTTAAATGTTGGGGGCGAAAATCACAAAATCCATTGGCTTCCACACCGGGGGCAGTTGACCACAGGATACCCGCAACCATCCTTGCCGGTATCCTTCGCCAATCCCTTACCACATGCGCGGCACCGCATTCTGTAGAAAAACAAGAGCGAAAATCGCAAGGCCAGTATCAAAATGACCATCAAATTGACCGACATCACGCCCCACACGGTTGGGGCGCCTGCCAGAAGTGAGATCGGCACCAAAATGACGTCGATGACCGCCACGGGGACCAACGCCAGCATGAATCGTTTGAACGGTGTGGTCTTAATGATTCTCTTTGGGCGCATGTCGGATATTCCCATAAGCTAATCAGACAATTGGCTTCAGGGAAGCAGCGGTCTAATCGTCTTTCAAGGTGAAGCACCCTCGCTAGAGCGATTCTTCAATTTAATAGCATTATAATCCGCGTTTGATTATCCAATGACGGAAAACCGAGAAGCCGAAACCAAGTACTTCATTTTACCGTGAGCTCCGGCTCGAAGATACCGCCTTGGCGGTATTTCTTCGGGATGACGGTTCTACGGTCATTTGATTGTATGGACGTGTACTAATCCAAAAATCTCCGTATGGCCTGATTAAAAAGTTCTGCAGTTTCAACGTTGGTGAGATGCAGGGCCTTCGGCAGCACGAGCAGTTCCGCGCCTTTGATTTGTTCCTTGATAGCCTCGGCCGCAGCTATCGGAGTGCTTGAGTCTTCTTCTCCGACAATGATCAGAGTCGGTGTGGTGATTTTCGCGACAGACTGAGAAACATCAAAATTGCTGATCGCCCGGCAGCAGCCCACGAACCCTGGAACCGGAGTGTTGACGATCATGTTGCGGATATGCTCCGTTATTTGCGGGTGGGTGCGCTGAAACTCCGCGCTCAGCCAACGTTCCAGCGTTTGCTCTGCCAAGGCGCTCATCCCATGGCTCTCTGCGGTTCTGATGCGCTCGTCCCAGGCGGGAGCCTTTTCCGGGGGGACGCGACTGCTGGTATCGCAAAGAATCAGAAGTTCCAGTCGCTGCGGGTGCTCGATGGCAAGAACCTGTCCAATCATTCCACCCATGGAGATTCCCACAAAATTTGTCCGCTGGATGCCGAGGTGATCGAGCAGTCCGATAACATCTCTGCTCAACTCCTGCATCGAGTAGTCTCCTGCAGGGGCCGAGGAGCTTCCATGTCCGCGGGTGTCGAGACGCAAAAGGCGATAAGAATCACGCAACGCCGGCAGTTGCAAATCCCACAACTGCAAAGTGGCGGCCAAAGAGTGGCTGAAGGTGATCACCGGTGCGTCTGCGGGTCCTTCTATCTCGTAGTGAATGGTTATATCGTTGATACGCGCCTGCATTATTCCCTCCTTTGTGTTGGACTCTGCCACCTGATGGTGCTGTATGAAAGCTCAAAAGTGCTCCGCTAACGCACTTTGGCATTGATTGACTACACAGAAGTCTATATTCGCCTATATCCTTCCAGCGGAAGAAAGTTTATGGTTGGCCTAACTTGAGAGGAACAAAATTGTAACTTCATCGAAATAGAACCTCAACCCCGGGTAAAGTCACTCTTTTGAGAAATGAGCATGCGACGATTCGGCATTTATTCGTATGTGTGTCTCTAAACGGAAGAAGCCGCCGGTTTTCTCTCGGGTACTTTGGACGCTGAATTCGAACTTCGCTCCGTCCAAGAGAAGCTCCACATATCTATCGATACCAGTGGGTTGAAGGCATGTTTCTTGTAACAAGTAAGTTTGTCGAGTCGTCAGAGATCCTGTTGTGCATTATATGCCTTAGAAAGGAGACGAAGATGCCAAGAGAATTTACCGTCATTTCCGGCAAAGGTGATGAGAGACAGGATTACAGCATAGCGACACTGGACGAAAGGGTATTTCATTTCAGGAACATAGTCGGTTCTGTTTGCGCGGATGCTCAGGACGTCTGGGCAGAGCTCTGGAGAGAATTTCAGGGTACCGTGACCGATGGTCACATGGTGTTGCCGGGTGCTGAAGCAGGTTTCACCCCGAAATGCGGATGGCCGGAGTTTTTGGAGAAAATCTGGCTGATGAAACATCACATCGACTATGTACAGAAATTGTCAGAGAAGGGGATGTGAACATTTTTGTGCATTCTCCACTTCTCAGTCTGAAAATGATACAAATTTGTGCTAAGTAACAGAAACGCCAGCCGATACATACTTCGGAAGTTCCCCTACAGTGGCCGACAGCGCTTAGTCATCCCCTACTGGCATGCATAACGAAGGCATTGTCAATCTTCCGCGGTGTTTGGCGCAAGCCATTTGGCTTCTAGCTTCGAGCAAGTGTTGGAAGAGCACTGTCACATAATGCAAATCTGGTTCGAAATCGCGCTTCTTTCTCCAAAATAGAATGAGCAAGACACCAGTTTTGCTCATTTCTCGAGTCATGCACGCAATGTGTGCGCAAAACCAAAAGGACTTACAGACAGTCTCTGTAAGTCCTTGATTTTTTTTTGGTGGGCCGTCAGGGACTCGAACCCCGAACCTCCTGATTAAGAGTCAGCTGCTCTACCAATTGAGCTAACGGCCCGCATGCAGCATAAATTAATGGTACGCCCGGCAGGATTCGAACCTGCGGCCTGCGGATTCGAAGTCCGACGCTCTATCCAACTGAGCTACGGGCGCACATCGGATCAATGAAAGTTTGATTCTTATAACAAAGGCCGCTGGACTGTCAAGAGCTTTTTGCCCGGAAGCCTTTGCATTGTCAAAGGTTCTCATTTTGACTATCATAAACAGTGGGTTGCTGTATAGATTTGGATATGTGTTCAAAAAATGGAGAAATGTAAATGGTATTTGAAGGAACCGACCGCTACTACCTGACCCCTGAGCTCGGTGAAATTTTAAATATTGCCATCGCCATGGAAAAGCCTCTGCTGTTGGCCGGTGAGGCGGGAACGGGAAAAACCCAGCTCGCCTTCGAAATCTCCAGGGCCCTCGGGTTGAACATGGAGGAGGCTCGCTGCAAGTCGACCTTCAAAGGGGAAGAGCTCTGCTACGTCTACGACACGGTGCTGCGCCTGAACGATTCGCGCTTCGGCTGCGGCGATACGGGGCGCAATGTGAACGATATCTGGGACTATCTGCGCTTCGGTCCCATCGGCCGCGCCTTTCTGGCAGAAGACAGAAGAGTGCTGCTGCTGGACGAGATCGATAAGACCGATTCGGACACGCAAGACAATCTTCTGGACGTCCTCGAAGACGGCTCCTTTATCATCCGTGAGATCAATCATAAGGTGAAGGCAAAAAAGAAGCCCATCATCATCATCACCAGCAACGCCAAACGAGAACTGTCCGATCCGTTTCTGCGGCGCTGCTTTTGTCACTACATTCCTTTTCCGCCGCCGGAAGAGATGGTCATGATTGTTCGATTGCACTTTCCGGATATCCCCGAGCATTTTGTGGAGACCTGCCTGACAACCTTTTATCAGCTGCGCGAACAAGGCTTCGAGAAGCCTCCGGCAACCGCCGAACTGCTCGATTGGGTCGGTTCCCTCAAGAGAGCCGATCTGCGCGGTCCGGGGGCGGGCAGGGACATTCCCTACATCGGCAGCCTGTTGAAGCGCACCCAGGATCTGTTGAAATTCAAGGGAACGGGTGGGGGGAATCGGTTTTAGGTATTATTATGATTGGTTTTGTATATCAGTTGAGGGAGGCCGGAATTCCGGTGAGTGTCCAGTACATACTGGAGCTGTACCGGGCCCTTGAGCGGGGACTGGCACCCGATCTGGACCGGCTGTTCTTGCTTGCCAGGCTTATTTTCATCAAGCGGGTGGAATATTACGACACCTTTGAACAGGTGTTCGCCGCCTATTTTCTGGGGGCCGATTCGGCCCGGAGAATAACCGACTGGGAGGAGCTGCTGGCCGGCAAGCCGTTCCAGGAATGGCTGCGCCAACAGATTGAAAGCGGTCAGCTGTCACCCGACGATATCCGCCAATTCGGCAATGAGGAGTTGCTGGCGCGTTTCTACGAGACGGTGCTGGCTCAGCAGGGCCGGCACGAAGGCGGCCACACCTGGGTCGGGACCCGGGGCAGATCGTCCTTCGGACACAGCGGTCTGCAAGGCGGAGGCATCCGCGTTTACGGCGAAAGTCTTTTTGGCACGGCGCAAAAAGTGATCGGTGAAAGGCGCTATGTCAATTACAGCGAGAAGAAGACTTTGGCTACCGAGAACCTGCGGCAGGTATTGACGTCGCTAAAAAGCCTTCGGCCTGCGGGGCCCGAAACCGAACTGGATGTCGATGAAAGCATCGCCCGCACTGCCAAAAACGGAGGCGAAATCGAACTGGTGTTCGGACGCGAGCTGCGCAACCGCCTCAAGCTGATCGTATTGCTCGATAACGGCGGCTATTCCATGACGCCCTACGTCGATCTGGTGAAAACTGTGTTCAATAAGATCCGGGATATGTTCGAAAACGTCAGCTACTACTACTTCCACAACTGCGTGTACGGAACGGTCTATAAAGATCCGCGCCGCACTGAAGCGGTCAAGTGGGAAAAACTGCTAGCCGGCAGTCAGGCCGATCGACTGGTCATAATCGGCGACGCCAATATGGCGCCGTCCGAGCTGATGGCAGCCCACGGCTCGCTCGACATCATGAACAGCGTGCGCAAACCGGGCTGGGAGTGGCTCAAGGAGTTGCGCACTGCCTATCCTGTGAGCATCTGGCTGAATCCTATCCACAAATACCGCTGGAGCCGGGAAAGTGCCAGTATTGAGCATATCCGGCGCATTTTTGCGATGGAGGATCTGACTCTGGCCGGGATCAAGAATGCGGTGGGCTACCTGAACCTGCAGGGCCAGACTTTCGACCGGCAATGAGAATTAGAAAAGGGATAAACCAGCCATATGGCATTCATTGATCAAGAGGTGCGGCGTTTACTCGGCAAGGCCGTACACCACTACGGCTTGATTGAAAACGGAGACAGAATAGCCGTTGCCGTTTCCGGGGGAAAAGACAGCTTGCTGCTGCTGTGGCTTCTTCGCGAGCGATTGCGGCGGGTTCCCATCGATTATGAACTGGTGGCGGTGCATGTCGATCCCGGATTTGATTCCGCATCGGCTGACAATTTGGAAGCTTTCCTGAAGCGGGAAAAGTTCGAATACGAGCTGATTCGAACCGATCACGGGGTGCGGGCTCACAGCAGCGAGAATCGCGAAAACCCGTGCTTTTTGTGCGCTCGACTGCGCAGAACGTCGCTCTTCAGAAAAGCCAGGGAGCTGGGTTGTCGAAAAATCGCTTTCGGGCACAACCAGGACGATTTTATTGAAACGTTCTTCATCAACATTTGCTATGCTGCCCAGGTGGCCGGTATGGTGCCCAGACAGACCTTTTTCGGCGGCGAGGTAACCGTGATTCGCCCGCTGGCCCTGGTGTCCGCGGCAAAAGTCGAGCGCCTGTGCAGACGGCTGGAATTGCCCGTCGTTGCCAACTGCTGCCCGTCAGCGAATGTCAACAAGCGCCAGCAGATTCGTTCTCTCTTGGCGGAACTGTACCGCGGCAACTCCAAAGTTCGCGGCAACATCTTTCATGCCATGAGCCATGTGAATCTGGAGTATCTGCCGCCTCCCATCAGCAGCAGGTCGAACGATGCAGAGCGCAACCAAACGACGCGACCAAACGCTTGTTTTCACCACGAAGCACACGAAGAGCACGAAGGTCATAATCACGAAAACGCGAAAGAACGAAAACCAGAAAAGCAAATTTCAGGTTTCATTAATTTCATGCTTTCGTGATGAAACATGATCTGTTGGCTGCGGCTTGTCGCACTTCGTTCTCGGCCTCCTGTGCGTCTTGCGGTGAACCATTACGGTGAAAGAGTCCAATGATAAGAAAGCAAAAGACATTTTATCTGATTGACGGCAGCTCCTACATTTATCGGGCTTTCTATGCAATCGGGCGGCTCACCAACTCCAAAGGCATGCCCACGCAGGCGGTCTACGGCTTCAATCAGATGATCCTCAAAGTGCTTCGCGATGAAGACCCAGATTATGTCTGCGTTGTTTTCGATGCTCCGGGTCCCACCTTTAGAAGCGAAATCTACGAAGAATACAAGGCAACCCGTCAAAAGATGCCCGAAGACCTCACGGTGCAAATCCCCTATATAAAGGCCCTGGTCGGCTATCACGGCATACCGCAAATGGAGATGGAGGGCTATGAAGCGGACGATTTGATCGCCACGCTGACCGAATGGTGTAGAAATCAAGCGCTCGAAGTCGTGATCGTCTCTGCGGATAAGGATCTTCTGCAGTTGGTGGAAGACCCTCATGTGCGCCAGTGGGACCCGCAAAAGGATAAGGTCTTTATGGAAAAGGAGGTTGTGGAGCGGTTTGGCGTGACCGCCCGGCAAATGAACGATCTTCTGGCACTGATGGGCGACAGTTCGGACAATATTCCCGGGGTCAAAGGGGTCGGCGAAAAAACCGCGCAACGCCTCCTTGCGCGATGGGGTTCGCTGGACGAGATTTTCAATCATATCTATGACGTCACACCGCCCTCGGTGCGCAGGAAGCTTCAGGAGAATCGAGAAGCAGCCTACTTATCCCGAAAACTCGTCTCCTTCAAACAAGATGTCGCCATCTCGCGGCAGCTGGCCGATTTTGCCAGAAGCCCGGCGGCGCTGCCGAGGCTGATGAGGCTCTACAGCGAGCTGGATTTCTCCACCCTGATCGAATCCCTGCGCGAAGCACATGGCGACCTTGGCGGCGGAGGGAGCACGCAAGGGGCGAAGCCGGAGCGGCAGACGCGCATCATTGGCAGCGAAAAAGAGCTGGCGGAGTTGATTGAAGAGCTCGGAAAGCAGGAGAGCTTTTCCATAGATCTGGAAGCCACTTCCAAGGATTCGATGCTGGCCGGCATGGTCGGCCTGGCACTGTGCTGGCAGGATGATGCCGCCTGCTATGTGCCTGTCGGCCACGACGGTCCCAATTGCGAGCGGCAGCTCGGCGCCGGGCAGGTACTGGAAGCACTGCGGCCTTTGTTGTCCCGAGTCGAGCCGGCTAAAACGGGGCAGGACCTCAAATATGGTTGGGTTGTTCTTAGACGCCATGGCATAGAATTGAAGGGCATCGCCTTCGACACCATGGTTGCAAGCTATCTGCTGGATCCGGGAAAGCGCTCCCATCGGCTCGAACGGATCGCTGCCGAGCATCTCGGCGAGGGGATGGCTCTCTACACCGATGTTGCCGGCAAGGGCAGGGATCAGATCGGGTTTCAGCAGGTCGATGTGCATCAAGCCGCCGACTATGCCTGCGAAGATGCCAATGTCGCCTGGCGGCTGGCTCCCGTTCTTAAAGAAAAGCTGGCTGCATCCAACCTGAGCCGTCTCTACGAAACGCTGGAACTGCCTCTCATAGAAATTCTCGCCGGAATGGAATATCGCGGTATTCTGGTCGATTCCAACAAACTGGAGTCTTTGTCCATCGAACTGGAGAAGGCGATGGAGCAGAAGGCGGCATCGATCTACCAGTATGCCGGAGAAGAATTCAACATCCAGTCTCCCAAACAGCTGGCCTGCATCCTGTTTGACAAGCTCGGCCTGCCGGTGATGAAAAAGACCAAGAGCGGGCCCTCGACGGATGTCAACGTTCTGGAGCAGCTGGCCGCAGAGCATCCCATAGCCGAGCAGCTGCTGGCTTACCGGAGCCTCGCCAAATTGAAGGGTACCTATGCCGATTCCCTGTTCAATCTGATTCATCCCGAGACCGGAAGAATTCACACCTCCTTTAATCAAACCGTTGCGGCTACCGGGCGGCTGAGCAGTTCGGACCCTAATCTGCAAAACATCCCCATCCGCTCAGAAGAAGGCAGAAGAATTCGGCAGGCGTTTATCGCTTCACCCGAGTGCCTCCTTTTGTCGGTTGACTATTCGCAGATCGAATTGCGGATTCTGGCCCATTACAGCCAGGATGAACATCTCCTGGACGCCTTCCTTGAAAACGCCGACGTTCATCGACGAACCGCCGCCGAAATGTTTGGCATTCCGCCTCACGAAGTCACTCCCGAGATGCGCCGGCAGGCCAAAACCATCAACTTCGGGATAATATACGGGATGGGACCGTTCGGGCTGGCTCAGCGTCTCTACATCAGCAACAAAATGGCGAAGGCGGCCATCGACCGATATTTTGAGAAATATCGGGGAGTCAGAACCTTTATCGATTCAGTGATTGAGACGGCGCGCCAGGCCGGCTGCACCGAAACGTTGCTCGGCAGGAAGCGGGCTGTGCCCGAGCTGCAAAGCCGCAATCGGACCATACGCCAGCAAGGGGAGCGGCTGGCGATCAATACTCCCATTCAGGGTACGGCGGCGGACCTGATAAAGAAGGCGATGCTAGATGTCGACCGCGCTTTGCGGGAGAAAGGCCTTAGGGCCGCGATGCTCCTGCAGGTGCACGACGAGCTGCTGTTTGAAGTGCCGCGGGAGGAGCTCGATGCTGCCCGGGAGCTCATCAGGGAAAGAATGGAGGGAGTATGGCAGCTTTCTGTGCCTCTCGTCGTGGATATGGGTTGGGGAGAAAACTGGACGGCCGCGCATCCGTAGTCAGAGGTCGGAAGACAGAATGAAAAGGCAATCGGCGGATGGGATGAGGATAGGTGATGAAGTAATGCAGTGCGTTGCTTTTACACGGGTCCTAAGGGCGGAAAAAAAAGCCGCCTGTTTCGAGGCGGCTCTCCATTTCCCACGATAACGCAAATCCTCTATCGTGTTAACCTTCTTGTTTGGCCTCTGCCTTGGCTTGTTCCAGCTCGGCTTTCAGTTTCTCCACTTCTTGTTTGTATTTTTCAGCTTCCTCTTTGAGCTTGCTTTCAGCCTCGCCTGAAGCACCGGCAACTTCTTCAGCTTCCTTCTTCTTGAATGGAAGTTTGTCTTTTACTTCATCGTATCCCAAATAGGCTGCCATAGCACCGCCGAGCAAGAGCATCAAAGGAACGGCGCCTGCGAGAAGATACAGAAAAGGGCCGAAAAAGACGAAAACTCCAATGATCCCCAAGAATGCCGCTGCAATCCCACCAATAAACACCTTCATGATCTTTCCTCCTTGTCCAGATTGGCAATTGAGTATGTCGATACCTGTTTAAAGTATATATCTTCTCTCGTTTCCGCATTGTGTGCCGAGAGCATAGCAAGGGAAAAATTTCGCATACCTCTTAGCATGGCCCTTTGAAGAATGCAAGCGGAAATTCGCCCCGCAGGGTGCGGCTTTTTCTTCAGGAATTCTTTTCTGTTGACTGTTCTTTAAGATAGAAAGTATAAAAACCAGTTCCAAATATTTTAGCAAGTCGGAAATATTTATGGTTTGATTTATAATTCCGTTGCTTAACATGGAATGGAGGATCTTTATTAATGAAAAACCAGCGAATTTACCTGGATCATATTGCCGGCACCCCGATTGCTCCCGAAGTTTTGCAGACCATGTTGCCCTTCTTGCAGGATCATTTCGGCAATCCGGCGAGTATCCATCATCACGGGGAGCTCCCTCAGGATGCCCTTTTTCGCAGTCGAGAACAGGTGGCACGTTTGATCGGCGCAGAAAACGACGAAGTAGTCTTCACTTCGTGTGGCACGGAGTCCAATAACGTCGCCATAAAAGGGATTGCTTTCGATCAAATCCAAAACGGAAAACACATTGTGCTCTCCGCGGTGGAACACTATTCCGTTTTGTATGCTGCCAAGTCTTTGGAAAGGTTTGGTTTTGAAATCACTCCAGTACCGGTCGATTCCCTGGGCCGGGTCGATCCCGATGACGTGCGTAGAGCGATCCGGTCTGAAACCGTTCTGGTTTCCATTATGTTGGCCAATAACGAAGTCGGCACGATCCAGCCGCTGGCGGAAATTGCCAAACACACTCGCGAGCGCGGAATTCTCCTTCATACCGACGCCGTTGCCGCCACCGGGCGCATACCTGTGAACGTTAAAGAATTGGGAGTCGATTTGCTCAGTTTATCGGCCAATCAATTCAATGGACCTAAAGGAGCGGCGGCGCTTTATTGTCGAAAAGGCGTGCAGATCTGGCCCTTGTTCCATGGAGGAGGGCAAGAAGACGGGCGCCGGACCGGAACGGAAAATGTAGCGGGTATCGTGGGGATGGGAAAAGCCGCCGAATTGGTCATGGAGAGTCTGCCTGAGCGCACGCGTGCATGCGTTGCCCTGGAACGAATGCTGACCAAAGAGATCGCCGATCGAATCGATGCGATTCAGTTCAACGGAGATCCACACAACCACCTGCCCGGACTCGCGAATGTTTCGTTCCGCTATGTAGAAGGAGAGGCTCTGCTGCTCCACATGGACATGCGCGGCATCAGCGTGGCCGGCGCTTCCGCTTGTATGTCCATCACGGCCAAAGCTTCTCATGTGCTGGAAGCCATGGGCGCCCTGAGTAATGGAGCGCTTGGTACGCTCCTTTTCACTTTGGGTGCAGGAAACACCGAAGAGGAAGTCCGTCGTTCCGTCGATACCCTTTCGCAGATCGTGACTATGCTCAGGGCCATGTCCCCCTTGTATGAACAAGGTGAATATACTGGTCGAGGTTAACGGTCGGAGTTGACTGCGGGATAGCGCGGAGACGCGGTGATGCGAGGACAGACCGTGGTAGTTGTAGGTCAGGTCGCGACCAGCGGGACCTCGCCGCTCACGCTGCGAGCCGAAGTGTGCACACTACCAGAGCGTGTACGGGCTACTTCCGTGCAGGCGGGGTCAAGTGCGGGTAACTGACACCTTGAGGGGGAATCGATTGGTATGTTCCTACAGGTCCGCGATGCGCCAGAACAATTTCAATTTACATGAGCATGATTCGGCAGTGTGCAGGTCTTCTCAAGGATAATATATAGTCATGGATGAAAGAATTTTACATGGAATAGAAAAACCAGGGCGCTATCTGGGGAGTGAAATCAACACATACAAAAAGGAGCTCGACACCGCCGGCGTTCGTTTTGTTCTGGCTTTTCCCGATGTTTACGAAGTCGGTTTGAGCCATCTGGGATTGCGGTTGCTCTACCATCGCCTCAATGCCGTGGAAGATGTGCTGGCGGATCGAGTTTACGCGCCGTGGCTCGATTTCGAACAGCGACTAAGAGCGACCGGCGATCCGTTATGCGGCATCGAAAGTGGTCGACCATTAAACGAATTCGATTTTGTCGGCTTCAGTCTTCAATATGAATTGAGCTACACCAACATACTCACCGTCCTGGACCTGGGGAGGATTCCGCTGCGTGCCGAGGATCGAATAGGGGGCCATCATCCCTGGGTGATCGCCGGTGGTCCATGTGCTTTCAATCCTGAACCGCTGGCGGATTTTTTCGATTTCCTGGTGCTGGGTGAAGCCGAACAGGCTCTGCTTGAGCTGGTCCGGTCCTTCAGGGAATGGCGCGGATCGGCGAGGCACCCGCGGAGGGAGGAATTTCTTCGAGAGATTCGCAAAATCCCCGGCATCTACATCCCTTCTTTTTTCAAAGTTTCCTATCATAGCAGCGGGCGAATCGCAGCCAATGAACCATTATTTTCAGATTATACGCAGGTTGAAAAACGCCTGGTTATGAATCTTGATGAGGATTCTCCGATTCCGGACAAGCCTCTGGTGCCCTTGCTAAACATCGTGCATAACCGGCTTGGGGTGGAAATCGCACGGGGCTGTACGCGGGGCTGCCGGTTTTGTCAGGCCGGGTTCATCTATCGTCCCGTGCGCGAACGGGCGCCGCGTAGAATATTGGAGGGGATGGAGCTGGCGCTGCGACACAGCGGCTTTGAGGAGTTATCGCTGCTCTCTTTGAGCACCGGTGATTATTGTCAGATCCAGGGACTCCTCGGGGCTCTGGTCGATCGATTTGCGGGTGAGAAGGTTGCGGTTTCGTTTCCTTCCATGCGAGTGGGAACGCTGACACCGGAGCTCATGAAGTTGGTGCGCCAGGTGAGAAAGACCGGGTTTACTCTGGCTCCCGAAGCCGGAAGTGAGCGCCTGCGCCGAGTGATCAACAAGGAAATCCTCGACCAGGATCTGCTCTCCGCAGCAGAAACGGCCTTTCGATTGGGCTGGCGCGTTTTGAAGCTCTACTTTATGACCGGCCTCCCTACCGAAACGGAGGAGGACGTGGATGCCCTGGTGAATCTTTGCTATCGAGTGTGGGATCTGGCAAAGCCTTCAAAAGCATCCATCAACGTTTCTGTATCGACTTTTGTCCCCAAACCGCTCACCCCTTTTCAATGGGTTTCGCAACTTCCGCACAGTCTTGTGGAAGAACGGCTGGCGAGTCTGCAAAAAAAGTTCAGACGCCCGGGCCTGAGGCTAAAATGGCACCATCCGGGGCACAGTTTGCTTGAAGCTGTTTTTGCGCGAGGCGATCGCCGCCTGGGAAGCGTCCTGCTGCGTGCCTGGCAGCTGGGGGCCCGGTTTGATGGATGGACCGAGCTATTGCGAGAGGATATCTGGCAGACCGCCTTCATTGAAAGCGGCCTCGATCCGTCCTTTTACGCGCAACGGGAGCGCGACCACGAGGAAATACTACCCTGGGACCATTTATCCAGCGGGGTGGAAAAGAGTTTCTTACTGCGGGAGTACGACAAAGCATTGGCCG
>ENA-OSEO01002411-OSEO01002411.1-sediment-metagenome-genome-assembly--contig:-NODE-2411-length-26635-cov-3.701446_pt1 | contig 26635 bp, 31 predicted proteins | sample MGYA00237883_ERZ534232 | MGnify/ENA metagenome assembly ERZ534232
CGGCCGACCCGGGCGCTAAAGTAGTAATTTCCGGGGTGATGTCGCGAGACGGTTTTCGCAAATTTTATCTTCCCATGCTGGAACACCTCAATCAGATTAAAGATCGCCCGACTGACAGGTACTTTGACGTTTTTGATTTTCATTGGGGCGGGCCTTCCGGCAGCTATAAGAAAACGCATCGACGTGGTGTCGATATCGACTTTAAGCAGTATGTTGAAGATATTCAGTCAACATTGAGGCGATATGATTATGCGGTTCCAATCTGGATCACAGAGATATCCACATACAGTGGACATCCGGAATCACCACAGGGTTTGAAAGCGCAATCAGAGGAAGCTCAAGCAGCCGAACTGGTCAAATTATATGTTTATCCGCTGGCCCTGGGAGTAAAGAAGGTATTCTGGGTAAGCCTGACGGAATGGGGCAGTTTCGGCGGGCGTCAAAAAGGGTATTTTAATATGGTTGGAATCATCAGCAACCCCAGAAATGGAGGGGGGGCCCACAAGAAATTAGCCTATTATTCCTATAGAAAATTGATTGAAAAATTAGGTGGAACGTATTTGGATAAGATCCAATCAATAAATCTTGGCGAGAACATATATTGTTTTAAATTTATAAAAAAGAAGGACGGTAAATTTATTTATGTCTTATGGCACGATGATAATATATGATTTGGTTTTTAAGATTGGTCCCGCTATTTAAAATCTTTAAAAATAACAGATTAAAGGCAGGGATGATCCGATGAAAAAGTATCACGGCAGTTTTAAAAAGTTATGCAAATTTCCTTCAAATTGTGTAAAAATTTTCTTAAATTGTTAAATAACTTTTTAGCGGTTGAAGTTAATACGTAACCAGTAAGCAATCTTCTCATCAAGGTTGAAGCTGCACGGTCAAACAAGATGCACGCACACTTGAGAAGCCCTTTACAGATACCTATCGGCATCCTGCCGAAAATGTTTAGCCGCCGGACCGAAGTGGCGTGATTTTTAAGGCATCCGTTTCTCCATTGCCGCAAACGTACCCGGAACCTGCGATGCCCTGTCCCCCTTTTTTGTTTGACACGCCTTTCGCATTTTCATATCCAGTATCCAGATTTCCATTTTCAACCGAGCCGCCGGCACTCCGGCGGTCCGGTTGATCGGAAAACTGGCGGTGTGAAAAAGTGTGCCCCACAAGGAAAGAATAAATATGACCGCAAAACACAAACTGCAGAAAGGAGTCTTTTATGGAGTATCTTCGTGAGCGCGTGCGAAACGGGGAGGTCATGTATGGCATCGGTGCCAACCTGGGTTCCAGTCTGACCGTTGAAATGATCGGTGCCTCCGGGTTCGACTGGACCTGGATCGATCTCGAACACGGCACCCAGGATTACAGCGAGCTGATCCATCAGATGCAGGCCGCCAGCATCCATCATGCACCGGCGGTTGTTCGGATCGCCTGGAACGAAGCCCCGCGATTCAAACGGGTGCTGGACCTTGGGGCCGCGGGCATCATGGTCCCCTATGTCACCAGCGCAGAGGAAGCCGAACAGGCTGCAAAAGCCATGCGCTATCCTCCCGAGGGGATCCGCGGGGTGGCCAAGTTCAATCGGGCCTGCGGTTTCGGGCAGGATTTCAGCCGGTATTTTAGCGAAGCCAACCGCAACCTGCTCACCGTGGTTCAGCTGGAGACCACCCGCAGCGTTCGAAACGCCGCAGAGATCGCCGCGGTGGACGGTGTGGACGTGCTGTTCATCGGTCCGTTGGACCTGAGCGTGAGCATGGGAATGGCCGATAATTACGAGCATCCGGAGTTTTTGGAAGCGATGGACCGGGTGGCCCAAGCCTGCAAAGCCCACGGAAAGGCTGCCGGCATCCTTGTTCCCAAGCCGGATTACCTGGAAGGCTGGATCGCCAAAGGGTTCACCTTCCTGGTGGTGGGGTCCGACGGCGGGTGTGTGGCCAGCGGCCTGAAAAGTATCGCAGCAACGTGCAAGAAATTTAAGAGATAGGGAGGAGTTCCGATGACGACACCCAAAATTGCGTGCAGCGGTCCGATCGGTGAGGTGGCCATCGACATCCTGCAACCGTATGCCGAGATCGTGATTGCTGAAAACAGTTCAGAGGCGGCCCTGATTGGGATTCTTGAAGGGGCCGTCGGGCTGATTTTAAGAGGAGACGGGGTGGGCAACGCACGGGTCATCGCAGCCGGGTCGGATTTGAAGGTGATCGGCCGGTCCGGGGTGGGATATGACAATGTGGATATCGCTGCGGCCAGTTCACGAAAGATTCCGGTCATCATCACCCCCGGGGCCAATGCACAGGCGGTTGCGGAGGCTGCCATCGCCTTTATGCTGGGGTTGTGTAAAAAAATGGTCTACTGGGACACCCAGCTCAAGGCGGGCAACTGGGGGAGCCGCTACGGGCAGGAAACCGGAGACCTTGACGGGGGGATACTGGGGATCATCGGGCTGGGAAGAATCGGTTGCAAACTGGCGGAACTGATCCGCCCGTTCAACATGACGGTGATTGCCCACGATCCCTATGCCTCCCGGCAGGCGGCAGCCGCGCTGGATGTGGAGCTGGTTGGGCTTGACGAGCTGTTCAAGCGGTCCGATTTTGTATCCATCCACGCCCTGCTCAACAAAGACACCAGGGGGCTGGTCAACAGGGCGCGCATCGGCCTGATGAAACCCGGATCGTTCCTGATCAACCTGGCCAGAGGCGGTCTGATAGAAAGCCTCGATGTCCTCTACGATGCGCTGATCGGCGGGCAGCTGGCCGGGGTCGGCCTGGACGTCTTTGAACCCGAGCCCCCGGATGTCACCCATCCCATATTCAAACTGCAAAACTGCCTGACCTCACCGCATGCAACCGGGATGACCCGGCGGTCGATGTATCGGATATTTCAGATGATGGCAGAGGACATGGCCGCCGTTTTGTCAGGGCAGAAGCCGAAACACGTCGCCAATCCGGAAATTTACCCATAAGCGCGCCCGTATCATTTCGAGACACATTGTGGTGACAGGTTTGACTTCACCATATTTGCGAACGGGGGAATTCAGATAGGGGGCAGATGAGATGAAAACAGTCATCAAGGCCGGCCGGCTGATCGACCCGAAGGGAAATGGCTCGATCCAGGATCCAGCGATCCTCATCGAAGGCGATACGATCCAAAGGGTCGGCACGGCACAGCAGATCCCCATACCCGACGATGCAGCGGTGATCGATTTATCGGGAATGACCGTCCTTCCCGGTTTGGCGGACTGCCACCTGCATCTGACGATCAACGGTGAACCCTCCTATGAAGCGTCGATGCTGAAGGATTTGATCGCCTTTCAAGCCGTCCGGGCGTCGGCGTATGCCATACGGGATCTTACGGCCGGGTTTACCACGATTCGAAACATGGGGGACAAGGGGTTCATCGGGGTCGGGCTCAAGCAGGCCATTGCGGAAGGCTTGGTCGCCGGGCCGAGGGTGGCGGCATGCGGCCATGCACTGGCCATCACCGGGGGGCGTGAACGCTACGCACCGGGGGTGTCGGTGGCCGAGGCCCAAACCGTTGTTTGTGACGGTCCCAGCGAGGTGCTCAAAGCGGTCCGCACCGAACTCAAGTACGATATCGATTGGATCAAGCTGGGGGTCACGGGGGGATTTTCAACCGGAATCGCCGAGCCGGGCATCCAACAGTTTACGGAAGAAGAGATGAGGGTTGCCGTGGAATCCGCCCACCGTTACGGTAAACGGGTTGCCGGGCACGCCCACGGCGCCGCGGGAATCAAAGCAGCCGTGCGGGCGGGGCTGGACTCCATCGAACACGGCGGGTTCATCGATGAAGAGGCCCTGGAAATGATGGCCCGAAGCGGCACTTACTGGGTTCCGACCTTCTCATCCATCCATCAGATTCTCAAGCACGGGCAGCAGGCGGGAATCCCCCCATGGGTGGTGGACAGGGCCAGGGCCGTCCGGGACAACCACCAGGAGAGTTTTTCAAAGGCGATCCGGTTCGGGGTAAAAATCGTTTTCGGAACCGACATCGGCATGCCGTTTAACTATCACGGCAACAATGCCGAAGAATTTCAAAGGATGGTCGAAGCCGGGATGAGCGAATTGCAGGCGATCCACTCGGCAACTGTGCAGGCAGCGGAGATGCTTGGATGGTCGGACAGGATCGGGGCGATCGACTCCGGCATGTTTGCCGACATCATCGCCGTCAAGGGGGATCCCCTGGCGGATATCCGGGTGCTGGAAGATGTCGGATTCGTAATGAAATCCGGAGTGATCGTAAAGAACCGGTTAAAAACGGAATAAGGTGATACGGCGCTGAACCCCTTATTTTCTTGAAAGCGGAGCGACCCAATCCCTGATCCGGCCTTTGATCTGGTCCAGCACCGGGAGTGGACCCATACACCCTTTGGAAAGGCGGCGATCATGAAAAGACATTTTCCTTTGGTGTATCTGCTGATTCTTTTATCCGTTTGTTTTTTTTCACCCCTGCCTTTATATGCTGAAAAGAATAACGGGTTATCCGACGGGCAGTCGATTTATGTGCCTGCCTATTCACATATATACAGCGGCAACAGTGAGAGACCGTTTCTGTTGACGGTAACATTGAGCATCAGAAACATTGATCCCGACCAGCGAATCAAAATCACCAGGGTTGATTATTACGAGACGCAAGGAAAGCTGCTAAAAAAATATATCGATACCCCGGTAATTCTAAACCCATTAGAATCATTGCGCTATATCATACCTGAAAGAGATAAAAGCGGAGGCTCCGGTGCCAATTTTGTCGTTGAATGGAAATCCGACAACCGTGTCAATCCACCCATTGTTGAATCAATAATGATCGGCACACAAACGCAGCAAGGTATTTCCTTTACCTCTCGGGGGCGGGTCCTTTTTAAGCCCAGATAAAGCGCACCTTCTCAGCACCCGGGACAAATGAGGATACCCATGAATCTTAACCGGAAAGAATTCGATCGGATCGTAAAGCGCGCCGTCGGCCGCATCCCCGAGGAGATCCGGAGCCATCTCAATAACATCCTGATTTCGGTCCGGCGGCGGCCTTCCCCGGAATTGCTCGAAGAGATGGGACTCGCCCCGGACGAGACCCTTTTCGGCATCTTCGAGGGAACCCCCCTGGTGGAGCGCTCCGTGACGGAACCGCCCCTCTACCCGGATACCATCATCCTGTTTGAGGAGCCCCTCCTTGAGGTGTGCGGAAGCCTCGAGGAGCTGGAAAACGAGATCGAGATCACCGTGGTCCACGAGGTGGCCCATTTTCTCGGTTTTAGCGAAGCGGATCTGGCAAGGCTGGGGTACGCGTAGAAGGGAACTCGCACGGGATGCGTGATGAAAAAAAACACGCTCGTTTAGCGCTTTTCACCTGCTGCGGCGCCCACACGCTGCATGACGGTCTGACCGACTTGCTTTACGTACTGTTGCCGGTGTTGGCCCAGACCTTCGGCCTTAGCTATTCGCAGGTCGGTCTGATGCGCTCCATCAACAAGGGGGCAATGGCGGCGCTCCAGTTGCCTGCCGGGCTCCTGTCCGAAAGGCTGGGCGAACGAAAACTGCTTGCCTTCGGTACCGCCTGCGCGGCAGCCTCGTACATCTGGCTCGGGGTTGCACCGGGGTTCAATTCCATCCTGATCGCTCTGTTCTTTGCCGGTGCGGGCGCTTCTTTCCAGCATCCGCTTTCTTCCTCGATCATTTCCGGCGCCTATCCGGGCCAAGGCCGCCGCATCGCGCTCGGGACCTATAATTTCGCCGGGGATGTGGGCAAGGTCGCTGTTGGGGGCGGCACCGGCATGATATTGGCCGCCGGTGTCGCATGGCAGATACCTGTAATCGGGGTCGGCATCGTTGCGGGGGTTTGCGCAGCGCTGATTCTCATTGTGCTGACAAATGCCGGCATCGGCCCGAAACCCCGGCACGGGGCCGATAACGCCACCGGAAAACGGGCCAAAGGCTGGGGCATTCGCAACCCAAGGGGATTTGTGGCGCTGTGCCTGATCGACGTCATCGACAGCAGCACCCGCACCGGATTTCTCACCTTCGTTGCGTTTCTGATGCTTGAGCGTGGAATCGAGCGGGGATGGGCCGTCATTTCGGTGCCGCTGGTGGCAGTCGGCGGGATGGCCGGAAAGATCGCCTGCGGTTACCTGGCCGAGCGGTTGGGGGTGATTCGTGCGGTGGTTGCCACCGAGGTCGCGACCGGTGTAGGGATTCTGCTGACGCTGGCGCTGCCCCCCTTTGCAGCCTATTTTTTGCTCCCGTTCATCGGTATAGCCCTCAACGGCACTTCCTCGGTGCTCTACGGCACGGTAGGCGACCTGGTTGACCCGGAGCGCGTGTCGCGTGCCTTCGGGCTGTTCTACACGCTGGGTTCGGCATGCGGGGTTCTCTCACCCCTCGGCTACGGCGCGCTGGCCGATCGGATCGGGATCCAGGCCGCGGTTGCGGTTGTGGGAATCGTCGTTTTCACGGCGCTTCCGCTATGCATTCTGCTCCGTTCCGCGGTCTCCGGGGGCAAACCTGCGGAAAGCGAATGAGGACGACCCCGGGGGGGGGGCCCCCTGGTCACCAAAGCCGTCCGGAAATAAGCGTTACGATTGAGCAATCGTTATCCAAGGGAGGCCGCTTCAGTCTCCACCCCGCTCGGAGTGACGGCGGACCCCTCAAGCGACAAGCATGTGTACCTCAAACCGGCCTGAAAAAGTTTCCGGTCGCTAAAAAATGAAGAGGAGGAGCAAATGGCGGAGAAAGCGCTTTTTTTTGAGATCTTCGGGGTTCGGGTGGAGTTCGGTTGGGACGCGCTGGGGCTGCTGGGAAGACATGCGCGGGGGTTTGGTGCCCGAAAGGCATTGGTCGTCACCGACACCGGGGTGGCTGCAGCCGGCATCGTCCACAGGGTCGAAGCCGAGCTCAAAACGGCCGGCATCGAATCGGCGGTCTTCGATAAGGTTTCTCCGAATCCGACCGATATCAATGTTCGGGAAGGGTATGAGCGGTTTCGGGAAACCGGCTGCGACATCATCATCGGGGTGGGCGGGGGAAGCCCGATGGATGCCGCCAAGGGGGTCCGGGTCCTGGCATCCCACCCCGGGCCGTTGCACCAGTACCTTGGATTGAAGGGCGCGGAAAAGATCGTCCGTCCGATGCCGCCGATTATCGAGATCCCGACCACCGCCGGTACGGGCTCCGAGACCTCCCGGGGGGCCGTCATCACCGACACCGCGCGCAGGATCAAGTGCGTGCTCCGGTCGGGCATGGCGTCCCTGGCGCTGGTCGATCCGGCCCTGACCACCGGGATGCCCCCCCACCTGACGGCAGCCACCGGGATGGATGCCCTCAGCCACAACATCGAGGCGTACCTTTCCCCCCAATATCATCCGGCAGCCGAAGCCATCGCCCTTGAGGGGATCCGCCTGGTTGCCGAATACCTTGTCACAGCCGTCCAAGACGGCTCGTCCCGCGAGGCCAGAACCCAGATGGCCATGGCATCCTCGCTGGGTGCCCTCGCCTTCCAGAAGGGGCTCGGCGCGACCCATTCGCTGTCCCACCAGCTTTCAGCCGAATTCGGGACCCATCACGGGGTTGCCAATGCCGTCCTGCTGCCCCATACCATGGCATTCAATATGGAAACGGCAAAGGAAAAACTGCGCCGGATCGCCTTTGTCATGGGGGAGGCCGCACCGACGCCGGAGGCCGCCGTGTCGGGGGTGCGGAAGTTGAATCGAAAGATCGGCCTTCCGCAAACCCTTTCCCAGATCGGCATCACGGAAGACAAGATCCCCCTGATGGCCCGCAACGCCATGGCGGACTGGTGTCATCCGAACAATCCTCGCCCCTGCACCGAGGCGGACATGAAAAGAATGTATCTGGACGCGCTGTGACTAAATCGGAATACCGGCGCCATCGAGTGAAAGCCGCTTCAGCTTCCAGAGTCCTTCCACGGATACGGATAGCGGCCCCAGGGGTTTGATATCCCTTGAAACGAAGATGTTGAAATTCTCGGATCGATAGTACTTGTAATTGGTGGCATTGGCCGGGGCCTGGTAAATCGCCTCTATTTCTTTGACGATTCCGATACAACAGCCTGCGGGTTGGTGCACATTGAGCCTGAAGGTGACATCTTCGATTCCCCTTTGTTGCATGAATTTTTTTGCCTTTGGGGTAATTTTAATGATCATGGTAAACCTCCTCGGCAATGAACCCGGAAACCGATCCCCCTATGCCGTAAAGGGGGAGAAAAGCCCGGGGGATCGGTTTTAAAAATCAGGTTCGGAGCAGCGCCCGACCGTTGCGCAGACCCGTGTGCACTCCCTTTCTGGCGGTAACCGCACCGTTGACCAGAACATAGTCGATGCCGGCAGGGTGCCGAGTGGGGGCATCGAAGGTGGCCGTATCCTGGATCGTATCCGGATCGAACACCACCAGATCTGCGGCAAGCCCGGCCTTGATGACCCCCCGGTCATTCAATCCCAGTCGCTGGGCGGGGGCGGCGGTCATGTGCCGTATCATCTCCTCCATGCGCAGCAAACCCAGCTGCCGGCTGTATACGGCCAAAAACCGGGCAAAGGATCCCCATGCGCGCGGGTTCGGTTTTTCTCCCACCAGCAGGCCGTCGCTGCATGCCGTATGGCAGGGGTGCTGCATGATCACCCGCATGTCTTCTTCATTTCCCATGAAATTCACATACCCCGCATTCAGATCCTCTTCAAGGAGCAGATCGCAGAGGAATTCGGCCGCATCCTTTCCCGCCATAGCTGCGCCCTCGGTGATGGTTTTCCCGGTAAAGCCCCGGTTGGTGGAGGTCGACTCCAGATTGATGGCGATCTTATCCCATCCGTCTGCGGTTTTCCGCAAATCTTCGCAAATCCGGGCACGGGTTGTTGGATCCCCGAGCCGTTTCAGGATGGCATCCGGACCCCCTTCGTGCACCCATCGGGGCAAAAGGATCAGCATGGTGGTGCTGGAGGCGATATAGGGGTACGCATCGAAGCCCACGTCCAGGCCGGCATCTCTCGCCTCGTCGACAATCCGGAGCAGTTCGCGGGATTTGCCCTTGTTGGCGGGGCCGTTTGCGGCATAGTGGGAAAAATGGAGCTTGACCCCTGTTGCCCTTCCCACCTCGATCACCTCCTGGGTCGCCGGGATCAACCCCAGGTCTCTTCCCCGCACGTGCCAGACCGAAAGACCGTTCCGGGCGGCGACCGCTTCGCAGATGGCGATCAATTCCCTCTTGTCCGCGTAGCGTCCCGGAAAGTAATCCAGCCCCGTGGAAAAGCCGACGGCCCCCTCCTGCATTCCCCGGGTCATCAGCCGCTGCATTTTTTTGAGGTCTTCCTCATCGGCGGGCCGATCGATGAACCCGACGGTCTCCAGCCGAAGGGCATTGTGGGGAACCAGGTAGGCGACATTGGGGGAAACCCGACGGTCGAAGCGGGAAAGGTATTCCCCCACCGATGACCAGCTCCATTCGATGTCGGGGCTGCCGTTGAGGGCGATTAAGTACCTTCGCATCATGTGCAGATGATCCTTGGAAAGCGGCGCGTAGGATAACCCGTCCAGACCGAGCACCTCGGTGGTCACCCCCTGAAGAATCTTGACCTCGTGCTTTGGGTTTGCCAGCAGCATCAGGTCCGAATGCGTGTGCATATCGATAAATCCGGGGCAGACCACACGGCCGGCGGCATCGATGATCTGCCGGGTATCCGCATCGGCAAGCTTGCCGATGGCGGCGATCCGCTCCCCGGCAATACCGATATCCGCGGTGAACCAGGGATTCCCGGTGCCGTCCATGATGCGCCCGTTTTGAATGACAATGTCAAACATCAATTCTCCTCCTTATGCATGATTTCCAAGGACCACGATCCCTTGAGCCCCATCGGTGCAGGCGACCGCTTCATTTCCCCATGATCAAGTCCGGCAGCCAGAGGGTAATCCGGGGAAAGAGGACCAGCAGCCCCAGGACGATCAGGTCGCAGACCACAAAGGGCCAGATACCGTTGAAGATCTCCTCGAGGGTCGCGTCTTTTCCGACAACCCCTTTGAGTACATACACGTTGAGCCCCACCGGCGGGGTGACCGCGGCGATCTCGCTGGCTTTCATGATGATCACCCCGAACCAGATGGGGTCGTAGCCCAGGTTCAACACGATGGGAAAGATCACCGGCAGGGTGATGGCCATCATTCCGGAAGGGACGATGAGCATTCCCAGAACGAAATACATGGCAAAGATGGCCAGGATGATGAATTCTTTCGGGACCGTCAACCCGGCGAGAAACTCGGAAAGGTGGACCGGAATCTGGGACATGGCCAGAAAGCGGGAGAAAAAAAGCGCCCCGATGATGATAAAAAAGGTCATGGCCGTGGTAAACGCCGTATCCCGTAACGCGCCATGGATATTCAGTTTTTTTATCCCTTTGGTCGCAATCCCGATGATGGCCGCCCCGGCGCACCCCACCCCCGCCCCCTCGGTGACGGTGAAAATCCCCGAATAGATGCCGCCGAGAACCACCAAAGCCAGCAAAGCGACCGACCAGGTCTGCTTTATGGCGGCGATTTTTTCGCTCCAGGAAAACCGCTTGTCTTTTAAAATCGGCGCCAGCGCGGGGCGCCGCCGGACCCGGATGACGATGGACGCCACATAGACCAAGGCGGTGATCAGTCCGGGAATCACCCCGGCCAAAAAGAGCCGCCCGATGGAGGTTTCGGTGAAGATGGCGTAGATGATGAACAGGGTGCTCGGGGGGATCATGCAGGCGAAGGTCCCCGCCGCGGCAACGCACCCCAACGAAAGGGACCTTGCATATCCGTACCGGTTCATTTCCGGCAGGCTCACCCGGCCGAAAACGGCCGTGACCGCCATGGAAGACCCGGAAACGGCCCCCAAAAGGGCACACCCGAAGGTGGTGGCGATGGCAAGGGAACCCGGAAGCCGTTGGACCCATTTGTAGAGGGCGCCGTAGGTGGCCTCGGCGATGCCGGCCTGCATGGCCAGCGCGCTCATCAGAATGAACAGCGGCAGCGCGGTAAACTCATATACCCAGGTGAAGTGGAAGACGCTGGAACCGACGTAGGGGAGGACATTGCCCACCCCCATAACCATCAGTCCACCCACACCGGTAACCAACAGGGCAACCCCGATGTGCACCCCCAACAGGAGCAGAACGAGCAGAGCGAAAACACCGACCACGCCGATTTGAACCGGGTCCATATATTTCTCCGAGCTTCCGGGTAAGGTTCACCGCTTATTCCAGATCGACCCCGATGGCCGCATCCGGATCGGTCGGTTTGGGCATCGGCGAGCGCAACTCCCGGACGGTGTTGATGAGCAACTGGATAAAGTAGAATCCGATGCCGACAACGATTATGAACTTGACCGGGTAGATGGGGATGAGCACCAGGCCGGATACCGATTCCAAGCTTTCGTAGGAATACAGGGCCTCTTCAAAACATCCCCAGAGCATGATGCCGACCCCGACCAGGGCCACGAGATAGGTAAAGATATTGGCCGCCCGCCATCCGTTTCTGGGAAACTTGATGATGATCACCTCGACCCGCACGTGGCCCTGCCGCTGTTCGCAGAGGGAAAGCCCCAGGAAGATCACGGCGACCATGGCGAATTGAGAAAATTCGGTGATCCAGATGATCGGCATGTCCATCACCCGGCTCAAAAAGCCGAGGATCAGGGACAGGGCGATCAGGGCCACCAGCAGCCCGCTGAGTTCACCCAGCTTGTGATTGATCCACTTCATAGGGGTTGCTCCGTTTTTGATACGCCCGCCGCCACCCGTGGACCCGGCCTGGGGCGCGGAAATACCATCGGGCGGACAGGGGATGGCACCCGAGAAGCGTTAGGGCTTGCGCTCCCGAGCCAATCCGTCCTGGATGGTTTTTTCCACCTGTTTGAAAATATCTTCGGCCGGCAGGCCCGCAGCAGATGCCTCCTCCACCCATTTTTGCGGCAGCGACTCAACCTCGGGAAGCTTTGACCAGGCCAACAACTCTTCATCCGTCAGCTTGGTAAAAACGGCCTTGCTCCGCTTTTTCATCTCGCTCATGCACATGTCCCAGTAATCCTGGTTCAACTTGTTTTCCATATCGTTGGCCTCTTTTCCGACGGCCAAAATGATCTCCCGGTCTTTTTCATTCAGGCGCTTCCAGGAACCCAGGTTCATGCTGATCAGAATCGGCTGGGGCTGCCATTGCTTTTCGCTGTAGAGGTAATGCTTGGCCACTTCGTCTATGGAATAACGATAGTAGCTGTCCAGGCTGGTGAGCACCCCGTCGATGGTTCCCCGTTCCAACGCCACATAGACTTCACCCCAGGGCATGGAGACCGGCGTGGCCCCGATGGCCTTTAACATGGCCAGCATCCAGGCACTGGGCGCCCGCATCCGTTTTCCCTTCAGGTCTTTGGTGCTGACGAGGGGCTTGTTCAGCGCGATGGCGGAAGGCAGGTAATTGAAGAAGGTGATCCATCGCTGGTTCCACCGTTCCAGCTCGGCATTGAATGCCGGAATGTTTTCAAAGCAGGCCCGCTTGGTATCGCTGACGATGTAAGGGTCCGCCGGGCCCATCATAAAGGTGTTGAAAATGCCCCAGGTGTGCAATTGCTTGGGGTGAAAGGCCACATTGATGGTGCCGATGTCGCAGGTGCCCAGCATGGTTCCCCTCAGCATCTCATTGCGTTTCACCAGGGTCGAATCCCAGTACATTTGGATCTTTACCCGCCCCTCGGTCCGTTTTTCGATCTCACTGCCCATCCACAGGATGACTTTCGGCCGTATCCCGGTGGGCGGACCCTGTTCCGCCCATCGTAACGTGACCGCGGCTGCGGTATCCACCCACGGCAGCACACCGACAAAAAAGAACAGACATACGGCTCCCGCCAGCACGGTGAAGGCTTTCCGATTCATCTTTGACCTCCTTTTTTGAGTGGTTTAAAAAATGCCTCCCTTGGGCGATACCCGCATGGGAGGGCCGGATATACACGGAATTCTGAACATACAAGTGCTTATGGGTGGAATCGCACAGTCAATTTTTATGCCGCCCGCCTCGGTTTGTCAACGCATAAAACAGTCCCCGGCTGCGGGAGGTTCGGTTCCCAAGTTCCCCGGGCCGGAACGGCCCCGGACAAGACCCGGCAACACCGGTTGTACCGATCCGAATCCCCGGTATAACGGTTGCCTTATCCCCCCAAAGCGGGCAGGGCAAGCGGGTGGAAACTTGCCTGGTGCCGTCGATTTTGATATACAAAAGAAGACCCCGGTCCGGCAGAATTGCCCGTGTGCGCGGCGCCCTCCCGCCATCGTGCAAGGCAAGGTTGAATTTTCCGGCTTCCCGGGGGATGGAAAGGTTAAACCGCGGTCGTCCCCGATGAACCCTTAACCCGCATTTTGCATGGAGGAAAAATGAAGATCAAAACCAGTGACCTGCCGGGAATCGGCAAACGCTACTCCTTTCAAACCGCGGAGGGGGATCATCTCGTGGCGATTCTTCACCACGGCGGACACCGGGAATTATATCATTTTTCAGAATCCGATGAGGACGAACCGGATTTTACGATAAAGTTTACCGATGAAGAAGCCCGCCAGCTGGGGACCATTCTTCTCGGGGCCGATTACCAGCCGGTGGCCGATGACCGGGTGGAGCTGCTGTTGAAAAACATCCGGATCGAATGGCTCAACATCTCGCCCGACAGCGAACTGGCCAACAAGAAAATCATCGACTCCCAAATCCGGACCAAAACCGGGGTGACCATCATCGGCATCCAGCGGGGCGAAAGGATGATCGGCAGTCCGGATGCCCACGAGGTCATTTTACCCGGGGATGTGCTGATGGTCATCGGCACCCGGGAGCAGACCAGGAAACTGGATTCTCTTTGCAAATCCTGCATCTTGGCCTCCCACGACGTTGGCCGGGATCTGGAACCGGACCGATAGGCGGACTTGAGGCATGGAAAACCTACCCTTTTTGCTGCTAGCCGGTCTGATGCTCTGTACATTTTTTGCCGTCAGCTTCGCCTCACAACAATTCAGACTGCCATCGGTGCTGATCTATATCGTGCTGGGCGCCGGGGTTTCCTCGGTGTTTTTTAAAAACGAACTGATCTATCTGGCCGCTGAAATCGGCATCGTTCTGTTGTTTTTTATCCTGGGGCTCGAATTCCCCCTGGCCCGGATGGTCGGCATATCGAAAAAAATCTGGCCGTCGGGGTTGCTGGATATCGGGGTCAATCTCGGCGGCGCCATGGCCGTGGCCCTTATCTTCGGTCTGGACCTCGTTCCGGCGGTGATCATCGGCTCGGTGGCCTATGCCACCAGTTCGTCGATCTCCGCCAAAATGCTGGAAGAAAAGAAGCGGCTGGCCAGCCCCGAGACCGAATTTATTTTGGCCCTGCTCATATTCGAAGACCTTGCAGCCCCCATTCTGGTCTCTTTCATCGCCGGGGTTCAGGGCGGCGACGCGGTCTCGGCGTCGTTTATGGGGTTTTTGCTCGTAAAAATCATCCTGCTGGCCGCAGGCGCCATCCTCATGGGGCATTACGGGTTTAAACGGATGAACAGTTTCATCGCCAAATACATCGAAAACGATTTCATGCCCCTTCTGGCGGTGGGCCTGGCCCTGGGGTATGCCGGGCTGGCGATCGCCCTGGGTCTATCCGAAATTCTGGGTGCGTTTCTGGCCGGGGTCATGCTCTCTGAAACCGGAAGATCCGGCGATATCGAACGGTTGCTGCTGCCCATCCGGGACCTTTCCCTGCCGTTTTTTTTCTTCTGGTTTGGAACGACCCTCCGCTTGGGGCAGGGCGTTCCCTTTGTCGGAATGATGATCGCGCTGGTTCTTCTGGCGATCGCCGGAAAGATCGTTTCGGTATACACCGGCAGCCGCTGGTTCGGGTTGAGCCCCAAGGTCTCCTGCCGGGCGGCATTTTCCATGGTTCACCGGGGGGAGTTTTCCGCCATCATCGCCAGCCTGGCGCTTCCGCAGTTAAGGATATTCAGCGGGATCTATATTTTGATCACCGCTTTTGTCGGGGTGTACCTGTTTGGTCGGGCGTCGGATATCGCCAACTGGTACCACAACAAACGGTTTGGGTCCGATAAATTTTAAAGGAGGAAAAGATGATCCAGCGCGATGACGGGTGGAGTCCGTATCTTGCAGGCGGTCTCAGCGGACTGGTGGGGGTCTTTTCGGTCTGGTTCGCCGGGCAATATTTCGGTGCGTCCACTTCTTTTGTGCGCACCGCAGGCATGATCGAACAGCTTTTCGGTGCGGACCGGGCGGCACAAATGGACTATTTTATCAAGGTGGTCCCCCGGATCGACTGGCAATGGATGTTCGTTGCGGGGATCTTGCTGGGTGCGATGGTTTCCGCGTTCACTTCCGGCGATTTCAGACTCCAGGCCGTGCCCGACATGTGGGCTGCGCGCTTCGGTCCCCGCAGCGTCGGCAAGCGCGCCGTTGCGGCCTTTACCGGCGGGGCCGTGGCCATGTTCGGGGCCCGCATGGCCGATGGCTGACCCAGCGGACACGGGCTGAGCGGTTCGCTTCAGCTGGCGGTGAGCGGTTTTATCGCTCTGGTCTGTTTCTTTCTCGGCGGGATGATCGTGGCCCGCCTGATATACGGGGGAGGGGAACGATGAAAATGCTGATCTATGGACTGGTTACCGGACTGCTGTTCGGTTTTTTGCTGCAAAAGGGACGCGTACTGCGCTACGACAAACAACTCGGGGCCCTTCGCCTTCTGGACATGACCATCGTCAAATTCATGCTTTCCAGCGTGATCGTCGGCATGGTCGGGATCTATCTTCTGCACGACCTGGGCCTGGTCAAACTATCGATCAAACCAATGCTGGTGGGCCCCGTCATTATCGGCGCGCTTATTTTCGGGCTGGGCTGGGGCCTTTTGGGATACTGTCCGGGCACCTCCCTGGGGGCCCTCGGCGAGGGACGATGGGATGCCCTGTGGGGTGTGCTGGGCATGATCGCGGGGGCCGCGCTGTTCGCGGAAGCCTATCCCGGCCTCAAAAAGACGGTTTACACCTGGGGGGATCTGGGCCGCATCACGCTTCCCCAGGTTCTGGGGGTGAACCACTGGGTGATCATCCCCGTGTTCATCGCAGGCGCCCTGGTGCTGTTCCGATGGCTGGAAAAAAGGGGACTGTAAATAATTCCCTGAATCATCCCCTGCTAGGGGCACAAAATGACCCCGCGTGCCCACAGGCAGTCCCCGCAGACCGGAAAGGTATTGCCGAAGCAATCCTCTTCGTTTCCCTCGGCGAACTCGCACCCCCCGCAGTTGACGCACGGAGAGAATTCAAAGCGCATCACCCGCTGCCGAAAGGCCTTGAATTCATCGCCGTTCCACACGCTGAGGATATTCTCTTTGCCGATATGGCCCAGCGAGTATCGCCGGATCTTTTTTTCTCTGCCCAGGACAAAACAGGTGTAGGAATGCATCAGGGCGATGCAGGGGCTGACCGATCCGTCCCAGCAGATGCTCATGGACCCTTCCCAGACAAAGGGGCAGTGGGCATCGATGACCCCGAAATCCTTTAAGATCGGGTTTACGATCCCGTTGTTTCGCAGAAGTCCTTTGACCGCATCGATCTGTTCCGGCCGGTCGTCCATCTGGGGCAGAATCACCTCCGGGTATTCCCGGGACCGTTCGGGGACGGGAAAGCAGGAATTGCACGCCGACCACCAGTAGAGGATCTGATCCTTGAAGCCTTCGGTGTAGGGGAGCACGTTGGTGACAATGATAAAACTGGCTTCCATTGCGTAGGCCAGGTCCCGGAGATTGGGCATCTCGGAAAGGTTTCCCTGCGTCGCCACAAACTCGAGGCCGATTTCCGGACTGTTCCGACCGTTTCGGGAGCGGAGCCGATTCAGATGGCCGACATTTTCCATTACCGCTCCGAGATTGCCCCCCGTACGGATGCATTCGTAGGATTTTGAAGAGACCCCGTCCACCGACACAATTATTCTATCGAGCCCTGCAGCCGTCAGCCCTTCCGCGATCCTTCCATCCAGCAGGAGCGCATTGGTGACCAGTTCGGTTTTTACCCCCAGCGCCTTTGCCAGCGAGACCATCTCAACGATATCCGGATGCAGAAGCGGCTCTCCGATTCCCCAAAAGGCCATGGTTTCAAGTGAGGAGACGGCCCGCAGATCGCTGATCATCCGCCGGAAATCGCGCATGTCCATGAACCCGGTCGGTTCATCCCAGGAATTTCGAACGCAGGTCCGGCAGTTCAGGTTGCAGGCGGAAGTCGGTTCCACGTATATTTTTTTCAGCGGTCCATCCAGGGGCCTCACCAGGAGCCCTTCGGGGGTTTCATGGACAATCATCTCGGTGCCGGGGGAAAGCCCCCACCGCTTCCGATAGCCTTCCGGCAGGATCAGCCGGCCCTCCGAATCGACGATCTCTGGAGCGTTGCGCTCCCAAGGGCCATCCCTGCGGTCCCGACCGGCGTGTTCCGTTCGAAGGGTCTGCTGCAGCCGATGCCGGGACGTGTTTCCCGAGTATTTCAGCGACCATACCATATGAAGAGATCCCTTATGAATCGGGTTCCATTTTCCACGTCGCTTCTACCGATAACCAGCAGTCTTTTCATCGTATCTTCACGATGGTCAAATTTCCTGTTTTTGAGGAGACCGGGGGCCGACTACCGGCATTGCGAAAAAAGTCGTGACAAACAGGTACCCCGCCGGCAGCAAAAATACGGCGTCCCGGAGAATCGTCCAGATCGTCATCGACCCTTCGGAAGCGGATGTCGGAAAACACCCGCAGCTGATATCCAGCCCCCTGGCGAAATTGAACAGCATCGCTGTCGTAAAAATCGTCAGCAGCAGGGTGCTCAGGGCCGCCGCACCCGGAATCCAGATCCCGATAAGGAGAAAAACCCCCAAGGTCACCTCCAGCCAGGGCAATACGACAGCCGTCAGATTGATCAGGAAATCGGGAAGGAGCTGGTAGTTAAAGACCGCTTCGGCAAACGCCCCGGGGTGTAAAATCTTGTCGTAGCCGGCATAGACGAAAATGCCGCCCAGAACGATACGCGCGCCGGTATTCAAGAGCCCAATCATGGAATAGCGCAGAGCGTGCACCATTTCGTCCCCCTTCGCCGATGGATTCTTTCAACACCCCTTCAACCGTTTTCAACCGGCAGTCCCGCGTCCCTCCAAAGACTCCAGCCGTTCACCAGAACACGCACCTTCTCATAGCCCATTTCTTTTAGGAAAAGGGCAAGATCCTTGCTGAGCGCGCAGGCTTCCCCGTCGCAATAGGTGATGATCGGTCGATCCGGAGAAATCCCCTCCGCCACCGCCATGAAGCGTTGCTCCACCTCATGCCAGGGAAGGTTGACCGCTCCCTGAATATGCCCGGCGTCGTACTCCGGTTTGGACCGGGCATCCAAAAACACGGCCGCTTGGTGTGCAAACAGTTTTTCAGCCTCGGCAAGGGGTACGATCAGATGCTCTCCGGTGGAGGTGGTCAGCCGGGCGTCTGCGGACCAGTCGCCGATCAGCGTTATTCCGTCTTTTCGGACGGCATTCACGATAAGCCCCACCACCATGGCGGTTGCCACAATGGCCGTGGCTTGAATTACTGCCGCTTTCCAATGTCCGGCGCTCTCCGGCATGATTCCCTCTGCATCCCGACCCGCTCAGCTGTAAAGCAAACCGCTTTACAGCAGAACACATCCGAAAAAATCCATTTTCATGCAAAGACCCAACGATCGCAAAGAAAAAATCGTTATTCCCTGGACGTTGCATTCTTTTCGAAAGATTTGACTTTTGATCCAGCAGTCAAGTTTCCATGGGATCATTCCGGGGTTCCCAAGGATTCGGGCAGTGATTCGATAAACTTTCTGATTTCATCCCGCACCCTTCGAAACGGCGCAAGCTTTTCGGCTTCGCTCCTGGCATCCTCGGCCAGTTTCGGCGGATCGTCGAACCCCTTGTGGATCTTTCGGCCCGGAAAATACGGGCAGGTCTCGTTTGCATGGCTGCACAGGGTGATGACATAGTCGAATTTTTGAACCGGCAGCTCGTCGATGGTTTTCGATTTTTGAGAGGAAATATCGACCCCTGACTCCGCCATCACCCGGACGGCCAGCGGGTTGAGGCCGTGTTTTTCGATGCCGGCCGAATACGCGTCAATGCGATCCCCCCTCAGATGACGCGCCCACCCCTCGGCCATCTGGCTGCGGCAGGAATTGCCGGTGCACAAAAAGAGGATTTTTGTCTTTTCAGCCACCGGTTATCTCCTTATGGTTCGCAGGTGACATGGCACACCCCGGTGGGGGTTTCAACGGCATAGGGAAAATATTTGCGCTTAAGCCAGAGCGCGACATTCACCAGGCTGATGAGCACCGGCACCTCCACCAGGGGTCCGATCACCGCGGCAAAGGCTTGGCCCGAATCGATGCCGAACACTGCCACCGCCACCGCAATGGCCAGCTCGAAGTTGTTGGATGCTGCCGTAAAGCTCAGCGTTGTGGACTGCTCATAGGTGGCGCCGACCTTCATGGACAGCAGGAAGGATACGAAAAACATGGCAAAAAAATAGATGCACAGCGGAATCGCCACCCGGATGACATCCATCGGCAATTGGACGATGTATTCTCCCTTCAAGGAAAACATCACCAGGATGGTGAACAGCAGCGCGATCAGGGTGATGGGGCCGATCTTGGGACAGTAGACCTGCTCGTACCATTCTTTGCCCCGGGTTTTCAGGCCGATGATCCGGGAGATGATCCCGGCAATAAAAGGGATACCCAGGTAAATGAAGACGCTTTCCGCGATCTGGCCGATGGAAATATCCACCTCCATCCCTTCCAGTCCGATCCACCGGGGCAGCACCGTAATGAAGATATAGGCATAGACGGAAAAAAACAGCACCTGGAAGATGGAGTTGAATGCCACCAGCCCCGCGCAGTATTCGGTATCCCCCGAGGCCAGGTCGTTCCAGACGATCACCATGGCGATACACCGGGCCAGGCCGATCAGAATCAGCCCCACCATGTAGTCATGATACCCCGATAGAAAAAGGATGGCCAGCAAGAACATCAGAATCGGTCCGATCACCCAGTTCTGGACCAGCGATAAAAAAAGGACCTTTACGTTCCGGAACACCTGGGGCAGCTGCTCGTATTTCACCTTGGCCAGGGGCGGATACATCATCAGGATTAATCCGACGGCAATGGGGATGTTGGTGGTGCCCACCTGAAAATAATTGATTAGGTTTCGAACCCCTGGAAACAAATACCCCCAGAACACCCCCACAAACATGGCCAAAAAGATCCATAGCGTCAAAAATCTGTCCAAAAACGACAACCGTTTGATTCCGGACATGTTTGACCTCCCCATTGCCTATTTATTTTTCATGCAACGAAAAACGGATTCAGAACAAAATACACACCCAACAGCCCGATGACCACCCCGGCACCTTTCCGAAACCAGGTTCCCGTCCCTTGCCAGGTACGATTTTCGATTACCCGCCTGACCGCAGCGGCAGAACTTCCGGCCGCCACAATCGGCAGGCAATGGCCGACGGCAAAAAGCAGAATAAAGAGGATGCCGGTTGCCACCTTCTGCTGGACCGTAATGATCGCCAGGATCGGCGCAATGAAACCGAAGGTGCAGGAGCCGGAAAGGATGCCGTAGCCAAGCCCCAGCGCAAACGCGCCGAAGATGCCTTTAAAATTCAATCGATACAGAAAACTCCCGGACATCGAGCATTTTTCAACCCCCAGCATCCCCAGCGACACCCAGATCAAAACCGCACCGATCACCACCTGCCAGTAAATGCCGACGTCCCCCAGCATCCGACCCAGAAGAGCACAAATGATGCCGATCAGGGCGATGGTGATGAACAGCCCGGAGGTAAACGCCGCAGAATAGACCCCGGCCTGCTTGGGATTCACGGCTTTTTGCTGTCCGCCCACGTAGGCAACGATCAGCGGAATGGATGCCAAATGGCATGGGCTGAACAGGACACTGATCATGCCCCACAAAAAACACCCTGCGGCGGCAACGGCCGAACCGGCTGCCATCCACTCATTGACGGTTAAAAACAGGGAGTCCATCATTCGAATCTATCCTTTAACCGACCCCGAATTTTTTCAAAATCCGATCGATTGTCTTTTCATCCATGAACCCCTCGTGGCGATAGACCTCCTTGCCTTCGCGGTCAAAAAAGATCTGGGTCGGAATGGCCCGGATACCCAACCGCCGGGCCGGCTCCCGGTCCTTCCACACATCGATAAAGACGATGGCGGCCTTTCCCCGGTATTTTTCCTCCGCCTTTTTGAGGATCGGCGCCATCATTTTGCAGGGGATGCAGGAATCAGCCCCCAGGTCCACCATCGTCACCATACCCTTTACCGGAATCTCGGCGACGGGCTTGATTGCATGCGCCGTCGGTTCCGGGGTCTTTGAAAAAAACCGTCCGCCCAGCGCGCCGGCCAGCAGCAATACGCAGATCCCTGCAAAGGCGAATTTTCCTATCTTTGCCTTCATTTACCGCACCCCCAGGTGGGACAGCTGTGTGTCGACCTCTGCCTCCGCAAAGAAGCCCACATGCCGGAAGACCTCTTTGCCCGATCGATCATAAAAAACCTGGACCGGAATCGAGCGGATGCCGAACCTGGCGCCAAGAAGCGGGTCGTCCCGAACGTTGACAAAGACCACATTCAACCGGTCGCCCCGGGTTTTTTTCAGTTTGTCCAGTATCGGCTGCATCATATCGCACGGAACGCAGCCGGTGGCCCCAAATTCCACCAGGGTCGGTTTTCCCGAGCCCCGCGCCCGGTCCACCGGGTTGTCCATGGCAAGGGCATACTGCTTTTCCACCCATTGCCGGTTGATCCGGATGTCTTTCAAGTTTTCGAGGCTTCGGATGTAATCGTATACCGCATCCTGTTGCTTCTGCTGGGTGAGAAAGCCGTGGATGCTTTCTTTCACCTGATCGAAGGGCAACCCGCCGACCAGTTCCTTGTTCTCTTCATAAAAAGACTGCGCCTCGGCTTCCGATACCGTGATTTGCCCCACTTTCCGGCTCAAATAGGACTCGATGATCTGATCCTCGGTAAGCCCCTCTGAAGGGATCCCGGCGATTTTCGCGTCCCGGACCACGACCTTTTGGGTCACCTCCTGCTCGAGCATGAAAAAGAGGCTTCCCGCGATCTGTTTGCGGGCCTCCTGGGGAAATTGTTGAACGGTTTCGTCGATCCAGGTCTTTGGAATCTCAAACCCGTCGGCCGCAAGCAATTGGCTCGGATTCATCTCCACAAGGCGCGCGGATTTCAGCACCCCCATGGACAGCCCGGGGTATTTCGCTTCAACGGTCTCACCACCGGATGCGTGTACGGAAGAAACCCCAATGAACGCGAAGAAAAATGCCGCAAGTGCTGCAGCTATCCATCGAATCGAAAATCGGGATAAAACCATCAATCGTTTGGATTTCAATTTCATCGAATCCTCTTTAACCATTTAAATAGGATTTACATCTTCAGTCAGGAAAACAATCTAAAAATACAGTTGTCTTCTTTTGCGTGTTTTGTGTATTTCGCGGTTTCGCACGGGTAACGTGAAAATATATTAGCTGATCCAGCCCTTGATCTCTTCTTTGGTTGGAATTTTGCCCACGGACTTCACCTCCCCGTCCACCACCACCGCAGGGGTGCCGAAAACCCCGTACCCAGCGATCTTCATGGTGTCCGTCACCTTTTCGATGTGTGCGTTTACACCGGCCTCAACCACCGCTTCTCTTACGATTTCTTCGGTTTTTTTGCATTTCGGGCAACCGGGACCCAGCACTTTGATGTCCATCGTTTGTTCCTTTCTTCATCGATGTCGCCATTTTAATATTCTAATTAAGACATATAATATCCCGAAGAGGCAGGGTAAAAAATGTTCCGATCATCATCATATTATTTGTACTCCATATCCCCCGACCCCATCCGGATCCGAATCGTCTATATATTCAATTTTAGCAATATATAGTCAAGCCGCATCCCTGTCAAGCGGGAATTCAAAAATGGTATCTCGCCCTCAACTCCAGCCGATAATCGTTCTGCTTTTCACCGAATTCGCTCTCCGGCCCGCCAAGCAGAAGCGCGGTGCGCAGCCGGATCTCCAGGTTGGTTATGGGGGTATAGATGAACTCCGGTGTCAGGGACATGCTGAGATCATTTAAATTAAAAATCGACGTAACGGCCGGGGTCAAGTAGAGAATGTCAAAAGGTTCCTTCCAGCTGGCCCGCACATACAGATAGTCGCGCATCGGCCGGGCGCCGGCCAGCGTACTCCGGGACAACCGGGAGGCCCGGGTGAGCTGGGAACTGTCTCCGTCGGAAAGAAACGCGGTGTATGCATCATCTGCAAACCGATAGAAGTTCTCCGCATCCGCGGTTTCGAGCCCCCCGCCGTTATGGTAATATTCGACGATCCACGTGATCTCGTCTTCGGTGAGATACCGGATGCCCAGCAGGGCCTGCACCACGTCGGTTTTTTCGCTGGAGAGATTTCCCCGGGGGTCGACGGATTGTTTTTCAAAATCGGTGATCCACGCCAACTCGCCGTGGATTTCAAAGTTGGTTTGGATGTTCCGGGAAAAATCAAAGCCGTAGCGGGCGCTTCGGCTCTGTCCGGTGAAAACCATAACGTCCAGATCGGTATCCCAGAGAAGCAGATAGAGTTTTGCCGCAAAATTGACCCCGGTTGCCGGACCGTAATCTTCGTTGATATCGTCTGCAACCGGCAGGATGACCGGGGTAAAGGACAGGGTTTTGAGGGGCCCTGGATAGCTTTTGATAAAGTCGGCATCGATCACATAATAGCCTTCAAGGGCCTCGGTCGGGTCGTCCGCATCTTTGGGCCGGGATACGAATGCCACCGGATTGAATGCATACCCCTTTCCCCACGATACCACCCTTTTCCCGGCATTCATGGAAAAGCCGGTTGGGCACCTGGCTGTCGATGTTGATCAGGCGATCACCTTTTTGCACTGCGATCAGGTCGAATTTGGTCTTGCGGTTGGGCCTCTCTACCGCCTGAACGATCAATGGAGCTCCGGGCAGCAATAATTCCCGGCAGCGTCCCGTATTCTTAACATGACATATTTCGGTACCGCCATCCATCTCTATGTGGGCTATAAAACGGTTGGGCCGGGAGAGAAACCTGGCTGGCCTCACGTCCTTATATTCCATGTTTATCCTTCCGCTTCCCCTTCACATTTTCGGTAGGCCCAGCCGAAATCCTGATGGTATATCATCAGCTTGCTCATCCCGCCAATTGTGCCGGGACAGGTGCTTTTCGGCAAATAAACGATCCCTATTCCCAGTAATCCCAGTGACGCCCGCCGTTTTACAGCGGCACCCGATCTTTTTTCCTGTACACCGTCCCAGTAAACCGAGCGCATATCTCCCCGCCCTCATCGTGAATGTCCACGTTGTAACTCGCCAGCTTAGTACTGCGATGTACCTCTCTGGCTTCAGCCGTGAGGACCCTGCCCCGCGGCGAGGCAAAAAAATCGATGCTGGCATTTATAGCCAGGGAGAGTCGGCCATGAGAATTAGAGGCAGCCGCAAAAGCGAAATCTGCCAGAGTGAAGATCGCCCCACCCTGCACGACATCGGCCGCGTTCAGATGCTTATCTTCCAGTTCCAACTTAGCCACAGCATGACCTGGTGCCACCTGCACCAGCTTAACGCCTACCAGGGCGGCAAAACGGTCCTGGGCCAAGAAGTTCAGATCGATATCCATAAAATCCTCCTGTTGATATTGGTCTTAAGATCACAATTATCTGCTGGACATTATCCTCCAGCCATTGCGGCGGGCATGAGCAAGCAGATCCCCATCGGGATTTACAGCCACTTTTTCACCTACGTGTTCCAGGATCAAGATATCAGCATAACTGTCGCCATAGGCCCTGCTGGCCTGCCAGTCCACCGGTTTATCAGCAAAAGCCGCCTGCAGCAATTCAAGCTTGCTCCTCCCGTCTATGAACTGGATCTGCCCCCGGGGATCGAATACCCCATCCCGGTAGGCCAACTGGGCACCGAGCACCGTCTCCATTCCCAGGTCCTGGGCTATAATCTCCAGCAGTTCCTGGTAAGATCCGGACAGGAGCACACAATGGCATCCCTGCTGCCTTGCCAGATCCAATTCTTCCAAAACGGCCGGACTGAACTGTTCCTTGAGAAAAGGATAGGCCCGGCGGAAGAAATCCTGGATATCTTGCCTGGACAAACCTGTGTAAAAACGATTGAAGTTTCGAAACGCCTTCTCTTTCATGACCTCCCTTGAGGAGAGCCCGGTTTTGTAAAATAAATATACCGGCAAGACTAATGCCCATACAGACAAGTACCTAGGGAAGGACCGCCCCTGGCGAATCCATTCCCTTCCCAGGCAGGGCAGGCTGTCTTTCTCAATCAAGGTCCCATCGAAATCAAAGATGGCTAATCTCATCTATGCCTCCGTCTTAAACTGCAAATCAGGAAAGAACAACCTGATCTCCCGGGCCGCACTATCTGGTGAATCCGATCCATGCATAACATTTTGGGCCATGGTCATGGCCAGGTCGCCCCGTATGGTCCCGGGGCTTGCCTTCTGAGGATCGGTAACCCCCATCAGGGTCCTGACCGCTTCGATCACGTTTTCCCCTTCCAGCACCATAGCCACCACCGGTCCGCTGGTGATGAAGTCAAGCAGTCCTTCGAAGAAGGGTTTTCCCAGGTGCTCCGCGTAATGGGCGGCAGCCAATTCCCGGCTTATAACCATAGATTTCAAGGCCACTATCTGGATGCCCTTTTTCTCCAGGCGGCCGATGATCTCGCCGATCAAACCTCTCCTGACCCCATCCGGTTTTATCATGGCAAATGTTTTTTCCATCAAGTCCTGGCCTCCTTTTCTTCCCTGCTTGTCGGCATCGCCGGTTCAGATGGTCCATTGTTCGTGAATGATGCCCACCAGGTACCACGCATCCCCCACCGGTTCGAAAGCCAGCTTGAGACTTTTCCAGTCCATGCCCTCATACTGGGGATTAAAGCCGGCAAAATGGTATTCCAGTGATACCGCCCGGGGATATGCAGAGGTGAAATTGTTTATGGTATTACCCCGCTGTATGACCTGATTGAAGACGGTCTGGGGAGCCGCCAGAAAATTCTGGTCATAGATGAATTTAGCATAGTAGTTATTGAAATTCAAAGCGATGGGTTCACCGGATCCGTCATAACTGCCCCAGGTGTATAGTTTATCGCTGGTAAACAAGGCTGGGATATCCGCCGTCTGAAAAACCAGGTCTTTCTCAAGATCGATATAGGAGTAGGGAGTGAAGCGCAGACCCCGCTGGGAATGGACATATCGAGCCAGGGCAGATGCATCCTTGCTTTTCAAGGCCGCCAAGATCTCATCTCCTTCGGCCTGGATCACGGTACGCAGTTCACGCCCGCCGACCTGAGCAGGCTTGATTTGGGCCTCTTTCAGTTGCTGGTCCAGGCTGTCGACCTGGGCCTTGAGTTCGTCTACCTGGGCACTCAGTGTGGCGAGTTGTCCTGCATAGTCCTGTTTGACTTTAAGATATGCTCCCCCGCCTGCTACCAGCGCGGTGCAAATGGCTATCACCAACA
>ENA-OSEO01002412-OSEO01002412.1-sediment-metagenome-genome-assembly--contig:-NODE-2412-length-26613-cov-3.706625_pt1 | contig 26613 bp, 27 predicted proteins | sample MGYA00237883_ERZ534232 | MGnify/ENA metagenome assembly ERZ534232
GCGACGCATCCGAGGGTGTGGTGTTTCCCGCGGGTCGTCTGATCGTGCCGAGTTCGATCACCGATCCAAAACAAAAAGAAGTGACAGAGGCTTTCATCAAGCAGTATCAGGACAAGTACGGTCAGGCTCCCAATACCTTCGCCGGTCACGCGTTTGACTCGACGATTCTGCTGATCTCGGCCATCGAGAAGGCGCAGAGCACCGATGCAGCGGCGATTCAGGGCGCACTCAACGAGACTCAGGGGTTTGCGGGTCCTGACGGTATCTTCAACTACTCACCAACCAATCACGACGGCCTTGCCGCGACCGACTTGATCATAGTGAGGATCGAGGGCGGCACTTGGGTTGAGGTCAAGTAGGGAGTCTGCGGGTGCTTGAGCTTCGTGATGTGCGCGCCGGCTATGGGAGGACCCATGTCCTGCACGGTCTCGACCTGGTCGTTGCCCCGGGTGAGATTGTCACCATTATTGGGTCCAATGGCGCGGGGAAGAGTACGTTGCTCAAGGCGATCTCCGGCGTGGTACGTCCGTCGACCGGCTCAGTGACGTTCGACGGCGAGCGCATCGACGCGCTCGCCGTCGAACAGATCGTTGCCAAGGGAGTGGTCCAGATACCCGAGGGACGTCAGTTGTTCGCCCCGCTTACCGTGGAGGAGAACCTGGCTCTGGGGGCATACACCCGCCGGCGCCAGGGAAGTCCGGTCGGCGAGCGACTGGAGAAGGTATTTGCGCTTTTTCCCCGCCTCAAGGAGCGGTTGAAGCAGCATGCAGGCACGTTGTCCGGCGGGGAGCAGCAGATGCTGGCCGTCGGGCGGGCACTAATGGCGGAGCCTCGCCTGCTCCTGCTTGATGAACCTTCGATGGGCCTCGCGCCGATCGTAGTGCGAGACATCTTTGCCGGTCTCCGCCGGTTGAATCAGGAAGGCTTGACAATGGTGCTGGTCGAGCAGGATGCTCGTATCGCTCTGAGCCTCGCCCAGCGAGGCTTGGTCATGGAGCGCGGTAGGATCGTGCTTCAAGATGGGGCACAGGCCTTGCTGGACAACCCGGAAGTGCGCGCAATCTATTTCGGTCGTAAGAGCGCGGGCCGGCGGAGCGGCATGGAGAAGACATGAATCAGATTTGGAATCCAGAATACGAGACTATGGGCAGGGAAGAGCTGCGGGAGTTGCAGTTCAAGCGGCTGCAGATGACGCTGCGCTGGGCGCATGAGAATGTTCCCTTTCACCGCGAACGCTGGCAGGCGATGAAGCTCAAGCCCGCGGATATCCGTTCGTTGGCCGATCTCACCAAACTTCCGTTCACACTCAAATCCGATTTCAAGGCGGCTTACCCCTACGGTTTGTTCGCGCTTCCCTTGGATAAGGTAATCAGGATTCACTCGTCGTCGGGAACGACGTCGAACCCGACGGTGGTCGGTTACAGCAGAGGGGATCTAAACACCTGGTCGGAGTTGTGTGCTCGCGTGGCCGTCGCCGGAGGAGCCCGCTCGCACGATGTCGCCCAGATTGCCTTCGGCTATGGGCTCACGACCGGCGCGTTCGGGATGCACGCGGGGTTGGAGAGAGTCGGCGCGACGGTGATTCCCGCTTCCACGGGCAATACTCAGCGGCAGCTGGAAATCATGCGCGATTTCGAGAGCACTGTCCTCGTATGCACGCCGACCTATGCGATGCATATAGCCGACAGGGCCAAAGAGCTCGGCTTCGACTTCGGGGACCTGAAGCTTCGGGTAGGCCTGTTTGGGTCGGAGCCGTGGACCAACCAACTCCGCGAGGAGATCGAGCGGCGTACGGGCATGTCCGCCTGCGACAACTATGGACTGTCCGAGGTGATCGGTCCGGGTGTCTCCTACGAGTGCTGGAACAAAGACGGCCTCCACGTCAGCGAAGATCATTTTCTGGTCGAGGTTGTCGATCCCGAGACGGGGGAGCCGGTTCCGGACGGCAAAGAAGGCGAGTTGGTGTTCACGTCGTTGACCAAGGAGGCCCTGCCGGTCATCCGATATCGCACCGGAGATCTAGCAAGCCTGACGACGCGGCCCTGCACCTGCGGGCGGATCTTTGCGCGGCACAGCAAGGTCTTCGCGCGGACCGACGACATGATCATTATTCGGGGGGTGAACGTTTACCCGTCGATGGTCGAAGCGGTACTCTTGGAGATAGAAAAAATCGAGCCGCACTACCAGATTCTGCTAACCAAAGAGGGTGCGCTCGACCAGATGGAGATACAAATCGAGGTGGAACCATCTTTCTTCCCAGACGCGGTGAAGGAGCTGATGGGGTTCCAACATCACGTAGAGGATCGCATGCGGCAAGAACTGGGCATCCGGCCTAGAGTGCGGCTGGTGGAGCCAAAGAGCATCCCGCGCTACACCGGTAAGGCCAAACGACTCATAGATAACCGCTAGTGACGCGGATTGCGTAGAGAAGGTATTCAAGTGCGTAAGACAGATACATGATGGTCGCGGCAGGTCTCAGTGCGAAGGTCACGGCGGCTGTGACAGAAGAGATGACGGCGCGAAGCCAAGGCTCTGGCGACGTCGACGGGTTGGCCACTCCTGTACTGGCTCGTTTGATGGAAATGGCCGCTGTGAAGGCGGTGAACGGGCATCTTGGACCCGACATGACTTCGGTCGGCACGGGTCTAGACATCACTCACGCGGCGCCGACGCCGGTCGGAATGGAAGTCACGGCGCGCGCCACGCTGATTCAGGTGGAAGGCAGGCTCCTGATCTTCTCGGTGACCGCCGCGGACGTTTCGGGAGTCGTTGGCAAGGGCACGCATGAGCGGACCATAGTCAGGCGCGAAGGGTTCGCCGAGCGGTTACGCTCTCGCTGGCAGGCGCCTACTGAGATCGGGTGCTCGGAAAGCATCTGATACACTCCCGAATGCGTTTGGGCGATTCGGGTCGACCCTCTCAACAAATGTTCCCGGAGGTTGCTGTGGAAAAAGATGGGTTCCTGTTCACGTCGGAGTCGGTGAGCGAGGGTCATCCCGACAAGATTGCCGATCAAATCTCGGACGCCGTCCTCGACGCTGTTCTCAAGGATGATCCGAGCGGTAGGGTAGCGTGCGAGACCCTGATCACCACTGGTCTCGTGGTCGTGTCGGGCGAGATCACCACCAGCACCTACGTGGATGTTCCCACAATCGTCCGTAGGACGGTGGAGCGCATAGGTTACACGCGGGCGAAGTACGGATTCGATGCTCACACCTGCGGGATCATCACCAGCATTCATGAGCAATCTCCGGATATCGCGCAGGGTGTCGAGTCGGCTTTCGAATGCCGCGTTGATCCTCAGGACATCGATATCCTCGACTGTCAAGGCGCGGGGGATCAAGGCATGATGTTTGGCTACGCCTGCCGGGACACCGATCAACTCATGCCCATGCCCATACAGTTGGCCCATCAATTGGTTCACCGCATGAGTCAAGTCAGAAAGGCAGAAGTGCTGCCCTATCTGCGGCCGGACGGCAAGAGCCAGGTCACGGTCAAGTACGTTGACGGCAGGCCCAAGTTCATCACCGCGGTGGTCCTCTCGACACAACACCGAGACGGCATCGAGATCGACACGCTCATGCGGCCCGATCTGATTGAGCACGTCATTAAGCCGGTTCTTCCCGAGGATCTCTACGATCCGGATTTCAAGCACACTCAACTATTCGTGAACCCCACGGGTAAGTTCGTGGTGGGCGGTCCCATGGGTGACACCGGAGTGACGGGCCGCAAGATCATCGTTGACTCCTACGGTGGATTCGGTCGTCACGGCGGGGGAGCGTTTTCCGGAAAGGACCCATCTAAGGTCGATCGCTCAGCAGCCTATGCTGCGCGCCACGTTGCCAAGAACATCGTAGCGGCGGAGTTGGCCGAGCGCTGCGAGGTGCAACTGGCCTACGCAATCGGCGTGGCACACCCGGTCAACATCACGATTGACTGCTTCTGCACCCAGCAGGTATCGCTCGACATGATCGAGGAACTGGTGAGAACCCACTTCGATCTGCGTCCGGCTGCCATCATCCGTGACCTGAGACTTCTCAGGCCGATCTACGAGAAGACGGCCGCTTATGGTCACTTCGGCAGAGACGATGCGGACTTCACTTGGGAGGCCACCGACAAGGCGGCGGCTCTCAAGAGTGCTGCCGGGTTAGACTAGCGGCTGGTTGCCGGGAGGTTCGACCCGTGCCGGCCGGCCGGCTTGAACAGCGAAGCTTGCTCATGGCGGAGGTCGTGCCTCTGTTGAGGCTCCGTCATCTCGGTGACAGGCGTTTCGACTACCTGGTTCCGGACGAGCTGCGCGAACACCTGAGGGCCGGGTCGCTCGTCGAGGTTCCGTTCGGGCGGCGCAGGGTCCGTGGAGTTGTCCTGAGCCTGCATCCCGTGGGGGTGGCCCCGGAAGCTGTCGAGTTGCGGCACATTGAGGGTGTGAGTGAAGCCGGCCTGCCCGAGGAGCTGCTGGAACTAGCTGGGAGTCTGTCGCGACGATATCTTGCTTCGATCGAGTCCTGTCTCCGACTGATGGTGCCCCCGACAGACTCCTTTGGCACCGGCAAACGCGCAGCGAGGCAGGAGACCTGGGTCGTTCGCCTGTCGGCGAAACAGGCTGGTTCGGACTGGAGCGCAGCGTCCGATGCACTCACTCCCAAGCAAAAGCAACTGCTGAAGAGCGTGCCTGAGGGAGGCAATTGGGCAGCGGCCATCTGCGCTACCGCGGGGGTGAGCCGGTCGGTTCTGCAGGCCCTCGCCCGCAAAGGTCTCATAGGTGTCACCGAGCGCTCCCGGCTGGATTCCGTTGAGCCGGAGGTTTCACTACCGACCGCGGAAGAATCGAGCATGCCGGAACTGTGGCCCGATCAGGCTGAAGCGGTGGCAAGGCTCGAGAGTGAATATGATGCTCCTGGGCTGAGCAGCCAACTTCTGTGGGGAGTCACCGCAAGCGGCAAGACCGAGATCTACCTCCGTCTCATCGCGCATGCTCTCGACGATGGTGCTGGTGCCATCCTCATGGTGCCCGAGATCGCACTTACATCTCAGATGATATCCCGGGTAACAGACCGCTTTGGCTCGCGTGTCGCGGTCATCCACAGTGGCCTCCCGCGCGCCAGACGGAGGGCGGACTACCGTCGCGTGCTCGAGGGAACCGCCGACATCGTCGTGGGCACGAGATCCGCGATCTTCGCGCCGCTGAAGCGGCTGCGTCTCGTGATAATCGACGAATCGCATGATGGCTCGTACAAACAGGAGGAGGAGCCGCGATACGCCGCAGGAACCGTGGCCGAGATGCGGCTGAGAGAGGGAGGCGGTCTTCTCCTGGAGGGGACTGCCACTCCTTCGCTCGAAAGTGTCCACCTGCACAGCTCGCCGGTGAGGTTGTTTCGTCGCGCGTCGGGGAGGACGCCATCCTGCGAGGCGGTCGACATGCGCCGGCAGGGGGGTGAGGCGGCACTGGCAGCCGTGTCACGAGAAGCTCTGGCCGGCACGATGCGCGACGGAGGGCAGGCCATCATCCTCCTCAACCGGCGCGGCTATGCCGGTCATGTGTACTGCGACCTTTGTGGACACGTGATGCTCTGCAGGGATTGCGAACTGTCGCTGACCTACCACAGCGGGACTGCAAGGCTTGTATGCCACCACTGCGGTCTTCAATACGTCGAGCCTCCGATCTGCCCCTCCTGCGGGTTGTCTCCGATGAGCCGCGCGCGTCCCGGCACGGAGCGCGTAGACAAGGAAGTGCGCTCGCTCGTTCGAGACGACCAGGTGTTCAGGCTGGATTCTGACGTGCTCACGAGCGGGGCACGCGCCCGCGAGGTTCTTCGGAACTTCGAGACGACGAGACCTTCGGTCCTCGTCGGTACACAGATGGTCGCCAAAGGACACGATTTTCCGGATGTCGCGCTGGTGATCGTGGCCGATGCCGACACCGGACTATACATTCCCGACTTCCGCGCTTCGGAAAGGACATTCCAATTGCTCACCCAGGTATCCGGACGAGCGGGGAGGTCCGACCGACCAGGCCGGGTGCTCGTTCAAACCTGGAATCCCTCCGTACCTTGTATTAGAATGGCCCTTGAAGGGGACGAGCAGGGCTTCTACGAGCAAGAGTTGAAACTCAGGCAGCGCGTGGGCTATCCGCCCTTTCGAGAGCTCGTCAAGCTTACGATGGTGGCTGCCGACGCCCGACGCGCGGAGATGGCCGCGCGTTACCTGAGCGAACGGCTCAGTCAGCATTTTCCCGCTTCGGACCTTCGAGGACCGGTCAGACTATCGAGCCTGAAAGGCCGTGAGAGGTGGCAACTCGTCCTTGCTTCGGAGGACGGTGCCAGGGTGAGGTCCATTGCCGGACAGGGCCTATCCCAGCTGGAAGAACCCTATCGGATACGGGGAGTGACTTTGCTCGTGGATGTGGACCCACAGTCGTTCATGTGATGGCTTCTCTTGATACAAGTAAGCACTCTGGGCCGGAGATGATCCATGGCAAATAGGCGGGTTCAGCCGCCACTCGAGCGTCTTCGCACCTTCGGCGATCCGACTCTGCGCCAGACGACCCGGCCCGTGACCGACTTCGATGCCCGCATCGAGAAACTGGCCCAGCTGATGTTCGCGGTCATGGAACGGGAAGAAGGCGTCGGGCTGGCCGCTCCCCAGATCGGGCTTCTCTCGAGGATCATGGTGTGGCGCCATCCCGAGAAGGACGACGAGCGACACGTTTTTGTCAATCCGCAGATTATTGAACGCTCTGAGGAATGCTGTGTCGAGACCGAGGGTTGTCTGTCGTTGCCGGGTGCGATCATCGAGATCAGCCGGTCACAGGAGATCCTTGTAGAGGCCCAGGACACAGAAGGTAAGCCGCTTCAGATGAAGCTCGAGGGTATGCCTGCGCGCGTTGTTCAGCACGAAGTTGACCATTTGGATGGCTGCTTGATTCTGGACCGAGCTTCGCCGGAGGACCGACGTCGTGTCCTCAGCGAGCTGCGGGAGCGATCACTTTCCACGACGACGTGAAGTTCGCCTTCGTCGGCACACCGGCTTTTGCCGCGCACGTTCTCCGGCATCTGTTCGAACTTGGACGAATGCCCACCATGGTCGTCTCCCAGGTCGCCCGCCCGCAGGGCAGGGGCCGTAGGCTCGTGGAGCCACCGGCCGTAGTTGCGGCCCGGAGTCTTCAGTTCGAGCAGATCCAGGTCGCCGACATCAACGCCCAGTCCGTAGTCGACGTTCTGAGGGGCCTGGGTGTCGAGGCGTTGGTCGTGGCTTCTTTTGGGCAGATCTTCCGCGGGCCTCTGCTCGATTGCTTTCTGTGTCTCAATGTTCACGCCTCGCTGCTTCCGCTGTATAGAGGGGCCGCTCCCATCGAGCGCTGTATCGCCGCCGGGGAGCAGCAGACAGGCGTCAGCATCATGCGCATGAGCCAGGGGCTTGACGAAGGACCGTATGCGTTGCGGAAGACCATCTCCATCGACGAAAGGGACGACGCGGGCTCAGTGGCGCGACTCCTCGCGCTTGCGGGGGCCGAGGGAATTCATCAAGTGCTGGACGGTCTGGCTGAAGGGACGGTCGCGTGGACGGAGCAAAGCGGCGGCGGAACATATGCGGCCAAAATCACCGCGCGCGATCTGGCGCTGGACCCGTCGTGCCACGCAGCGGCAGTTCATAATCAGGTTCGTTCGCTCAGCCCCCACATTGGCGCGCAGGCAGCGGTCGACGGTCTTGACTTCAAGGTTTGGCGGACTTGGCCGTTCGAGTCCGGCGTCAGGTCCCTGCCGCCGGGGGCGGCCGCCGTCGCCGGATCGGCAGGAGAGATGTGCGTGGCCGAGCGAAGGTTGTTCATGGGGTGCAGAAAGGGCGCGGTCGAGTTTCTTTCGATTCAGCCCGCCGGAAAAAAATCCATGGGGGCGGGCGACTTTCTACGCGGGTATGGCAGCAGAGTGGAGGGAAGGCGCATATCGCCCCCCGGCTACGAAGAATGGTGTTAGAAGGCGACAGAGAGGAGCGATCAGTGCCAATTCCCGCCGAGGTTTACCAGCAGCGCCATCTCTTGCCCTCTATCTTGTCGGCCGACTTTGCGCGGTTGGGAGATGAGATTGCGACTGTGATGGACGCCGGAGTACGCTTGATCCACGTGGACGTGATGGACGGCCACTTCGTCCCGAACATCACCATCGGCGCTCCGGTAGTGAAGGCCATCGGGCCTCTAGTTCATTCTCGGTCGGGCTACATGTCTGTGCATCTGATGATCGAGCGGCCCGAAGATTACGTCGAAGACTTCGCCGAGGCGGGTGCGGATGCCCTAAGCGTCCACGTCGAAACCTCCCCACATCTCTACCGGACGTTGCAGGCCGTCAAGGCACTGGGGGTGGGCGCGGGAGTCGCGATCAACCCAGGAACTCCCATCGACGCCATCGATGAGGTGATACCACTCCTCGATTTTGTGGTCGTGATGACGGTCAACCCGGGGTTTGGAGGTCAGACCTTCATCGAGCCGGTCTTTCACAAGGTTCCGGAGCTCCGTCGCCTGCTTCCTGAACACATCGCAATTGAGATCGATGGAGGAATCACCCTGGCCAACATTGAGAGAGTGGTGGCGGCGGGCGCGAACTGGGTGGTCGCGGGATCAGCCGTGTTCGGCGCAGGCAAGGCGGCGGAGGAGGCACGGGCTCTGCAGGCGATCATGGCACGTGCTGGGGTGCTGTGGTAAATTTATTCTCGTCCGCGCGAGCGGAAGAAAAGAGTGTAGGTCTTCGGGGTCGGGTGAGATTCCCTACCGGCGGTAGTAGCCCGCGAGCCTGACAAAGGCAGACCAGGTGCGATTCCTGGGCCGACAGTTAGAGTCTGGATGTGAGAAGACCGGAGTGCTGAGAAGCCTCCATCGACCCCTTGACCGTACGGCGAAGGGGTTTTTCGTTGCCACTTGATGAGAACGACACTGTCTATCTGGAGCACGCGTTGGCTCTGGCCGAACTGGGGCGGGGATGCACCAGCCCCAACCCGATCGTGGGCGCCGTGATCGTGGGTGACGGCCACGTTGTGGGCGAGGGCTATCACGCTGGACCCTGGCGTGATCACGCAGAGATAGCCGCCATGAAGAACGCGGGATTGTCGTCGCCCGAGTCGTTCGCCGGATTGACGATGTACGTAACCCTTGAGCCCTGCTGCATCTACGGTCGCACGCCTCCATGCACGGACGCCCTCATCGCGGCCCGTTTTGGGCGCGTGGTCGTGGGTGCACTTGATCCCTCGCCGGCGGTCGACGGGAAAGGGATTGCCCAGCTCAGGGCGGCGGGAATCCAGGTGGATATGGCTGGGGAGGAGCTTGCGCGGCGCGCGCGGCGGCAGAACGACGGACTCAGGAAGCTGGTAACCAACGGCCTTCCCTTCGTGACCTACAAATACGCCATGACACTTGATGGTCGGGTGGCGACTGACCTAGGAGATACGCGCTGGATTTCGAGCGACGAGTCGCGCGCACGCGTCCACCAGATGAGAGCCTGGTCGGATGCGGTCATGGTCGGAGCTGGGACGCTTGAGCAGGACGATCCTTTGCTGACGGCGCGAAGCGTGTCTTGTGAGCGGCAGCCGCTTCGGGTAGTGGTTGATGCCGACCTGTGTCTCCGGCGGTCCTCGAACCTGGCCATGTCGGCAGCTGAAGGTGAGGTTCTTGTTGTGTGTGCCCCCGACGTCGATGCGTCGAGGCGCGGGGAGGTCGAATCCTGGGGGGTGCAGACCGCGGCGGTCGCGCGAGAAACCGACGGGCGACTGGCATCCGCTGAGGTCGCCCGGGTTCTGGCGGAGCGAGGGGTCCAGACGGTGTTGCTCGAGGGAGGCCCCCGACTAGCCGGTGCTTGGTGGGCTGCCGGACTGGTAGACAGAATAACGGTCTTCGTCTGTCCCTGTGTGGTGGGCGGCAACCTCAATCGCCTGCCTTTCGTCTGCCCGGGCGTCGAGTCGATGGCCGACTCGGTCCGCCTGCAAGAGGTGGAGATCACACCTGTCGGACCTGATGTGATGATCTCCGGCTATGTGAGAGGACCGTACTGATGTTCACCGGCCTTGTCGAAGAAATCGGAGTGGTAGAACGCGTCAGGAAGGAGCAGGGCGGATCCCGACTCGGCATCCGGGCGCGGACCGTTCTTGAAGGCACCCGGCTGGGTGACTCGATAGCCGTCAATGGAGCCTGTCTTACGGTCGTCGAGCTGGGGAGCGTCGGCTTTGCCGTCGATTGTATGCGCGAGACTCTGGAGCGCAGCACTCTCGGGAGGCTGAGCATCGGTGACCGGGTCAATCTAGAGAGGTCACTGGCCTGGGGCGGTCGGCTTGGTGGCCATCTGGTTCTAGGGCATGTGGACGGCGTTGCGGAGATAACTGTTGTCAGACCCGAGGGGATCGGCGTAGATCTTACCTTCTCTCTGCCGGAGGAGATTCGAGGTTACGTCGCCTTCAAAGGCTCCATCGCGCTCGACGGGATCTCCCTGACGGTGAAGAGTCTGACGAGAGACGCCTTCACGGTGGGCGTAATTCCACACACGATGAGGGAGACGACTTTGGGCTCTGCTCATAAGAGCCAGCTGGTGAATGTCGAGGTTGATGTGCTGGCGCGTTATGTCCAGAGCGCCTTGAAGGCTCAGGCAGAGTCGTTTGGGCAGGGTTCGGCCGGCGCCCGAGGGCTGACCGAGGAGTTCCTGCGCGACCAAGGATTTGTTTAGGAGAGCGAGTGGACAACAAAAGGGCACATTTTGCCTCCATCGAGGAGGCGCTGGAAGAGATCAGAAACGGGCGCATGCTCGTGGTCGTCGACGACGAGGATCGTGAGAACGAGGGCGACTTGACCATGGCCGCCGAGTTCGTGACTCCCGAGGCCGTCAACTTCATGGCGGCGTACGGGCGAGGCCTCATCTGTCTTTCAGTGACGGCCGAAAGGGCAGAGGCCCTGCGCCTCCATCCCATGGCCCGCAGCAACCAGTCGCGGTTCGGCACCGCGTTTACCGTCTCGATCGAGGCGCGCGAGGGGGTGACGACGGGAATATCAGCCGCCGATCGTGCCAGGACCATGAGGGTGGCCATAGACCCGGCCAGCCGGGCCGAGGATCTGGTGCATCCCGGTCACGTCTTTCCGCTGATAGCGCGTCCCGGGGGAGTATTGGCGCGCGCGGGTCAGACCGAAGCATCGGTCGACCTCGCCCGTCTGGCGGGGTTGAACCCCTCGGGTGTTATTTGCGAAGTGATGAACGACGATGGCACGATGGCTCGAGTGCCGGATCTGGTCGAGTACTGTCGGCGGCATGGTCTGAAGATGATTACCGTGGCCGATCTCATCCGCTACAGACGTCGGACAGAGAAACTGGTCAGGCGGGTGGCAGAGGTTCGCATGCCCACGCACTTCGGGGAGTTCACGGCCTATGGCTACGAAAGCCTGCTGGACGGAGAACAGCACCTGGCTCTGGTCAAGGGAGAGGTTGCCGGGCAACGGGACGTGCTGGTCCGAGTTCACTCCGAATGCCTCACCGGCGACGTGTTTCATTCGCTACGATGTGATTGCGGGGAGCAGCTCATGGCGGCCCTGGAGCAGGTTGAAGAGGAGGGCCGCGGCGTGATCCTCTACATGGCCCAGGAGGGTCGCGGCATTGGTCTCCTCAACAAGCTGCGGGCATACGAGCTCCAGGAACAGGGGAGAGACACCGTGGAAGCGAACGTCGAGCTCGGCTTCGCCCCCGACCTGCGGGACTATGGGATAGGGGCGCAGATTCTCGTTGATTTGGGCCTGACTTCCATCCGCATCATGACCAATAACCCGCGAAAGATCGTGGGGCTTGAAGGATATGGGCTCACAATCACAGAGCGGGTGCCGGTCGAGGTGAAACCGACGTATGCCAATATTCGCTACTTGCAGGCAAAGAAGGAGAAGATGGGGCACATTCTCCATCATCAGAACTTGCAGTATCTAGACGATAAGGGAGACGAGGATGAATGAGATGGGGCGTGTTTTCGAGGGCTCACTCAACGGGGAGGGTCTAAGATTTGGTGTTGTGATCAGCCGCTTCAACGAGTTCATAGGCAGCAGGCTTCTCTCTGGAGCCATAGACTGCTTTGTTCGCCACGGTGTGCGCTCAGAGGATGTGGAAGTTGCCTGGGTACCCGGCGCCATGGAGATCCCGTTGGTGGCGCAGCGTCTTGCTCGCTCAAAGGACTACCAGGCATTGGTCTGCCTTGGTGCCGTGATCCGCGGATCCACTCCTCACTTCGACTATGTCGCGGCCGAAGTGGCGAAAGGTGTTGCGTCCGTCCAACTCGATGCCGGGATCCCCGTCATTTTCGGGGTCTTGACGACCGATAGCATTGAGCAGGCCGTCGAACGAGCGGGAACCAAGGCCGGGAACAAGGGATGGGACGCAGCCCTCGCGGCTCTAGAGATGGCGAATCTCTTCCGCGGCTTAGCTACAGGGTCGGAGCGGGGCTAGGTTGGACACAAGAAGTGGCTGACGAAGAGCGTCAGCCATCACACTGGGAGATGCCCGGCTAGGCTACTTTCTCCACCTTGTGGGCTTTGAGGCACTTCGTGCAGACGTAGGCGCGAGTCGGTTTGCCGTCGAGCTTGATGTGAACCTTCTGCACATTGGGATCCCAGCGCCGGGGGGTAGCCCGCATCGAGTGGCTTCTGTTGTTGCCGAAGCTAGGCTTCTTGCCGCAGACTACGCATACCTTGGACATGGAGAACTCGCCCTTCTCTGTATTTCCGACACGGAGAGGTCATAGTATGCCGTAGTAGTGGGGTCTATTACAAGGGCCACTAGCAACCGCATCATTGCGCACATCTGGTGGGGTAGAATACCGTTCAGACAGCTCACAAGCGAAAGGAGCGTCGCGGGCGAATGAGCGTTGCGCGTGGGGACGATAGGGCCTCGGGGCTTCAATCTTCTGTGGTTGGTCAGCTTGAGGGTCGGATGGTCATCACCGACCGTGCGATCAGTGACATCGTCGGCTGGACCGTGCTCGAATGCTACGGTGTCGTGGGCATGGCGTCCCCGAGCCTTAGATCAGGTGTAGCGTCGCTGCTTTCGCGCGACCGGTTGCACCAGGGCATCAAGGTGGAGCAGGGTCCAGACCGCCTCGGCATCAAGCTCTACATCATTGTCGAGTACGGGTTGAACGTAGCCGAGGTCGCGGGGAATGTGCGCTCTCAGGTAGCCTACAACGTTGAGAAGATGACGGGACGCCCTATTACGGCTCTGCACATCTACGTGCAAGGGGTCCGAGTTGGCGAATAACGGCCTCTCCGAGGTCACGGTGGCCGAAGCGCGTGCTCTGCTGGCTGCGGGTTTTCGGGCCTTGGAAGAACGCAAACAGGAGATCAACGATCTCAACGTTTATCCCGTGCCCGACGGGGACACCGGAACTAATCTGGCCATGACCGTCGGAGGTATGTTGGGCGCGGTCGAGAGGCTTCCGGACGATCTGCCCGCGCGGGAACTGTGCGCCGCCGTTTCTCAAGCCGCGCTCATGGGCGCTAGAGGGAACAGTGGGGTTATCTTGTCCCAGATCATCCGAGGCGCGATGGAAGTCCTTGGGAAAGCCCCGAGAGTAGACTCTGAGACGCTGGCCGATGTACTCCGTCACGCTACCGAGACGGCCTATAGGGCGGTGAGAAGGCCCGTGGAGGGCACCATGCTGACGGTGCTCCGCGACATGGCCGACGCAGCTGCTCGGGTGGACGGTTCTCAGCAGATCGCTCCCTTCATGGATGAAGTGATTGCCGCTGGTTGGCAGAGCGTCGCCAACACGCCGGCTCTGCTGCGGGTTCTCGCCGACGCCGGGGTTGTCGATGCCGGGGGATACGGGCTGGTGGTTTTTATGGAGGGTGCCGCCACGGGAGGGGGCGACTGGGATACTCCCATCTCGACCCATGTCCAAGCCAGTATCATCCCGTCGGTTGCCTTTGAGGAAGACGAACCAGAGCTTGAGAGCATCTATACCTACTGCACCAGCTTCCTTCTCAGTGGCACGGATCTGGACCAGGCATCAATTGAGGAGAGCCTGGGTCTCCTCGGCGATAGTCTTCTCGTTGTCGGGGACGACACCCGCCTGAAGGTTCATCTGCACACTGACGATCCCGGCCGGGTGCTCTCGATCGCGACAGGCCGGGGGGTACTGAGCGAGATCGAGATCGACAACATGAGGGAACAGACGGCGGCGCGCTCTCGTCGGCTGAGTTCAATCTCCGTCCCCGCGGACGTCGGGCTTACCCAGGTGGTGGCGGTGGTGGCCGGCGAGGGCAACAAGGAGCTCTTTCGAAATCTAGGGGTGGACTTCGTAGTGGACGGCGGCCAGTCCATGAACCCTTCTGCCCAAGACCTCCTAGACGCGATGGGCCATGCCTCCGCGCCGTCGGTCATCATTCTCCCGAACAATCCCAACGTGGTCATGACAGCGGAACAGACCTCCCGACTGAGCGAACGCGAAGTGCTGGTTGTTCCGGCCAAATCAATGCAGGCGGGTCTGAGCGCCGCGGTGGTCTACGACAGGCGCATGAGCGGTCGCGACAACGCTGAGGAGATGAACGCAGCCCTGGACAAAGTCGCGGCAGCAGATATCACTCGGGCGGTCAGAGACTCCATGGTAGATGGCGTGTCCGTCAAGGCCGGCGACTTCATCGGTCTGGTTGACGATCGGGTTGTGATCGCGTGCGAAGAGCTGGAACCCGTAGTGTCCGAGATCACGGGGCGTCTTCTGGAAGAGGGGCGCGAGATGTTGACCGTCTTGCTCGGCGAGGGCGACGATGTAGACGAGGCCAGGAGCGTTATCGAGGATCTTCGCTCCCGGTACCCAGGAGTTGAAATCGATGTGCACCGGGGAGGCCAGCCCTTCTATCCCTTGCTTCTGGCTGCGGAGTAGTGTGTCGAGAGTCGACTAGGGGGTGGCGAACCGATGATAGTTGACCGGCAGTCAACGGCACTCGTTGTAGATTCAACGGCAGATCTCCCAGACTACCTCGCCAATGATCCCAACATCACGATAGTCCCTCTGACGGTGTACTTCGGGGAGCAGGCTTATCTGGACTGGATTGAGCTGCGGCCGGAGGAATTCTATGAGCGTCTCAAAGGCGCCTCGGAGTTACCACGTACCTCGCAACCGTCGGCAGGCGTCTTTCTGGAACACTACAAGCGACTCCGCGAACAGTATGCGCATGTTTATTCGGTGCACCTCAGCGGGCTGCTGAGCGGCACCAGTGCGAGCGCTTCGGTCGCGCAGAGTCAGATCGACGGCGTCACGGTTGTTGATTCGCAACTAGCAACGGGCGGGATTGCCTTGCTCGTTGACCGGATGATCGAGCGACTGGACAGAGGTACCCCTCGGGAAGAATTCGACGCATACATAGATCGATTCCTCGCAGAGAAGACATTCTTCTTTCTGCCTACCACGTTGGACTATCTGTACAAAGGGGGTCGCATCGGGAGGGCCTCGCATTTGGTGGGCACGCTTCTCAATATCAAACCGGTCCTCAGCATCGATGAGGGCGTTATTGACGTTTATAAGAAGGTTAGAGGCCTCCGCCAGGCTCTTGAGGTCATGCGCGACGGCATGATTGAACGTACGCGGACGGATCTCACCACGTATGTGAGTCTTTCGCACGCTCTCAACCTCCCGGCACTGGACCAGTTGCGAGAACTGGTCCTCGGGGTGAACGACAGGCCCATAGACATCCGACTCACGAGCGTGGTCGGCTCGGTTATCGGCACCTATGTCGGGCCAGGAGCGGTTGCGCTTTCGTTTATTCAGGAATGAGTGATAACGCCGGGGGCGGATTCTACTATCCTTTCGGGCCGGATCCGGCACTCCGCACGGCGCTTTGGCCCCGTCATGTCACCTCGAAGAACGGCCTTGACCCCACATGCCTCGACCGCCCCATTACGATCCTGAGAGGAGTGGGCCGGCGGACCGAGCAGCGGCTTCTCGCACTCGGGATACACTCGGTAGGGGATCTCCTACTGTACCTTCCCTTTCGGCACGAGGAACCGTCGCGCTTTCTCCGCATCTGTGATCTGCCCTTTGGAGAAGAAGTAGTCGTTCGGGGGAGGGTTGTGACCTGCACCAAGAGGGATACCCTCCGCCGGCGTACGTCAGTGCTTGAGGCGCTGGTGACCGACGACAGCGGCGGAGTGGTTGCCGTCTGGTACAACCAGGCATATCTGGAGTCGGCCTTCGCCGAGCGGCCGGAGATCCTCTTGAGGGGGACGCTCAAGAGACAGAGAGGCGTCCCCCGATTCTTGGTTCGGCGGCATGAGTTGCTCGGTGACAATGGACTCAGCCGGCATATACTGGGGCTGATTCCTGTGTACCCAGCTACGGCCGACCTGAGTGTTCGCGCGATCCGCGCCCTTCTTCACGAGGCCGCCCAGTATGCCCGCCACCTTTCCGATCCGCTGCCTGCTCGCCTGCTTGCGCGTCGGCACTATCCGGGGAAAGCCGCGGCGGTGCTCAGCAGCCATTTCCCCCGCTCGCTCAAGGAAGCAGCCAAAGCGCGTGAGCGGCTCGCCTTCGAAGAGCTCATCCTGCTGCAGTTGGCGGTTCTCGAACGACGCAGAGCCCAGGAAACGCGATCGCGGGCGGTAGCCCTCGGCGATTCGGGATCTCTATGCGAGCGCTTCCTCACCTCGCTCTCTTATCAGCCCACATCGGCGCAGGGTCGGGTGCTGCTCGAGATCGACCGGGATCTGGCACGCACAGTTCCCATGCGTCGTCTTCTTCACGGCGACGTCGGCTCGGGAAAGACCATGATCGCGGCCTATTGCCTGCTGCGGGCGGTTGAGCAGGGTGGACAGGGCGTACTCATGGCCCCCACGGAAGTCCTGGCCGACCAACACTTCATCAACCTGAGCGCTGAGCTGGGGAGGCACCGGGTATCCGTCGGCCAACTCAAGGGCAGCCAGACGGCGGCCACCCGACGGGCAGTACTGAGCGATCTCGCCTCGGGAGATCTCGACCTTGTGGTGGGGACCCAGGCTCTTATTCAGGGTGGCATCGCGTTCCGAGACTTACGGGTTGTCGTCGTCGACGAACAGCATCGTTTTGGCGTGAATCAGCGTGAAGCCATCCGGGTTGGCGAAGAGGAAGGTCTGCGTCCCCATGCCCTCCACATGTCGGCCACGCCGATTCCCCGCACGCTTAGTCTCACCCTCTACGGAGACCTAGACGTCAGCGTTCTCGATGAGGTCCCCGCGGGAAGGCGGCCAATACAGACTCAAGTTGTATTTCCCTCCACGATCGAGCGGATGTGGGGCCTCGTCCGAAGAAGCCTCGACGAGGGGAGGCAGGCCTACGTGGTCTGTCCCCTCATTGAAGAGAGCGACGCTCTCGAGGCTGCTTCGGCGCGCCGAACCTTCGAAGACCTCACCGCGGGGCAGTTGTCCGGCTATCGCCTGAGACTTCTGCATGGGCAGCTATCCTCGGGAGAGAAGACAGCGGCGATGAAGGGCTTCGTCGACGGTGACGTGGATGTTTTAGTCAGCACCTCCGTTATCGAAGTCGGGGTGGACGTGGCGAACGCAACAGACATGGTCATATTCGGGGCCCGTCGATTCGGCTTGTCGCAGCTGCACCAGCTGAGGGGCCGGGTCGGTCGCGGACTCCTTCCTTCTCGTTGCTTCGTGGTGGCCGATAGCGAGGATGAGACCGCTCTGGAGAGGCTGGGAATGTTTGCGAAGACGGCAGATGGGTTTGTCCTCGCGGAGGCCGACCTGCGTGCTCGGGGTGAGGGACAGCTTTTCGGCGACCGTCAATCTGGTCTCGGGGACCTCGAGGTTGCCTCATTGCTTCGAGACGGACGGCTTCTCGAAGAGGCACGGCGCGACGCGGAGACGCTGTTGGCCGAGGGCCGAACTCCGATCACGGCACCGGTGTTCGACGCCGCTGCCGGTCGTTTTGGCTCGCGAATCGAGAGCATGGAACGACTATGAGCTCGGCCCAGCCCGGAAAGATCCGGATCGTGGGAGGAAGCCATCGCGGTCGGCTCCTGAAGGTTCCAGCGTCATCCGAAATTAGGCCGACCGCGGCGAAGGTCCGCGAAGCCGTATTTGACGTGTTGGGTCCCGTGCACGGCCTTGCGGTACTCGACCTGTTCGCGGGAACCGGGGCGTACGGGCTTGAGGCGCTGTCGAGAGGGGCCAGAGGATGCGTGTTCGTCGAGGGGAGGCCCCAGATAGCCGTTCAATTGAGGGCGAATATTAATCTGCTGGGGTATGAGGGTCAATCCCGCGTCATCGTGGCGGATTTCCGTAAGGCGCTTGATGAACTGGCGCGGGCCACTGAGCGCTTTGATTTGCTCTTTGTGGACCCTCCCTATAGAATGCTGGCCGGGGTGGAAGTAACATTGGCACCCCTGGTACCGAGCCTTCTCTCCGAGGGTGGCCTCGTCGTGGTGGAGGGTCCCGGATCCAACGATGTCACCTTTGGTCGGGCCCCGGTTTTCGATCGGATCTACGGCCGCACCAGGGTCAGAATGATCTCTATCAGGAGGAGTGCTGAGTGAAGACGGCACTGTGCCCCGGCACATACGACCCGGTAACCGTGGGGCACCTCGACGTCATATGCCGGTGTGCCAGCATGTTCGATGAAGTGGTCGTGGGCGTGGTCGACGATTCATATCGCAAGCAGGTTCTCTTCAGCGCCGAGGAGAGAGCCCGCTTTCTAGAGGAATCGACCAAGCATCTGCCGAATGTTCGGGTCGAGATTATTCGAGGCTTGGTGGTGGATTTGGCCCGTAAGATCGATGCCCACGTGCTCGTGAAAGGACTGAGGGCGCTCACCGATTTCGAGTATGAGTTTCAGATGGCGCAGATGAATCGAAAACTGGATCCGGAGTTGGAGACCATGTATCTCATGGCCTCGCCGGAGTTTTCGTTTCTGAGTTCGAGCGGTGTCAAGGAAATTGCCAAGTTCGGCGGTTGCGTCAGCGATCTCGTGCCCGAGGTGGTCGAGCGTCGCTTCGCTGAAATCTACGGATCCGCGGAGGACTAGGATGGATGTTCTCGTTTTGATCGACAAACTCGATGATCTGGTTCACGGAGCCAGCACGTTCCCCATGACCGACAAGGTCATGATTGACAGGGATGAGATCTACGATCTCTTGGATCAGATGCGGGCCACCATCCCAGAAGAGATCAAGCAGGCACGCTGGATCGTCAAGGAGCGCCAGGAGATGCTTCACGAAGCCAAGGAGGAAGCCGAACGAGTGCTGGCTGAGGCTCGGGAGGAAGCTCAAAGGCTGGCGAGCGAGCAAGAGGTGGTTCGGCGGGCGCAGCGGCAGTCGGAGGACATCATTCGGGAGGCCGAAGCGAGGGAGCGCGAAATCAGGCTCGGGGCCGAAGACTACGCGGACGAGATACTGAAGACCCTGGAGACCAATCTCGACAAGTTCCTTGCCGCGGTTCAGCGGGGTCGTGAGAGGCTGCAGAGTGGGGCACAGGGCGAAGGCGCCTGACCCACACCAGCGGCATCAGCTGAATGTCTCATCTCTTCATAGATCTGCGCGAGCTATCCCTGCGTGGGGGTGAGCGCTGTGAGCGTGTGTTTCCAGTGGATTTGGGGCCCGTTACGCTGGCGGGTGAGTTGCACGAAGTACTCGTCCCAGACGGCGTCACCGTCACGATCGACCGAGTGGCGGGGGGATTCCTGATCAAGATCGCGCTTACGGCTCGGGTCTATGGATCGTGCGCCAGGTGCCTCGGCGAAGTCGCTCTCGACGTGAGGGCAGAACAGCAGGAGTTCGTACCGACGACGCAGGACGAGTGGCGGGAGGCCGATCTCAGCGCCTTCGTGAATAACATGGTCTTGGATGTCGATGGGTTGGCGCGGGAGGCGGTGGTGTTGGCTCTGCCGACGCAGTTCTTGTGTTCGGAGGGGTGCAAAGGCCTCTGTCCCACATGCGGACAGGATCTGAACCAGGCATTCTGCGAGTGCGCTCCCAGCGAGAACGAGGCGAAGTGGCAAAAACTCAAGGAGCTTAAGTTCGAGGATTCCGAATCCTCTTGAAATATCCCCCCGAATGGGGTACAAACACTCGATTTCCCAAAGGTGAAGAGAGGCAGTAATGGCTGTTCCAAAAAGAAAAACATCACGGGCTCGTCGCGACTCGCGCCGGGCGACCCACGCCGGGTCCGCCCCGACCGTCGGCACCTGTCCGCATTGCCACAGTCCGCGCATCCCTCACAGGGTGTGCCCTAACTGCGGCATGTACGACGGCCGTACCGTCGTCACAACGAAGGAATAACACGCGGCCCGGATGCTGCCGCGAGGAGGCTCGTCGTTCGGTCTTGGCCACGAGGCCTCCGATTAGCGCGCACCATAGAGGGGCGGCCTTAGGCGAGGAGGATTCATGACGCTGGCAGATCCGGCCAAGATAAGGAATATCGCGGTGGTGGGGCACCGTGGAGCGGGTAAGACATCGCTCATCGAGGCGCTGCTGCACACGTCGGGCGCGAAGAATCGGCTTGGCAACGTCATGGATGGCACGACCACGATGGACCATGACGAGGACGAGATCAAGCGGCAGATGACTATCTCCGCCGGATTGGCTCACGTGGAATGGTCGAACCACAAGATCAACCTCGTCGACACTCCCGGGGAGGCGTCGTTCATCAATGAGGCGCTTGGCACGCTGAGCGTGGTCGAGGGTGTGTTGATGGCGGTTAACGCGGTAACGAAGGTCGAAGTTCAAACCGAGCGCATTTGGAAGAGGGCCAAAGAGCTGGACGTGTCTCGCGTGATCGCCGTCAACATGATGGATCGTGAGCGCGCGGACTTCGACGAGGCGATGTCGGCTCTTCGATCCCGTTTTGGCGATGAAGTCATCGCGCTGGCACTGCCCATCGGCGCGGAGGCGAACTTCAAGGGAGTTATCGATCTCCTCAACATGAAGGCCTACACCTACTCGGGCAACACGGGGAAGGCCACCGAAGGGGTTATTCCCCCGGAGCTGGAGATCGCTGCGCAGGAGGCTCGAGAGGCTTTGGTGGATCGCGTGGCCGAGGCCGACGATGTTCTCCTCGAGAAGTACCTGGAGGGCACTGAGCTGACCCAGGACGAAATCCTCTTCGCCCTCCGTGCCGCCGTGGCGGCGGGTAGCGTGAGCCCCGCGATTCCGGTTTCGGCAACCAAGAACATGGGCGTGGATCGCCTCATGAATCTGCTACTGACCGTTCCTTCGCCGGTGGCGCGTGGGCCGCGCAAGGCATTCAGAACCGGCGCCGACGGACAGGAGGTGGAGCTTGCTCCTGACATCGCCGGCCCCGCGGCACTGTTCGTCTTCAAGACCATCTACGATCAGTTTTCGGGTCGTGTCAACTTGGTGCGGATATTCTCAGGCAAGATCGCAACCGATACCCAGCTGTTCAATGACCGCGTGAGCGAGAAAGAGCGCACAGGGAACATCCTGCTCGCTCAGGGCAAGGAGAGCAAAGCCATCGAGGAGGCCGGGGCGGGCGACATCGTCGCTCTTGCTAAGCTCAAAGAGACAGGAACAGGCGACACGCTTTCGGATTCATCCCACCCGGTACGTCTTCCTCGTTACGAGTTTCCGCCTCCCGCAATTTCCTTTGCCATTACGCCGAAGACCCGAGGCGACGAAGAGAAGGTGTCCAACGGGCTTAGACGCCTCGGCGAAGAAGATCCCGCGATGGAACTGCGATTCGACCCGCAGACCAAGGAGATGATCATTTCGGGCACCAGCCAGGTCCACGTCGAGGTCATCTTGGACAAACTCAAGCGCCGCTTTGGAGTGGAGGTTGAGCTGCATCCACCGCAGGTGCCTTATCGGGAGACCATCCGTAAGAAGGCGACTGCCCAAGGACGGCACAAGAAGCAGACCGGAGGCCGCGGCCAGTTTGGGGATTGTTGGATTGAGGTGGAACCTCTAGGTCGCAGTGAGGGCTACCAGTTCGAGGACGCAATCTTCGGGGGCTCCATCCCGCGGAACTTCATTCCAGCGGTGGAGAAGGGCATAGTGGAAGCCATGGAGCACGGCGTGATCGCCGGCTATCCGGTGGTCGACGTCAAGGTTAAGCTCTTCGATGGTTCCTACCACACCGTAGACTCCTCGGAACTGGCCTTCAAACTGGCAGGGGGGCTTGCATGGAACAAGGCGATGACCGAGGCCATGCCGGTCCTCTTGGAGCCGGTGATGAACGTCGAGGTGATCGCCCCAGAAGAAAACATGGGAGACATCATGGGCGACCTCTCGTCCCGACGGGGCCGGCCGCAGGGTAGCGAGAGCATGGGAGAGATGCACGCCATCCGCGCCCAGGTGCCGCTCGCCGAGATGCTCACATACGCCCCACAGTTGCGTTCCATGACCGGGGGGCGCGGGTCATTCACGCTCGAGTTCGATCACTACGAGGAAGTTCCAGCCCATTTGGTCGACAAGATCGTCGCTGAAGTGAAGGCCCGCAAAACCGGCGAAAGCTAGCTTATTGCGGCTTGTTTGTGAGGGGCGGACCGCGCGGGGCGCGGTCCGCCCCTCACATCTTTGAGCATTCGGTGCGCAGTTCCAAAGGAGCATTGCAACGAATGTTGTATAATTCCACCTATGCAACCCGTGCATGGGTGGAGGGCAGTTGGAAGACGCCAGAGTCCGTGAAGTAAGCGACCTCCTACGTCAGCGCTTCGAGTCATTCTCGCGCTCTCAGAAGGCTATTGCGCGCTACATCATCGACCACCTCGAAGAGGTGGGGTACCTGAGCGCCGAGGAGCTGGGGCAGAAGGGCAATGCCTCCAGTTCGACGGTGGTGCGTTTCGCGCAGTCCTTGGGATTCGCCGGCTATCCGGAGTTGCAGAAGGCCGCACGCGACGAACACAGGCTGGGCGCCACGGCTCGGCCGGTTTTGAGTGAAGACCAACTGGGTTTCGCTATCCAAGAGGACATCATGTCCCGTTCGGTCAAGACGGACGGTCTCAGCCTTGATGAGACGCTCCGCAAGAATACCCTCGAGCGCTTCAATCGCGCGGTTGACGTTCTGGGTGCCGCGAGGCAGATCCTCGTGGTGGGAATGCATGAGGCGGCTCCACTGGCATCCTACGCTGCCTACATCTTCGAGCTGCTCGGGATTCCCTGCTCGCCTTTATGCGACGGAACGGAGTCCAACGTAGCGCGACTCAGCAGACTGGGCGAGGGTGACGTCTTGCTTGCGATTGGGTTCCGCCGAGCGCATTCGGTTACGATCTCTTTCGCGCAGAAAGCGCGGATGCAGGGCGCAGCGGTCATCGTGGTCACAGACAATTCGCTTTCCGAACTTGCAGACAAGGGGTCACTGACGCTTTACGCCGACATCGATTCGATTTTCTTCGCCCACTCGTTGGTGGGGCCGATGAGCCTATTGGGGGCGCTGGCCGCCGCGGTGTACGCGCGCGACCGCGATTCCCACGACGCGCGAATCCGAGCTGTGCGAGACCTGGCCGCCGAATCTGGGTGGCTTCGCTGACCTCGGCCGAAGCGCGTTGAAGGCATCCTGAGCCTCGGCTAAACTCTATAGCCGCGTAAGAGGCCTCAGAACATACTCTCGGCGGAGGGTCATACTATGTCGGGTCACTCCAAATGGGCGGGGATCAAGCACAAGAAGGCGGCAGTTGACGCCAAACGCGGCAAGCTATTCGGCAAGCTTGCGCGGGCGATCACGGTTGCCGCGCGCGAGGGTGGAGGCGACCCGGACCACAACGCCACTCTCGTCCAAGCCATCATCAAGGCCAAAGACGCCAACATGCCCCATGACAACATCGATCGGGCCATCAAGAAGGGGACGGGAGCCGGATCCGACGCCGAGACGTATCACCATCTCACCTACGAAGGCTATGGGCCCAATGGCGTTGCCGTGTACGTCACTGCCCTCACGGACAACAGGAACAGGACGGCGGCCGACATCCGTTACATCTTCGACCGGGGCGGTGGCAAACTGGGCACGGATGGCTCCGTGAGTTGGATGTTCGAACGCAAGGGCGTCATATATGTCGACGCTGAAGGGCGCGACGACGAGGAGCTCATGATGCTCGCGATCGAGGCCGGTGCGGAAGACGTCGTAAGCGAGGGCGCGACGTTCGAGATCGTTTGTGAGCCCGCGGATTTCATGGCCGTGCGCGAGGCGCTGGAAGCCGCCGGAGTCAAGTACACGTCGGCGGAGCTGACGATGATTCCCAAGAATACGGTGGCCTTGGACGAGAGCGATGCGCGCAAGACGCTGAGGTTGCTCGATGCGCTTGAAGACAACGACGATGTGCAGGAAGTGTATGCGAACTTCGACATCCCCGATCAGGTGATGGAAGCGCTGGCTGGGTGAAGGGAATGCGCCCCGCATGAGTAGCGCCGACGGGCGGGTCATTTTGGGACTGGATCCCGGCACCGCCTCAACGGGCTACGGGGTAATCGTCATGGTTGGCAATCGGCTAAGATCACTCGAGTATGGGGTTGTTGCCACATCCGCGGGCACCCCACTCGAGAGGCGACTCGAGAGCATTTTCGCGGACATCGGCGAATTGCTCGACCGGCACAAACCGGAAGCAACCGCGGTCGAATCTCTCTTTTTTAATGCCAATGTCCGCACGGCCCTGGCCGTGGGCCACGCGCGTGGGGTGGCTCTTCTTGCCTGCTCGCGCGCGGGGTGCGACGTGTTTGAGTACACCCCCCAGCAGGTGAAGCAGGCGGTTGTCGGGTATGGGGGGGCGACGAAACAGCAGGTCATGGAGATGGTGCGTGTTCTTCTCGGGCTGACTGGCGTTCCTCGTCCTGATCACGCTGCCGATGCGCTTGGCGTGGCCATCTGTCACGCGAACAGCTTGGGTATCAGGGAGAGCGTGATGCGACGGCAATCTGGCGAAGGCGACCCTAGGACGAGGCCAACATGATCGACCGGCTGTCCGGCACTCTTGTCGCCAAGATCGGCGACTCCGTGGTCATAGATGTGGGCGGTGTCGGTTTCGCCCTCGATGTGTCCGCGATAACGATGCGAGAACTGCCTTTTGTGGGCGCAGATGTCACGCTTCACACGCACCTGAATGTCCGTGAGGACGCTCTCCAGTTGTTCGGTTTCTCCACCGAGGACGAACGAACCATGTTCCGTCTTTTTCTGGGAGTCAGCAAGATCGGGCCTCGTCTGGCACTTGCAGCCTGCTCATGCCGGCGTGCCCCGGACCTGCGGAGGGCGCTCGCGGCCGGCGACGTGGCGCTTTTCGCATCCGTGCCGGGAATAGGGAAGAAGACCGCGGAGCGCCTCATCCTCGAGCTACGCGAGAAGGTGGGCGATCTCGTGAGTGGGTCGGTTAGTGGTGCATCGCCAGGTCCTGACGGAGATAGTCCCCTGGCGGTCGCACGAGCTGCCCTCATGGAACTGGGTTTTGCCCCTCAGGAGGCCGACCAGCTGCTCGCTCCCCTCGACGCGGAGCAATCTGCTGAGGAGTTGATCAGGCGGGCGTTGGCCAAGCGATACGATTGATGAGTGATATGGACGAGAGAAACAGACTCGCGGACCCGGGCGAAGCGCCACAAGAAGAGGAGATGGAGAGGTCGTTGCGCCCTCGGGCCCTCGCCGCCTTCGTGGGTCAGCCGGCTCTGCGAGAACAACTCTATATCTTTGTCGAGGCGGCGAAGTCGAGGGGAGAAGCGCTCGATCACGTTCTGCTGGCCGGCCCGCCCGGTCTTGGCAAGACCACGCTCGCGAACATCATCGCCTGCGAGATGGGTGTTAGCATCGTCACGACCTCCGGTCCGGCGCTTGAACGAAAAGGAGATATGGCCGCCATCCTGACCCATCTGCAGGATGGCGATGTCCTTTTCATCGACGAGATCCACCGGCTCAACCGCTCCATTGAGGAGATCCTCTATCCCGCCATGGAGGATTTCGAGATCGACATCGTCATTGGTCAGGGCCCGAGTGCGCGGACGATCAGACTAGAGTTGCCCCACTTCACCTTGATAGGGGCAACTACCCGTTCTGGTCTCATTACGACCCCGTTGCGTGATCGGTTTGGTTTTTCCCACCGGCTCGACTATTACTCGCCTGATGATCTCGGTCTCATTGTGAAGAGGTCGGCCGGCATTCTGGGTGTCGACATAGACGCTGAGGGTACGCGCCAACTGGCGGCGCGATCTCGGGGCACGCCCCGAATCGCAAACCGTCTTCTGCGCCGAGTCCGTGATTATGCCCAGGTTAGACACGCCGGCAGCATCACGGGAGCCATTGCCCTCGAGGCACTCCAGCTGCTCGAAGTCGACGATGAAGGGCTCGATCGCGTCGACCGGGAGATCCTGAGACTTATTCTGCACAAGTTCGATGGGGGGCCTGTTGGGCTTTCGACTCTCGCAGTCGCCATCGGCGAGGAGGCGGACACTATCGAGGACGTCTACGAGCCGTTTCTCTTGCAGCGCGGGTTTCTGATGCGAACCCCGCGCGGACGCGTGCTCACGCGACTGGGCTACGAACACTGCGGTGTGCCGGCTCCCGCGGCGTCCACGCCTGGGAAGCCCGACACCTTGTTTAGCTAGGTCGGAGTCCGCGGGTCTTGAGGACGCTGATCCACCTCTGCTGTGGTCCTTGCGCCTCAGGCGTCGTTCCAGAGCTGCGCGAGCGTGGTATGGATGTGTGC
>ENA-OSEO01002413-OSEO01002413.1-sediment-metagenome-genome-assembly--contig:-NODE-2413-length-26606-cov-4.709865_pt1 | contig 26606 bp, 20 predicted proteins | sample MGYA00237883_ERZ534232 | MGnify/ENA metagenome assembly ERZ534232
CCATGCCCATGCCCATGGCCGTGTCCATCTTCCGGGAGACGCCCAGGAAGGGGCAGTTGCCCAGGAAGCGGGCCAGCAGGATGTTGTTGACCAGGATGGCCGAGATGCCAATGAGCAGGTAATCCATGCTTACCTCCGCGACTTCTGGCGGGCGGAGATGAAGTTGATGATAGCCAGCATCGAGCCCAGGGCGACGAAGGCGCCGGGCGGCTCGATCAGGAAGCGGAGGGGCATGAAGCCGCCGAAGAGGGCGTGGCCGAAGATCTTGCCGCTGCCGATGATCTCCCGGATGGCGCCCAGGACGGTCAGGGCGATGGTGAAGCCCAGGCCGATGCCCAGGCCGTCGGCCCCCGAGTCGATCACCCCCCGCTTGGAGGCGAAGGCCTCGGCCCGGCCCAGGATGATGCAGTTGACCACGATGAGGGGGATGAAGATGCCCAGGGCCTGGTAGAGCGGGTAGGCATAGGCCTGCATCATCAGCTCGGTGATGACCACGAACGAGGCGATGACGACGATGAAGGCGGCGATGCGGACCTCGTTGGGGATGACCTTGCGGATGAGCGAGACGATGATGTTGGAGCAGACCAGGACGAAGGTCGTGGCCACGCCCATGCCGGCCCCGTTCTCGGCCGAGGTGGTCACGGCCAGGGTCGGGCAGAGGCCCAGGACCAGCTTGAACGGCGGCAGTTGCTCCCAGAAGCCCTTGGAGAATTCCTTGACCACTTTTGCCATAGCGTCCTCAGCTCATCAGCTTTTCTTGGTTGGCCTTGAAGATCTTGACGGCCTCATTGATCGCCTCGACCACGGCCTGGCTGGTCACCGTCGCCCCGGAGATGGCGTCGATGCTGGTCGGGGAAATGGCCTCGCCGGTGGAGCGGCCGGCGAACTGGCCCTTGAAGCCCGGCTCGCTGGCCCGGCTGCCCTTGCCCGGCGTCTCGGCGTTGGAGGTGATGCCGATCCTGATGATCTTGCCCTTGTTCTGGCCGGCGGTGCCGATGGCCGTCATCACGCCCAGGCCGGGGTTGTAGCCGGTGACGATGGTTTCCAGGGCCACGGCGATGACCTGGCCGCCCTTCTTGGCTGGAAAGGCGAAGATGGTGATGTCCCGGTTGTGGCTGTCCTTGCCCACGACCACCTTCTTGCGGTCGGCGATGGGGTCGTTGTCCGCGCCCAGGCCCTCGAAGACCTCCTGGACCGCCGGGGCCTTGACCAGCTTGATCTTGGTGTCCTCGATGGGCTTGGCCGTGAACTTGTCCACGTAGGCCAGGGTCAGGCCGGAGAGCCCGGTGATGAGGGTCAGGACGACGACCATTCTGATGATCTTACGCAAGGCTGGTCCTCCCGAAGGGCTTGGACTTGAAGCGATCCAGGATCGGGGTCAGGGCGTTGAAGACCAGGACTCCGTAAAAGGCCCCGTCCGGGTGGGGGCCGTAGTGCCGGATGAAGAAGCAGGTGAAGCCCGCGCCCAGGCCGAAGAGGAGCATGCCCCAGGGCGTGACCGGGCTGGTGGTCGGCTCCGGGGCCAGCAGGATCGCCGCCAGAAGGGCGGTTCCGCTCAGGAAGTGCCACAGGACGCCGGGGTTCAGGTCCGGGTCCAGCATCTGGTAGACCAGGGCCAGCAGCCCCAGGCCGATCAGGAAGCCCACCGGAATGTGCGGCGTGACCAGGCCGCGCCGGAAGAGATAGAGGCCGCCCAGGATGAGGGCCAGGGCCGAGGTGGCCCCGATGGGGCCGGCGTAGTTGCCCCAGAAGAGGGTGGCCAGGCTGAAGGAGTACATCTCCGAGGGGTCCATCTTGAGGGCCAGCAGGGGGACGTAGCCCTCGCCGGCCGGCGGCCAGAGCAGTCCCGGGGCCGGCTCCATGTAGTTGATGGTCAGCGCCGGGAAGGAGATGTAACAGACCGCCCAGCCGACCAGGACCGGGTGGAAGGGGTAGAAGCCCAGGCCGCCGAAGAGCCACTTGCCCAGGACCACGGTCACGAAGGCGCCGATGGCCGCCACCCACCAGGGCGTGGCCGGCGAGAGGCACAGGCCCAGGAGCAGGCCCAGCAAGGCGGCGTGGCGGTCGCTCAGGTCCATCTCCCGGCCCATGATCTTGCGGCAGAGGGCCTCGGAGAGGACGGCGGCGAGCACGCAGACCCCGAGCACGACCACGGCCCTCAAGCCGTAGAACCAGATCCCGGCCAGGCAGGCGGGGGCGGCGGCGATGAGCCAGGCGGTGAAGTAGGAGCCGGTGGTGTGGCTGCTCAGGGTGTGGGGTGAAAATGAGACGACTAATCTCATTGGCCGGCCCTCCTGGCCAGGAGCTCCTCTTTGGCGTGCCGAAAGTAGTGGACCATGGGCCGCCTGGCCGGACAGACGTAAGCGCACAGGCCGCACTCGATGCAGTGGAAGAGGTCGTGGGCCTCGGCGTCCTCGTGACGGTTGTACTCGCAGTACTTGGACAGCTCGCCGGGGAGGAGCCAGGTCGGGCAGACCCGGACGCACAGGCCGCAGTTGAAGCAGGGCTCGGGCCTGAAGTGGGCGACCTGGTCGGGGTCAAGGACCGTCAGCCCGTCCACCTCCTTGGTGACGGGGGTGTCCAGATCGTAGATGGCCCAGCCGGTCAGCCGGCCGCCGAGAATGACCTTGCCGCCCTCCCGGGGCTCTATCCCCAGGGAGGAGAGGACGTGGCCCACCGGCGTGCCCAGGGCCGCCTCGACCAGCCGGCCGGCCCCCTGGGGCGGGCTGACGGTCAGCCACTTGGCCGTCTGGGGCCGGCCCGTGCTCAGGGCCAGGCCGGCCCAGTAGGCCGGCTCCAGCCGGACAAAGGCGACGCCGACCTGGCCGGGGTCGCCCTGGGGCAGGGGCACCTGGCGGCCGGTGACCCGGTGGACCTGGGTCTCGGCCAGGCAATTATCCATGACCTCACCAGCCAGGCGGACCAGGCTCGCCCCCGGCCAGCCCAAGACTTCTCGCCAGGCGGCCTCGTCGAGATGCTTGTCGGCGATGACGGTCAGCTTGCCCGCCCCGGACATCTCCACCAAGGCCTTGAGCCCTTCAAAGAGAGCCGGCTCAGGCCTGACCGCCAGGCGGCGCTGGACAAAGAGCCCCGGCTCCTCGTCCAGGGCGGAGAGGATGAAGTGATCGCAAGGCCTGGCCGGCGGCGCCTCGGTTCCCTCGCCGCCGACCTCGGGCCTGGGCGAGCCCAGGCCGAGAGCCAGGGGCCAGCTCATCGGGCCGGCCGCGACCACCCCGGCCTCCCTGACCCGTTCGAGCAGCGCCGCCGGGTCGAGGCCGGCCGGGGGCGCGGGCGCCTCCTCCAGGGCCGCTTCCGGTTCGCCGGCGACCTCCAGGACAACGGCCTGGACCGGCTGGCCGCGGAAGTCTTTCAGGGAGACGACCTCCTTGACCAGTCCGGGGGCCGGGGCGTGAACCGGGGCCGCGTCGACCTGGTCCGGCTCCGGCCTGGCCAGAACCTGACCGGCGGCCACTTCCTGGCCCGTCTCCACGGCCAGGGCGGCCGGTCCGCCGGCGTGCTGTCTGAGCGGGATGGTCAGGCGCTCGGGGAGGGGAATCCGCTCTCCGGTGAGATCGGGCGTCGCCTCGTCGAAGCGGAGCGTCTGGCGAAACATGAACTTCATGGACCCCCCTGGGGCTAAGGCCCTTGAACCAGCCCAAAGCTCGTTAAAAACACAAAACGTCCGGTCCGGGTTTAACCCCAGCCGGGTTCGGAGCGTGTGCTTTTTTTCTCTAATCCAGGCTTGCTGACTTGTCAAGGACTCGTTTTGCTGGACCGCTAGCCGGTGGGAAAGCGCGGCCCCCGCCGTGATTATTTCTCTTTTTAACTTGGCAGACTGGGGCGGGCAAGGTAGATTGAAAATAATCTGACAACAATTTTGGGAGGAAAGAAGCTTGCCCCTGGACTGGAACAACCCCCCTGGCCAGGGCCCCAGCCTGGATGAGGCCGCGGCCAAGTTCAAAGAAAAGATGAAGGGCTTCAAGCCGGGCGGCGGTAAGGCCCTGGGCTGGCTGGTGCTCCTGGTGGTGGCCGTTTTCCTGGCCTCCTCGGCCTACTACACCATCGAGCCAGAGGAGACCGGCGTGGTCCAGCGCTTCGGCCGGTACGTCCGCCAGACCGGACCCGGCCTCCACTTCAAACTGCCTTTCAACATCGAGAAGGTCCAGAAGATCAAGACCGGCCGGGTCCTCAAGGAGGAGTTCGGCTTCCGGGCGACCATGCCCGGCATCCGAAGCCAGTTCACCAAGACCGGCTTTGACGACGAATCCATAATGCTCTCGGGCGACCTGAACGTCATCGACCTCAAGTGGATCGTCCAGTACCGCATCCGCGAGCCGGAGAAGTGGCTCTTCAACGTCCGCGACGGCCGCTCGGCCATCCGGGACCTGAGCGAGGCGGTCATGCGCCGCATCGTCGGCACCTGTTACTCCGACGACGTCCTGACCGTGCAGCGCGTCGAGATCGCCGCCCTGTGCCAGGAGGAGCTGCAGAACATCCTGAGCGGCTACGACATCGGCATCCAGGTCGTCACGGTCAAGCTCCAGGACGTCAACCCGCTGGAGCCGGTCCAGCCGGCCTTCAACGAGGTCAACGAGGCCCGCCAGCAAAAGGAGAGGATCCTCAACGAGGCCCAGTCCGAGTACAACCGGGTCATTCCCAAGGCCGAGGGCCAGGCCCGCCAGACCATCGCCGAGGCCGAGGGCTACGCCGTCAGCCGGCTCAACCGGGCCAAGGGCGAGGCCGAGCGCTTCCTGGCCGTGCTCAAGGAATACCAGCAGGCCCGCCAGGTGACCAGGCAACGGCTCTACCTGGAGTCCTTCCAGGAGCTGCTCAAGAAGACCGAGAAGGTCTACATCGTCGATGAGGAGCAGAAGGCGCTGCTGCCCCTCCTGAGCCTGGAGGGACAGAAATGAAGAGCCTGAAGTACATTCTCATCATCGCCGCCCTGCTCATCTTCGGCCTGTCCGGGACCCTCTTCGTGGTCGAGGAGGGCGAGCAGGCCATCGTCACCCAGTTCGGCCGGCCCATCGGCGAGCCGATCAAGGAGGCCGGGCTCTACTTGAAGATCCCCTTCGTCCAGAAGGTCCGCTTCTTCGAGAAGCGCCTGCTCAGCTGGGACGGCTCGCCCAACCAGATCCCCACCCGGGACAAGAAGTACATCTGGGTGGACACCACGGCCCGCTACCGGATCACCGATCCCCTGCGCTTCCTTCAGACCGTGGCCGCCGAGCGGGGCGCCCTCTCCCGCCTGGACGACATCATTGACTCGGTCGTCCGCGACCTGGTCTCGGCCAACGTCCTGGTGGAACTGGTCCGCTCCGAGGGCTGGAAGTTCAAGCCCCAAGCCGAGCGGGAGGGGAGCATCCCCTTCGAGGACATCGAGGGCGAGGACCGGCCGGTCCAGACCGGCCGGCAGGGCCTGACCCGGGAGATGCTGGCCAAGGCCAGCGAGGTGACCCCCCGCTACGGCATCGAGCTGGTGGACATCCGCATCAAGCGGATCAACTACGTCGACCAGGTCCGCCAGCGGGTCTTCGAACGGATGATCTCCGAGCGCCAGCGTATCGCCTCCCAGCTCCGCTCCGAGGGCGAGGGCCGCAAGGCCGAGGTGCTGGGGCAGATGCAGAAGGAACTGGAGCGGATCACCTCCGAAGCCTACCGCCGGGCCCAGGAGGTTCGGGGCGCGGCCGACGCCGAGGCGACCAAGGTTTACGGCGACGCCTACAACCGGGATCCGGAGTTCTACGCCCTGACCAAGAGCCTGGAGATCTACGGGAATTACCCCAACGCCAAGTCGACCCTGATCCTGACCACGGACTCGGAGTTCTTCAGGTACTTGAAAGGCACGGGGACGGGCAAGGATTAGACCGGGGCCGGACAGCCGGACCGGGATAAGCCAGTGAGAAGAGGCCGGCCGCCCCCAAGGGGCGGCCGGCTTGCTTCAACACGGGATTTCCGCCGGGCGCCAGGTTCAGGTGCCCCAAGTCTTTAGACTTGGGAAAAGATAATTAGTGCAAATCATTAATTTTTTTATCCTCCACCCTTCCGGAAAAAATAACCAACCCTGATTTGACCAGAATCAAATTTCCAACAAAACAAATTTTCCCATCCATAAATGGATGGGGCACCAGAACAGGCCGGGGTAAGTCAGCCGGGTAGAAATATTGCGGCCGGATAACAATGGCCGCCCCTCTTGGGGCGGCCATTGTTATTATTCGACCGAAGTAAATCTGGCAGTAAGCGGCTCAGGCAGCCTCCTCCTCCGCACCCGCCTCAAGGTCCCAACTTACCGCAACGGCCAAACTGGGACTCACCCGAAGAAATCGGCCGGTCAGAACGAGTAGGTCGAGGCGATCCTCCGCCAATACTCCCTCGTATTGCCCTGATGCTCGACCGCCATGCGCGCTAAACTCCAGAGGGTTCAAAGCAAGGCGCCCATTGCTTACCGGACAGACGCCCTTTCCGTTGAGGAGCGGGCTTCGCGTTTGCATTTCCGTCGGAAATTGCCATATATTAATGTCTAGTGACGAGCAATGAGGAGACGGAAGCTGGTGCCTTTACGAACCGGCTGACCTTGGAACAAGAGGCTCAATACCAAGATGGGCAAGGACACACTCTACGGCCTTGCCCGCAAGGGGAGTATCCTCATAACTTGTCGGGATAAATGGCTGGAAGATGCAAGCTGTTGAATAGACAAGTTTTGCCGTGCCTTTAGCAGGCAATCCACGGGTATTTTATAAGATAAGAAACCAAACTACTCCGTATGTTATACGGATCAATCTAATTATTGTTATACGGCATGAAGGATGACGACCTATGGGTATCGATTTTCTCATCTCGATATTAGCTGGATTGGCGAGTCTCGCCGCAGGAGGTATAGCGTCTACGGAGCAGATTCAGAAGCTTATCAGGCATCTCCTGGGGCGGCGCGGAAGCCCCGAGAAGCCCTACTCCGAGCGCTTGGCAGAGCTTACTGCCGGCCTCACAAAGGCTTCCACGGAGGTTGATGCGGTGCTTGCCGAACTCGCCCAGGTAGCGCGCAGCCGCCAGTCAGCTGTCGAGGAACTCGAATCCAATCTCACATCCCTTGAGTCCAGAGAGAAGGAGCTTAAGGCTAAGATCGAGGCACTTGAAAAGACCCCGCTCCCTGTAGCTGAGCACTTCGCACAACTCCTCGCAGCGGGCGAGAGGCGAAGCGCCAGACGCGATTATGCACTGTTTGGCGCCGGAGTTGGTGTGACCACGGCCATCGCCATTCTCATCCAGGCCATTGCCGGCTAACGTCGCATAGGAGAGCATATGAGATTCAAGGAGATAGCGAGCCGGATTACAGGCTTCAATGTTCCAGTCCTCGGTGTTTCCTGGAATCCACCGGAACCTGAGGTCGCCGTTGCGCGGAGGGTTCTCGTCCTCTTAGAGGATCGTCGTGTTCTCTTCAATCCTTATCATCTGGAGGTTGCTGATCAGTGCGTGGAGTCCGTCCTCCGAATCCGCGAGAAGCTGACCGATGAAATCGGCCGACTTCCCCAAGACTCGAAGATTGCCGAACACCTACGCGCTATTCGGGCAGCCTGTCGTAAGTTCCTCGATAACGTGAATCCAAGCAACCGTTCTCGCAGAATCCTGCGCTCACACTGGCCTGGAACTTTCGAGTCAGAGTTCTTCACTGATCTTGGTGAATTGCGAGTGGCGATCGGCCTGCACATCGCAGCGATAGCGGTGATGCACGGCGTCGATGTCGAGGGTGAACTGGCGAAAACTTTACCAGCTCGTGATGAGGATGCCGTCTAACATCAGCATACAACGGACGTCACCGCGCGCAGCCGCAGTTGCTGGGCGTTATTCTTTTTAAATTCCACCGCCACAGATAAATTGCATTCTTTAATCGAGTAATCACAGGCGCGGAGGGCGCGGAGGGCGCGGAGGGAAGAAGCTGACTGGCCTCAGCCGCCGCGCATCATTTCAGACCCTCGCCCCGCTGGCGGGGAGAGGGAAGGGTGAGGGGTGGTTTCTAAATTAAGTGAATGACTTATACCTCATCAGCCCCCCTCACCCCCCCTCACCCCCGATCCTCTCCCCCCTGAACGGGGGTAGAGGGAGGGGAAAAAGGACTACGTTTATAGATCTTGGCCCGAGTATTCCGGTGAGGCCTGTTCAGCGGGTGCCCCAAGTCTTCAGACTTGGGAAAAGACAAGCCGTAAATCTCCCCCATCCATAAATGGATGGGGCACCTGAACAGGCCGGGGCAAGTCAGCCGGGTCGAAATAGTGCGGCCGGACAAGAATGGCCGCCCCTTATAGGGACGGCCGTCTTGCCGCCACATGCGACTAACCCTGTTTCTCCCGGCCTAGAACCTCCCTGATCTTCTGGACCATGGTCTTGAGCCGGTAGGGTTTGGCCACGAACTCCAACGCCCCGGCCGCCAGGGTCTTCTCGGCCTGCTTGGTCTCGGTGTAGCCGCTGGCGACGATGACCTTGACCTCGGGATCGAGCCGGAGCAGCTCCTCCAGGCACTTGAAGCCGCCCATGCCGGGCATGCCCAGGTCGAGAAGGACCAGGCCGATGCTCCGGCCCCAGAAGCGGTACATCTCCAGGGCCTCCTCGCCGCTTCTGGCCTGGAGGGTCTGGTAGCCGTTCAGGGTGAGCATCTGCCGGGCCACCTCCAGGACGGCCGGCTCGTCGTCGACCAGGAGGATGGTCTCGCCGCCCGGAGGGGCTTCCTCCTCGACCGGCCACTTTTCGACCGGGGCCAGGGCCTCGGCCTCGGCCAGGGGCAGGTAGATCAGGAAGCTGGTCCCCTGGCCCGGTTGGCTCAGGCAGGTGACGTGGCCCCGGTGGGCCTTGACTATGCCGTAGACCATGGACAGGCCCAGGCCGGTGCCCTGGCCGACTTCCTTGGTGGTGAAGAAGGGCTCGAAGAGGTGGGCCAGGGTCTCCCGGTCCATGCCCTGGCCGGTGTCGCGGACGCCCAGGAGAGCGTAGTCGCCCGCGGCCAGGTCGGGATAGGTCTCGGCCTGCTCGGGGCTGAGGCTGACCTGCTCGCTGGTCAGGGTCAGCCGGCCGCCCTCGGGCATGGCGTCCTTGGCGTTGCTGGCCAGGTTGACGATGATCTGCTCGAGCTGGGCCGGGTCGGCCTCGACCGGCCTCAGGTCGGCGGCCAGGCGGGTCTCGATCGCGATCATGGGCGGCAGGGTCCGCTCGAGCAGCTTGACCGCCTGGCTGACGGCCTGGTTGAGGTCCACCGGCCGGGTTTCGCTCTCGACCTTGCGGGAGAAGGTCAGCAGCCGCCGGACCAGATCGGCCGCCCGGGCGACCGAGTCGTCTATCCGGACCAGGTAGCCGTGGCTGTCGGTCCCGGGGGACGTGTCGGCCAGGAGGAGCTGGACAAAGCCGGAGATGGCCTGGAGCAGGTTGTTGAAATCGTGGGCCACTCCGCCGGCCAGGGCGCCGATGGCCTCCATCTTCTGGGACTGGAGGAGCTGATCCTGGAGCCCCTTGACCTGCCTTTCGTAAAGTATCCGCTCGGTGATGTCCCGGCCCGAGCCGCTGACGTAGGGCTCGCCTTCCTCTGACCTGACCAGGACGCTGCGATAGTCGATGTAGCGCCGGGAGCCGTCCTTGGCGAAGTAGAGCGTGGTGCCCTCGTGGTGGCCCCTGGTCTTGATTTGCTCCAGGTATTCGCCGTAGAAGGCCTCCCGGTACTCAGGCTTCATGAAGTCGGCCGGCGACCGGCCGATGATCTCCTGACGCTGGAGGCCCAGTGTTCTGGCCAGGGCCAGGTTGACGGTCAGGAAGCGGCCTTCCAGGTCGTGGGAGTAGACCAGGTCCTCGATGGAGTCGAACAGGTTCCGGTAGAGCTTCTCGGAGCGGACGAGCGCCTCCACCGCGCCGCGCTGCCAGGTCACGTCGCGCCAGACCACCAGCACCCTGGAGACCTGGCCGCCCTGGTCGCGGATGAGGTCGGACTGGCACTCGATGTGCCTCGCCTCCCCCGAGGCGGTGAGGACGCGGAACTCTTCCCGCTGGCCCTGGCCGGTCTCGATGGCCCGCCGGAAGGCCTTCTCGGCCCCGGCCCGATCCTGGGGGTGGACGCCCTCGAAGCAGCTTCTGCCCCTGAGCTCCTCCGGGCTGCCTATGAGCATGGCCCAGGCCGGGTTGTTGTACTGCCAGCGGCCCTCTAGGTCGGCCAAGGCGATGAGGTCGGAGCTGTTCTCGGCGATGAGGCGAAAGCCTTCCTCGCTCTGGCGCAGGGCCCGCTCGACCTGGCCGCGCTGGAGGGCCAGGGCGGCCAGCCTCATGAAGGTGTCCAGTACTTCCCACTCGGGCGGCTCGGCCTGGTTGAAGGTGATCACGGCCGCGCCGCCCTGGAGCTGGCCCTGCCTGACGAAGCCCAGAGCAAAGACGTCCCTGACCCCGAAGATGTCCGCCGCGGCCTGGCTGAGCGGCTTGGAGATCCGGCCGCAGGCCAGGTCGTAGAGGCCGCCGGGCATCCGCCTCAGTTCACCGGTCAGGAGCAGACGCTTGGCCTCGGGGCTGGGCTGGAAGCGGTCGCCAACAGGCTCTCGGCCGAGGAGCAGGCTGATCGCGGCCAGGTGCTGGTCCAGTCCCTGGACGGCCCGCGGGCGGAGGCTGCCGCTGGTCTGGTCAAAGGAGCTGAGGACGAGGAGCGAGGGGCTGAAGATTTCCTTGAACTGGCCTCTGATGTAGGCGTACAGGTCCTTGTCCGGACCCAGTTCGGCCAGGCCCAGGGCCAGCCTGGACAGGGCGGCCAGTTGCTTGAGATGGCGAGCCTGCCGGTCAGGACGGGACTCGCGCCCGCTCGACGGAGCCTCTCCGGCCTCGCCCCGCTGGTTCAGGTTTTTCAACTCGCGGATGAGCAGCCGCTCGGTCTCGGAAGCATCGGACATGGTCAATCCCGGCTGGGCCCGGCGGCAATCACCCCCCTCCGGCCGACCCTCTTGGCCCGATTTCAATCAGACTTAAAAATAGTCCTTTTCGTCGTTTCGTGTCAAGGCTTGGCCGGGAAGCCGGCCCAATCTTTTGGGACCGGGCCAGGGCCGCCGGGTCGGCCTAGCGCTGGTCGCAGGGGTCGATGGTCAGGGGGTGGTCCTTCCAGTGGCCGACCGAGTCGCCCGGGCCGACCGTGGAGACCTTTTCCAGCTTGTCGCCGACGATTTTCCTCACCCAGGCGGGGATGATGTCCTTGGTGAAGTTGTAGCGGGGGTTCTTGAACCAGGAGCGCTCGATGGTGATGAGGTCGGCCAGTCGCGGGAACTTGAGGTCGGGCCGGCCGTCGCCGCTGAGGTCCAGGAAGATGGCGTTGGCCGGAGAGCAGGACCCGCCGTCGCAGCAGACCAGGCCGCAGTACTGCCAGCCAAAGGGGATCCTCTGGCCCGAGCGGTCCATGAGGGTCAGCTCGATGTAGATGGTGCTGGAGGTTCCGCAGAAGATCTCCTTCCAGATCCTGACCCCCTCGACCGAGACGTAGACCTCCCGGCCCTTCAGCCGGGAGGTGTCCACCCGCCGCCAGCGCTGGAACGGGGTCAGGCCGGGCGGGAACTCGGCGAAGCCCTCGGCCGAGTATTCACCCCCCAGAGCCGTGAACCTGGCGATCTCTTCGGCCGGCGGGGCCGCAGCCGGGCCGGCCAGGGCCGGGCCGGGCCACAAGGCCAGGCTCCAGGCCAGGCCGATCAGGCTCAAGAGCAATCCTCGCCGCCTCATGCCGGCCTCCGTCCCGTCCTGGTCCCAGGCCGCGGCCGGGTCAACCCGGCCTGGTCAGGAGCCCCGTCCCGGGTTCGGCCCTCAGACGACCGCGCTCTCGCGGGCCAGTTCGAAGCCCAGCTTGAGCGCCCGGCTGTTCAGGTCCACGAACTCGGCCGGGAGTTTGGTCTCCAGGATCTGGATGATCGACTCCAGCCGGACCACGCCGGTCAGGCCGATGAGGGACCCCAGGACGCACATGTTGAAGGTGATGGGCTGTCCGATCCTCTCCTGGACGGCCTTGTACATGTTCAGATCGACCATCTTGGCGTCCAGGCCCTGCTTCTCGCGGACGAGGAAGCTGTCGGTCACGACCAGGCCGCCGGGCCGGACCAGGCCGCTGTACTTGTCGTAGCCCATCTGGGTCAGGCAGATCAGAACGTGCGGCTTGATGACCTTGGGGTAGAAGATCGGCTCGTCGGACAGAACCACGTCGGCCCGGGTGGCCCCGCCGCGGGCCTCCGGCCCGTAGGACTGGGCCTGGACGGCGTTAAGGTCGTCGTACATGACCGCCGCCTCGGCCAGGATGATGCTGGCGGTGATGACGCCCTGCCCTCCGGAGCCGGTGAAGACGATGCCTTTCCTGGACATGGCGACCCCTCTAGGCCCTCTGGGCCCGCTCGATTATCTGGGCGTAGGCCTCGCAGTACTCGGGCCGCTCCTGCTCCATGAAGATGCCCCGCTCGATCAGCTCCGGGTTGTCCTGCTTGGCCTTGGAGCCGATGGGCGCGGTCGTCTTCTTGTAGTGCTGCATCATTTCCACCGGCCCGCCGAGCTTGTTCTTGCGGCCGTAATAGGTCGGACACTGGCTCAGGACCTCGACCACGGAGAAGCCCTTGTGGGCGATGGCCTTCTCGATGATCTGGGTCATCTGGGGGGCGTGGAAGGTGGTCGTCCGGGCGACGAAGCTGGCTCCGGCCCCCTTGGCCAGCTCGATGGTGTCAAAGGCGCTGTCCACGTTGCCGTAGGGCGCGGTGGTGGCCTTCTTGCCGTAGCCGGTCAGCGGCGAGAACTGGCCCCCGGTCATGCCGTAGATGCCGTTGTTGACCACGATGGCCGTCAGGTCGATGTTGCGCCGGGCGGCGTGGATGAAGTGGTTGCCGCCGATGGCCAGGGCGTCGCCGTCGCCCAGGGGCAGGATGACCTTCAGCTCCGGCCGGCCGAGCTTGACCCCGGTGGCGAAGGCCAGGGCCCGGCCGTGGAGGGTGTGCAGGGTGTGGAAGTCCAGGTAGCCCGACATGCGGGCCGTGCAGCCGATGCCCGAGACGATGACCACTTCGTTCTTCTTGTAGCCGAGGTTCTCAATGGCCCGGATCATCGAGTTCATGACGATGCCGTTGCCGCAGCCCGGGCACCAGATCTGCGGGAAGAACCTCTTGCGGAGATAGTCCTTGACCGCCATGAGCTAGACCCCTTTCCCCATGATCAGGCGCAGGGTGGCCTTGACGTCCTTGTGGTTGATGAAGACGCCGTCGATGCGGTTGGCCAGGAAGACCCGGTCGGGGTCGGGCACCGCCTTTTTAACCTCCTGGGTGATCTGACCCATGTTCATCTCGATGACCAGGATCTCGTGGGCCTTCTGGCAGCGGTCGTGGATGAGCTGAGCCGGGAAGGGCCAGAGGGTCTGGAGCTCCAGGAGGCCCACCCGTCGCGATTTCTGCCGGAGCTGCTCCACGGCGTGGCGGGCGCTGCGGACCGGGGAGCCGTAGGAGATGAGGATCACCTCGGCGTCGTCGAGGTAGTATTCCTTGTACCGGGCCAGGATGTCGGCCCGCTCCTCGAGCTTGTCCACCAGGTGCCTGAGCAGGGCGTGGGTCGTGGCCGGGTCGGTGGTCGGGAAGCCCCACATGTCGTGGACCAGGCCGGTGACGTTGTAGCGGTGGACGCCGCCGAAGTCGGACATGGGCAGCCGGCCGTCCTCGCGGGCCAGGTAGGGGTGGTAGTCGGTCCCCTCGGGCACCGAGGTCCTCAGCCGCTCGACCAGCTCGATCTCGCCCGGCTTGGGCAGGATCAGCTTCTCGCGCATGTGGCCGATGACCTCGTCGAAAAGGAGGATGACCGGGGTGCGGAAGGTCTCGGAGAGGTTGAAGGCCTCGATGGTCATCAGGAAGACGTCCTGGATGCTCGAGGCGGTCAGGGTGATGATGGAGTGGTCGCCATGGGTGCCCCAGCGGGCCTGCATCACGTCTCCCTGAGCCACGCAGGTGGGCAGGCCGGTCGAGGGGCCGCCCCGCTGGACGTTGACCACCACCGTGGGCGTCTCGGTCATGACGGCGTAGCCGATGGCCTCCTGGATCAGCGAGAAGCCGGGCCCGGAGGTGGCGGTCATGGACTTGAGACCGGTCAGGGAGGCGCCGATGACGGCGCACATGGAGGCGATCTCGTCCTCCATCTGGATGAACTTGCCGCCCCGCTGAGGCAGGCGGGCGGACAGCTGCTCGGCGATCTCGGTCGAAGGGGTGATCGGGTAGCCGGCGAAGAACTGGAGGCCGGCGTAAAGAGCCCCCTCGACGCAGGCCTCGTTGCCTTGGAGGAACTTCATCTCAGCGGCCATGAGATCTTCCTTCCGCCGCCGGCTCGTCTTCTCCGGTCTTGACCAGCTCTATGGCCAGGTCAGGGCAGCGCTGCTCGCACAGGCCGCAGGCGTTGCACTCCTCGGGCCGGACCACGGTCATTTTCTCGTCCTCGTCCAGCTCGAGGACGTGCTTGGGGCAGAAGGCCTCGCAGATACCGCAACCCTTGCACCAGGCCCGGTTGATGACGATCTGAGTGCTCATTCGTCTCGCCTCGTGACCAAGGAGTCTGACTGGTAAGTGGAGTACTTGTTAAGCTATTATTATTTAGGCCCTTCGTCAAGCCGTAGGACCGCCGGGGGCCGGGGCTCCGGACCCCGGCTTGCCAGCCGGTCCAAAGCTGGCCCATAATCGAGCCATGAACCGCCAGGCCAGGAGAGCTCTCCAGGAGCTGCTGGGCCGGCCGGGCCTCTCCGGCCGGACGGCCGACCGGGAGGCGGCCTCGGCCGACGCCTGGGGCCGGGGCCCCCGGCCCGAGGTGGTCCTCTGGCCCGGGACGCACGAGGAGGTGGCCGGGATTGTCGCCCTGGCCAACCGCTTTGGCTTCCCCCTGACCGCCCGGGGGGCCGGGTCGGGCAAGAGCGGCGGCAGCCTGGCCCTCAGAGGCGGGGCCGTCATCGACTTCAGCCGGATGAACCGCCTGATCGAGCTCGACCCCGGGGACATGATCGCCCGGGTCGAGCCGGGCCTGATCACGGCCGAGCTCCAGGCCGCGGCCGCGGCGGCCGGTCTCTACTACCCGCCCGACCCGGCCTCGGCCGACGTCTGCACCCTGGGCGGCAACCTGGCCGAGTGCGCCGGGGGCCTGAGGGCGCTCAAGTACGGGGTCACCCGCGACTACGTCCTGGGGCTCAAGGCCGTCCTGGGCGACGGCCGGACCATCACCACCGGCTCCCGCAACCGCCGCGGGCCCCTGGGCCTGGACCTGGCCCGGCTCCTGATCGGCTCCGAGGGGACCCTGGGCCTCATCACCGAGGCCACCCTCAAGCTCCTGCCCCGGCCCGAAGCCGAGCTCACCCTGAGCGCCGCCTTCCCGGACCTGTACCAGGCCGTGGCCGCGGCCGGCCAGGTCTTCCGGGCCGGGATCCTGCCGGTGGCCCTGGAGTTCATGCCCCGGGTCGTCCTAGAGGCCGTGGCCGTTGACCTGCCCTTCGAGCTGAGGCCCGAGATCGGGGCCCTGCTCCTGGCCCAGGTGGACGGCGGCGCCAAGGCGGTCCGGGAGGAGGCCGGGCTGATGGCCCGCCTCTTCCAGGAGGCCGGGGCCGAGGTCAGCCTGGGCCGGAGCGAGGCCGAGGCCGACGCCCTCTGGGCCGCCCGGCGGGAGGTCTCGCCCAGCCTGAGCCGCTTCAGGCCGGGCAAGGTCTCCGAGGACGTGGCCGTGCCCCGCTCCAGTCTGCCCCGGCTGATGGAGGAGCTGGCCGAGATCGGCCGCCGCCGGGGCCTGATCGTCACCGGCTACGGCCACCTGGGCGACGGCAACGTCCACGTCAACATCCTCTATGACGGCCCCCTTCAGGAGGCCCAGGTCCGGGAGGCCACGGCCGAGGTCTTCCAACTGGCCCTGAGGCTGGGCGGGACCCTCTCGGGCGAGCACGGCGTGGGTGCGGCCAAGGCCCCTTTCCTGGCCTGGGAGCTGGGCCGGGCCGAGCTGGAGCTGATGGCCGGGCTCAAGAAGCTGTTCGATCCCCGGGGGGTGCTCAACCCGGACAAGATCTTTCCGCCGGAGAGCGGGCCGGCCTAGGTGTGATTCCGAAGAGGTTGTTCATCCACCTCCAGTGGTCGAGGTTGGTGGCGGCGGCCTGATCTCTGTCTTGAAGGTTCAACGGAACAAGCTTCACCCCAATACCCTGGTCATGGGCCATTGCCGGGGCCCTTTTTCTCCTTCTCCCCCCGGAATTTTAGGACCGGGGGGAGAGGGCCAAGGGCGAGGGGGGCACTTTGAGGTAAGTCATTAAGATAAACAAGAAAAGACCCCTCACCCTCACCCCGCCGAGCGGGGCGAGGGTAAAAGAGGGCGCCCTTTCAACGGTTGGGGCGAAGGGAAAAGGGTCGGTTTTTCCCGCCAGCGGAGGGGGAAAAAAGGAGGGGCGGTGCCTCATTTGGGGTCGGTCCTGGCCTGCGGCCTGGCGTCGGGGACGCGGCCCCGACGCCACAGAAAACTCAGTTTTATTGTTAGGTTTATGCACAAGCTACTGCCCTGGATCGGTGAGGTTTAGGCTTGCTTCAAGCCTTCAGGCTTGGGAAGATTCGGTTCTCCCGAGCCCGGGGTAACTGGTGGCGGCCCGGGCTTCGGCCCGTGGCGTCAGGGCCGCGTCCCTGACGCCATCGCCAAGCGATGGAGCAGGGCCACGATCTGGAAGCCCAGGCCGGCTCAGCCTGTTCACCCGCGCCCCTGGGGAGGGTGTCCCAAGTCTTCGGGCTTGGGGGAAAAGGTCCTGGCCCGGCCAGGCAAGAGCGGGCCAACCAGAGGCCAGGCAGGACCGGTTCGGGGTTCCGGTCCCCGGGCCTAAAATTAGTCCGGAATCTTCTTCTTAGTCCCCAGGGTCACGTCGTGCAGGGGCAGGATCAGGTCGGCCATCCGCTGGACTTTTACCGCGCTCTCGTAAGCGGCGATGGCGTCGGTGTGGACCCCCGAGGCCACGACCGGCCGGCCCGGGGGGAAGTTCTTCTGGTTGGCGCAGAACCCGGTGATGACCGCCTTGCCCGCGGTCGTGTTAACGGCCACTGACTGGCCGCCCGGCGTGTGGCCCGGGGTGAGGATTAGGCCCAAGCCGGGCTCGATCTCCCGGTCGCCCTCGATGATTTCCAGGTCCAGCCCCTCCAGCAGATCGGGGAAGTAGCGGTGGTCCAGGGGGTGGGGGTTCAGGCAGAACTCGTACTCGGCCCGCTGGACCAGGACCCGGGCGTTAATGCACTTGTAAGTGTTCTCGCAGTGGTCGTTGTGCAGGTGGGTCTGGATGACCAGGTCGATGTCCCCGGGCTCGAGGCCCAGGCGAGCCAGGGCGGCCTCGAAATCCAGGACGGGAAAGCCCAGCTCGGCCTCGGCCCTCTCCGGGACCAGGAACTCCTCCAGGCCGGTATCTACCAGGATGCGCCGGCCTCCCCCGGAGAGGTAGAAGGCGTAGATGGGCAGCCAGATGCGCTGGCCGTAACCTTGCTGGTAGGTCATGATGCCCTGGTCGGTCTCGTTGATCCCGACGGCCAGGGGATGGATGACGAACTCGCCCATCAGCCGACTCCTTTTCCCCGCCTACTTGCTCGTGGCCGTGTAGACCCCGTCCCAATCCTCGGGCGGCGGGGCCTGCTCGTACTCCCGGCAGCGCTCCAGAAAGGTCTGGGAAGGCCCGTCGCCGGGGTCCAGGTCCAGGGCCTGCTCGAAGAGGGCTTGGGCCTCGGCGAAGCGCCTCTCCCGGTAGAGCCGGCGGCCGGCCTGGAAGACCCGGTTGAGCTCGACCTGGCCCGGGTCGAGCGAGCCCTGGAGCCCCTGGAGCTCGTAGATCCTGACCGGCTTGTGCTGGCCCTTGACCCGGACCAGGTCCAGCTCCCTGAGCTCGAACCGGTCGCCGATCAGGCCAGCCGTGTGCTCGCTGAGGGCGATGGTCGAGCCGTAGGCCCGGTTGAGGCCCTCCAGGCGCGAGGCCAGGTTGACCTCGTTGCCCAGGACCGTGTAGTTGAAGTAGCGCCTCGCGCCCACGTTTCCGGCGACCATCGGCCCGGAGCTGATGCCCAGGCGGGCCTCGATCCGGGTGCCGGTCAGTCTTGCCTCCTGATCGCTCAGCTCCTTGACCGCCGCCCGCATTTCCAGGGCGGCCCGGCAGGCCAGGGCAGCGTGCTCGGCCTGGGCCAGGGGCACCCCCCAGACGGCCATGACCGCGTCGCCGATGTACTTGTCGATCATGCCGTCGTGCTCGAAGACGATCTCGCTCAGCCGGCCCAGGCAGCGGTTGAGGAGCTCGACCAGGGTCTGGGGGGCCAGCTTCTCGGAGAAGGTGGTGAACCCGGCCAGGTCGGCGAAGAGGACCGTGGCCTCGACCCCTTCGCCGCCCAGCTTGAGGCGCTCGGGGTTGGCCAGGAGCTGCTGGACCACCGCCGGGGCCAGGTAGGTGGCGAAGGCCTTGCGGATGAAGCTCTTCTCCTTCCAGGTCTGCCAGTAGTGGACGAAGGGGCTGACCAGGTAGGCGGCCCCGGCCGGTAGGACGATGAAGGTCAGAGGCAGGTAAAGGCAGAGGCGGCCAAAGAGGAGGTGGGCCGCGCCCAGCCCGGCGGCCAGCTCGCCGACCAGGATGAGGCCGCCCCGCAGGGGCTTGACCCGGAAAAAGACCAGGCAGGAGGCCAGGCCCAGACCCAGGCCCAGGGCCAGGGCCGCGGCCAGGGGCGGCCGGCGGATGGGCGCGTCCCGGAGGAGGGTCAGGGCGGCCTGGGCGTGGATCTCCACCCCGGCCATGTAGCCGCCCCCCCAGCGGGAGAAGGGCGTCGGGAAATGATCGGCCGGCCGCTGCCGGGCGTCGACCTCGGTGGTCGTGGCCGCCCCGACGAAGACCAGTTTGTCCTTAAAGAAGCCGGCCGGCAGGTGCTCGGGCAGGAGGGCCTGGTAGTAGGAGACGGTCTTGACCGAGCGGGCCGGGCCTAAAAAATTAATGCCCAGCTCGCCGCCCCGGGCGGCCAGGGCCCGGGGGTCCAGGCGGGGCTCCCGGGGGCGGAGCCTGGCCGCGGCGGCCACGGCCAGGGGGGCGACCCCGCGGTCCTGGAGGCTCAGCCGTCGGACGAAGCCGTCCGAGTCCAGGGGCAGGTTGATCAGGCCCAGGCCGGTCTGGGGCGAGATCAGCTCCGGCCAGGGCCCGACCAGGGTTTGTTGGACGAAGTTCTGGTCCCGGACCAGGTTCAGGTCCGCGGCCAGGATGATATCGGGGTGGCTCTTGATCGCCTCGGCCAGGCGGGCGTCCTCCTCGGGCCGGGAGGGCTCGGCGAAGATGATGTCCAGGGCGACCACCCTGGCCCCGTCGCGGAAGAGGTTTTCGATGAGCTGGGCGTGGACCGAGCGCGGCCAGGGCCACTGCAGGCCCAGGACGCCGAAGGAGGGTTCGTCAATGGCCACCACGACCACTTCCGGCGGCGGGTTGAGCCGCCCCCTGAGGAGGAAGAGGCTGTCCCAGGCGAAGTGATCCCAGGCCCGGCCCCAGGGCGAGAGGCAGAAGCCCAGAGCCAGGCCCAGGGCGGCCAGGCCGGTCAGGGCCTTGGTTCTGAACCTGAGGGGCGCGGCCATGGCTCTCCTAGAGGTTCAGGGACAGGCTTAAGACTATCTGCCGCTCCGGGGCCCGGCCCTGGAAGACGAACTGGTCCGTGATCCAGTTGAAGTGCTGGTCAAAGAGGTTGTACACCTGCAGGCCGATGGTACCCCATTTGCCCGGCAGTTCGTAGCCGAACTTGAGGTCGGTCAGCCAGATGGTCTCCTCCTCCCGCTCCTCGGACTTGGGGAGCAGGTGGCGGACGATCTCCACCGCCTGGGCCGAGAAGCCGGAGGGGTGGACAAAGGTCAGGGCCAGGCCGGCCCGGTGCTCCCGCCTATCGGCCTGGGGCAGCTGCTCGTCCTCCAGGTCCAGGTAGCTGTAGCCGGCGGCCAGGCCCAGGCCGTGGCCCAGGAGCTGGTTGAGGCTCAGCTTGAGGCCGTGGAGGCGGCCCCGGTCGGTCCGCCTGAGCCCGCCCGCGTCGCCGCTGACCTCGTAGTTGTACTCCCGCTCGGAGTAGAAGGGGTTGGCCGCGAAGAAGCCGCTGCTCCACTCCCTCTCCCAGACCAGGTCGGCCTCCTGGATGAGCGAGGCCTCGGTGTAGTTGAAGAAGATGGTCACCCCGGCCACGTCCATGGGGTCGATCCGGCTGGTCCAGAAGGGCATCAGGTAGCGGAAGCCGGCCAGGCGGAAGGTGTTCCGCTCGGTCGGCGTCCAAATCAGGCCCAGCCTGGGGTTGAGCTCGCAGAGGTTCCACTCGGTCCCGGCAAAGGCGTTGCCCGCGGCCATGACGTCGAAGTAGAGGCCGGCCTCGGCGGTCAGGGAGGGGCTCAGGCGCCAGATGTCCTGGGCGTAGCAGGTGTAGAAGGACTGGCTGACGGCGTGCTCGTCCAGTCCGGTCAGGAGCGGCTGGCGGCCGCCGCCCCGGCCGGGCGAGGGGTAGACCTCCCAGTCGTCGCTGACGTCCTTGCGGCCCCAGTAGTGGATGCTGCCCAGGATGAGCTGGTGCCGGTTAAGGCGCCAGTGGAACTGGCCCTGGACCATGTTGTAGGCCTGGCCGTAAGTTGTTTCGCCGTAGTAGTCGTAGGATATGGCCGCCGGCCCCTGGCCGTAGGGCCCCAGGAGGTCGTGGTAGACGTTGCGGCCGCCCGAATCGCTGGACGAAGCGTAGAAGATCAGGTCGGCGTCGGGCGAGAAGTGGTAGCGGTAGCCCAGCTCGACGTACTCCTGCCGGATGTCGTTGAAGTCGTCGGGCTTGGCCGGGCTGTCGTACTCGTAGCGGGGGTAGAGGCCGTCGCCCTGGTCGAGGAAGGAGTGGGAGCCGGCCAGCATGAGGCCCTGCTTCAAGCTGGCGTCCCACTTGAGCATGGCCGCGGCCTGCCGGCTGGTCTGGTAGTTGGTGTCGCGCCAGCCGTCGGTGTGGCTCTCCATGTAGTCGGCGGCCAGGAAGAGGTTGGCCGCGGGCACGGCCCCCCAGCCGATGAGCTGGGCGCCGGTCAGGTCGTGGCTGCCGGCCTGGCCGGTCAGGAGGCCGTTAAAGCTGGGTTTCTCGAAGAAGCAGGTGTACTCGTTGAACTGGTTGGCCGAGTTGATGTTGGCCGGCTCCAGGATGCGGGCCAGGAGCTGCTCGCCCGCTCCGGCCCGGCCCCGGCCCTCCAGGCCCAGCAGGGCCCCGGCCAGGAAGAGGTGGCCGGCCGAGTTCATGTAGTCGCTCTTGATCGAGGCGGTGGCCTTGTTGAAGGCCCAGGCCTGGAGGCCTAACTGGTCGTAGAGGATCGACAGGGCCACGTTCTTGACGGCCAGATCCTTGTCCAACAGAAAGCGGGAGCGGTAGACGGCCCGGTTGTCGTTGAGGGCCACGGCCCGGTTCATGGCCTGGATGGCCTCAGCCGGCCGGTTCTTGTCGCGGAGGATGATGGCCTGGTAGAGCTCGGGGGTGGGGTCGTTGGGGTCGAGGCGGCGGGCCATCTCCAGGACGTCCATGGCCCTATCAAGGCGGCGGACCTGGTAGAGCATCTTGCCCCAGTAGCTCAGGAAGAGGGCCCGGCGGGGCTCCAGGAGCACGGCGGCGCTCATCTCCTCCAGGGCCGGATCGACCAGGCCCCGGCGCATGTGGGCCAGGGCCAGGCCCAGGCGGGGCTCGCCCAGGCCGGGGTCCAGCTCGGCCGCCCGGCTGAAGACCGCCGCCGCCTCGCCGGTTTGGCCCCTGGCCAGGAGGAGGAAGCCGGAGAGATTCTGGACCTCGGCGTCCTCTGAGGCCAGCCGCCGGGCCGCCTCGACGGCCCGCCAGGCCCTGGCCGCGTAGTCCATGCCGAAGAGGAGCCTGGCCCGGTTGACCAGGGCCAGGACGAAATCGGGCCTCAGCTCCAGGACCTGATCCGTGGCCGCCAGGGCCGCCTCCAGGTCAAAGGCGGCCTGAAGGGCGTAGGCCTTGATCAGCCAGAGGGTCGGCGAGCCAGGGGAAGCCTGAATCGCCCGTTCCGCCGCCTTAAGGGCCTCGGTCTTCTGGTTGAGGACCAGGCGGCTCAGGGCCAGGAGCCCCCAGGCCAGGCCCTGCTCGGGCCGGGCCTCGGCCGTCCGGGCCAGGATTTCCTGGGCCGCCTTGATCCGACCCGAGGTCAGGTCCAGGTAGGCGGCCTGGATGTCCAGGAGGACCACCCCGGGTCGGACGCGCTGGCCCTCCTCGATCACCCGGGCCGCCTGGTCCGGCTGGCCCAGCTGGGCCAGGGCGGCCGCCCGGCCCAGCCAGGTCATCGGCTCGGGCGGCCGGGCGGCCTCGAAGGCCTTCAAGGCCTCCTGGGGTCTGCCCCTGTCCAGCCGGGTGAAGCCCAGGCCGGTCAGGGCCGGGCCGCTGCCCGGTCGGCGGCGGAGAATCTCCTCAAAGAGCTCGGCCGCCCGCTCGGGCCGGCCCTGGTCGCGGCAGACCTGGGCCAGGCGGAGCTTGAGCTCGAGGTCCCCGGGCCGGCCGGCCAGGGCCGCCTCCAGCCTGGTCCGCTCCTGCTCCAGGAACCGGGCGTCCGAGCTTATCAGCGGCACGTCGCGGTAATCCAGGAGCGGCGGCACTGGAATGGTCCACTGGACCGCGTCTTCGGGGCTCAAGAGGAGCCGCTTGACCAGGGGCTGGCCCGGCCGGGCGATGACCTGCTCGCCGGCGGCCGCCGCCACGGCGCCCTGGTCGTTCCAGGCCCCGACCAGCCCCTCCAGGACGGTCAGGACCACCGTGGCGTCCGGGGCCACGACCAGGTCCAGCTCGGTGCCCCTGACCGCGGCCGAGACCGTGGGCGTCTGCAGCTCCAGGTTGGCGGCCGGGTTCTTGTTGCGCAGCCAGATCTCGCCGGACTCGATCCGGTAGACCGAGCGCTTCTGGGACAGGCCGGCCGGCAGGACCGGCGTCTTCTGGTACCAGCCGGCCGTGGCCGCCACTTCCTTGAGGACCAGGTGGCTGTTGCGGCTGACCTGGATGAGCGACTCGTCGGCCATGAGCACGGCCGCCCAGCCGTCGGCCCCGGTCCTGACCGCGTCGCCCGGGGCCAGGAACAGGCCGGACGAGGCGGCCTGCCAGGCCCGCTCCCGGGCCGAGAAGGCCTCCACCCGGCCCCTGAGGTGAACCAGCTTGCCGGCCGCGCCGGCCTGAGCCCAGGCCGCGGCGGCGCAGAAGATCAGGCCCAGCCCGAGGAGGGCGGGCGGCAGGGTCTTCTTCAAGAGGCGAGTGGGACCGTTCCCGGACAAGACCTCGCTCCCTGACGACTCTGGCCGCGCGGCTGGCTCGCTGAGCCCGAGGCGCGATGTTCGCCTGTAATCCTAAGCGAGTCCGGCCGGGGCGTCAACTCCAAAGAAGGGTTCTTTTTCAGTCAAGACAGACGGTTAGTCAGTCGGGCCGGAGGGAGGCTTCAGGTCTCGGCCGGCGGCTCCGGGCCGGACGGGGCGCTGTGGACGGTCAGCTGGGTGAAGGGGATGACCCAGCCGTAACGGTTGCAGGCGTCCACGGCGATGCGCTGCAGGGCCCGAGACAGGACCTCGTGCCTGGCCGCGGCCCGTCCGGAGAAGTCGGCCAGGATCTCCAGGTCCAGCGAGGAGGAGCCGGCCGACTTGAACTCGACCTTGAGGTTGACCAGGTCCTCGGCCAGGCCCTCTGCGGCCAGGCGCTCCTGGAGCATCCGGCTCATCTTGTCCGGGATCTCAGTGGTGCTTAAGGCCTGGTGCTGGTAGTCCACCCCGAAGGTCACGGCCAGCCTGAAGCCGACCGAGATGTTGGTCGGGTTCTGGTCCAGGAACCCGGCCGTGGGGTAGGTCTTGCGGCTGCCGCCCAGGAGGACCAGCTCGACCAGCTCCGGGGTCTGGCTGACCACCTTGCCCCTGGTGCCGTCGGCCAGGATGACCCAGTCGCCCTCCCGGCAGGGGAACCAGGGCTCGTCGTCCTCGATCGGCCGGGAGCGCAGGTCCAGCAGGTCACGCAGGGGCAGCCTGATCCGCCCGCCCTGGAGGAGGGGGTTGACTAACTGGGTGTGGATGTTGACCTGCTCCACCCGCCAGGGCAGGCCGTTGTAAACGACCCGCTCGTCCTCCCGGACGTTGCCCAGGTTGAGCATGAGCTGGGCCTGCTTCCAGAAGCGGGGCAGGCCGTTGCGGGCGGCCCAGGCCAGGCCGAAGAGGAAGATCATGGCCAGGCCGAGGAGGACCCAGTCGCCGTAGAGGTAGAGGACCAGGACAAAGGCGCCGCTGGCGCCCAGGAAGGTCAGCAGGTAGTAGACCACGTCGGCCAGACGGACGTAGAAGGCCCGGTGCTTCTGGCGGTGGTAGGGGCTCAGGCGGTAAATGAGGCGGTGGAGGAAGCGGAAGCCCAGGAAGACCAGGACCGAGGCCAGGAGGGCCACGATCAGGTTGCGCCCCCGACTCTTGAAGAAGAGGGCGAAGAGACCCTGGGCCGACTCCCAGAAGGACTTCTTCTGGCCCAGGTTCTCGGCCAGCTGGTGCTCGGCCACGGTCAGGTCGTTGGCTTCCCGCTGCCGCCTGTCCCGCCAGTCCTTCTCCAGGGCATTGAGCCGGGCCAGGACGGCTTTGTCCGCCGGCTGCTCCGCCCGGCCGCTGATCCGGGCCCTCAGCCGGGTCACGTTCTCGATGGCCCGGTCGATGACCGGCAGGCGCTGGCGGTGGTAGTCCACCTCCCGCCTGAGCCGCTCCAGCTCCCGGGGCCGGGCGGTCAGGGAGCGGAGCTCGTTGATGATAGGGCCCAGGAGGTCCTGAAGCTCCTCGGTCCAGTTGAACTGGAGCTTGGGCTTGGCCTCGAAGCTGTCCAGGTCCACGCCCGAGGCGATCTTGCCGAAGTTCCGCTCCAGTCCCTCCTGCTGGGCGTTGAGCTGGGCGATGTCCTTGAGGATCCTGTCGCGCTGGCCCTGGGCCTCGGGGGCCTTGAGCTGCTTCTGGGTCTCCCTGACCTGCTCGTCGAGCCGGTCCATGGAACTGAGGATGGCCTGGAGGGTGGCCAGGGTATCGTCCGGGGTCGCGGCCTGATTCTCCGCCGCCCCGGCCGGACCGGCGACCAGCCAGAGGAGCAGGACCAGAGCCAGAACCAGGCCGGCCAGGAACGGCCTGGTGGGCCGTATGCCATTCGGGCGTCGCTGTTCGGGGCTCAAGGTAATCGGCTCAACCTCGGCCGGGTCCGGCTCACTGCCTCGCCGGGTAAGTTCTCCGGAAGTTTCCAATTTAACAGAAGTCCCGGCCCGGCGCAACACGGCCCCCAGCCGGCCGGGGCCGGGGCCGGCTCAATTGCTTCCCGAGGCGCTGGGGAAGAGGAACTCGAAGACGTCCTGGCACAACTCCGGCGACAGGGAGTGGCCCAGGCCGGGGTAGACGGCCAGCCGACTGCTCAGACCCACCGAGCGCATGGTCCGGTCGAAATGAGCCGCCCTGGCCCGGGGCGTGGTCCCGAAGAGGCTCAGGAGCAAGGAGAGTTGCTGGCTGGTCCAGCACTGCTGGGTCAGGCAGTCGTTGGTGTCCAGGGCCCCCAGGAAAGTCTTGAACCTGACGTGCCTCAAGAGGGTCAGGCTAAAAGGCCGGCCGGTGAAGAGCCGGAGGTCGTCCACGCCCAGGGGATAGGTCAGCCTCTGGCCCTGGAGCTCGGCCAGGGGCCAGGGCGAGCCCGGCGAGGCGATGATGCCTGCGGCCTCGACCAAGTTGGGGTGGAGAAAGGCGAACCTGGGAGCGAACTTGCCCCCGGCCGAGGCCCCGGCGATCATTATCCGGTCGGCCACGCGGTAGCCCGACCTTCTGAGCTCGACCTTGAACTGGTTGAGGGCCCTGATCATCTCCAGGTCCGGCCGCCGCCAGTACTGGCCGTCCAGGTCGGTCAGCGAGGCCCGGGAGAGCATGGACCCGAACCAGTCGATGTCCGAGGGGACGGCCAGGCTGAACAAGTAGCAGCCGTACCGCTCGGCCAGGTAGGTGTGAGTCCTGAGGAATTGCCGCGCCCCCTCCCTGGTCAGGCCGTAGTTGTCTATCTCCTCGGACCGGTAACCCTGGCAGAGGACCACCGGAGTGATGCGTCGGACCGTCCGGGGCACGTAAGTGTAATAGGTCCAGACCAGCCCGGCCGAGGGCTGATGCTCGACAATCGTCCCTGTCCGGACCTGGGCCAAGGCGCGATCCGCCCCTGGACCGGCCCAGGCGGCCAGGCAGCAGAGGACGGAGAGGACGGCCCGTTGGATTGATCTACTGGCCAGGGCTGCTTCCTCCGTTCAGAGTGCCCGGCCGCCGGCCCGGACCCGGCCGGGACCGGGCTCGGTCCGCCCCCGTTCAAGTTTAATTGGCTGACCCGGAAAAAATTATCAATCAAGACGATTCCAGAGTCAAACCGGCCGGAGAGATTAAAAAGTCTGGCCGGTCAGCGATCTTGTTTGGTTCCGGCCGAGGGCGTGTGTTAGTGTGACTTCAATTAGATACAAGAGGAGGCCGGGAAATGATGGACAAGAGGGTGGCCAGAGTGACCGAGATCATCAGCGCCTCGCCGCTGAGCTTCGACGACGCGGTCAAGGTCGGCTTCGAGCGGGCG
>ENA-OSEO01002415-OSEO01002415.1-sediment-metagenome-genome-assembly--contig:-NODE-2415-length-26590-cov-8.127560_pt1 | contig 26590 bp, 25 predicted proteins | sample MGYA00237883_ERZ534232 | MGnify/ENA metagenome assembly ERZ534232
TCGGTGCCCAGGCCGCGGATGGGCGTGGCGCCGAAACCCTGGGATATGGCCGCGCCAAAGGCCACGGCCACGCTGCCGACAGCCAGTTCTTCCAAGGCGAGGCAAAAGTCGATATAACCCAGCCCCAATCCGCCGTATTCTTCGGGGATAGTGATGCCGAAAGTGCCTAGTTCGCCCAATTTTTGGAGCAGATCGTCCGGGGTCCAGGTGCAATTTTTGTCCAGCCAGCGGACGTATTCCGGGGTCAGCTCCTTTTCGGCGAATCTTCTGTAAGTCTCGCGCAGCATGTTCTGTTCATCGGTAAACCGGAAATCCATTGGGCACCTCCTTGGCGGTTGTGGGCGGGCGGCGAAGAGCCCTGCATCTGAAAATTAATAATTAAGGACTGGTGAAAAACGAGGTCCAGTGTGTCATAGGCGATTAAATTTGGGAAGAGAAGATTTGTTGGGTTTCGCTTCGCTCAACCCAATCTACAATATGTTGTGGTTACGGATGGTAATATTGATATATATGGTATGATGGCTTTAGAGATAGGGGGACGGTCGGGTCAGGGGAATTGGGGGCGGTTGATGAAGTGATTTTTTTGGGGCTGGATTTTTTTCTTGACAAAGGTGGTGGTGATCCGGCATAGGGGCTGAATGTAGAATCTGTTAAAAAATATCTTGATAATCATATAATCTGCGATATAATATGGTTGTGCATAAATATTCTACCTAAAAAACGATATTTTACATTAGAAAAGCTAAAAGGTGGCCGCGATCATGTATCTAGACCCTGCTGACAGACAAATAATTAATTTGCTTCAAGAAAGGGGGCGGCGGACCAACGCGGACATCGCCAGGTCCATCGGGATGAGTGAATCGACGGTCAAGAACCGGATCGATCGTCTGACCGAAAACGGCATCCTCAAGGTTTTGGCCGTGCTCAACCCCCTGGCCGTTGGTTATCAGTGCGACATTCTGGTGGGCATCCGGGTGGTCCGGGGGGAGATGGATCGGGTGGGGGAGGCTTTGGCGGCCATGAACGAGGTGGTCTATCTAGGGTATGTCACCGGCCGTTATGACATTTTGATCGAGGCTCTTTTGAAGGACCAGGCCGAGCTTTTCAATTTTCTGACCAAAACCCTGGGGGAAATTCCGGGGATAGTGTCCACCGAGACCTTTTACGTGATGCAGACCAAGAAGATCAACTATGAGTGGAAACTGCCGGCCGAGTTGATGTCGGCCGAGGCGGCGGAATATGGGGACAGGAATGAAGGGGGGCGCAACACAACCGGCAGGTCAAAGGAGGGAAAGTAATGGTCCAAGTATTTTTGCGCCAGGCCAGCGGTCTGGTCAGGACGGTCAACAGTTCCGACGTGTTCATTTACAACATCGGTCTGATCAACATCGGGATAGGTCTGGCCTACATTTTTATTCTGGGTCCGGCCTTTTATCCCGGGGCCAGTCTTTGGCTGGGGGTGGCCATCACGACCATCTTTTGCATCATTCAGGCTTTGACTTACTATTGTTTCACCACAGCCATGCCGCGGACCGGGGGGGAATACGTCTTTATCAGCCGTAGTCTGCACCCGGCTTTGGGCTTCGCCATGAGCATGAGCATGGCCATCTGGCTGCTTTTCTATTCGGCCTGGTCGGCGGCTTCCTTTGCCAACCTGGGGCTGAACGCCATTTTCAGCGATCTGGCCGCCTATTTCGACAGTCCGGGTCTGGCCGCTTTGAGCACGAGCATGGCCGGCAAGATGGGCAGTTTTGTGGTCGGGACGATCATGATCATCTTTTCCACCTTTCTTTTGAGCTGGGGCATGGAAAAGTATCTCAAGGTGCAGGTCTGGACCTTCATTGCGGCCATGCTCGGCATCGTGGTCATGCTCATTCTGCTCATCATCGGCAGCCGGGGGTCTTTCGTGGCCGACTTCAATGCGGCCGCCTCGAACATCGCCGGCCCGAACCAGTATGAAACGGTCATCGCCGAGGCCAAGAAGACGGGGTGGACCAATCCGGGCTTCAACTGGTGGTCGACCTTGCAGTTCATGGTCTGGCCTTTCTATCCTCTGGCCTTCAGCATCATGTCCTGTTCTTTCGCCGGGGAGATCAAGAAAGTGGACCGGGCCCAACTGATCGGCATGCCCGGCGCGGTGGCCTTTGTCGGGCTCTTGTTCATCGTTATTATCGGTTTGGCTCAGCGGGTCATGGGCTATGACTTCCTGGGGGCCATCGGCTGGAATCTTTATGAGGCCCCGGAAGCCTGCACGGCCTCGACGCCTTGGATTCATTGGCTGACCGGACTTTTGACCGGCAGTCTGATTCTAAAATTGATCCTGGGTCTGGGCTTCCTGATGTGGACCTATTACTGGATTTCGGGATGTATGCTTTACGCCACCAGGATCGCCTTCAGTTGGTCCTTTGACCGGCTGATCCCCAAGGTGTTCGGCGACGTCAGCCGCAAGTACCACACTCCGGTCAATTCGATTCTGGTTTCGGGGGCCATAGCCGAACTCTTTCTGGTCCTTTACAGTTTCACCGACTGGTTCAAGACTCTGGTCGGCATCCTGGCCATCACCTTCACCTTTTTCGTGGTGGGCATCAGCGCCATGGTCTTTCCCTATGTGCGCCGCGACCTGTTCGAGTCTTCGCCGATGAACCAGCGGGTCGGCGGTCTGCCGCTGATGACTATTTTAGGGTTTTTAACGGCGGTCTTCATGGGCTTTATCATTTACCTGTTCTTTGGCGACGATATCGCCGCCGGCAACAGCACCGCTTCTCTGATCGCGGTTTTCGGTCCCATGACCGCGGCTTTCATCGGTTATTTCGTGGCCCAGGCCGTGCGGAAGCGGCAGGGCATCGACGTGGCCCTGGCTTTCAAGGAAATTCCGGTGGAATAAGGGAAGGCTATCGAATTTGATCCGAATGGAGGAGAACGACTATGGGAGAGAGTTTCACCTGGACGGGGGTTTTGCACGCCGGTATCGCCAGTTTTCTCAAGGCCCCGATTGTGGAGCCTTCAGCCGACAAGCTGCGGGCCAAGGGAGCGACCCACGCCATTTACGGGTTTCCTTTTGACTCGACCACCATCACCCGGCCGGGGTCTTCCCACGGCCCGCGGGCGGTGCGGGACGCTTCGTCCCAGTTTTTGCCTTATCATTTCGACTACGATCTGGATATTTCGGAGCACATTACGTTAGTGGACTGCGGGGACGCGCCGGCCGTCCCCGGCAGTGCGGCCAAGACGTTCGAGGCGGCCGGCCGGGACCTGGATCAGATTTACCAGGCCGGGGCCATGCCGATCATCATCGGCGGGGAGCATTCCAACACCATTCCCGGGACGGCGGCTTTGGCTCGGGCCAAGGAGGGGCCTTTGGGTTTTGTGCTTTTCGACACCCATATCGACACGGCCATGCACATGGGGGGAGAGGTGCTGACCCATTGTGCGCCGGTGACCAGGACGGTGGAGCTCGAAGCTTTCTCCTTAAAGAATGCAGTGCTGGTCGGGATGCACGGTCCGGCCAACCCCAAGGAGGAGCGGGACTGGGTCAAGGAACACGGGGTGCGCATGTTCACGATGGCCGAGGTGATGAGGCGCGGGATCGAAGCGGTGACCAGGGAGGCCATGGAGATCGCCTGGGACGGGGCCAAGGGCGTTTATGTGTCGGTGGATTTGGACTGTTTGGATGCGGCTTATGTGCCGGGGACCTGCGCTCCGGAACCCGGCGGCCTGACCGGTCGGGAATTGCTTCAGGCCATGGCCATTGTGGGTGAATTCGGGTACACGGCTTTCGATGTGGCTGAAGTGGCCCCGATGTATGATCCCGGGGGGATCACGGCCCGGATGGCCTGCCGGGTCATTCTCGACCTGCTGGCCGCCCGGATTCGAGCCGAGTCGTCTGGTGGGAGCTGATGACGACCAGGGTTTTTTTCGCCACGGACGTGCACGGTTCGGAGGTCTGTTTTCTCAAGTTCATCAACGCCGCTGCTTTTTACAAGGCCGACGTTTTGGTCATGGGCGGGGACATCACCGGCAAGATGATGGTGCCGATCATCCAGGAAGGTTCGGGCGCGGCTTCGACCACTTTCATGGACCGGAACTGGCGGGTGACCACCGAGAAGGAGATGGAGGAGCTGAAGAAGCACATCCGCCGGGCCGGGGGGTATCCTTATGTTTGCAGCCGCGAGGAATACGAGCAACTGGCTGATGATCCGGAAGCGGCGTCCCGGACTTTCACCGAGGTTATGGTCAAGGAAACCAGGCGCATTTTGGACCGGGCCGAGGAAAAGCTGAGCAAGGCTAAAATCAAGTGCTACATCACTCCGGGCAATGACGACGAGTGGGCCATCGACCAGGCTTTCGGCGGCCATGAATGGGTGATCAACCCGGAGGGCTGCGTGGTGGACGTCGACGAGCGCCACCAGATGATTTCGACCGGGTACGCCAATATGACTCCCTGGAAATGCCCGCGGGACATCGAGGAGGAGAGCCTGTTCGCCCGGATCAAGACCATGGCCGAGAAGCTGGATGCGCCGGAAGCGGCCATTTTCAATCTGCACTGTCCGCCTTACGACTCGCAGCTGGACGAGGCCCCGGAACTGGACGACAACCTCACGCCGGTCCTGGTGGCCGGGCAGTTGCACATGATCCCGGTGGGCAGCCGGGCGGTCCGGCGGGCTCTGGAAACCTGGCAGCCTCTGGTCGGGCTCCACGGGCATATCCATGAGTGCCGGGGGGAAGTCAGGATCGGCCGGACCCTGTGCTTCAATCCCGGCAGCGAGTACGCCACCGGGTATCTCCGGGGTTTGATCCTTGACCTGAAAAAGGGCAAGATCAAGCAGTATCAATTCACTTCCGGCTAGGAGCTTGGCAATGACAACAAACTCTTTACCCGAGGAACGTTTCCTGGAAGAAGCCTTCCGGATACTTTCCGAGGCCGAAAAGCGGGGGATAATCCTGCGCCTGCTCGGTTCAGTGGCGGTCAAGCTCCACTGTCCGGAGTTCGGCCGGCTCTACGAGGCGGCCGACCGCCCACTGACCGACCTTGATTTCATGAGCTACAGCCGGTTCAACCCGGTGATGCGGGATTTTTTCACCGAACTAGGGTACACCCCCAACGAGGGCGTTATCCGTTACTTCGGCAAATACCGGCACATCTATTGGCACGAAGAAAAGTCGCTCCAGGTGGACATCTTTTTTGACAAGCTTTCCTTCTGCCATGACATTGATTTCCGGCAGCGGCTGGAAATCGACCGTCCGACCATCACCGTCAGCGACATACTTCTGGAAAAGATGCAGATCGTGGAGATCAACGAAAAGGACCTCAAGGACACGGTGGTCCTGCTGCGCGAGCATGAAATCGCCAATTCAAGTCGGGAAACGGTGGACGGCAAGTACGTGGCCAGGCTGCTGGCCGACGATTGGGGCTTTTCTTACACGTTTTTGACCAACCTGGACAAGGTCCGCCTGTATCTGGAGGAGTTCAAGCCGTTGGCTGATGAAGACCGGCGGGTGGTGGCCGGCCGGATAGAAAAATTGGTGGATTTGATTGAGAAGGAACCTAAAGGTTTGAAATGGAAGCTTCGGGCCAAGGTTGGGACCAAGAAGCGCTGGTACCGGGAGGTCGAGGAAGTGGTCCGCTGATTCATGCGGGCCGAAATCTCTGGTTGTTCGAAGCGAAGCCTTTGGGGCTTCATTTTGGGGGATAAAGGAAATGGCCGATTTGTCGGCGTCCATCGGCCCCCTGAAATTGAAAACGCCGGTTTTTTTGGCGGCCGGGCCTTTGACCACCAGGCTGGAGAACCTGGTCAAGGCCGAGGCCATGGGCGTGGGCGCGGTGGACACCAAGGCCGCCGTCTCGGTCAGGCATCCCAAGACCAAGTGCTACAACCGGATTTTCTGGGAGGCGCGGGCCGGGGTTCTCAACTGGATGCTCGGGCTGTGGGGCGGGGAATTTCTTTTCATCGACGAGGCGGTGGAGTTCATCAAGCAGGCCAAGAAGGAATTGACCATCCCGGTCTTCGGCAACTTCAAGGGCCGTTCGGATCAGGCCGGGGAGTGGGTGGATTTGGCTAAGCGTTTGGAAGAGGCCGGGGCGGACGCCCTGGTGACTTTTTTTACTTTTCTGCCGGACTTTCAGGGCCGGGAAATAGAAATGACGGAAAGAATCATCGGCCCGGTTTGTTCCAAGGTGAAGATTCCGGTTATTTTCAAGCTGCCGCCGGAGGCGGGGCTGGCGGCCGATGTGGCGGACCGGGCCCGGGCCATGGAAGAAGCGGGGGCGGCCGCCTTGCAGATAGGCGACGGGATCGGCGGTTTGCCCGGCCTGGCCGTGGACCGTCCGCCGTATCACCCGTTTGACGCCCTGGAATTTCAAGGCCGGGACGGCTTCATTTCCGGGCCTTTCCTCAAGCCGCTGGTCTATAAAAGCGTCTACGAGTACGCCCGGGCCACCCGTCTGCCGATCATCTGCTCGGGGGGCGTCTGGGACGCCCGTTCGGCCATCGAGGCCATTCTTTATGGGGCCAGCCTGGTCGCCTCGTCCTCGGGGCCCTGTATCAAGGGCTGGGCCATGTTCCCTGAGATCATCGGCGGGATCGAGGCTTACATGGACCGGCACGGCCTGACTTCGATTCAGGATTTTCGAGGCTTGGCCGGCCGATACGTCCGGGAAAACGACCAGATCGACTTTCCGGATTGCCGGGCCGAAGTGGATGAAGATGAATGCACCGGCTGCGGGGAGTGTTTGACTCCGGCCCACTGCCGGGCCATGACCTTGACCGCCGGCCGGGCCAAGGTCGAGGCCGAACTGTGCGTTGGCTGCGGTCTTTGCAAGCATTTATGCCCAGTGGGGGCCATCGCCATCAAAACGGTCTGATTTTTTTAAGACGCTTCGCTTGATCACCCAGACGTTTTCTATAAACCTCATCGGGAAACAGACAGGAGGAAGCTGTGGCGGAGAATCAGGAAGCCGGGTCCGGGTCTTCAAGGTCGGGTCGGATTTATCGGGCCGCGGTCTGTCAGTTCGAACCGGTTTTTCTCAATAAGGCGGCCAATCTCGATAAAATGGATGATTTGGCCCGGCGGGCCGTTCTGGCCGGCGCCGGGCTGATCATCTTTCCGGAATGCTGCGTCACGGGCTACGGTTTGGGCGAGGCGACCGCAGAAATGGCCGGGGCGGCCGAAACGGTCCTGGGTCCGGAGCGCGGTCCTTCAGTCCGGCGGCTGGAAGCCCTGGCCGATGAACTCGGGGTCCGGATCATCTTCGGGTTGGCTGAAAGAACCGAGTCGGGGGTTTACAACTCGGCGGTCTTTGCCGCTCCCGGCCGCGGGGTGGTCGGGGTTCACCACAAGGCCCACATGTGGGAGTGCGAGGGGGAAGTCTTCAGCCCGGGGGATGGATTCCAGGTCTATGAGGCCCCGGCCGGCGGAGTGGGCGCGCTGATCTGTTTCGACCTGGAGTTTCCTGAGGCCGGCCGTCTGTTGGCTTTGGGCGGGGCTCATCTGCTGGCCGTCTGCACGGCCAATATGCGGCCCTGGGAGGAATTCCAGCGGGTGTACGCCCGGGCCCGGGCCATGGAAAACAGCGTTTACGTGGCCGTGGCCAATTGTTTGGGTTATTTGGGCGGCACGGACTTTTTCGGCGGAAGTCTTATCGTCGATCCTTTGGGCCGCGTCTTGACTGAAGCGGGCCGGGGCGAGGCGGTGCTGACGGCCGAGATCGACCTGGATTTGATAGATCGAGCCAGGGCGGAGACCAATTATTTCAAAAAAAGACGCCCTGATTTATACTTGGCCCTGAGCCGGTCTTCGGGTTGAACTGGAGCGAGGCGACCGATGGAATGGGTCTATCTCCTGGTGGCCGGGGCCTTTGAAATAGTCTTTTCCATAAGCCTGAAGCTTTCGGCCGGCTTCACCCGGCTAGGGGCCAGCCTGGTCACTCTGGTCGCGGTGGGCCTAAGTTTGTTTTTTTTGTCCAAGGCCTTGAAAAGTCTGCCTTTGGGCACGGCTTACGCCGTTTGGACCGGGATCGGCGCGGTGGGCACGGCGGTGTTGGGCATTATCCTGTTCCAGGATTCGACCGAGCCGCTCCGTTTGTTTTTCATCATGGTCATTGTGGCCGGCCTGATCGGTCTGAGGCTGGCGTCCTAGGCCGGGGGCGTCCGGATATTTGGGTATAGACGGATGGTTGGGTTTCGTTGCGCTCTACCCAATCTAGAATATATAGTATTTGAGTCAATTAATATCCATATATATTATAAACTGTCTTGGCAAGCATACCAGGGGGGGCCTTTAGGCTCTGACCTGTTTTGGGGCGGCTTAAAGTAATTTTAAGGGAGGTCTTTATGGCGGGAACGGGGCGAAGGATCTTGGCGGCGGTGGACGGATCGGATCAATCCAAGGAACTGGTAAAATACCTGGGACTGATGTTTGGTTCTCAGCCGGTGAAGGTGGTCCTTTTTCATGTGTTTAGTCCGAGACCTGAATCTTTTTGGGATATAGCCTTGGATTATCCCGATCTTGACTTGACCGATACTGAACGAAGCCAGCCGGTTCTCCAAAAAGAAAGAATAAACCGTTTCATGGAAGAATCCCGCCGAGGGCTGATCGAGGCCGGACTGCCGGAGGGGGCCATAGAAATAAAGGTCGCGGATAGACTCAAAGGAATCGCTCGAGACATCATCGCCGAAGCCCCAAAGGATTACGAGGCCGTTGTCTTTGGGCGGACCGGGGCCGGCGGGCTGCCGGGTCTGGTTTTGGGCGGCGTGGCCAACAAACTTTTGACCAAGCTGAACGGAGTGCATTTAGGGGTGATCAGCGGCAAGCCGCGGTCGAAAAAAATTTTGGCCGGCCTGGACGGCTCGGAAGGTTCTCGACGGGCCGTAGAATGGCTGGCTTCCTTTGGTGAATCCTCCGGCTGGGAGGTGATGCTGTTTCATGTATTGCGTCGTTCGGCCTATACCCTGGACGGCGAGGCCCTGCCGGACAAGACCTGGGTCGTCAGCGGTCAAAAAGTGATGGACCCGGTGCTGGCCGAAGGAAAAAAGCGGCTTTTGGCCTCCGGGTCCAAAGAAGAACAAATAAAAATCAAGATGGTGACCGAAGCCCACAGTCGAGCCGGGGCCATGATTGAGGAAGCTCTCGGCGGAGAATACAGCACCATTGTCGTCGGCCGGAGAGGCGTTTCCAGGGTCAGGGAATTCATCATGGGCCGGGTGGGCAACAAGTTGATCCAACTGGCTCAAGACATGGCCGTTTGGATCATCGACTGACCAGCCCGAACCATAACCGGTTTTTAGCTTTTAATTCCATTTCTAATTCAAATATGTAATAATATGCTCACCACGAAGGAGGTGAGCATATGCCCAGGCAAGCAGGAGGGAGGGAGGTTTTAGAGAAAGCGAAAGACAAGCTGTCCAAGGCCCGGACGGTCGAGGAGCTTCGGCAGGGGCAGGCCGTGGTTTTACCTTTGGAGTATGGTTTTTCACTCGAAGAAACGGCGGCGATAATCGGCTTATCGAAAGGATGGGCCAGTCATTTGCGGATGCAGTTCATTCGATCCGGCGGAGTATATGAGGAGGAGAAGCCCAAACGAGGGGGCCGCCGACGGGAAAACATGAGTCTGGAGGAGGAAAAGGAGTTTCTGGCTCCCTTTTTTGAGAAAGCCGCCGCTGGAGGCATCCTGGTGGTCGGAGAGATCAAAAAAGCTCTGGATGAAAGATTGGGGCGCAAGACGGCCTTGGCCTCGGCCTACAATCTTCTTCATCGCCATGACTGGCGAAAGCTGGCCCCGGACAAGCGGCATCCACAGGCGGACCCCGTGGCTCAGGCAGAGTGGAAAAAAAATTCCCGGAAATACTCGGGCAAATCGACTTCGAGTGGGCGAGGGAAGCCCCGATCCGGTTGATGTTTCAGGATGAAGCCCGATTCGGTCGCATTTCCGATACGAGGCATTGCTGACGCCCCAAACCGACTCGCCCAATATGCCCAGCGATGGTGACACAGGAGTATACCTACGCCTATGCGGCCGTACCGGTTATCGATGGAGAACTCGATTCGCTGATCCTACCGTACGTGAACGGTGAGTGTATGCAGGTATTCATTGACGAAGTAGCGGCGCGGCACCCTCATGAAAAGATCGTGATGGTCATGGATGGGGCGGGCTGGCATCGGAACGAATCCCTGAAAATACCAGACAACATGAAGCTGCTCCCCCTTCCACCCTACTCGCCGGAGCTTAACCCGGTCGAGCACATATGGGACGAACTTCGCGAAAAGGCCTTCGCCAACCGTGTCTTTAAAAGCATGGAAGCCCTGAAAGACCACCTTGAGGTTTCGTTACGAGAAATGGAAAATGACCCGGAACGAGTTCGGTCCATCGTTGCATGGCCATCAATTATTAATTCACTTATGAATTAGAAATGGAATTAGTCCCCTTTTCCTCCGGATATTCTTGCCGGTTCCGGGGGGAAAGGGGATTTTTAATCGGCCCGGAGGGGAGTCTCTGAAGATTTGACAGCTTGATTTTTATTGCCCATAATGCACTTCCGGTGAACGGATCGAACCTTGGATTAAGGTGGAGTTGTTATCCAAGCCGGCTGAATTTTTGCTCAAATTTAGGTCGAATTGAGGATTATGACCGGCGACCTTCCTCCCAAAGCTTCAGGGCCGAGTTCTGACGAAGGTTCCGGCGGGTCGCCCATTCAGGAGCGCATCCGGGAGCTGGAACTGCTCAATCAGGCCACCCAGGTGCTCAATTCCAGCCTTGATCTGGACCAGGTTCTGGTGGCCGTACTGAAAGAAGTGGACCGGTGGATGGGGGTGGTGGGCAGTTCCATCTGGCTGGTTGATCCTGAGACCGGGGGGCTGGTCTGTTTGGAAGCCACCGGGCCTGGCCGCAGCGTGGTCAAGGGGTGGCGCTTGGGTCCGGGCGAGGGCTTAGCCGGTTATGTGGCCGAGCAAGGTCGGAGTCTGATCGTGTCCGACGCCAGTGAAGACCATCGTCATTCAAACCGCCTGGCCGAACTGACCGGGCTGGCCTTGCGCTCCATTATCGGGACGCCGCTGAAGGTCAAGGGAGAAGTGATCGGGGTGCTCCAGGTGGTGGACCAAGAGTCCGGACGTTTCAGTCAGGGCCATTTGGATTTGCTCGAACCGTTGGCGGCTTCGGCGGCCATTGCCATAGACAACGCCAGGCTTTTCCGCCAGGCCCGGCAGGAAATCGCCGAGCGGCGGCGGGTGGAAGAGGCCTTGCGGGAAAGTGAGGAAAAGTATCGGACCATCCTGGAAAGCATCGGCGACGGGTATTATGAAATCGATTTGGACGGCCGCCTGAATTTTTTCAACGAGACTTTGGCTCAGATTATAGGACATCCGTCCGGTCGGCTGGCCGGTATGAACGCCCGGGACTTCATGGATGAAGAAACGGCGGGGAAGATTTTCGAGGCCTTGACGCTGGTTCACCGGACCGGGGTCTCGGCCAGGTCTCTGGAATGGGAGCTGCTCAGGGGGGACGGAACGACTTGTTTCGTGGAAACCTCGGTTTCGCCGGTCAGGGCGGCTGATGGCCGGATCATCGGGTTTCGCGGCATCCTTCGGGACATTTCCGAGCGCAAACGGGCCGAGTCTCTCCAGCAGGCCAAGGTGGCGGCTGAAGCGGCCAGCCGGGCCAAAAGCGATTTTTTGGCCAAAATGAGCCATGAAATCAGGACGCCGCTGAACGGGATCATCGGCATGATCGAGTTGGCCCTGGACACCGCGCTGGATGAGAACCAAAGGGCCATTTTAGAGACCATCAATAGGGAAGCCAATTCCCTGATCGGCCTAATCAGCGATATTCTTGATTTTTCCAAGATTGAAGCCGAGAAGCTGGACTTGGAAGAGATACCCTTTGATCTGCGTTATCTGGTGGAAGACCTGGCGGCCGGCTTCGCTTACGCTGCTGAGAGAAAGGGCCTGGAATTCATCTCTTTTCTGTCGCCCGAAGTTCCGACCCGCCTGGTCGGCGATCCGGGCCGGCTCCGGCAGATACTGACCAATCTTCTGGGCAACGCCCTCAAATTCACCCATACGGGTGAGATTTACTTAAAGGGGGAATTAGTCGAGGAAGGCGGGCCAGGGGTCAAGGTCCGGTTTTTGGTCAAGGATACTGGCATCGGCATTCCCCAAGACAAGCAGGAAGCCATTTTTGAGGTTTTCACGCAGGCTGACGGCTCGACGACCAGGAAATACGGCGGGACCGGACTGGGGACGAGCATCGCCAAGAGGTTGGCCGAGTTGATGGGCGGCGAGATCGGGGTCAGGAGCGCGGAGGGGCGGGGCAGCACCTTCTGGTTCACCGCGGTTTTCGGCCGACAGGTCCAGACCGAGACGCCTTCAAAAAAAGATGTTGATCTTAACGGATTGAGAGTTCTGGTGGTGGACGACAACCCGGTTTACCGGGACGTTCTGGCCGATTATCTGAACGCCTGGGGCTGCCGACCGATCAAGGCGGGCGGCGCTGAAGCGGCGATGGAAGCACTGCGAACATCACGGGAGCAAAACCAGCCGGTGGAGGTGGTCTTGACCGATGTGCAGATGCCGCTTTTGGACGGTTTCGCGCTGGCCGGAAAAATCAGGGAGACGGAAGGCCTTGAGGATACCCCGGTGATCGTCTTGTCCTCGGTGGGCCGGGTCGGGGACGCCACCAGGTGTCGGGAGCTGGGCATTAAGGGCTATTTGACCAAACCGGTCCGCCGGGACGATCTGTTCCGGGTGCTGCTGTCGGTATTAGGGCCGGACGGACGGGAGGGGCAAAGAGCGCCGGCCGCGGTGGTCACCCGTCACACTGTGTCCGAAGAAGAGCGCGGTCTGTTCCAGATTCTTTTGGTCGAAGATTATCCGACCAACCAGGAGGTGGCTCTCCAGCATTTAAGGGGGGCCGGCTATCAGGTTGATTTGGCCGAGGACGGCCGGAAAGCGGTGGAGGCTTTTCGTCGCAAAGGCTACGACCTTATTTTGATGGACATTGAAATGCCGGTCATGGACGGTTTGACGGCGACCAAGTCCATCCGGGCCATTGAGGAAGCCATGATCGGGCTGGGTGAGGCCAAGGTTCCCCCGGGCCAGGCCCGGACGCCCGTCGTGGCCATGACCGCCAACGTGGTCAAAGGCGACCGGGAAAGGTTCCTGACTGCGGGTATGGACGACTATATCGCCAAGCCCTTGAGAAGGCGGAAGCTCCTGGACCTGGTGGAAAAATGGTTGACCGGGAGACCGGCGGCCGGGACAAAAGCGAGCGCCCAAGCAACAACCCTTGAGCCGTCTGAAGAATTATTCCCGGAAGAGGCTAAAGATAAAACAGCCCTGGCTCTGGACGCCCCGATGGATTTTGACCGGGCGGTCGAGGAGTTTATGGGCGACCGCGAAGTGCTGGTCAAGGTCTTGGAAGGCTTCATTGACCGGGTAAAGAGTCAGGTCAAGGTCATGCGGCAGGCCGTGGCTGAGGGCCGGGCCGGGGACTTGGCCAAGGAGGCCCATGCCATCAAAGGCGGGGCGGCCAACCTGACGGCCGCGGACCTGGCCGATGTGGCCCTTGAACTGGAAATGATGGGCCGAGCCGGGGACCTGACCCAAGGCTCGGCGGTTCTGGACCGTTTGGAAAACGAGGTTTTCCTTTTGGAAGCGTGGGCCAGGGAAAAGGCCGAAAGGCTTTAAACAGGGAAGAAATATGATCCGTCTGGAAAGCTTCGTTAAGAATATGAGGCGGTTCAAGATTCTGATCGCCGGCGGCGAGGCGGCCGAACGGCGTCATATCCGGAACATTTTACAGACGCTTGGTTTTTCCAATTTTCGTGAGGTTGAGGACGGCGACGCCGCTTGGCGAAAGCTCCGGGTGGAAAAATTCGATTTCATCGTGTGCGATTGGTCCATGCCTCTGGTCAATGGGTTTGGGCTGCTGCGAGCCGTTCGGGGCCAAGCCCTGAATGTGGACACGCCTTTCCTGATGATAGTTTCGCCGCTGGAAGAAAAAGAAGCGGCCCAGCGGCTGAACCCGGGGGAAGACGGCTATCTGGTCAAGCCTCTCCTGCCCCAGAAGGTCGAAGACAAGATGATCGAGATATTATTCAACAATCTAAAGCCTACGCCGTATGATATTCACGTTCAGGCCGCCGGGGCGGCCCTGGCCCAGGGCGACCTGGCCTTGGCCCATGAGGAATTGGATCGGGCCGAACAGATCAATCAGCGGCGGCCGATGACCGGCTATTTCCGGAGTCTGGTTTTCGAAGCCGGGGGACGGCCGGATCGGGCCGAGGCGGCGGCGGCCCAAGCCAGGGAGACCTTTGCCGCCATGATTAAGGGACCCCGTCAGGCCGACCGGCTGATCCGGCAGGGCAGCGCTCTTTTGGCTGAAGGACGGATAGAGGAGGCCCGGCAGGTTTTTGACCTGGTCTTTCAGTTTGATCCGGATAATCCCAATCGGCAGCACGAAATCGGGGACGCCTTTCTCAATCAGGGTCTGGCCGAGGAAGCGGAAAAGATTTTCAAGGCCTCCATCGAAAGCAATCCTGATGATGTCTTCTTGTATAACCGCCTGGGCATGGCCTTTCGTCGCCAAAAAAAATTCGAGGAAGCCATAGCCAATTATCAAAAGGCTCTGTCCATCGACCCGGATGAAGAAAATTTACACTATAATCTGGCCCGGGCTTATCTGGCTGCGGGCGACCGGCCCAAAGCGGCCGAATGCCTGGCCCGAGCCTTGGATCTGGCCCCCGATTTCAGGGAGGCGCGGGAGCTTTTGGAAAGAATAGCCTGATTTTTTGGAATCGGGGCGGGCGGCCGGGTTTTCCGGCCGAAGAATCATTTATCAAGCGGATCGACCTCATGAAAATCCTGATTGTGGACGATGAAACAGTCAGCCGGACCAAGTTGAAGATGATCCTGGAGACGGTGGGCGAATGCCATGAAGCGGAAAACGGCCGTGAGGCCCTGGCTTTTTTTAAAAGGGCCTGGGCGGAGCTGATACCGTTCGACTTGGTTTGTCTGGACGTGAGCATGCCCGGTATGGACGGGACGGAAGTCTTGCTGGAAATCAGAGAGGCGGAGTCTCAGATGAGGGTTTCCCGGGAAAAACCGGTCAAGATATTAATGATTACCTCCCATGCGGACAAGGACACGGTGATAACTTCGATCCAGGCCGGCTGCGACGATTATCTGGTCAAGCCCTTTCAACCCGGCCACGTTTTGGACAAAATAAAAAAACTGGGCTTCAAGACAGGCTGAGGACCGAGAGGGGTCAAACGGTCGGATGAGAATCTTAGTTGTTGACGACGAGTTGGTCAGCCGGGAGAAGATGAAGGTGATTATGGCGCCGCTGGGAGAATGCCTGGCCGTGGACCGGGGGCCGGCGGCCGTCCAGGCTTTTCAAAAGGCCTGGGCGGACCTGGCTCCCTTTGATCTGATCTGCCTGGATTTGAACATGCCGGGGATGAACGGTCTGGAAGTTTTAGCTGCAATAAGAAATCTGGAAGCGGACATGAAGTTGTCCCCGGAAGCCCGGGTCAGGATCATTATGGTCACCGGGAGATCGGACGTGCAGAGCGTCAGGTCTTCTTTACAGGCCGGCTGCGACGATTATATGGTCAAGCCTTTCGACCAGAAATCTTTGTTCAAGAAGGTTTTTAGTCTGTTCGACCGTTTTCCGGAAGGGCCGGTCCAAGATTAATTTGACGGACTCTTGATTGTCAGGGGAAAGATAAATGGCTTTGCTGACCAAAGACCTTAAAGTGCTGATCGCCGACGACAGCGCCAATATGCTCAGAACTTTGGCCAACATGCTCCGCGCCTTGGGTTTCGAACAGATCATCCGGGCTGAAGACGGGGACACGGCTTTGATTAAAATGAGAGGCGAGAAGGTCGACTTGGTTCTTTGCGACTGGAACATGCCGAGAATGAAGGGGATTGAAGTCCTACGGGCCATGCGGGACGACGACCAGCTCCGGCACATCCCCATGTTGATGATTTCCGGGGAAGTGGATCAGAAAATCGTGGCCGAAGCCGGAGAAATCGATGTGGACGGGTACCTGCTCAAACCCTTCACCATGGAAGAACTGAAGGCCAAGATCGAGGGCATTCTGAAGAAAAAGCAGGCCCCGACGCCCCTGGACGTCCATTTGGCCGTGGCCGACGTTTATATGAAAGGGGGACAATACGAGGAGGCCCTGGAAGAGCTGAGAAAAGCGATGAGAGAGAATCCCCGCAGCCCTCGGGTTTCCTTTGCCTTGGGCCAGTGGCACGAGACTCAGAATGATTTGAAGAACGCCCGGAGGTTCTATCTGCGGGCCGTGGAGTTCGGCCACAATTATCTTAAGGGGCACGAGGCCCTGGCCCGAATCTACCAGACCATGGGGGATCTGCAGGAAGCCGCCGGACATTTGAAAAAGGCCGTGGCCATCAGTCCCAAGAACATCGACCGTCAGATCACCCTGGGCCAGGTTTTGTTGAAATCCGGCCAGAAAGAAGAGGTCCAGGAAGTTCTTCAAAACGTCATGAAGCTGGCGGACAAAAACAAGGCGGAAGTGGCCCGCCAGGTGGGGGAAATCTATCTAGACGCCGGTATGGCCGCCGAAGCTCAGGAAGCTTTCACCCAGGCCCTGGAGGCCGATCCCACCGCGATTCATCTTTATAACCGCATCGGCATTGCTTTGAGGCGGCAGAAAAAATACGACGAGGCCGTGGCTTATTACCGGAAGGCCATCCAGATGGCGCCGGAAGACGAGAACCTCTATTACAATCTAGGCCGGGCCTATTACGATGCCGGCGACCGGGAAAAAGCCGCCTTGGCCATGAAAAGGGCTTTGAAGATTTATCCGGACTTCGAAGAAGCCAAGGATTTTTTGGATAAAATCAGCGAAGACTGAGCCCGGGGGCCGGGCGGAAGACGGGTGTTCCGCCTCTGGCTCAAACCGACGTCCGCCAATCCAAGTCGGGCCGCCGTCATAAATAACTTGTAAGAATTGTTAGTTCGACGAGGAAGTTCGTATGCCCATTAATGAGTCAATCATATCGCAAAACTGCCTGTGTTCCGAATTTTTAAAGTTACTTCCCAGGGGGACCCATTCTCGCCGCGCCGCCGATCCGGACGACACCCCGAGACCAGCCAGATACGGAAATTCGTGATGAGTCAATGTACTAAAATCGAAATTTTTGATAATTATCATTCCCACGCTTAATGATCAAAAGCAGACTTTTTTTCCTTCATCAACACATGTTCCAGCAACAGGACCAGGACCAGGCCGACGACCAGGCCGTTGCCCAGTATGGGTTGCAGTCCATCGGGGAGCTGGTTGAGAAAGGCTTGGGGGAGCAAGCCGGCCAGGGTTCCGACCAGGACGGGCAGACCCACGACCAGGTAGTCCCGGCTGGTCAGCTTGTCGGCCCCGCGATGGATGATTTCGACGCTGACCCCGATCTGGGCGGCCATGGCCGTGAGCAGGGCCGCGGCGACCACGGCGTCGGGGATGGAGGTGAAGATCGCGGCCAATTTGCCGGCCAAGGCCAGGGCCAGGACCAGGAGGCCGCAGGCGGTCAGGGCGTAGCGGCTGCCCACCCTGGTCACGGTGATGATGCCGGGGCTGGCCGAATAAGGCACGGTGCCGACCACGCCGGCCGCGCCGGCGGCCAGACCGCTCAGGCCGGTCAGGATCAGGCTGCGGTTGAGACGCCGGCTTGTATCGGTCGACCCGACGATGGGTTCGACGCTGTACAGACTTCCCAGCGAGTTGACCAGCACGGCCAGATAGGCCAGGGCGAAGGTCAGGGCGGCCGGTAGGTTGAAGTCGGGCCGGGGGCCGAAGGCCGGTTGAGGCAGAGACAGCCAGGGAGCGGTCTTGACCGGAGAAAAATCGGCCAGACCCGCAAGGGTGAATAAAATGGCCCCCAAGGCCACGCCCAAAAAGAGCGATAGACTCTGGAGCAGGCCTTTGAGGAAATGGAACATCAGGGCCGTGACCAACATCAGGCCCAGGCCCAAGGCCAGAACCAGGGGCCGGCCGTCAGGATGGGCCTGATTTGCGCCCAAGAGCAAGGGCAAGAGGTAGGGCAGAAGGGTCAGGCCGATCAAGAGCAGAATCACTCCGACCACCCGGTCGGTGAAAAGCCCGGCCAGAAAGCGCATCAGGCCGAAAGCGCCGCAGAGTAGAATGAGGCATCCGCCGATGATCATGCCGCCTTGAATGGCCGGCAGACCGGCCGAGGCCATGGCGGCCAGGGTGATGATCAAAGCCATGGCCGGGCCGTCCAGGAGGGGCAAGCGGTGTCCCCAGAGGGTCTGGGCGGCCATGGTCGCCCCGGTCACTAAAAGGAGGCGCTGGAAAAAAGCCTGACGGGCGGCCGGGTCCAGGCCCAGCACTTCGGCGGCCAGGATCGAGACCATGGTCAAGGTGGGCAGAAAGACCACCAACCACTGGAGGCCGTAAAGCACGGCCCGGCCCAGGGGCAGGCGGTCGTCCAGGCCGTAGAGCAGGCCGGAATCGGGCGGGGGCTGATCGGGCATGGAGATTAAAGAATCCCAACCCCGGATAAGCCGGCGGAGCGGACTATCAGAGTCAATCGGCTTAGGGCGCCCGGTGCCGGCTCAGACTGACTTGAGAAGCAGATCATATTTTTTCACCAGATGATGAGGATGATAGGACTGCTTGGCCCGGCGTAAGCCTTCCTGGCCCAGGTCCTGTTCACGGTTGATGAATTCGAACTCGGCCCAAACGTCCCGACAGAAGCGCTGGTTGACGGCCGCATAAAGCCCCCGGATTTTGGGGTTGGCCTTTTCGACGTGGATGACGGCCGTGTTGGGGTTGAGGGGTTCGCCCAGGGCGAAGGCTTCGACCTTGGCCTCGATGATAATGGCCAGGCCTTGGTAGTCCAAATATTCAAAATGTTTGAGGGCCTCGAACACGGCTCGGTCTTCATTGAGCAGGTTGGGGTCTTGGGCGCAGTTTTTTATTTGGCACCAGGCTTCCTGCATGTCCAACACGCATTCGACCAGTTCCACGTCCATTGACCGGCATTCAAACTCATACTGGTTGATAAAACTGTTGAGGTGGTTCTTTTTCTGATGAAACTTGCGTCCGGACAGGTTGATCAGATCCTCAGTCAGATAGACGTAGTCACAATGACCCGGAACTAAAGAAACCTCATAACGCCGGGGATCGACAAACACATCGACAAAGTTCTGTCCGGCCCTGGAGACTCGGGGAGGGAAGCCGGCCGCGGCCAGCCGGCGGCAAAGGTCGTCGAGGGCCGACGACTTGTCGCCCAGGCCCGCCGGCGGGAGGCCGAAAGGGGCCAAGTCCGCCGGGGACAAGACGATCTGCAGACAGCCGTGGCTTTCCCGCCAGACCGGGCGGTAGTAGTGGCGCCACATGAAAAGGTTGGTGAAAGTCAACTCGGAAATCTCCGGCGGGTCAGCCTTAAAGTAACCGGTCAGGGTTTTCTTGTCTTCAAGGCTTAATGTCCGGAAATCGTTTAAATACGTGGTTGATTCCAAGTGCGGTTCTCCACGTTGCTCATCGGGAATCAGGTTTTTCCGGAAATTTCTCTGAAATCATAGGCCAAGGCCTTGAGCGAACTGACCGACCATATTGTCCAGGATGGTCTCCATCAGCCAGTAGGTCTCCGGGATTTGCTCGGTCCGGGCCAAGACGGCTTCCCGGCCGGCCACGTAAGGACCGATCACCCAATCGTGTCCGTAATTGCGGACGTAATTACGGACCAAGTCCAGGGGGTATTCCGGATGAAACTGGAGGCCGACCACCGGGCGGTTGGGACAGACAAAGGCTTGATGGGGTGTAGGGCGACTTGAGGCCAGACCGAGGCAGCCGGGCGGCAAGGTGAAATGATCGCTGTGCCAGTGAAAAGTGATGAAAGCTTCCGGAGCATTTTTGAATAGAAAAGAATTCCGTCCGGCCGGAGTCAGGGTCACTTCATTCCAGCCGATCTCCTGATGCTGATTGGCAAAAACCTGGCCGCCCAAAGCTTCGGCCAGAAGCTGGGCCCCGAAACAGAGGCCCAGGATAAGCTTGTTTTGATCGAGGGCCTGGCGGAGGTATTGTTTTTCCGGGGCCAGCCAAGGGTGGAGGTCTTCTTCCCAGACGTGCTGAGAGCCGCCGGCTGCGATCAGCCAGTCGAAGCTGTCCACGGGCGGCGGAGTCTGTCCCTCATAAAGATAGGTGCGCTCCACTAAGTGACTTCGCCTTTCGGCCCAGAGGTCGATGTTGGTCGGGCCTTCATAGGGCTCGTGTTCGAGCATGTGCAGTTTCATCTTGAAGAGCCGAAGTTTGAGCGTTTTCAAGTTGGAGCACTATAACACAGCCGCGCGCTCCAGGCCAAGACGGCAACTAATCTATAAGTGAACCTTGGCGCTTTCCGCTTTTTTCCGTCCGTGCGGTGGAGGTGAACCTCTGCTTTGGAGGCTGGGTCGGAAGCGGAAAAATTGATGGCGGCTAGGCAATATCATGTGGTAATATATCATTAAAAATCCTGTATATGGTGGTTTATTGGGATAAAAATTAAAGTCCCAAAGGTCGGAAAAAAACCTCTTCCACCTTCTCCGGCAACCATTCTGCGGTTCGACGGCGATCTTCCTGGAGCATGGAAACAAGTTGACCGGCCATAGTCGTCGCCCGGGTCCGGGCCTTTTGTCGAGCCGCCTCGATGACCGCCCAGTCCCTGTCCCGGAGAAAAACTTGAAAGGCGGGGCCGAGCTCAGCGAAAAGCCGGGCGGCCAGCCCGTCCAGTTGGGCCGCAAAAAAACCCAAAGAGCCCAACCTCCGCTGCTTGATGATGAAGTCCAGCCGTCCGCCTTCTCCGGTCTCGGCCAGCAAGTCTTTGATGTTTCTGGCCATCAATTCCGTTCGAGTGTGAGGGTGAGCCGCTATCAGCGCCCGCCACTCAGAGCGCGGGAAGACCTCGTCCGTGGCTTCGGCGTACTCATGGCGAACGTAAGGCTCGATTTCTCGGTTCAACATGGCCCGGAATTTGGGGGTCCAGGTTCGGTTCGGTCCCTTGACTTCAGCCAGGCTTAGACCGTAAGCCGACAAAGCCGTTTCCAAGGCCTTTTGCTTGGAAGCGCCGGCGTGAAGAATACAGTCCCACAGATAGGCCGCCAGAGGGCCAAGTCGGGCCACGATCTGGTTTTCTTGAGTCTGAGCCGGCACGGTGAACAAGTCCCGGGCGATTTCTTCACCCAGGTAAACGACCTTATAATTCCCCAACCGTCGTTGTCCGACCACCCGGCCGAGAAAAAAGCTGGGTTTCAAGAAGGCGGCGAAACCGGACCCGTAAAACAGCCCGTCTTCAGCTAGGTCTTGATTGATTTGGTCGCCGTCGAAACAGTCAATCTCCCGGCCCCGCCAGCTTAAAGGGGCCATCTCCTGGTCCTGAACCGTTTCCCATAAAGATTCCCTGGCGTCGATCCAGGCCAGGACTTCCTGGGGCTCGGCTTCGATCCATGGCGGGCGGCCGGTTTCCCATTTGTAATATTCCCTTAATCTTAAAAGCAGGCCGCAAAGAGAAAAAGCCCCGGCGTAACGGGCGTCGGATCGGTGACAGTTGTCCATCACCTGACGCCGTAGCGATTCAACCTCCAGACTGTAAGCCGCAAGAGACATAATCAACTAATACTAATTCTTAAGCCTTTGGACAAGGGCCGGGGACTAAAAAGTCCACCAGAAGGGATGGGCGTGAAAGGGATGGTAATAGAATTGGAACCCGCCCACCGGCGGCTGCGGCTTGGGCCAAAGATAAATTTCTTCGACTTTGATTAGAGGATAAGTGTATTCGATCTCGCCCAGAGGTTGGACCCGCCGGCCCGCCACTCGGCCGGCCACGGTCACGGCTCGGCCCGGACTGTACACGGCCACGTCCAGAAACTCAGGATACAGGGCCAGAAAACGGCCGGCCGATTCATCCACGTCCAAAGGTCGGCCGTTGGAAGCGGTCGGACGCTGGAGGATGGTCAGCAGGGTCCCTTCCTTGGTGTTGACCCCTTCCAGAATTATCCCGCCGAAAATGACCATCTCGCCTTTATGCGCTTCCGGATCGGCCGAAACTTGGGCAAAACCAAGGCTCGGGTCGGCCTGGCTCCTGATGTTTTCGGAAATAACCGGGGCGCAGGCGGCCGGCAGGACCAGGAGGGCCATGAAAACCAACCCGAAATATTTCTTTGCTCCGGACATGGTGTTTGTCTCCAGCCATATTCAGACCCGGGCCTTATCCCGGCCCGGGACGCTGATGATTTATTTTAAGTGTAGAGCGGGGGGCTGCACCCGTCAAGGCGCAGAGAGGCGGGAATGGTCAAAAACCTAAAGCCTCGAAAAAGGGGCAAACAAAACGGGGCCTTGGGCCGACCCCGTTTTAACAATCAAATCAACTTAGACGATCAGAAGATTTTTCGCTTCAGTCCGGCCAGGGCGGCCAGGCCGAAACCCAAAATCGGTAAAGTCCCGGGGATGGGCACCGCCTCAGGATTGACCGGCTGCCCGGAGGGATCGTGGCCGGAAAGGACGATGCGGTACTCGTGTCCCAAAGTCAGGGTCAAATCGTCGGTATAATCGGAAGTCTCGCCGCTGGCCGCGTACCAGGCGGTCACATCGCCGAAATTCACCGAGTCGATCATGATGGTCCAGTCAGTCCCGGTGATACCGCTGACGGCTATGCCGTCGGAGTTTAAATTATAGTAATATGTTCCATGAAACCATCCCGGCGAGGTTTCGGTCGCTTCTCCCGGATCGTCCGAGACAGCTACATAAACATCGGTCAGACTGTCCACAATCCGAAAGTAAAGCTCGGCGTTATTCGGATTATTGAGGCCGTTATCTTTCCCAAAGATAAAACCAAAGGTGAATTCCCCGGTGTTGGTGTTCTCGTGGACCCAAAAACTGCTGTTGTAATAACCGAGGTTCACATTGGTGGGGTGACCGGAGTCACTGTAGAAATTGTAGTGCTGAGCCCCGGTCTGGGCCGTGGCGATGGTCTGAATCTGTCCGATGGGAGTGGTTTGAGAAACGTTCCAATCATAAACGTCCAAGATGGTCGACGCCCCGGCCGAACCGCCGGCCAAGATAAAAATTAAGGCCAACGCGATGAAATACGCTTTTTTCATGGCCGTCCCCCCTTTGATTTTGGGCCTACGGAAAGCAGTTACTATTTCCCCGGAATTTTAGACCTCATCATACCGCCCGGCTGACCATGAGTCAATACGAAAAAAGTATGATTTTGTTCAGTTTTTTGAGAGGTTTTTCTAGTAAATAAGTACCAGAAAAATGTAAATCCGACTAGAAATGGGACTAGATGATATTCGGAACTCGAGCTTAACCGGAATCTAATTTAAGTCCGTTACGAAACGGAAACCGGCGGCTTCCCCCGGTCAGCCGTTCCATCCAAGCGTCGCTCGGCCGGACCAAGTAACGTCGAGGTGCACGACCGTGCGCCCTGACAAGAATCATCCAACCGGCCCAAAGAATAAGGCCGCAACCATTTGAGATTACGGCCTTTTAAGCTACATGGTGCCGAAGCCGGGACTCGAACCCGGACAGGCATACACCCACTAGACCCTGAACCTAGCGCGTCTACCAGTTCCGCCACTTCGGCAATGAAATAGGGTTGATCTTTTGATTCAAATATTTATATTATAGCCCCTATATTGTCAATACCATAATTTGACGCGAACCGGCCTGAAACGGCCACGCCTATAAATGATATGAAAAAACCTCCATTGAGGAGAACATCTTTTTTATATGAATGTGATTCGAGACCTGGACTCCCTTCAAAAAAGTCCTCTTCTGAAACCGGTTTTGACCATCGGAAACTTTGACGGCGTCCACAGGGGCCATCTGTCCCTGTTTGACAAGGTAAAAGAAAGGGCGAAGGCCATCGGAGGACAATCTGCGGTGATGACCTTCGAACCCCACCCCATCAAGGTCGTAAAGCCTGGAAACGGCCCTCCCCTGATCACCCTGACAGACCAAAAACTTGAGCTTATCTGGAAGGCCGGGGTTGAGGCCCTGATCTGCATTCCTTTTACCCTTGAATTTGCCGCTGTCTCGGCCCAGGATTTTGTCAAAAATATCCTTGTGGACAAGATCGGGATCAGGGAGATCGTGGTCGGCTATGATTACACCTTCGGCCATAATCGGGAAGGAAATATCCCCCTTCTCCAGCGCATGGGAGATAACCTGGGTTTCACAGTTCACATCGTGGGACCTGTCCAAATCGGGGATACCCTGGTGTCGAGCACCTCGATCAGGAAACTCGTTCAGGAAGGGCGCCTCCAGGAGGCGAAAAGGCTGCTGGGGAGGGATTATCAGATCCAAGGCACCGTAATCAAAGGGCAGAACAGGGGGGCCAGACTCCTCGGTTTTCCTACCGCCAATTTAGAGCTTGTGGACGAGCTTTTTCCCAAGGCCGGCGTGTACGCCGTCACTGTCGTCATTGAAGGCAAACGCCATAAGGGCGTAACCAATATCGGATACAACCCTACCTTCGGCCACAATCTCCTTACCGTCGAGACCCACGTCCTTGACTTTTCGGACGATCTCTTGGGAAAACGCATCAAGGTCAATTTCGTGGAGCGACTCAGGGATGAAAAACCCTTTGAGAACGTCCAGGCGCTATCGGAGCAAATAAGGCAAGACATTCAGCAGGCGCGACAACTCCTTGGAACTCTTGAGACAGGCTAACGGGTTGGCCAGATCAGTAAACTGGAAGCTTTGGCTCGGGTTACTCATCAGTGCCCTCTTTATCTATCTGGCCCTTCGGCAGGTGGATCCTTCAAGGATATGGGTCGTCATCAGGTCTGCCGATCCCCTGCTCTTCACCATCGTCATTTTAATCGCCCTCTTTCAGTACGTCATAAGGGCGTGGCGTTGGGCCATTCTCCTGGAGCCCGTCAAGAGGACACGCTTTTTAAATCGACTTCACTCCGTCATCATCGGCTTCGCCGCCAACTGCATTTTTCCGGCCAGGCTGGGAGAGTTCATCAGGGCGAATTATCTCGGCCAGGCAGAAAAAATCAGCGGCAGCTCAACCTTCGGGACCATCGTCGTTGAAAGGCTTTTTGACGGTTTCACCCTCCTCTTGATCCTGATGATTGGTCTGCTGGGTACCGCCTTCCCGCCCGAATGGCACTCCGTATCCGCAAGCCTGAGGGCCACCGGATTTATCTTGCTCGTTGTTTACACCCTCCTCATCATCTTTTTGGTGGGCTTTAAATATAAGGCCAAACTTTTTTTGAACCTTTTTGACCGGCTTCTCTTTCTTGTGCCCGGCCACCTTCGCTCCAGAATCATCGACATCATTTGGAACTTCAGCCTCGGCCTCGTCCTGGTAAGGGACCCTCGCAGATGGGTGTTGGCGGTCTTTTACTCCTTTCTCCTGTGGTTTTCATCCCTTGTCCAGATCCAATTGGTGGAATACGCCATCGGGTTGAGGCTTCCCATGGTCGTCCCTTTTTTGGTCATGGCCATGGCCTCCTTCGGCGTCATGATTCCTTCGGCCCCTGGTTTTATCGGGACCTTTCATCTCTCTGTTCAATATGCCTTCCTCTTCTACGGGGTAGCCAAAGAAGAGGCCCTTTCGGCAGCCATACTCTGGCACGGCGCCTTTTTCTTCCCCACCCTCCTGGTCGGGTGCATCTCTTTCCTGCGTCTGCAAACCTCCTTTTCCAGCATCTCCCATCAACCCGATGCGATTGAAAGAAAACACGTTTAAGAACATTAGAGGCGCCCTCGGGCAGGGACCCCTTTGTTCAGAAATTTGTTCTTCCTTTCACCCCGGTTCCACCCAAAAAAGAAGTGAAAAGGGGAGTCTTCTTGGTGGGGATGAATGCAGAAAACATCCATTTAGTCGCGATGCACGGCCCACCCGGGCAGGGTATAATAGCCTCCCTTCCGTGATAAAAAGACTAAATTCTGATTATTTTGGATCCCGTGGAGCGAATAACGAATTGAGTTGCCATCGCGAATTTGTGGTGGTAAATTTATGCGATATTTGTCAAGCGGAGGCATAAGATGAAAAAAAAGGATGATTTGATCGGCCGGCATGCTCCCATGAATCGCCGGTCTTTCTTGAAATTATCAGGTTTGCTGGGGCTTGGCGCGACGGCAGTCGGTATGATCCCGGCAAAGGCCGAAGCCGTGAGGTTCGACAAAAAGACGACAAAGGTCTCAAAAACCAGGCTGGCCATGGGCACCTTTGTCTCGATGACCCTCATTCACCCTTCAAAGGATGAGGCCGAGGAGGCCATGGGTCAGGCCTTCAATGAAATCGACCGGTTGTCGGGGGTGCTGAGCCGCTTCGACGCAGCAACGGCCGTTGCTCTACTCAATAAAGAAGGCCATGTAAAGGACCTTCCGGAGGAGGTCGTGCAAGTGGTCTCCAAGTCCCTTTACTATCACAAGGCGAGCGGGGGCAATTTTGACATTACCGTCAAGCCCGTGGTCGACCTTTTCAAAGAAAGGATAGAGGGGGAGAAAAAGAACATGAAAAGCGTCGCGATGCTCCACCAGAGCCCGGAGGCCGACCTCGATCAGGCCATTGCCCGGAAGGCACCGGCCACGATACGCTGAGCCTC
>ENA-OSEO01002417-OSEO01002417.1-sediment-metagenome-genome-assembly--contig:-NODE-2417-length-26568-cov-3.816541_pt1 | contig 26568 bp, 23 predicted proteins | sample MGYA00237883_ERZ534232 | MGnify/ENA metagenome assembly ERZ534232
CAGCGACGGGAGCTGCTCGTAGTACCCACCGAACGAGCGGTACGCCCCGCCGACGAGGTAGTCGGGATCGAGTTCGAGGACGCGGTTCGTCAGCATCTCCGTCTTCGCGGGGACCCCGGCGAAGACAGCGGCCATCTTGTTCTCCTTCGACGAGCGGAGCCAGTTCGCGTTCGTCCAGTAGAGAGCGGCGACATCGGTCTCGCGGGCGACGGAGGCGTCGAACCGCCCGCCTCGGTTGTCGTTGAACTCGGGGTTCATCCGGAGGCTCTTGAACCCCCAGTGCTTCCCGAAGCGGTAGACTGGATAGGCAGCCGGCTCGGTCATGAACACGTTCGCCAGCGTGTAGTACGCCTGCGACAGGCGGTTCACGACCTCTTTCATCTCCATCGGGACAGAGTGGGCGCCGACGGCGGCCTCATCGTCCTCGTTCAGGTTGTCCGGGACCCCGAGCCCCGCCTTCAGCGCCTCGATGATCTCCTCGAGCTGCGCCCGGCCGGCGTCGGAGAATTCGATCATGATCTGCCCGTTCTGGAAAAAGGAGAGCGCCTCGTCGAGGGTCATCGCCGCCGCGGCGCTCCCGAGGGCGAGCGCCCCCAACACTGCAAGAACCAAGATTCGTCTCATCTTCGTCCTCCTCCGGATGAATGGCGTCAATATACTGAATCGACCCGGCGCGACCAACCGCTCCCGGTCGGATCAGAGCCGACTCTCGACCTCTGCGAGGAGCCCTCGCGCCCGCTCCTGGCAGTACGCGTTGTAGAGGGGATGCCGGTCGCCGATCGGCTCGTCGAGGATCCCCTGAAGGACCCGCGCCGCCTCGCTCCAAAGCTTCTTCTTCATCAGGTAGTACTCGGCGAAGATGAGGCGGTTCTCGAAGTACGCGTCGGCGTCCGGATCGACCGGGCAGGAAGCGCAGTCCGCGCAGTAGGCCGGCTCGTCGATCACCGGGCAGATGTAGGAGAGGGCGCGCGGGAGGTTCTGCCCATACGGGATCAGCGGAAGCGGCGGGAGTCCCCCCCAGAACGCCGCGAGCGCCCGGTATGAGCCGTACGCCATGTACGCTTCGTCGACCTCGAGCGCCCGTTCGACCAGCGCGACGAGCTTCGGCGGGTCGTTGCGGGCGATGGCGCCGAGGGGGTCGTACTCGTCCTTGCGCGCCCAGTTCCCGTACGTCCAGTAGAGGGCGGCGACGTCCGTCTCTTGTCGGGCGGCGGCGACGAACCCGTGGCGGACCTCCGCCGCGACGAACGCGGCGGACATCCGGAGGCTCTTCAACCCCCAGTACTGCCCGCGGGTGAACGCCGCCTTTTTCGCGTCCGTCCCGGTGAGGAACAGATCGCCAAGCGTGTAGTACGCCTGCGAAAGCCGGTTCACCCAGGCCTTCTTCTCCGCCGGAATCTCGAGCGCCATGTAGGCCGACTCGTCGGTGTGCTCGAAGAGCGGCGTCACCCCGAGGGCGGTCTCCAGTGCTTCGATCGCGGCTTCCAACTGCAAGCGGCCGTCCTCGTCGTAGCGGATCGCGACGTCGTCCCCAGTGGGGAAGAGCGCGAGGGCTTCATCGACGGTGAGCTCGGCCGTCGCGACGGACGCCGCTGCGGCGAGGATCACCAGCATGCACCCACTCACTCGCTGCAACATCGAACCTCCCCCTCATCGCTAGAATCCCCCCCACTATACCGGATCGCCCCCGCCGGCGGGAGGACCGACCGGCGCCGGGGGAAACCTCGCTGGCGCTGGTCGGATCCGGCGGGTATCCTTCGCCGGGAGAACTCTCGAAAGAGGAAGGAGGAGCGCAATGGCCAACCCGGTCGTCGATGAAGACCTCTGCGTGGGTTGCGGCCTGTGCACTCAGGTCTGCTCTGACGTATTCGAGATGTCGTCCGAGGGGAAGGCGGTCGTCAGGGACGACGCCGACCTCCATGCCGACTGCATCCAGGATGCGGTCGATCAGTGCCCCGTCGGGGCGATCTCCGCGTAGCGGATCCGGAGCGGGCCGGCGGTTGATCGGACTCCGCCCGCCCGCTCCGTTTGTTCTTCACTCGATTCCCCGCCCGGGAAGCCGGCGTGGGAATTGCCGTTCCTCCGCTCCCATGCTAGCATGTCCGCTGGGTGAGAGGTATTGGGCGGGAAACTCGGTCTTGTGCTCAGTAGCGGCGGCGCGCGGGGCTCGGCCCACGTCGGTGTATTGAAGGTCCTGGTCGAGAACGGGATCGTCCCCGACGTGATCGTCGGAGCCAGCATGGGGGCCGAGGTCGGCGGAGCGTACGCCGCCGGAGCCCCACTCGAGGAGATCGAAGGTCTCTGGCGGGCCACGTCGTTCGGTCGAGCGTTCAAGACGCTCCTCCCCACGATCCCCTGGTCGGGTTGGAGCTCCGGGCGGGAGGTGATCCGGATCCTCCGCGAGCTCGTCGGCGACCGGCGGATCGAGGACCTCCCGATCCAGTTCGCCGCCGTCGCGACCGACCTCGAGACGGGGCGCCCGCACGTGCTCTCGGACGGCGATCTCGCGACGGCGATCCGGGCGAGCCTCTCGGTCCCCGGGCTGTTCACCCCCGTCTGGATCGACGGTCGCCTCCTGATCGACGGCGGGGTCTCAAACCCGATCCCCGTCGACGTCGCCCGTTCGCTGGGGGCGGAGACGGTCGTCGCCGTCGACGTCCTGGTCGATCCGGCGGACGCACCGCTCTCGGGGATCCCGGCCGTTGGGAATCGGGACCGGCTCCTCGGCATCGTCCGCGGGATGGAGGCGGCCAGCGCGTCGCCCCGCCGGTATCACCCGAGCGTCTTCGCGGTCCTGTTCCAGATGTCGACGATCTTCCAACGGCGGGTGTCGGACTTGATCCTGGCAGCGCACCCGCCCGACGTCCGAATCCGACCTGACTTCTCGGCGGATCCGCCGTGCTACAGTGATGTCGGATGCGGGATCGAGGCGGGCGAGGCGGCCGCCCGGGCCGCCCTCCCACGGATCCGGTCCTGCTGGGAGCGCCCGCGCGCTCCATGACCGCGCCGCGCGCGGAGGGCCGGGCCGGCCTGATGGCGCGGGTCGCCGTCGGCGCCGTCGCCATCTCGTTCGGCGGGGTCCTGATTCGGCTCGCGGAGGCCGCACCGCCGCTGGCGATCGCCGCCTGGCGGCTCGGGATCGCCGGAGCGATCCTCCTCCCATGGGCCCTCGTCCGGCGCCGACGCGTCCGGATCGACCGATCAACGGCGCTCTGGATCGTCGCGAGCGGCGCCGCGCTCGCCCTCCACTTCATCCTCTGGATCGCGTCGTTCCGGCACACATCGGTGGCGAGCGCCGTCCTCTTCGTCACGACGCACCCGATCTTCGTCGCGATCGGATCTCGAGCCCTGCTCCACGAGGCGATCTCGCGGTCGCTTCTCGCCGGAATCGCCGTCTCCCTCGCCGGAGCGGTTCTGATCGGGCTCGGCGACCTCCGCGCCGGTGGGGGGGGATGGATCGGGGACTTGCTGGCCCTCGGGGGCGGAATGGCGGCCGCCGCCTACTTCCTGATCGGCCGCCGCGTCCGGCGGACGACGCCCGTCCTCGAGTACGCAGCGTTCGCCTACGCCGTCGCCGCCGCGATCGTCCTCGCCGCCTGCGGGGCCGCAAGGGTCCCGCTCGCCGGCTTCCCGCCGACGACGACCCTCTACCTCGCGCTGCTCGGGATCGGCCCCCAGCTGATCGGCCACAGCACGTTCAATTGGGCGTTGCGGCACCTCGCCGCGTCGCGGGTGTCCCTGCTCATCCTGAGCGAGCCGATCGGGGCCGCCGTCCTCGCGTTCCTCCTGTTCCGGGAGCGCCCGAGCGGGTTGAACCTCCTCGGCGGCCTCGTCATACTCGCCGGGATCTATCTCGGACTGCGAAGCGAGGAGGCGCCGGATGCGAGCGGTCGACGTCGAACGGGGACACGCGAAGATTGACTGGGCGGCGGCTCACATGCCGCTCCTGCGGGAGCTCGGCGAGGCGTTTCGGGCGACCCGCCCGTTCGCCGGGCGCCGGATCGCGATGAGCATCCACCTCGAGGCGAAGACCGCCCGTCTGGCGATCCTCCTGCGAGACGGGGGGGCGGCGGTCTCGGTCACGGGGAGCAATCCGCTGTCGACACAGGATGAGGTCGCAGCGGCGCTCGCGACGTACGAGGGGATCGAGGTGCACGCCCGGCACGGGGCATCGGAGACGGAGTACGTCGACGATCTTCGCCGGGTCCTCGAGGCGGGGCCCGACTTGATCCTCGACGACGGCGGGGACCTCGTCGCGCTCCTCCACGAGGGCGACTCCTCCGGCGTCCTCGGAGGGTGCGAGGAGACGACGACCGGGGTCCTCCGCCTGCGGGCGCTCGCGCGGACGGGGCGCCTCCGCTTCCCGATGTTCGCGGTGAACGACGCCCGGATGAAGTACCTGTTCGACAACCGGTACGGAACGGGGCAGTCCGTATGGGACGGGATCCTCCGGTCGACGAACCTCCTCGTCGCCGGGAAGACGGTCCTCGTCGTCGGCTACGGGTGGTGCGGCCGGGGGATCGCACTCCGGGCGCGCGGGCTCGGGGCGCGCGTCGTCGTCGCCGAGGTCGATCCGGTCAAGGCGATCGAGGCGTGGATGGACGGATTCGCCGTCGCGCCGGTCGCCGAGGCGATCCGCGACGCCGACTTCGCCGTCACCGCGACCGGATGCCGCGACGCGGTCGCGAAAGCGGCGCTGCGGGCGGCGAAGGACGGACTCGTCCTCGCCAACGCCGGGCATTTCAACGTCGAGATCAACCTCGACGACCTCGCGGCGCTCGCTGCATCCCAGCGGACGGTCCGCGACGGGATCGCCGAGTATGCGCTCGCCGACGGCCGGCGGCTCTACGTCCTCGGCGAGGGGCGATTGGTGAACCTCGCCGTCGGCGACGGACACCCGGTGGAGATCATGGACATCTCGTTCGCCCTCCAGGCGCTGACGCTCCAGCACGTCGTCGAGCGGGCGCCACTCCCGCCCGCCGTCCATCCGGTCCCCGCGGAGATCGACGAGCGCGTGGCGCGGATGAAGCTCGCGTCGGTCGGCGCCTCGATCGACCGGCTCTCCGACGACCAACGGGCGTACCTCGGCCTCGGCGGCGCGGCGGCGCCGGGGAGCGAGTACAATCGCCGCCAGGAGGATCGATACCGATGAACCGATCAACCGCCCGTCGTCTGTTGTGGTTCCTGGTGCCGGCCGTCTGCTTCGTCCTCGTCATCGGCGTCGGCGGCGCCCAGGAGACGGACCCGAACTTGTTCGACCCGGTCTATCAGGTCTATCAGTACATCCGAAGCTACTTCTACCGGCCGGAGGCGATCGACGACCAGTCGGCGCTCTACGGCGCGATGAAGGGAGTCGTCCAGCAGTTGGGCGACCCGTACAGCGAGTTCCTCGACCCGGACGAGCGCCGGCGGTTCGAGGAGAGCCTGGAGGGCGAGTTCAGCGGGGTCGGGATCGAGATCGCGATCCAGGACGGGATCCTGACGGTAATCACGCCGCTGATCGGGACGCCCGCCGAGCGGGCCGGCGTCCGCGCCGGCGATCAGATCCTGGAGATCGACGGGGAATCGACCGATGGGATCACGCTCTCCGAGGCGGCGTACCGAATCCGCGGCGAGATCGGGACGACGGTCGTCCTCACCGTCCGCCACGAGGACGGCGAGCTCGAGGAGATCCCGATCGTCCGCGATACGATCGTCGTCGATGCGGTGACGAGCGAGCCGTTGGGGGGCGGAGAGGTCGGCTACATCCGGATCGCTCGTTTCGATCAGGATTCGGTCCTCGAGCTCGATCAGGCGCTCGTCTCGTTCGACCTCGCCCACTTGACCGGGCTGATCCTCGACCTCCGCAACAACGCCGGCGGTCTGATGCCGGCGGCGATCACGATCGCCGGCCGATTCGTCGACGACGGGGTGATCGTCGGGACGAAGGATCGATTGAGCGACGAGAAGAAGTACTGGTCGCGGGGGAACACGATCCCGAACCTCCCGCTCGCCGTCCTGATCAACCGCGGGACCGCGAGCGCGTCGGAGATCCTCGCCGGGGCGATCCGCGACAACAACATGGGGATCCTGATCGGGCAGAAGTCGTTCGGGAAGGGCGTCTTCCAGCAGATCATCGAGTTTCCCGACGGGTCGGCGCTCAAGGTGACCGCGGGGGAGTACTTCACCCCGGCGGGGAACGTCGTCCACGGCGTCGGGTTGACCCCGGACATCGTCGTCGAGCCGGACGAAGATCCGATCGGGGTCGCCCTCGATTGGATCCGCGCCCACGCGGGCGTCCGGATGCCGATCGACGTGTCGACCTCGGCCACCCGATGAGGTTCTCCGTCCTCGGCGCCGGGGGGTGGGGGACGGCGTTCGCCCGGGTGCTGGCGAACGCCGGGCACGACACGGTGCTGTGGGCGCGGAGGCCGGAGCGGGCGCGCGAGATCGCCGAGCAGCGGGAGAACGTCCGATACCTCCCGGGCGTCGCGCTCCCCGTCGAGCGACTCCGGATCACGTCGGAGATCGAGGCGGCGTCGAGCGCAGATGTGCTCGTCCTCGCCGTCCCGTCCTTCGGGATGGCGGACCTCCTCGACCGGATCGCTCGTCTCGGCCTCTCGGATCCGACGGTGATCCACCTCGCCAAGGGGCTCGATCGGTCGACGCGGGGGACGATGTCCGAGCTGATCGCCGACCGTCTCCCGTCGGTCCACGTCTTTGCGCTCTCCGGGCCGAGCCACGCCGAGGAGGTCGGCCGGGACATCCCGACGGCGGTCGTCCTCGCCGGCCATGACCTCGACGTGGGCCGGCGGCTCCAGCGCGAGATCTCGACCTCGCGGTTCCGTGTCTACCTGTCGGACGACCTCCGCGGCGTCGAGCTGTGCGCGGCGGTGAAGAACATCATCGCGCTCGCCGTCGGGGTCTCCGACGGGCTCGGCTACGGCGACAACAGCCGGGGCGCGCTGATCACCCGGGGGCTCGCGGAGCTCGTCCGGTTCGGGCGAGGATACGGGATTCGCGATGCGACGTTCTTCGGGCTCTCCGGGCTCGGGGACCTCGTCGCCACCTGCACCAGTTCGCACAGCCGGAACCGGGCGGTCGGCGTCCGCCTGGGGCGGGGAGAGCCGCTCGAGCTCGTGCTCTCCGGGATGGAGATGGTCGCCGAGGGGGTCGGCGTCACCGAGATCGTCCACGCGCTCGCCGCCGAACGGGGGATCGAGATGCCGATCACCGACGCCGTCCTCCGGCTCCTCCGCGGCGAAGCGGATCCGATCTCGCTCGTCGACGAGATCATGACCCGCGACCCGAAGCGGGAGGAGATGTAGGATCCAGATGGAGCGAGTCGATCTTCTCGTTGTCGGCGGAGGCCCGAGCGGCGCGGTCGCGGCGCGAGCGGCGGCCGAGGCGGGGGCGCGCGTCCGGATCGTCGAGCGGCGCCGGCCCGGCGATCCCCCTCCCGCCTGCACGGGGCTCGTCAGCCCGCGAACGCTCGGTGCGCTGGGCGCGGCGGACGCGTCGATCGTCCGCGAGATCCGCGCCGCGCGCCTTCACGCGCCAGGCGGCCGGAGCGCCGAGCTCCGCGGATCGACAGTGAAGGCAGTCGTCCTCGATCGCGCCCGGCTCGAGGAGGACCTCCTCGACCGCGCCCGATCAGCCGGCGTCGAGATCGAGACCGAAACGGACGCGATCGGGTTCGACGGCCGCACGGTCACCGTCCGTGGTCCGCGGGGGGCGCGCGCCATCGCCCCCGCGGTCCTGATCGGGGCCGATGGGCCCGCAAGCGCGGTCGCCGCCTGGTGCGGGCTCGAGCCCCCGCCGGTTGCGATCGGAGCACAGGCGGTCGTCGAGGCGCCAGTCGGCGCGTCGGACCGGGTCGACGTCTACGCCGGAGAGTCGGTGGCGCCGGGGTTCTTCGCGTGGGCGGTCCCGGCGGAGGAGGGGCGCGTCCGCGTCGGGCTCCTCTGCGACCCGGGAGACGACCCCGCGGGGCGGCTCGACCGACTCCTCCGGGAGCGGTTCCCGGACGCGCCGGTGGTCGCGAGGACGGCGGGCGCCGTCCCCGGCGCCCCGGCGGCACGGACGGTGGCCGGTCGCGTGATCCTCGTCGGAGACGCCGCGGGGCAGGTGAAGCCGATCTCCGGCGGTGGGCTCTACACGGGCGGCGTCTGCGCGCGGATCGCCGGCGAGATCGCTGCCGCCGCCGCTCACCGCGGCGATCCGGCCCGTGGGCTCGCTTCCTACGAGGCGGCCTGGCGCGAGGCGATCGGCGAGGAGCTCCGGTTCGGCGTCGCCGCCCGGCGCGCCCTCCGGGCGTTCTCCGACGCGGAGATCGACGCCGCGGTCGAACGGCTCTTTGACCCTGAGCTCGCGTCGTTCCTGGCGGAGGCGGCCGACATCGATCGTCCGAGCCGGCTCGTCGGCGACCTCCTCCGGCGGCGGGCGCTGTGGCCGAAGCTCCTCCCGTTCCTTCACCGCTTCGTCGGGGAGGGGCGCGGCCTCCCGCTGGTTGGCCGCCCGGACCGGCGGATCCTATAATCGGCGCATGTCGGCGAAGAAACGGCGGAAGCAACCGGAGAAGGGGCCCCCGGTCCGCGTCTTGCTCGATCGGATCCTCGTCTACGCAGTCGCGTTCGTCGTCTTCGCGATTCCGCTCTTCATCTGGCCGGGGATCACCGAGTACGGATACGGGAAGTCGATCATCGCCCTGATCGCCGTCTCGCTCTTGTTCATCCTCTGGGGGGCCGCGGGGTGGCGGAGCGGGGCGTGGCGGATCCGCCTCCCGTGGATCGTCGGTCCGGTCCTCCTCTTCGTCGTCGCGTCGCTCTTCTCCCTCATCCACGCGATGAACGGCCGCGTCGTCCTCCAGAGCCTCGTCCTCGTCGTCTACTTCTTCGCGTTCGCCGTCCTCGTCGCGAATGTCGTCCGCAAGCCGCGGGACGCGAACCTGCTCCTGTTCGCGCTCCTCGGATCCGGGTTCTTCGTCGCCCTCTACGGGCTCCTCCAGTACCTCGGGATCCTCCCCGGGGCGTCCGGCGGCGCAGGGTTGGGGGAGGTGATCTCGACGATGGGGAACCGCAACTACGTCGGCGGGTTCCTCTCCTACCTCCTCTTCCCGTCGGTCGTCCTCGTGGTCCGGCCGCGCTCGCGTCTGCTGCGCGCATTGGCGATCCTGCTCATCGCGTTCTGCTTCGGCCTCTGCCTCCTGGTGAACCAGCAGGGGATCCTCGTCGGGCTCTCGATCGCCGCGGTCGCGTTCCTCATCGGATGGCTGATCTTCCGGCCGATCGAGCCGATTCGCCGCCGCCGCGTCTGGCTCCTCGCCCTCCTCGGCGTCCTCGTCGTCACCGCGCTCGTGCAGGCCCCGTCGGGACCACTCAACTCGGTCGTCGGGCTGTCGGCCGACGGGAGATCGTGGATCGGACGGCTCTGGCAGGAGAGCTCGGGGAGCGTCCGCGCGTGGGACTGGTGGGTCGGATGGGAGATGTTCAAGGATCACCCGGTGACCGGCGTCGGGCTCGGCCACTACAAGCTGAACTTCGTCCCGTACAAGGCCCGTTTCCTGGCGACACCGAGAGGCGCCGACTACAACTTCTACATCGCGCGGGCGGCCCAGGCCCACAACGAGTACGTGCAGGTCGCCGCGGAGACCGGGAGCGTCGGCGTCCTGGCGATCGTCGCCCTCCTCGGGACGCTCGTCGCCTCGTTCTGGCGCCGCCTCCGCCGGAATCGGGACGAGGCGGACCGGTTCGACCTCCTCCTCTACGCCGCCGGGCTGGTCTCGCTCCTCGTCCACGGGCTCGTCAGCTTCCCGGCCCATCTCCCGTCCTCGTCGCTCGCCGGCGTCGTCATCCTCGGGATTGCGCTCTCCCGGGCGTACGGGGACGAAGCGTCGATCGAGGTCGTCCTGCGGCGCCGCGTCCTCCGCGCTGCCGTCATCGGGGTCGCCGCAGCCGGGATCGCCGTCTCGATCATCGCCGTCCGCGACCTCGCAGCGAACGTGCTGATGGGGGAGGGGACGAAGCAGCTCCAGCTCGGGCGCGTCTATTCGGCGGAGTCGCTCCTCTCGCGCAGCATCGCGCTCGACTTCTGTCCGAGGCAGACGTACTACTATCTGGCGACGGCGCAGCTCCGGCTCGGCCGGCACGAGGAGGGGCTCGGGACCCTCGAAGCGTGCCTGACCCGATTCACCGACGAGAAGGTCTACCTCGCCTACGCGAACGTCGCCGCGAACCTCGGCCGGCTCGACGCCGCCCGGGAGGCGGTCGAACTCCTCCTCGCGAGCCACCCACACGCGGAGACGGAAGTGCAGGCCCGCTACATCCAGGCGATGCTCGTCTATCGGGACGATCCGGAGGCGGGGATCGCCCGCCTCGACGCGCTGGTCGCCCGCGATCCGTCGTTCGCCCTCGCCCACATCGCGCTCGGGAACATCTTCCAGGCGCGCGGGATGCCGGTGAACGCGCGGAAGCACTTCCAGGCGGCGCTCGACGCGATCGACGCCCAGCTACGGGACGCCGAGCGTCGACTCTCCCAATCGGCGGCCCTCCCGTACGCCGAGTACGGGCGGCTCCGGGAGACGATCGATGGGCTGACCCAGCAGCGTCAGACGGTCCTCGCCAAGCTCGGCGAACTCCCGGCGGCGCCGTAGCCAGTTGCGGTCCGGGAATCCCGCTCCTATACTGACCCGGTGATCTCCCATGGCGATTGAGACGATCCGGAAGGCCGTCGACTACCTCCTTGGCCAGACGAACGCGCAGCAGCTGCGGCGGTACGATCGCGATCTCGCCGCGGTGAACGCGTTGGCGGAGGAGACCGCGGCGCTGTCCGACGATGCGCTGCGCGCCCGGACCGACGCGTTCCGTCAGCGCCTCGCCGCGAGGGAGACGCGCCGCGACATCCGGATCGAGGCGTTCGCCGTCGTCCGCGAGGCAGCGGAGCGGACCGTCGGGATGCGCCCGTTCGACGTACAGATCGTCGGCGCCCTCGCCCTCGACGACCGGCGGATCGCCGAGATGCAGACCGGGGAGGGGAAGACGCTCGTCGCGACGCTCCCCGCCTACCTGAACGCGCTCGTCGGGAAGGTCCACGTCGTCACCGTCAACGACTACCTCGCCCGGCGGGACCGCGAGTGGATGGGCCCGATCTACGAGTTTCTCGGGCTGTCGGTCGGCCTCCTCCAGGAGGACTCGTCCCCAGAGGAGCGGCAGGCCGCCTATCGAGCGGACATCACCTACGGGACGAACAACCAGTTCGGCTTCGACTACCTGCGCGACAACATGGTCCTGTTCGCCGATCAGAAGGTCCAGGGGGCGCTCGACTTCGCGATCGTCGATGAGATCGACAACATCCTGATCGACGAGGCGCGGACCCCGCTCATCATCTCGGGTTCGACGGCGGAGTCGATCGACCGATACCGGAAGTTTGCCGCCCTCGCCCCGCGGTTTCGGCGGGACGAGGACTTCGAGATCGACGAGGAGTCGCGGCGGCTCACCTTGACGGACGATGGGATCCACAAGGCGGAGAAGCTGCTCGACGTCGAGAACCTGTTCTCCCCGGATCAGACGGAGACGCTCCATCATCTCGAGACGGCGCTGCGCGCCCTCCACCTCTTCCAGCGGGAGGATCACTACATCGTCAAAGACGGCCGGGTGATGATCGTCGACGAGTTCACCGGACGGCTGATGCCCGACCGCCGGTACTCGGACGGCCTGCACCAGGCGCTCGAGGCGAAGGAGCGGACGCCGATCCAGCGCGAGTCCCAGACGCTCGCGCAGATCACGCTCCAGCACTATTTCCAGCTCTACAAGGGCCTCTGTGGGATGACGGGGACGGCGAAGACCGAGGAGGACGAGTTCAAGCAGATCTACGCCCTCCCCGTCCTCGTCGTCCCGACGAACCGGCCGTTGATCCGGGAGGCGAAGCCGGATCGGATCTTCCGGACCGAGAAGGCGAAGTTCGAGGCGATCGCCGACGAGGTCTTGGCGATGAACGAGATCGGCCGCCCCGTGCTGATCGGGACGAACTCGATCGAGAAGTCGGAGCGCCTCTCCCGGCTCCTGACGGCCCGGAAGCTCGCGCATCACGTCCTGAACGCCAAGTACCACGAGAAGGAGGCGGAGATCGTCGCCGACGCCGGCCAACACGGCGCGATCACCGTCGCCACGAACATGGCGGGGCGCGGGACGGACATCAAGCTCGGGGACGGGGTCGCCGCGCTCGGAGGCCTCCACGTCATCGGCTGCCAGCGGCACGAGTCTCGCCGGATCGACAATCAGCTCGCCGGGCGGGCCGGCCGGCAGGGGGACCCCGGGTCGAGCCAGTTCTACCTCTCGCTGGAGGACGATCTGCTGCGGATCTTCGGCGGGGAGCGGATCGGGTCGGTCATGGAGCGGGTCGGGATGGAGGAGGGGGAGGCGATCGAGCACCCGCTCCTCACCGGGGCGATCCGCCGGGCGCAGAAGCGCGTCGAGGGGCGGAACTTCGAGATCCGAAAGCGGCTGCTCGAGTACGATCTCGTCCTGGCGCGCCAGCGGGGTGCGATCTACGCCCTGCGGGACCGGTTCCTCCTCCCGTCGCGCGCGGCGGGGGCCGAGGCGCTGAGCGCGGAGGACGCGGCCGACCTCGACGAGTACCTGCACGACCTGTTCGAGGAGTTCGCCGAGCGGCTCGTCGCCGCGCACGCCGGAGGGTCGACGCCGCAGGACGAGTGGACCCTCGACGGCCTCGCCCGGGAGCTCGAGTTCTTCGCTCCGCTCGAGCCGTCCGCGCTCTCCGGCGATTCGCCCCGCGACCTCACCGCCGCGGCGACGCGGCACCTCGATGCCGCGCTCTCGCGGCAGAAGGGGCGGATCGGCGCGCCGTTCCCGCTCTTGGCGCGCTACCTGATCCTGATGACGATCGACGAGGCCTGGCGGACGCACCTCTACAACCTCGACGATCTCAAGGGCGGGATCGGGTGGACGGCGCTCGCCGGGACCGACCCGCTCGTCGCCTTCAAGCGCGAGTCGTTCACGCTCTTTCAGGAGATGCTCGCCCATACGGCGGAGAAGATCGTCCGCACCCTGCTCCACCCGCGTCTCTCGGTCTCGACGGAGCCCGCTCCGGGGCGCCCGGCGGCCGATCTCCGCTACGTGCGGCCGGCGGCCGGGGTGACGACGACGTCGACCGGCCCGGAGGCGCCCGCTCCCCGCGCCCCGCGTCGCATCGAGGCCGAGCCGGGGCGGAACGACCCGTGCCCGTGCGGGTCCGGGAAGAAGTACAAGAAGTGCTGCGGCCGATGATCCCAGCGCTGACGGCGACCGGCCGGCCCGGCCCTCTCAGCGACTCCGCTCGAGGAGGAGCTCGTCGTCGGCGATGTGCGATGCGGTGAACCAGTCGACGAGCTCACCGACGGAGGCCCGGCGCTTCTCGCCGTCAGCGAGCTCGCAGACGATCCCCCCCTTGTGCATCATGATCAGGCGATTCCCGAGTTCGAGCGCCTGCTCCATGTTGTGGGTGATCATGATCGTCGTGATTCCCAACTCCTCGATGAACGACCGGGTGAGACGGGCGATCCGGACGACGTTCGCCGGATCGAGGGCCGCGGTATGCTCGTCGAGGAGGAGGAGGTCCGGCCGGGCGAGCGTCGCCATCAGGACGGTCAACGCCTGGCGCTCCCCGCCCGAGAGGAGCCCGACCGGGTCGTCGAGCCGCCGCTCGAGCCCCATCCCGAGTGGCCGGAGGCGTTCGACCATCTCCGATCGCCGGCGCCGGTCGATCGCGCGCCGGAGCCGCCGCCCCGACCGCTGCGAGGCGATCGCAAGGTTCTCGGCGATCGTCATCGAGGGGGCGGTCCCCGAGAGCGGGTTCTGAACGATTCGAGCGCACCGGCGGGCGCGGCGGTGCGCGGGAACGGCCGTGACGTCGGTCCCTCCGATCCGGATCCGCCCTTCAGTCGGCGGGATGACGCCCGCAATCACGTTGAGGAGGGTCGTCTTCCCGGCGCCGTTCGACCCGATCACGGTGAGGAACTCCCCGGCGGCGAGTTCGAGATCGATTCCGTCGAGAGCGACGACCCGATCCGGCCCCGACTGGAAGATGCGGCGGACACTGTCTAGGACGAGCATGTGTCCACCCGCCTCATCACGCGCCCCCGGATCGCCGGGACGACGAGCGCGGCGACGACGAGGAGAGAGGTCACGAGCTTCAGGTCGCTCGCCTGGAATCCGACGACGTATCCGTACCGCAGCGCCAGCATCACCGCCGTCCGATAGATGAGCGATCCGACGAGGACGCTCGCCGTCATCCAGCCGATCCGGCGCGACCGGATGAGGGAGCCCCCGATGATCACGGCCGCAAGGCCGGTGACGATCGTCCCCAGTCCCATGCCGACATCGGCGAACCCGCTGTAGTGCGCGACCAATCCCCCAGAGAGCGCAACGAGCCCGTTCGAGAGAGCGAGCCCGGCGACCTTCATCGTCTTCGGGTTCACGCCGTGCGCGGTGATCATCCCCTCATTGTCGCCGGTCGCCCGAAGCGCCAGCCCGATCTCGGTCCGGAAGAAGAGGTCGAGGAGGAGCTTCACCAGGATCGCCGTCGCCGCGAGGAAGACGAGGACGGCCGCGTCCCCCAGCCACGGGGCCGCGCGGCCGATCGCGCGGGTGATCGTCTCGACCCGCAGCAGCGAGATGTTCGGCCGGCCCATGATCCGGAGGTTGATTGAGTAGAGCATGATCATCGTCAAGACGCCGGCGAGAAGGTCTTTGATCCCCAGCTGGGTGTGGAGGATCCCGGTGATCAGGCCCGCCGCCGCCCCCGCGGCGAACGCGATCGCCATCACCGAGACGGGGTCGAGCCCCGAAGAGACGAGAAGGGAGGAGGCGACGGCCGCCCCGGTGACGAAGCTCCCGTCGACCGTCAGGTCGGGGAACGCGAGCACTCGATAGGTGATGAACACCCCGAGCGCGGCGATCCCGTAGACGAGCCCTTGTTCCGCCGCGTGTAGCAGGATTGCGGTCATCGCCTCCGCCCCGTTTCCTTAGTTCCCCTGGGCCGGGCTCCACGCCCGCCCGCCGACGAACAGCCCCGACGCTCGCTCGAGGATCGCGGTGGGGACTGTCAGGCCGATCTTCCCGGCGGCATCGAGGTTGACGTGGATCTCCGCCCCGCTCTGGTAGGTCACGGGGATCGCATCCGGCCGCCGGCCGGAGAGGACGTCGGCGACAACCGCGCCGGTGATCCGCCCGTGACGGTAGTAGTCGAACCCGGTGGCAAGCACCGGTCCGAACTCGAGGCTCGTCGGGTCCGCCATCAGGAATGGAACCCCCGCGTTCTCCGCCGCGGCGACGACGGCGTCGATCGCCGAGACGACCGTGTTGTCCGTCGTCACGTAGAACGCATCGACCCGACCGACAAGCGACTGCGCCGCCATCGGGACGTTCGCGGTGCTGTCGGCGATCGCTGTCACGACGGTGAGCCCGAGTCCCGGTGCCGCGTCGAGGGCGAGCCGCGTCAGCCGATCGGAGTTCGCCTCCCCGGGGTTGTAGACGATCCCGATCCGATGGATCCCCGGCGACAGCTCCTTCAACAGCGCCAGGTCGCCGGCGACGTCGATCAGATCGGAGACGCCGGTGACGTTCCCGTTCCCGCTCGGATCGCCGGCGCTCTCCACGAGGCCGACGGCGACCGGATCGGTCACCGCCGAGAAGACGATCGGCGTCTCCGTCCCGCGGAAGACCTCCGCCGCGGCGAGCGCCATCGGCGTCGAGATCGCCACGACGACGCCAACCTCTTGAGACCGGAAGCTCTGGGCGATCGGCACCGCGTTGTTCGGATCCCCCTGCGCGCTGGCGAGCAGGTAGACGACGTCGCGATCGGCGACGAACCCCGCCTCGGCCAGCGCATCGATCACGCCCCGCTCGACCGCGTCGAGGGCCGGGTGCTCCACGATCTTGCAGATTCCGATCTTGACCGGCGCCGCTGCCGCCGCCGCCCCGATGAGTCCGAGGACGATGCATCCCACCAAGCACAACCGCTTTCTGTTCACATTCTCCCCTTTCCGGGTATCCTGGGAGACCGGAGTTCGACTCCGGCCCGACGCCCTCCGGGCGTCCATCCGGCCGCCGCGACGCCCGATCGGCGAACGCCGGGTCGCGGCGGCCTCTCGTTCTTCATCGCCGCCCGCTGATCGATCCGCTCACCTCCCGCGCAAAAGAAAACGACCACAGGCATCGCCTGTAGTCGCACACGGCCTTCCCGCCCCGCCGCGCCGCGGCCGGGGGAGAACGCCGTCAGCTAAACCAGTAATAGAAGGAGCTTCGGAATCCGCCGCCGGTTCGCCCGCCTACGTACCCGATCGCTCCCTTCATGATGGAACGATCATAGGGCGAACCGGGGCGCCGGTCAATGGAGAACGCCTTCCATTGACAGCTGGCCGCCCCTCAGCTAGTATTAGCAGACAACTATGGTGAGTGCTAAGCAGCGGGCGTCCGACCTTCCGGAGCGGCAACGCCTGATTCTAAAAGAGATTGTCGACCGCTACATCCGCTATCGGGAACCGGTCTCGTCGCGGATGATCCTCGAGGATTACGGGTTGCCGGTCAGTTCGGCGACCGTCCGGAACGACATGAACGACCTCGAGGCCGGCGGGTATATCGAGAAGCCCTACTCGTCATCGGGGCGGATCCCGACGAAGAAGGGGTACCGCTTCTTCGTCGACTGGCTCCTGGATCTCTCCGATCTGACGCGGCAGGACCGGATGGAGATCGTCGAGACCTACACGACGCGCTGCGTCGACGTGAAGGAGACGATCCGACAGACGGCGTTCCTCCTCGGCAATCTGACGGGCTACGCCGGCTTCGTCCTCCCGCCGCGGCTCGAGGAGACGCGGCTCGACCGGGTGGTGATGATCCGGATCGGCGACGGGATCGTGTTCCTCGCCGTCGTCTGCGACATCGGCGTCGTCGAGCACGGGCTGATCCCTCTCGACGATGACCTCTCCGCGGACGAGATCCGGTGTGTGATGGACACCGTGAACGAGACGCTCCGGGGAGCGACCCTCGAGGAGGTGCGCTCGCGCGCGGCGGCCGACGGCCCGGACGGTTGGTACGAGCGGACGACGCGCCAAGCGCTCGTCGCCATCCGGCGGCTCCTCGAGCGGCGCCTGCAGCGACGGACGCACTTCGAGGGGCTGCTGAACCTGGCGGAGGCGCTCCAGGAAGTCCTCCCAGACCGGGCGATGGAGCGGTTCGCCGGACTGAGCCGCGCGGTCCAGGACGAGGACGCGTTCATCGCCGCGCTTCGCGCCGCCCGCGGGGATCGCCCCGGGCTGGTCGTGAACATCGGCGATATCGAGCTTTCGGGGCTCGAGGAGTTCAGCGTCGTCAGCCGCGAGTTCCGCCCTCACGCGGGGGTGCTCGGCGTGATCGCCCCCCTGTGGATGGACTACGGACGCGCGCTGTCGATGACGAGCTACATCGCGAACCGGTTGGAGACGCTGCTCGTCACATCGACCGCCAAGACGTTGGAGAAGGATGTGGTATGACGGACGAGAGAGACCGAACGATCGACCGAGAGAACGAGGTCCGGTCGCCGGAGGCCGCAGAGGAGGCGCCCCCGGAGGGGGGCGCCCCAGGGGAGGCCGCCGCCTACGTCGAGCGGCTCCAGCGGCTCCAGGCCGAATTCGAGAACTACAAGAAGCGAGCGGCGCGCGATGCGACCCGAGAGGCCGAGCGGATCGCCGATCGGGTGATCGTCGACTTCCTCCCGCTCTATGACAACTTGCAGCGGGCGTTCGCCGCGTACTCCGAGGACGGGAACGTCGACGCGTTCGTCGCCGGGGTGGAGCAGATCTTCGCACAGCTCGATCAGACGTTGAAGAACCACGGCGTAGAGAAGATCCCGGCGGTCGGAGACCCGTTCGATCCGGCGCTGCATGAAGCGCTCTTGACGGTGGAGAGCGATCGCCCGAAGAACATGATCGTCGAGGAGTTCTCGCCGGGGTACACCCGGAACGGCCGGATCCTGCGCGCGAGCAAGGTGTCCGTCAGCCGGGGCCCCGACGAAGAGACGGAGGTGGATGAGGAATGAAAGAGAAGATCATCGGGATTGACTTGGGAACGACGAACTCCTGCGTCGCCGTCCTCGAGGGCGGCACGCCGGAGATCATCCATAACGCGGAGGGCGAGCGCGTCACCCCGTCGGTCGTCGCGTTCACCGAGGGGGGGGAGCGCCTCGTCGGGCGCCTCGCGAAGCGGCAGGCGATCACGAACCCGTCGAACACCGTCTCCTCGATCAAGCGGGAGATGGGGACCGACCATCGGGTGACGATCCGGACCGACGGAAAGGCGAAGGAGTACTCGCCCGAGGAGATCTCGGCGATGATCCTGCAGAAGATGAAGGCCGACGCGGAAACGCACCTCGGCCGGAAGGTGAGCAAGGCGGTGATCACCGTCCCCGCGTACTTCAATGACGCCCAGCGGCAGGCGACGAAGGACGCCGGGCGGATCGCGGGGCTCGAGGTGATGCGGATCATCAACGAGCCGACGGCGGCCGCCCTCGCGTACGGCCTGGACAAGGGGTCCGATCAGACGATCCTCGTCTACGACCTCGGTGGAGGGACGTTCGACGTCTCGATCCTGGAGATCGGCGAGGGCGTTTTCGACGTGCGGGCGACCGACGGGGACACGCGGCTCGGCGGGGACGATTTCGACCAGCGGATCGTCGACTGGCTGATCGACGAGTTCCGAAAGGACACCGGGATCGTCCTCTCGAAGGATCCCAGCGCGCTCCAGCGCGTCCGAGACGCCGCGGAGTCGGCGAAGAAGGAGCTCTCCAGCCGGATGGAGACGACGATCAACCTCCCGTACATCACCGCGGACGCGAGCGGGCCGAAGCACCTCGAGAAGAAGCTGAGCCGGGCGAAGTTCGAGTCGATGATCGACGACTACCTGCAGCGGACGATCCAGATCGTCGACGGGACGCTCCGGGAAGCGGGGAAGAGCGCCGACGACATCGATCAGGTCGTCTTGGTCGGGGGATCGACTCGGATCCCGAAGGTGCAGCAGCTGATCGCCCAACGGATCCCCGGGAAGATCAACCGGGAGATCAACCCCGACGAGGTCGTCGCCGCCGGGGCCGCAATCCAGGCCGGGGTCCTCGCCGGAGAGGTCGACGAGATCGTCCTCCTCGACGTCACGCCGCTGACGCTGTCGATCGAGACGCTCGGGGGCGTCGCGACGCCGCTGATCGAGCGGAACACGACGATCCCGACGGAGAAGACGAAGACGTTTACCACCGCCGAGGACAGCCAGCCGGCCGTCGAGATCCACGTCGTTCAGGGAGAGCGGAAGATGGCGGCGGACAACAAGTCGCTCGGGAAGTTCCAGCTCACCGGGATCCCGCCGGCCCCCCGCGGCGTGCCGCAGATCGATGTCACGTTCAACATCGACGCGGACGGGATCCTTCACGTGACGGCGAAGGACAAGGCGACGGGGAAGAGCTCCTCGATCACGATCAAGGACTCGTCGCGGCTCGACGAGGGCGAAATCGATCGGATGCGCCGAGAGGCGGAGGAGCACGCCGAGGAGGACAAGAAGAAGGCCGAGTTCGTCGAGCTGCGGAACCGCGGGGACCAGCTCGTATACTCCGTCGAGAAGGCGCTGAGTGACCTCGGGGAGAAGGTCGGCTCCGCGCAACGAAGCGAGATCGAGGACAAGATCCGCCGGCTGCGAGAGAAGCTCGATCAGGGGAACGACGCAGCCGGGCTCCGGCGGGCGATCGACGAGCTGACGAAGAGCTCGCAGGAGGTCATCGCGCAGGCGTACCAGGCGGGACAAGGCGGCGGACCGGAGCCGGCCGGAACGGGCGAACCGGAGTCGGACGGCGCATCGGACGAGAACGGCGAGTACATCGACGCCGAATACGAGGAGAAGTAGCGACTCGATGAGGGGCTGACGTGGCCAACAAGGATTACTACGAGATCCTCGGCGTCTCCCGGGACGCGTCCGAGGCCGAGATCAAGAAGGCCTACCGCCGGAAGGCGAAGGAGCTCCATCCGGATCGGAACCCAGCGGATCGGGCGCGGGCGGAGACGGAGTTCAAGCGGATCGCCGAGGCGTACGAGGTCCTCTCGGATCCGCAGCGGAGATCGCAGTACGACCGGTACGGCCACGCCGGCCCCGATCAGGGGTTCACGTTCAACGGGACCGACTTCCATCGCGCGCGGGAGGCGTACCGGGAGTTCGGATTCGGCGGGTTCGACGACCTGTTCGACCTGTTCTTCCGGCAGGGCGGGCAACCGGCCTCCTCGGCGCCGCGCCAGCGGGCCCGCCGCGGAGAGGACATCGAGTACCGCCTCCGGATCCCGCTCGAGGACGCGGCCCACGGCTCGAAGATGACGCTGACCGTCCCCCGCCTTATCGCGTGTACGGCGTGCTCGGGGAGCGGGATGGAGCCCGGATCGGCGAAGCGCCCGTGCCCCGAGTGCGGAGGACGGGGGCAGATCGAATATCGCCAGCAGAGCCTCCTCGGGAGCTTCGTCAACCTCCGCATCTGCCCGGCCTGCGACGGCGAGGGGGAGGTCATCGACCGCCCCTGCCGCCGTTGCCATGGGAACGGGCGGATCAAGGAGCGAAGCAAGATCTCGATCTCCGTCCCCGCCGGGGTCGACACGGGGTCCCGCCTCCGCCTTCGGGGACAGGGGAACGCCGGTCTGAACGGCGGTCCGAACGGGGACCTGTTCATCGTCATCGAGCTGATCCCCCATCCGACGTTCCGCCGCGACGGGCGGGACATCCGCTCCACGCAGACGATCTCGTTCCCGGAGGCGGCGCTCGGCGCGAAGATCACCGTGGAGACGCTCTGGGGCGGCGAGCCGCTCGCGATCCCCCCCGGGACTCAGCCGGGGACGGTCTTCCGCCTGCGCGGGAAAGGGATCCCGAACCTGCACCGGGGGGACGGGAAGGGCGATCACCTCGTCGAAGTGACGATCGACGTCCCGGAGCGCTTGACCGCCGATCAGCGCCGCGCGATCGAGGCGTACGCCCGGGCGTCCGAGTGACAAGCTACAGCTCGCCGGTCGAGAGGAGGTCGGCGAGGATCCCACGGATCCGGCCGGCCGCCCGGCGGCGATGGCTGATCCGGTTCTTGTCGCGAAGCGAGAGCTCGGCGAGCGTCCGCGTCTCGCCGTCGGGGACGAAGACCGGGTCGTACCCGAAACCGCCGGTCCCCAATGGGGTGCGGGCGATCCGCCCGCGGAGGACGCCCGTCGCGACGAAAATCTGCTCGTCGGGGAGGCGAACGGCGACGACAGAGACGAACCGCGCCCGCCGATCGTCGGTCCCCTCCATCTGTTCGAGCAACCGCTCGGTGTTCCTCGCGAAGTCGACCGGCTCCCCGGCGTAGCGGGCCGATCGGACCCCAGGAGCCCCTCCGAGCGCCGAAACTTCGAGCCCCGCGTCCTCGGCGAGGACCGGAATCCCCGTCTCGTCCCCGATCCGGTGGGCCTTGAGGAGGGCGTTCTCGAGGAACGTCACCCCGGTCTCGTCGACCTCGGGAAACGGGACATCCGACTGCGTCAGGAGCTCGAGGCCGCCGAGCCCGGCGAGGAGGTCCCGAAGCTCGGCGATCTTCCCCTCGTTCCTCGTCCCGAGGAGGATCCGGCTCATTGGCTCCGGATCGGCTGAAGCTCCAGCGTATCGGCGAAGTGGCAGGCGACGAAGTGCTCGTCACCGAGGTCCCGATAGACGGGCGCGTCGGTCTTGCAGGTGTCTTTCGCGTAGCGGCACCGAGGATGGAAGTAGCATCCCGACGGCGGGTTGACCGGGCTCGGAACGTCGCCCTCGAGGAGGATTCGCTCGACCTGGTAGTCCGGGTCGGGGACCGGGACCGCTGACATCAGCGCCTCGGTGTACGGGTGCTTCGGATCGGTGAAGAGCCGCTCGGTCGCGGAGAGCTCGACGACCTTCCCGAGGTACATGACGGCGACGCGATCGCTGATATGCCGAACGACGGAGAGGTCGTGAGCGATGAACAGGTACGTCAGCCCGAACTCCCCCTGCAGGTCTTCGAGGAGGTTCAACACCTGCGCTTGGATCGAGACGTCGAGCGCCGAGACCGGCTCGTCGCAGATGATCAGCTGCGGATCGAGCGCGAGCGCGCGGGCAACGCCGATCCGTTGGCGCTGGCCGCCGGAGAACTCGTGCGGGTAGCGCTTCATGTGATCCGGTTTCAGCCCGACGGCACCGAGGAGCTCGCGGACCCGGTCCTCGCGTTCAGACCCGCGCGCCATCCCGTGAACGAGCAGCGGCTCCCCGATGATCGCTCCGACGGTCATCCGGGGGTTCAACGACGAGTAGGGGTCCTGGAAGATGATCTGCATGTCGCGGCGCAGGGCTTTGAGGAGCTTTCGCGACGCCGCCGCGACGTCGACCTCGCGGTACTCCTCTCCGGCGCGGGCGAGCTTCTTGCTCCGGAAGAGGATCGCCCCCTCCGTCGGCTCGATCAGGCGGAGGATCGACCGGCCGGCGGTCGTCTTCCCGCAACCGCTCTCCCCGACCAGACCGAGGGTCTCCCCCTCCCTGATGAACATGTCGACGTCGTCGACCGCCTTCACGTGGGCCACCACACGCCGCAGGACGCCCTTGCGGACCGGGAAGTACTTCTTCAGACCCTTGACCTCGAGCAGGATGTTGTCAGATGCCAAACTCGATCACCTCTCCTATTCGTACAGCCAGCAGGCGGCGGTATGGTTCGGTGCGACGTCCTTCAACGGGGGGACCTGAGTCTTGCAGATCTCCATCGCGTGGGGGCACCGCGGCTCGAATCCGCACCCCGGCGGGACCTCGAACGGATCCGGAACGACCCCCTTGATCGGGATGAGTCGGTCCTTCCGCGCGACGAGCGACGGGATCGAATTCATGAGCCCCTGTGTGTACGGATGCTTCGGGTTGTGGAAGACCTCGCCGACGGACGACCCCTCGACGATCCGCCCGAGGTACATGACGACCACGTCATCGGCCATTCCGGCGATGACTCCCAGATCGTGCGTGATGAACTGGATCGCGGCCCGGAAGTCCTTCTGCAACCCATTCATCAGATCGAGCACCTGCGCCTGGATCGTCACGTCCAGCGCGGTCGTCGGTTCGTCGGCGATCAGAAGCGACGGGTTGCAAGAGAGGGCCATCGCGATCATCGCCCGCTGGCGCATCCCGCCCGACAGCTGGTGCGGATACTCGTCGACGCGCTGCTCGGGGAGCGGGATCCCGACGGCGCGGAGCATCTCGATCGCCTTCTTCCGGGCCTCCCCCTTCTTCAGCCGCTGGTGGAGGATGATCGCCTCCATGATCTGGTTCCCGATCGTGTAGACGGGGTTGAGGGAGGTCATCGGCTCCTGGAAGATCATGGCGATCTCGTTCCCGCGGATCGATCGCATCTCCCGCCCCTTCGGCGGGAACTTCGCCAGATCGAGGACCTTGCCGTCGCGCTCCCGGTGGAAGAGGATCTCTCCGCTCTCGATCTTCCCCGGGGGCATCTGCACGAGCCCCATGATCGAGAGCGCGGTCACCGACTTCCCGCAGCCGCTTTCACCGACCACCCCGAGCGTCTTCTCCTGCTCGATGGTGTAATCCACGCCGTCGACGGCGCGGACGACCCCGTCTTCCGTGTAGAAGTAGGTCTTGAGATTTCTTACCTCAATGAGTGGCACGGATCCTCCCTCCTCGAACCGTCATAGAATCGACAGGATGAACCCCAATAGCATGTACGCGGCGGCAAGGGCGATGGTGAGCGTGCGTTTCGGATCCTTGACCTCATCGCGACCGAAGACCGTGCTGGACATCCCGGATCCGAACGCCCCCCCGAGGCCGGAGTGCTCGCTCATCTGCAGCAAGACGAGCCCCATCAGGGCGAAGCAGTCGAGGAAGAATAGCGCTTCAAGAACGATCCTCAGCATGGTCCATCGATCCTTTCACTGTACTCATGGGCTATACGGGGTCGGACGACGAGTATAGCACAAAAACCGACCGTCCTCAATCGGCGAGGATCGGCGCGAGCTCCGTTCTTGCATGGGTTTTCCCGTTTCCGTATCCTTGCGAGCCGGTAGTCGATTCCGGTCGCGGACCGTTCGCAGGAAGCGAGGGAGGGACCGCGTTGCGCAAGTACATCTTCGTCACCGGCGGGGTCCTCTCCGGGCTCGGGAAGGGCGTCGTCGCCGCGTCGATCGGCCTTCTGTTCAAGCTCCAGGGGTACCGCGTCACGCTGCAGAAGATCGATCCGTACGTGAACGTCGACGCCGGGACGATGAACCCCTACGAGCACGGCGAGGTGTTCGTCACCGACGACGGGAAGGAGACCGACCTCGACATCGGCCGGTACGAGCGATTCCTCGATGAACCGCTCTCCGCCGCCAACTACTTCACCACGGGGCAGGTCTACTGGAACGTCATCCGGAACGAGCGGATCGGCGCGTTCCTCGGGAAGACGGTCCAGGTGATCCCGCACATCACCGACGAGATCAAGCGCTTGATCCGCCGGCCGCTCGAGGAGGCGGACGCCGAGATCGGCGTGATCGAGGTCGGCGGGACCGTCGGAGACATCGAGGGACTCCCGTTTCTCGAGGCGCTCCGCCAGATGAAGGACGAACTCCCGCGAAACGACACGTTCTTCGTCCACCTCACCCTCCTCCCGCACCTCTCGACGTCCGACGAGCTGAAGACGAAGCCGACCCAGCACAGCGTCAAGGAGCTCCGGGCGATCGGGATCCAGCCGACGGCGATCGTCGCGCGGTGCGACCGCCCGCTCCCGGCGAGCGTCAAGGAGAAGATCGCCCTCTTTTGCGACGTCCCGCGGGAGAACGTCATCGAGGACCCGAACCTCCCGTCGATCTACCATGCGCCGCTGACGCTCGATGAGCAGGGCCTCCCGGAGCGGATCTGCGAGGGGCTCGGCCTCCCGTCGCGCCGGCCAGACCTCTCCGATTGGACGGCCCAGCTCCAGCGCGTCGAGACGCCGAGGCGGCGCGTCCGGGTCGGAATCGTCGGGAAGTACGTCGAGCTGAAGGACTCGTACGTCAGCATCCGGGAGGCGTTCGTCCACGCCGGGGCGGCGGAGGACCTCGGCGTCGACGTGAAGTGGATCGCATCCGACGCGATCGCCGGCGACGGCCCGGCGACGCATCTGTCGGACGTCGACGGCCTTCTGATTCCGGGAGGGTTCGGCGACCGCGGGATCGAGGGGAAGATCGAGGCGGTCCGCTACGTCCGGACGGAGGGGATCCCGTTCTTCGGGATCTGCCTCGGCCTTCAGTGCGCGGTGATCGAGTTCGCCCGAAGCCGGCTCTCCCTCTCCGGCGCGAACAGCTCCGAGTTCGTCCCTGCGACGCCCCACCCGGTGATCACCCTCCTCGAGGACCAGGTCGAGATCGTTCAGAAGGGCGGAACGATGCGGCTCGGCGCGTACGAGGCACATCTGCTCGAGGGGACGGCGAGCCGCGCCTGCTACGGCACCGATCGAATTCGAGAGCGGCACCGGCACCGGTACGAGTTCAACCCGGCGTACCGGGAGCGCTTTGAGGCGGCCGGGATGCGGGTCGCCGCGACGTCGCCCGGCGGCGCGCTGGTGGAGATCATGGAGATCCCCGACCACCCGTGGTTCGTCGGCGTCCAGTTCCATCCCGAATTCTCCTCTCGCTTCCTCGCTCCCCAACCGCTCTTCCGTGGGTTCCTCCGATCATGCGCCGGACGATCGTCCTCGGCCTCCTCCTCCTCGTGAGCGGGGGGCTCGCCCTCGTCCTCCTCGTCGGCGACCGCGCCCCGGAGGCGGGGCGAACCCCGGCGGCGGCCGCCGGCGTCACTCTGTTCGGGTACGACGCCGACGGGGATCCAGCGTGGACGGCGCACGCCGAGCAGGGCGATCTCGTCGACCACATCGGGCGGCTCTCGTCCGTCGTCCTCTCGTTCCCCGCGGACGGCGCGGGCGGGCTGTCGGTCACCGCCGAGCGACTCATCTACCGGACCGACGATCGACGGCTGTCGGGGGGCGTGACGGCGGAGCGCGACGACGGGCTCCGCCTGGAGACGGACGAGATCGCGTGGGACGAGGCGCGCGGGGAGCTCTCGGCGGGCGAGGTCACCATGACGCTCTCCGACCTCTCCGTCCGAGCCGGCGGGTTCGTCTATCGAATCGGGCCTCGCCGGACCGCCCTGCTCGACGGGGTGGAGGCGACGATCGCCCGGGACCGCCCGGTCCGGGTGAGCGGGGACGCGGCGGAGGAGTCCGACGGGGTCATCACCGTCGACGGGGACGTCCGCATCCACTCGGAGGACGTGGCGTTCCGCTGTGCCCGGCTGGAGACCGACGCCGACGGGGAGCGGATCCGCCTCTCCGGCGAGGTAGACGGGACGTTTCGCGGCGGGGCGATCGCGGCGGAGTCGATCGAGTGGACGCCGGCGGGATGGACAGCGCGCGGCGAGGTCTCCGTCCGGATCGATCTCGATGCGCTGCAGCAGGAGGCGGACGATGGCGCTTGAGACGATCGATCTCGTCAAGCGCTACGCGGGGCGGCCGGTCGTCGACGGCCTGTCGCTCACGGCGGAGCAGGGGCGGATCACC
>ENA-OSEO01002418-OSEO01002418.1-sediment-metagenome-genome-assembly--contig:-NODE-2418-length-26565-cov-65.048173_pt1 | contig 26565 bp, 19 predicted proteins | sample MGYA00237883_ERZ534232 | MGnify/ENA metagenome assembly ERZ534232
CAAAGGACGGATCGGAAAAGATCGTCCGTGACTGGACTTTTATCGTGAGGGATAATGACAGGCGCATCACGCATTACCAGGGTATCGTTGAGGACATCACCGCCCGGAAGCAAGCCGAAGAAGAACAAGAAAAACTTCAAGCCCAACTGCTTCAGGCCCAGAAGATGGAATCGGTCGGGCGACTGGCCGGCGGAGTGGCTCATGACTTCAACAACATGCTGACGGTCATCATCGGCAACGCGGAATTGGCTCAGTCTCGGTTGAAGCCGGATGATCCTCTCTATACAACCCTTGATGAAATATTGAAGGCCGGGAGAAGGTCCGCCGACCTTACTCGTCAACTTCTGGCCTTTGCCCGCAAGCAGGTGATCAAGCCCGTTGTGCTCGACCTGAACGAGACGGTTGAAGGGATGCTCAAGATGCTCCGGCGCTTGTTGGGAGAGGACATTGATATTTTATGGAAGCCGAGCGCCGGGCTGTGGCCGATCAGGATGGACCCGGCCCAGGTGGACCAGATCATGGCCAATCTCTGCGTCAACGCCCGTGATGCCGTTGTCGGTCAAGGCCGGGTCATAATCGAGACGAAAAACATCACCTTTGATGATGAATATTGCGATAAACACGAGGGTTTTCATCCCGGCGAATTTGTCATGCTGGCGGTCAGCGATGACGGAGTCGGCATGGACCGGGAAACTCTGGAAAAAATCTTCGAACCCTTCTTCACCACCAAGAAAGAGGGTCAAGGCACGGGTCTGGGACTCTCCATGATATACGGCATTGTTAAGCAGAACGAAGGTTTCATCAACGTCTATAGCGAGCCCGGCCGGGGGACGACCTTCAAGATATATTTGCCGCGGCACGAGGGTGTAATCAGAGAAACACGGGTCCAGACAGTGACCGAAGCCATGCAGGGTCGAGGTGAAACCGTGTTGCTGGTGGAAGATGAGTCAAGCATCTTGCGGTTAGGCCAGCGCATTCTGGAAAAGTTGGGGTACAAGGTCTTGACGGCCGACAAGCCCAGCGAGGCCTTGCAGTTGGCCCGGGGGCATGTCGATGAGAATGAGATTGCGCTGGTGCTGACCGATGTAATAATGCCGGAAATGAACGGTCGAGAGTTGGCTGATCGTCTCCGTCAAATTCAGCCCGGTATAAAATGCCTGTTCATGTCCGGCTATACCGCCAACGTAATTGCTCATCACGGTGTGATCGACGAAGATGTTCATTTTTTGGAAAAACCGGTCTCGCTGTTATCTGTGGCCAAGAAAGTGCGCGAGGTGCTCGATTCTTGAAATCAAAGAAGTCTCTGAGGGTGAGATTTACAAAAAGACCAAAGGGCGTTGAAGACAGCGCCGGTTCGGACGGATCGAATTAATCCCAAGAAGATGGAGGTTGGTATGTCGACAAACTTGCCCGAGGCCTTGGCCGCCTTTAAAGAGGAAGCGGTTTTGGAGGAGGTCAACCGGCGTCTGGAGTCCGGGGAAGCGCCCATGGACATTGTGCGGGACCTGCAAAAAGGCATGAGCCTGGTCGGGGCCAAATTCGAAAGCGGCGAATATTATTTGAGTGAACTGCTCATGTCGGCCGACCTGTTCAACCGGGCCATGGCCCTGGTCGAGCCGAAGCTGGAAGCCGCCGCCGTTAATTCCATCGGCAAAATAGTCATCGGCACGCCCCAGGGCGACATCCACGACATCGGCAAGAACATTTTCTGTACCGTAGCCAAGGGGGCCGGTTTCGAGGTTCACGACTTGGGCGTGGACGTGCCCAGGGAGCGTTTCCTGGCGGCGGTGGAAGAAGTCAAGCCGGACATCCTGGCCTTCAGCGCCTTGTTGACCACGGCCTTTCAACCCATGAAAGACGTGGTCGAGACCTTGACCCAAAAAGGTCTGCGCCAAGACCTGAAGATCATGGTCGGCGGCGGCGTGGTCAATGAAAACGTGAAAACCCATATCAATGCAGACGGATACACCAAAGACGCCATGGACGGCCTGAACCAGTGCAAGCGGTTATTGGGCCTCTAACCCGCGCGGTATCTTTTTAGGAGTCGGAACATGCCTCAAGAGACCATGACCAAAATGGAAAGAATGGAAGCGGCGATCAAGCTGGAGCCCCTGGACCGCATCCCCTGCGCTCCCCTGATGGACGTCTATTTTCCGGCCAAGTATAAAGGTTTTTCCCCGGCCCGGGCCGTCAAGGACTGGAAAGCCGGTTTCGGGGCCATCGTCGACGTTTTCGATGAGGTCGGCGGTTGGGACGGGATGATCCTGCCCGGGTACAGCTATGCCCTGACGCCCAACCTTTACGCCGGGATCACCGTGGGCAAAAATCTTATCCCCGGCCTGGACCTAAACGGCGAAACCACCCTGCAATTCGATGAAAAGGAAGTTCTGACCCGTGACGATTACGACGACATCATCAACCTGGGTTGGAACGGCTTCCGATTGAAACACAAAGACCGCTTCAATCCGGCCGACGAGGAAGCCATTATCAAATGGACCCGCAGTCAGATGAACAAGTACAAGTATGAACTTCAGACTTGGCGCGACCGGGGCCTGCGCAGCCTGTGCGGGACCATCACCCAGTCGCCTTTGATGTTCCTGTCCACCACCCGAACTTTACTGGAGATCACCAAGGACATTTACCGCATCCCGGACAAACTGGAAGCGGTCATGGAGGCCATGCTGGACGATTTGATTCAGGAAGCCGTCGAGTCGGCCAAAATGAGCGGCGAGCCCGGGGTGATGCTGGTCATGGAGCGCGGCGGTTGCTTTTACTATCCGCTGCACATTTACGAACGCTTCGAATACCCGCACATGAAAAAGATGGTCGAAGCCTTCGCCGCCGAAGGACTGATCACCGTCATGCACCTCGATCAGGACTACACTAAGAACGCGCCTTATTTCCTCGACCTGCCGGCCAAGATGGTCGTGGCTGAACTGGACGGGAGCACCGACATCTTCAAGGCCAAGGAGATTCTCAAGGGCCATATATGCATCGCCGGGGACGTGCCCGCGGCGCTGTTGTCCCTGGGGACGCCTGAAGAAGTGGAAGCGTATTGCCGGAAACTCATCGACGTGGTCGGCGAAGGAGGCGGATTCATCCTGAGCACCGGCTGCACCTGTCCGGTGGAGTGCAAGATGGAGAACTTCCGGGTCATGATCGACACGGCCAAGAACTACTATCCCCACTGAGGGCCGTGGATCGGCTGTAAATGCAACCAGACAATTCCCTGGCGGATAAATCAGAGGCGAAGGCTGACGTGATCGTGGTTTCCGGTTTTCTTGGGGCCGGCAAAACCACTTTAATGAAACGGCTGCTGTCGTCCCGGCCGGACATGTCGGACACGGTGGTCATCGTCAATGAATTTGGGGAAATCGGCATCGACGCCTCCCTTCTTGAAGACGAGAACACCGAAATGGTCGAACTCACCAGCGGCTGCATCTGCTGCACTCTTTTGACCGACCTTACGCTTGCCTTGAATAAGGTCATCGATCGTTTTCATCCCCGCTGGATACTGATCGAGGCTTCCGGCGTGGCCGACCCCAGGAATATTATGGCCGCGCTGAGTCAAGACAGCCTGACCGGGAAGCTGGCCGGCTGTCGGACCATTACAGTGCTTGACGCGGATTGCTGGGAAATGCGGTCCATTTTCGGGGACTTGTTCAGGCTCCAACTCCAGGCAGCCGACTTGCTCCTCATGAATAAAGTGGACCTGCTACCCCCGGAAAAGGTCCGGACCTGTCTTCGGGAGATAAGGTCGGCCCTGCCTCGAACCCAAATTGTTCCGACTATCCATTGTCATATCGATCAGGACCTGATCTGGTTTCAGCCCGAGACGTGGGGCGCGGAAATCGGCCCGGCAGACCGTCTCCCGGTAACTTTAAACCGCTACGCCGAGTTACATGAACATGATAGAGATGAACCCGCCGCCGGCCATTTTGTAACTTTTTCCTTTCAGGAAGATCGGCCGGTCGATGAAGGGTGTTTCAAGCGTTTCCTAGAGGCCCTGCCGGCGGAGGTGTTCCGGGTCAAGGGCACGGTCCGTTTTCCGGACCGGACTATGCTGCTTAATTTTGTGGCCGGCCGGGCGGAGTGGAGGCCTTGGCCCGGCGAGCCGGTCAATCGCCTCGTCTTCGTGGGTTGGGAGACCACTGAAGAAAATACACTAGAACCTTTGCGGCCATGCCTGGCTTAACCTCGGACTATTCGTAAATCTTCTCTTCCGGTTCGAAGGCCCCTTCGGCGTCGGCCTCGTAGTCCCGGAGCTGGGGCTTCTTCTTGGCCTCGAAGTATTCCCGGTACCACTCATGGGCGACAATCATGGCCATGACTTCGCTGGTTCCGGTCCAGATCGAGGACAGGCGCAGGTCCCGGTGGATGCGTTCGATGGGGAAGACATTGGTGTAGCCGATGCCGCCCATGACCTGCATGGCGTTATGGACGACCTTCTGGCAGGACTCGGTGACGAACTTCTTGGTTTCACTGATCAAACGGCGGGTTCGATTCTGTTCGACCCCGGCGTCCACAGCCCGAGCCGTGGTGTAGACCATGGACCGGCTGACGTCCAGGAGAGTGGCCGCTTCGGCCACCTGGAAGCTGACCCCCTGGAACTGGTTGATGACCTGGCCGAAGGCCTTGCGTCTGGTGGTGTAGCCGGTGGCGATGTCCAGGGCCGGCCTGGCCGCGCCGATGGTCATGGCCGCGGTGCCCAGGCGTTCCGGGATCATCATGGTGTTGAACACGGCGTAGCCGTGGTTAAGCCGGCCGAGGATGTTTTCCTTGGGGACTTTGACGTCCTTGAAGACCAGACGTCCGGTGCCGCCGCCGCGGGAGCCGAGCAGGCCATAAAGATACTTGACTTCCACTCCGGGGCCGCGTTCGACGATGAAGCAGGTCAGGGCTTCATGGGGCTTGGCCTGGGGATTGGTCCGGGCGTAGACCAGGAAGTAGTCGGCCCCTTCGGCCCCGACGATGAAGCGCTTCTGGCCGTTGAGGACGAAATGGCCCCCCCGCTCTTCGGCCGTGGTGGTCGTCCCGAAGAAGTCCGAGCCGCCTCTGGGTTCGGTCAGACATTCGGCCGCCCGCATCCGGCCGGCTAAGACCGGTTTGACATACTTTTCTTTCTGTTCGTCGTTACCGTGCTGGACAATAGCGTCGCAGACCAGCTCAGCCCCCACGCCGAAACAGCAGGCGAAAATATAGCCCAAGGTGGCCACTTCCTCCATGACCATGCAGGTGGAAACCCAATCCATATCCCGGCCGCCCCACTTTTTGGGGTAGCGGCAGCCCATCAGGTTCCGACGACCGGCTTCCTGAAGGAACTCTTTGGGGTGTTTGATCAGGTCCTTGTCCATGTCCAGGATCATCTGACGGGGAACCCATTTGACCAGGTCCCGGACCTCCTCGCGGAGTTTCAATTGTTCCTCGGTCATCAGGAAATCAAACATAATTTTCTCCTTTTTATTTGCTGACACCCCTCCCCGCCTTACCCTAAAGGCATGGTCGGAGTGCCGGAGGAAAATTAATAACAGATTGGTTATATATTAACATTTCCTGGCCAACCTGCTCAACTTATACCTATACAATTAGTACATGCAATGGAGCAAGGCAAGTGTAAGCCCCTGGTCCATTTCCCCGGCTGGAAATCGATAGGCCGCCTTAAGGGGGCGTGACTGCCCCCCAAGGCGACCCTTTATGTGAACCGCCGGGCACTTGCGGCCCCGGCGGGAAAATCAGACTTACGATCCGAATCTGAAAATAAAATCTAACTGGATTCGATCTTCGCTGTTCTCCGGCCCGTTCAAGGCGTCGGTCTGGAACCAGGCCAGGGCCACCTGAACGGGGTCGGCCACCTGGTACTGGACCTGGACCTTGTAACCGGTCCGGTTGGCGCCGTAGAACGAGGCGTCATTGATGGCGCCCACCACGGCATCCGATTCGATTTGGGCATATTTGACGTATATGGCCCAGTCACCTTTCTTTTTGGGTTTGCCTAGCTGGAAGCCGACGGACCAGGCCGTGTCGGCATCCTCGGGCAGGCCTTCGGCCGTGTTGACGATGTAGTCCAGCCACAGTTGGAGGGGCCAGCCGCCGACTTTCAAGTCCAAAAAGGTGATGCCCTCGACCAGTTTGTAGTAATACAGGTAGTTGCCGGCCGCATTTAAAGTATTGCCGTTATTGCTGTTCTCGACCCGGGCCATGTCGCTCTTGTTGAGGTTCTGCCAATCGTAATAGGAAACGGCCAGGGTCCACTTGATGTCTTTCCCCAGGGTGAACTTGCTCCCCGCTTGGTAAACAAACAAATAGGCGTCTTCGGTCCGGTTGTTTTCGGCCACTACCATTTGACCCAAGTGAATAAAAGGCTTAGCCCTCCCCCAGGTCCACTCGTAGCGTTCGGACGCGCCTTCGGGATTGACGTCGGAAGACCACATGATGTCGGTATGGAGGAAGGTGTTTTTGAACTTGCCGGCGTCGATGGCCAGACCCGGCGCCGCCGATGGGTGCCAACTGGCATAAATCCGGCCGATGTAGATACCCTTCTGGTTGAACTCGTCGTCCATGCTTTGGTTGGCGGTTCTGGCCGGCTGCCAGTTGCGGCTGGAATTGCCGCTGTTGAACCAAGCGCCGCTGTTGGTGTTCAACATGGAGTGCAAGGACAGACCATCGCTGAGCCGGTAATCGCCGAAAATGCGCCAGCGGAAACGATAGCGGTGGCGGTCTTCATCTTCCGCGGCCCCGACTTTCCGGTTGTAAATGCCCTCGTAGCGCAAACGCAGGTCGGTGGACAGGTCCAGCCGGTCGGTCCAGCCGGCCTTTTTAGCGGTCTTCTGATCCACCTCGGTGATCTTCCGCCGGTTGGATTCGGCGGCCGCCTCCTGCTGCTTGAGCATGCCCTTGAGGGTCTGAATCTCCTCGGCCTGCTGCTTGAGCATCTCTTGCTGTTTCTGGACGGTTCGGGTCAGGTCCTCCAAGCGCTTGAGTATTTCGGCTTGACCCTCCTCCGCCCAGCCGTTGTCGGCCCAGGCCGCGACAAAAATCAGAATCAAAATCAACACCAGAACTTTAATCGATTTTACCCCGCCATTCATACCTTACCTCCTCATGCAGGTTTGACCCCAAACGATTTAACCTTGAGCACATTGACGGTTAAGTGCGATCCGGCCGGGCGATATTTTATTCCTTTTCCAGGTCTTAAAGCGATGTTTAGATCATAAAGACAGGCTCGGACCCCGGCTTTATCAGGCGACGGCCATTATAGCAGAAGACCTCATTTTTGACACAATTGTGTGAAAAGGGGAGCAAATGGCGTGCCAGAGAAAAACCTGCCAGCCTCATGTTTTAATACATTGTTTTGCTTGCCTTATCCAAGTAAAACCCGACGCAGAAAACGATGTCCGGGACGCATCGGGCGTCAGTTTTTTTTACGGGCTGTAAAAGCCGGCCGGCCGGGGGTCTGACTTATTGGGCCGGATGATTTGCTCAGGCTGATCAAATTTGGTTAATGGAAAGCGGTCCTGACCATATAGTGAAACAAATCACAGCTACAAACCAACCGGAGTGATATTATATTAAAGATTGTAACGACTGACATCCCGATCGGGACCAGCCAGGCCGACGTCTAAACACCCGGCGGTCCCCAAGGGCCGGGCAGCGGAGGCGGCGGACGGGGGGATGAACAACATAAACAAGGCAAGCCGGATAGTGACCATACTGGGCGCGGCCTTATTTTTTTTGGTCGCCTGTTCGGAAGGGGGATCAACCCAGCCTTCCAGCGAAAGGCCGCGGCCCAGCGCGCCGGTGACCGTGGCGACAGTGGTTCAACGGGACGTCCCGATTGAAATCAACTCCATCGGCAACGTCGAGGCTTACGCCACCGTGCCGCTCAAATCCAGGGTTTCCGGCCCGATCATCGCGGTCAAATTTCAAGAAGGGCAGGAGGTCAAGGAGGGTGATTTAATGTTCACCATTGACCCCCTTCCCTATCAAGTCGCCTTGAAGCAGGCCCAGGCCCAACTGGCCCGTGACAGTGCCTTGGCCCGCAAGGCCCAGGCGGATTTGCGGCGCAACGCCGCTTTGGTCGATAAGGACATGGTCAGCCGCCAAGAATATGATCAGCTCAAAGCCACCGCCGATTCCCTGGAGGCCACGGTGAAGGCTGACCAGGCCCTGGTGGAAAACGCCCGGCTGCAACTCGAGTACTGCGCCATCAAAGCGCCCATCTCCGGCCGGACCGGAACTCTGGAAGCGCCCCGGGGCACTCTGGTCAAGGCCAGCGACGACAACAAATCTCTGGTGACCATCACCCAGATTCAGCCCGTCTTCGTCTCCTTTACCGTCCCGGAGCAGTTCTTCGGCCCGATCAACCAGACCCTGGCCGCAGGCCAACTAGCCGTGGCCGTCCGCCCTTCGGGCGGCTCCGCCGGGTCCACGGCGGTGACCGGCAAAGTCACCTTTCTGGACAACACGGTGGACGTGAGCACCGGGACCATCCGCCTGAAGGCGACTTTTGCCAATGAGGATCGCCGTCTTTGGCCGGGTCAGTTCGTCACCGTGGCCCTTCGCCTGGGCGTCCAGTCCGGGGCCATGGTCATTCCGAATCAAGCCATCCAAGTCGGCCAGGCCGGGCCGTATGTCTTTGTGGTCGGGGTTGACAGCAAGGTGGAACTTCGTCCGGTGACCGTGTCCCGCACGGTTGGAGACAGATCGATCATCGCTCAAGGTCTTAAGCCGGGGGAGAAGGTGGTCACCGAGGGCCAGTTGAATCTGGTGCCCGGGGCGCAGGCGACCATCCGCGACCAGGACGAAACCGTCAAAGGGGGCGCGGTTAAATGAACCTTTCCGCGCTGTTCATCAAGCGGCCGGTCATGACCACGCTGCTGATGTCCGCCATTTTGATCTTCGGCGCCCTGGCCTACCTGCGTTTGCCGGTCAGCGATTTACCGAATGTGGATTTCCCGACGATTCTGGTCGACGCCCGCCTGCCAGGGGCCAGTCCGGAAACCATGGCCTCGGCCGTAGCCACGCCGCTGGAGCGTCAATTTTCGACCATCGCCGGGGTGGCCTCCATGAGTTCGACCAGCCTTCTGGGCCGAACCCGGATAACCCTTCAGTTCGACCTGGACCGGGACCTGGACGCCGCGGCCCAGGATGTCCAATCGGCCATAGCCAGGACGGCCTCGCGCCTGCCCGCCGACATGCCCTACCCTCCTTCGTTTCGCAAGGTCAACCCGGCTGATCAGGCCATCCTGTACCTGGTTCTGACCACCCCGACCCTGCCGCTTTACATGCTCGACGAGTACGGCGAAACCTTGCTGGCTCAGCGCATCTCCATGGTCAACGGCGTGGCCCAGGTCATGGTCTACGGGTCTCAAAAATACGCCGTGCGCATCCAGCTTGATCCCGAAGCCATGAACAGCCGGGGCCTGGGCCTGGACGAGGTGGCCCAGGCGGTTCAGACGGCCAACGCCAATCTGCCCATGGGCACCCTGGACGGCCGATACCGATCGTACACGATCCAGGCGACGGGCCAACTCGAGCGGGCGCCTGACTATCGGGGGATCATCGTGGCGTACCGAGCCGGCCATCCGGTCCGCCTCGAGGAGATCGGCGAGGTGCTCGACAGCGTGGAAACCGACAAAGTCGCGGCCTGGTTTGTAGATCAGCGGGCCATAATTTTGGCCATTCAGCGCCAGCCGGGGACCAATACAGTGGCCGTGGCCAAGGCGGTCAAAGGCCTTCTGCCCACTTTTCAGGCCCAACTTCCGGCCTCGGTTTCGCTCAAGATTCTTTTCGACCGTTCCCAATCCATTGAATCCTCGGTCAGAGACGTCAAGTTCACCCTGATTTTCTCCCTGGCCCTAGTGGTCCTGGTCATTTTTGTTTTCCTGCGGACTTTCCGGGCCACCCTCATTCCGTCGCTGGCCATGCCCATGTCCATTCTCGGCACATTCGCCGCCATGTACCTTCTGGGGTACAGCCTGGACAATCTTTCCCTCATGGCCTTGATTCTGTCCATCGGCTTTGTGGTGGACGACGCCATCGTCATGCTGGAAAATATAGTCCGGCATATGGAACTGGGCGAAAAGCCTTTGGAGGCCGCGTACAACGGTTCCAAGGAAGTCGGTTTCACCATCGTCTCGATGACGCTGTCCCTGGCCGCGGTCTTTCTACCGGTCCTCTTCATGGGCGGCGTGATCGGCCGACTTTTCAATGAATTCGCCGTGACCATCGCCGTGGCCGTCCTGGTGTCAGGCTTGACCTCCCTGACCCTCACGCCCATGCTTTGCGGACGTTTCCTGAAGGTTTCAAGACATGGCCAAGACAAAGGTCCGGACTTGCGCGGTCGGGGCGGGATCATTTACCTGGCCCTGCGGATTTATGGGGCCATGCTCCGCTGGGCCCTCAGGCACCGCCGAACGGTCATGATCTTCACGGCCGTCATCCTGGCGGCCACCTTTTACATGTTTAAAGTCCTGCCCAAGGGCTTCATTCCCAGCGAAGACACGGGACAGATCAGGGCTTTCACCGAGGCCGAACAGGGCATCTCCTTTCCGGCCATGGTCGAGCGTCAGCAGGCCGTGGCCAGGGTGGTCCAGGCCGACCCTAATGTCGAGGCCTTTATGTCTTCGGTCGCCAGTGGCTCCATGGCCAGCAGTAATGCCGGCTCCCTTTTCATCCGTCTGAAATCCAGGGACCAGCGTGAACTCACGGCCGATCAGGTCATCGCCGGGCTAAGGCCCAAGTTGAGAGCGGTGCCCGGCCTCCGGGTCTATCTCCAGAATCCGCCGGCCCTGAACATCGGCGGGCAGTCCACCAAGAGTCTTTACCAATTCACTCTCCAGGGACCCGACCCTCAAGACTTGTATCAATTTGCTCCGATCCTGGAAGACAAGATCAGCGCTCTGCCCGGTTTGCAGGACGTCAACTCGGACCTTCAGATCAAGAATCCTCAGGTGACTTTGGAAATAGACCGGGACAAGGCCTCGGCCCTGGGTCTGACCACCCAACAAATTGAAGAGGCCTTGTACACGGCCTACGGTTCCAGGCAGATTTCGACCATTTTCGCGCCGAATAATGACTACCAGGTCATCATGGAGTTGAATCCGGAGTTCAAGCTTGACCCGTCTTCCCTGTCCCTGCTCAAGATTCGGTCGGCCAACGGCCGCCTGGTCCCCTTGGACACGGTGGCCGGCGTTCGCCATGACGTCGGTCCCGCCGCAGTCAACCACCTGGGCCAACTGCCGGCCGTGACCATTTCCTTCAACCTCAAACCGGGGTATTCCCTGGGCGAGGTGGTGGACACGGTCGCCCCGATCGCCAAGGCGACCTTGCCGGCGACCATCAGCACCAGCTTCCAAGGCACGGCCCAGGCCTTTCAATCCTCCCTGGCCGGGATGGGACTGCTTCTGGTCATGGCCGTCCTGGTTATTTATCTGGTCCTGGGCATCCTGTACGAAAGCTTCATCCATCCGATCACCATACTCTCGGCCCTGCCTTTCGCCGGGTTCGGCGCCCTGGTCACCCTGATGCTCTTCGGGACCGAACTCAATATTTACAGCTTTGTCGGAGTGATCATGCTCATCGGGCTGGTCAAGAAAAACGGCATCATGATGGTGGATTTCGCCATTGAAGCCAGGTCGAAACGAAGCAAAACGGCCGACGAGGCCATCTTCGAGGCCTGCCTCATCCGCTTCCGGCCGATCATGATGACCACCATGGCCGCCCTGATGGGGACCTTGCCCATAGCCTTGGGTTATGGAGCGGGCGGAGAGGCGCGTCAGCCCCTGGGCCTGGCCGTGGTCGGCGGGTTGCTGTTCAGTCAATTCCTGACTTTGTTCGTCACCCCGGTTTTTTATCTTTACCTCGAGGCCTTCCAGGGCCGATTGGCCCGTTTTAGACGAACGCCCGAAGCCTCGGCGACCGACCCGGGCACACCGGTCGTTTAGATGAGGAATTCGGCGAGCAAATCTCGGACATTCCAGCAACCGGCCGACGGTCCATCACCGGACCGCCCGGGTCGGCCCGGTGATGAGAAGTAAAAAATTCCAGGCTCAACCAGCCTGGTCTCACCCCGGCTCAAACACCTCGGCCAGACACCCTTCCCCAGCCGGCCCGGTCCAGTAAACAGACCGGTCCCCCAAGAGGCATTTGAGGGGCAGTGTTCTTCTGGCTTCGGGATGATCAGAGCTTATGAAGCCGGTGCCAAAGGGTGGAGCTGGACCTTTGGCCTTTCCCCAGGCGTAGTTGAAATAGACGGCCGATAAAATGAAAGACATGGAAAACAGCCGACAACCTCTAGGCAATCTGAAGCAAATTTACCGGGCCCTCCACTCCAGGAATTACCGGCTCTTTTTTTCCGGCCAGACCATCTCCCTTATCGGCACCTGGATGCAGCGCGTGGCCATGAGCTGGCTGGTCTATCGTCTGACCAACTCGGAATTCTTATTAGGACTGGTGGGATTTCTCAGCCTGGTTCCGGTCTTTGTCCTGTCCCCGTTCGCCGGGGTCATGGCCGACCGGGTCAATCGCCATCGCACGCTGGTCGTCACTCAAATTCTGGCCATGCTCCAGGCCTTTATTCTGGCCTTTCTGGTGATGAACGGGACGATCCAAATCGAGCACGTCATGGTCCTGGCCACCTTTTTGGGTTTGATCAACGCGGTGGATACGCCGGTTCGCCAAGCCTTTACCGTGGAGATGATTGACAGAAAAGAGGATTTGGGGAACGCCATCGCCCTTAATTCGGCCATGTTCAACGGGGCCCGCCTGGTGGGACCGGCCATGGCCGGCCTCCTGATCGCCGTCCTGGGCGAAGGCTTGTGCTTCCTGTTTAACGCCATCAGCTATGTGGCCGTGATCATCGCCCTGTTTTTGATGAAAATCCCTCCGGCCGACAGAATCCAAAAAAGGACGAGGATTCGACAGGATTTGACCGAAGGCTTTGCTTATGCCTTTGGATTCGGTCCCATCAGATCCGTTTTGCTTCTGTTGGTCCTGGCCAGCATCACCGGCATGCCCTACATGGTCCTGATGCCCGTCTTTGCCAAGGACATTCTTCATGGCGGCCCCCATACCCTCGGATTTCTGATGGGAGCGGCCGGCGGCGGCGCGCTGGCCGGGGCGATTTTCCTGGCCGCGCGCAAAACAGCCGCCGGGCTGGAAACCATTGTGCCTTTGGCCACGGCCATATTCGGCGCCGGGCTGACGGCTTTCGCCTGGTCAACCTCCCAGTGGCTCTCGATTGTATTGCTCCTGTTCACCGGTTTCGGTATGATGGTTCAAATGGCCGCCAGCAACACCATCTTGCAGACCATCGTCGATGATGACAAGCGGGGCCGCGTCATGAGCTTTTATGTCATGTGTTTCATGGGCACGGCGCCTTTCGGCAGTCTATTGGCCGGAAGTGCGGCCCATAAATTGGGCGCCCCGGACACGCTTATGATCAGCGGGGTGTGCTGCCTGGCCGGGGCCATGCTTTTTGCCCTGAAGCTGAAGAATTTTCGAGCGACTGTCCGCTCGATCTATGTGGAAAAGGGTGTCATTTCCGAGGTGGCCTTGGGCCTGCAATCGGCCACGGACCTGACCAAGGCCCCGATGGGCTGAGGCGGTCAGGGCGATACACGGCCCCCGACGGCGCGGTCCGGCTCGGAAACTACGGAATCGCCCCGGCGTGGTCGGGTGGAATCGGCTTGGGCCAGGCCCATCGCGGACATGATCTTCCGGGCCAGCTCGGTGTTGTCATACCAGCCGCCGAAGAGTTCGGCCCCCCGGCCCAGAGCCGAGGTGACCACCGGGGCCCCGGTGTGGCCGTAAGAAGCCCAGCCCAGACCGGCTTGTTGGTTGAGCAAGCCGATGACCAACCTGACGAAGGGATCGCGCCGGTGACCGGCCGATCCGGTTTTTTGGGGAAATTGACCTTCAGCCGGCTCTTGATCGAGATGATAGGTTTGAAGGAGTTTTTCCCGATCATGGGCCGTAAGTTCGGCCAATTTCAGCCCGATGTTTTCCTCCACGAAGCCGGCCGCCGTCTCGAAAGGGGTCCGGGCGGCCCGGAAATCGGCCATGGCGGATTCAAAAGCCTGAAAAGAAATTTTCTGGGCGGTCAAAACCTTTAAATGGGTGTCGTTTTTAGTGGCCCGGCCGCCCAGGGCCAGGCCGCCGCATTCATGATCGCCGGTGACGACAATCAGGGTGTTCCTGGGGCGCCGGTTGAAAAACTTGACCGCTTCGGCAACGGCCCGATCGAAATCGAGGGTTTCCTCAATGGCGGTCCGTCCGTCGTTGGCGTGACAGGCCCAATCTATGGCCGCGCCTTCGACCATGAGGAAAAAGCCGGCGGGGTTGTCCAGGAGTTCCATGGCCTTCAGGGTGAATTCGGCCAAGGATATATCCTCCGGGCTCCGGTCCAGGGACAAGGGGACGCCCTCCTCCTCAAGACGTTCGTTTCCGGCGATGATTCGGCCCGAGCCGGCCTTTAGATTAAGCCAAGCCTTTTTATCGCTGACCAGGGTGTAACCGGCTGATCGGGCCGCGGCCAGAACATCGCCCAGGGGTTGGGGGGACTGTAAGCCGGTAGGGTCGCGGAATCCGCCCCCGGCGAAAAGGTCAAACCCGCTGCGCACCAAATCGTGGCCGATTTCATGATACATCCGGCGGGACGGCCGATGGGCGTAAAAACAGGCCGGCGTGGCGTCGTCCAGGGGGCCGGGGCTGATCAAACCCACCTTCAGGCCCCGGGCCTTGGCCTTTTCGGCGATGGTTGGGCGTGGTTTCAGGTCCTGGTCCATTCCGATCAAGCCGACTTTGGTCTTGTAACCCGTGGCCAGGGCCGTGGCCGCGGCGGCCGAATCAGTGATCCAGCGGTCGGCCGCGTGGGTGGCGGTCAGACCCTGAACGGGAAAAGAACTCATGGTCAGGCGGACCTGTTCGGGGGTCCGGCCTTGAGTTTCCGCCAAAAACCACTCAGCCAGGGTGCGCTGGGCCAAGCCCAACCCGTCGCCGATAAACAAGAACACGTACTTGGCCGCCGGGCGGCCGGGTTCGGCCTGAGCCGCGGGCGGCCCGACGATGGTCAAGAGGAAGATCAGCAGGAGAAGCAGCCTTACCGTTAACGACTTTAATAGTTTCATAAATTTCACCGCAGGCCCTGGCCGGGCCGGCTGTATTTTTTAAATCCGGTCCGGGGAACTCCCGAGGTTAAGTCTCCGGACGGCATCCGTATCCGTGATGAAGCCGGGACGTACTCGCCACGGGTTTATGCGTCCGGGAGAGGGGCCAGCCTTTCCAGGACCTTGCCGGCGTGGTCCAGGATGAAGATTTCCAAGTGATTATCCCGGGCATAACGGGCCGCCTCGGCCAGGGACATGGCTTCCAGTTGATGCCTTTATACAGCCCTATTCTTTAGGTTTGTCTTGTTCCCAAAGATTCCACGAAAAAGCGGTTTGGTGATCAGTAAGTAGGTCGAGAATTTTACTACAATTTGTTAACTTATCTAAGTTTGACAATAAACTTTTAAGCCCCCAACTAGTATCCCATTCAATACCAAAATCAAAGCGCCCTGGAATCATGGTAATTTTCTTTATGCCTGTTGGGAATTCGCCCCTAACAGTGTCCACCACTTTATCTTTTATCTTTTTTTCAACATCTTCTTTCGTTCCTTTCTTGTTTTTATCTAATTTACTTCTGGTTCTGAGGAGGGTTTGAACTGAGACATTCCCTATTTTTTCGTCTGTCCAGGAAGTGTCGGTACCGGAACCATTCCATAGTATCTGAGTAAGCGATCTTTGAATAAGACCTTTTTTATTTAATATTTCTTCCTTGACCTTTTTAATATCTTTTAAACTTCTGTTGTATAGAATTATTAAGATGTCTTCCCATCCTAGCGAGGAATAAATTGTCCATTTGGCTTTTAGCTCTAATTTACGTAATATTTCATCTTCCAAATGAGTTATCATTTTCTCTAATGAGTTATACCTATCTTCTAATTTAATTTGATAAATAGCTGACAACGGTCCTATATAGTTAAATTTTTCAATTTCTTTTTTCTTATAAATACCTGATATCGGTCCTGTTTTTTTATACTTTTCATATTCCTTTTTTATTTCTTCTTTTTCTCTCGAATCTTGGTCTCTACATTTTATTAACGAGTGAATTGATGAAAAGTAAGGAAAACCAAGGGTTGGCGGCCAATCGCTAACCCCCGCCACCTGGTGGTTACATGATATTTTCGCCGAAAAACCTTTTTTCATCAAAATAAAATCGTAGGGACCAAGAACAAAGTAGAAATCTAGCTTATATTTATCTTCACACACTTTAATATCTTCTTTTATCTGTTTTCCAAATTTATCTTCATATTCTGCAATATGTTTTGCCATCTGTTTTTTTAATTCTTTTTCATATTCTATAAAATGTTTTTTTATATCTTTTATAATTAATGTTTCATCTTTTTTTCTATCAATTCTCGTTTTGCAAAAAGCCAGTTCATATAGTGGAGATGGTTTTATATTTTTATTTTCGCCCGTATTTTTATCACATTCTATTTTTTCTGATGATTTTGAAAAATAGCAAGAAGCGACGGCCCTAAGCAATCGACCACCTGGTATAGGATTTTCTTTTAGTTTTTCGAGAAATATTTTCGCGTCTTTTTCTGTTTTGTTTTTCAGTTCTTCAGTGATTTTTATCAGAATTAACTTCTCAAATTCAATGGGTATTTCACGGAAACATTTAAGAGTCACTTCCTTCGGTAGAGTAATTTTGTTGCCATTGAATATATCACACAAATACTTATGTATATGATTGTTTAATAATTTTAATAAATCCTTATCTTTAAAAATTTCCCTCTCTTCTTTTTCTAGTTGTCTAATTTCATCTCTCAGTTGCCATATAGTAGAACTTGTTTCCATCGACCAGATTTTATTTCCTTCATTCGATAGATGTTTACTGATTAAATTCGCTAAGCTTTTTTCAAATTGGCATATATTTTCAGCTACTATAGAAAACGATGAAGGAAAAAGCTCACAGCAAGACGTGTGGTAATAATTTAACATTTCACTAATTTTATTTATCAATTCGTTTTTTTTCCCGGAGAATATTTCCATGTAAACTTTAACGAGAACCTTGAGTCTTATCCATGATGATATAGTGTTATGAGACAATATATTTCCAACAAACATATTTCCTGAACATGTTTGCTCCTCTTCTCTGTCAAGAAATAAATTAGAATCAGCGCCAAATAGTTCCAAAAATAAGGATAGGACATAAGCTTCCTTAAAAAATAAAAGACATAAAAAATCACAAACATATTCAACTTCTGGGTGGGTCGCCTGAATGTTAAAAAACTTAAGAAAATCTTTTATTTTTCGCCGCAGACTTAAAGCCATTTTGATAAATTTTTGTAGATTTTCATCTGAACAATATTCACCCTTTTCCAACAGGCGGTAGCAATAAAAATGCGCAATTTCATGTATAAGGAAAGGTGTGTGGCTGGGAATCTCCAAGGCCCAATAGCTTTCATTTAGAAATAACGTCGATTCTAAGCCTTTCCCATTAGCCAATGATTGTGAATCTTGTGATGATTCATCCTTCTTGGTAGGAAAGGATTTCCATGTTATGGAGTCTTGTCGTGTATGTTCCCAATGAAGAATTACATTTGTTTTAGAGCTTTTAGATGACACTGGTTCTAATTTTTTAAAAATAGGCAATATTTTATCGTTAATATATCTGGAAAAAAAATCCTGAATGAATGCATTTTGGTATCGTTTAAGAAACTGCGGGGTAGGCACATACTTGGGATTGATTGACTCTCTTATCTGGAGCAACTTATAATTCACCCGTCCCAATTCTTCCACATAGCGCCCGATCTCCTGGTATACACAATCCGAAATAGAAATATATTTCAACCAAGACAGCGTATCTCCAGGTTCTTTAGATTCACGATAAAATATTATAAGTTCACAAAAGGATTTTAAAAGTTCCTCTTGATTTTCCTCGATTTTTTTATGCATTATTATAAGTGTCTTTAACATATCGAAATAGTTTTTTTTACGTTCTTCAATATCATCAGGGTTGAACGCTGGATCCTCTATATCGCGCTCGGTATATTTGAGATAGAATTCAAGTGTTTGTTTCATAGAATGGAGTTCATTTTTGACCAAGCCTATTTTTTGTTCAATATGGAAAAACCGTGCTAAATCTAAGGTTAGAAAATCGACTATGCCAGTCATTATTAACCTTCGTTTAATTTTTAAGTATACCTATATAAGTAGCAAGTCCTACACAAAAAAACTGGAATAACATTAATGAATCCGCAATCCTGTCCCTGCTTTCAATACGAGTTTGAAACTCATTTGGAAAATCATCACTAAAAAAGATTTCATTAATCAGGCGAACCGAATACCGAAGAAATGAATCTTTAATCCTCTCCTGCATTGTTTGCATTCTTCTGAGTTCTAGCCAAAGTTTAAAAATTGTTAAGGCTGACATAAGAAGACTTACAATGGCTATCCAAACTTTAAAATATGAACAAATTAAATACCCGTTAACATATCTTTCCACAAAAAAAAGGAAAAGCAATAGCTGGACCACTAATAAATCGGCAATAGCTTTTAAAAGAAAAAATACCCAAGAGTGCCACGTCCGCATTTCATGATATATAAAGACAACCTCTTGAAGAGCTTTTACGTCCTCTATTTCTAATAGAACCTTCGAGTCCTTTATAAAATATTTTTCTGGCTCGGGGGCTTGGTTAGCCGGATGTTTAAAAAAGTTGAAGTAGCTTTTTATTTTACCAAATTTGCTTTTACATAGTTGTTGAATTAAATTCCAATTACGTCTTTCGGCAATGTCTATTTTATAAAAAGTAAGTATGTTTATTGCTATGTTTGCCATTGGATTAGGGTGAGTATCCTGTTGAATGAGAAAATTAGGAGACGATATAGAAATTAAACGAGAAGGTTTGATTTTAAACAAATTATAAACAATCGATAGGATTCTGCCTCTAAAAATAATCGGAAGCCACAGGGACAAGAGGAGCATCATAAAAAAAGAATATAATATATTCAACGGCCGAGAGAATTGTGGTGTCAGAAACCAAAGTGTCAAGAAAACGTAAGCTAAAGCAAAAAACCATAGGACCCAGGAAAAAAGCGATGGCTTCAGTTCGGCCTCTAAATATTGAACACGTGGCTTTCCTTTGTGATAGGCGTGGGGAGTTGGGATATCATCAATATAGTCTTTGGTTACATTCTTGAATGTCAGCCTCATAACTAATTCTGAGGGTACCGCTCCAAGAGCACGGCTTAAATTTTTGAATTTATTTTTCGAGCGGCCTAAAGATGCCCCCGGGGCCACCCGAAAAAAGAAGACGTTGAGTAGAAAACTCAAAAAAGCTATTTAATCAATTCTCTGTACCCCACCAGGCGAAAAGAATTTGGATGAGTCGACCTGGATGAAGGTTGTAACGCCTGAATTCTTTCAGGCCGCGATCCTCCGATTCGCTGAACGGTCTGGGACCCCATTCTCATACCTTCATACTCATCCCTGAGTTCATTTATTTCTGTTTTTAAGCTCCTTACCTCATTCCTTACCTCATTTATGTTTTCATTGATACGGGAAACAATTCGATTCTCCATTTGGAGCTGCTCTTCATTAGTCATGATTCAGTTCCTCCCTCCTCCTTATGTTATTTTTATCGGCTGGTTCCCATCAAAACTTTAAAGCTATCGTATTGAAATCACATCCTATAAGCGGAATCTCGGTCGGGCTTTGTCGCCTTGATTTACTCACCCGCCTTAAGAAAATGATGATGGAAGCCCCTCGCGGAATTATCTTCCGCTTGGTATATAGCCCTCTTGCCGTAAAATTGGGAAGATTTTCATGAAAGATAGTAGTTGAGGCTCGATTGACTCCCGGTTGTGTAAGTAATATCCCCGATAACTTCATGAAATTACAGTAAATCAATTAATTTTACCAACTTTGAGAAATCACCGCCTTTCTCTAAAAGATCTGACCTGGAAATTTTAATCCTAATATAATCTTTCTGTCAATAAAAAAACGCAGGTTCCTATTGTTTTGTTTCATAAATTTCATCGCAGGCCCTGGCCGGGCCGGCTGTATTTTTTAAATCCGGTCCGGGGAACTCCCGAAGTTAATTCTCCGGACGGCATCTGAACCCGTGATGAAGACGGGCCGGACTCGACCCGGCTTTAGGCGTCCGCTATAGGGGCCAGCCTTTCCAGGACCTTGCCGGCGTGGTCCAGGATGAAGATTTCCAAGTGATTATCCCGGGCATAACGGGCCGCCTCGGCCAGGGACATGGCTTCCAGCTCGTGCTCGACCTCGGGGTCTTTCTTTAAGCCGCGCCGGCCGACCAGCCCGTCTTCCTTGGTTTGGAAGACCGGAATGAAACTCAGATTTCGGGCCTCGTCCTTCAAGGCCAGGAGGGTTTCCTTGTTTCCCGCCTTTTCCACCACTACCCAGACCCAAGCCGCCAATTTATTTTGCTCGGACATGATCGCCCTCCATTTCTCCGGCCCCTCTTAATTTTTCGGCCGGTCTTTGTTTCTTATTAATCACTGTTCAGGGTTTTGACCAGAGCGGAAACCGATTTTTTTCGGGCCGATAAAAAACGGGCCGGGTTGCCCCGCACTGATTTCAATGATGGGGGTGGGGCGGACGGGTTTCGGCCAGACGTTGCCCCAGCCAGATCAGGACTTTTTCGAATTCTGACTTGAACTCGGCCAAAGCCAGACCTCGATGGCTGACCCGGTTTTTTTCGTCCCCGGTCATTTCGGCGAAAGTCTTTTTCAGGGGCGGGTAATAAAAAATCGGGTCGTAGCCGAAACCGTTCCGGCCTCGCGGTTCGGCGCTGATCTCTCCCTGGCAACGTCCCACCCAAGTCAGACCAGGACCGCTGGGCACGGCCAGGACCAGGGCGCAGACAAAAGCGGCCCGCCGGTCGGACTGCCCGGCCATTTCGGCCAGGACCTTGGCGCAACGGTCCTCGTCGGCGGCGTTTTCCCCGGCGTAGCGGGCCGAATGGACGCCGGGCCGGCCGCCCAGGGTCTCGACCACCAGACCGGAATCGTCGGCCAGGGCCGGGAAGCCCAGGATGCGGGCGTAGAACCAGGCCTTATGGTAGGCGTTGTCTTCGAAGGTCTGGGCGTCTTCAATCGGCTCGGGCGTAGGTCCGAAATCGGTCAGGTTCATGATCCTGACCGGCTGACCCGCCAGCAACTCCCGAATTTCCCTGGTTTTGCCTTGGTTTTTGGTGGCCAGGACAAGGATGGGTTCGATCAAATTCACCGGCCTTGGTTTTTCCATATATAAAATCTCCTTATGACTATGTCCAAAATTATAATAACCCTTGCCATGAACCTGGGAAACCCCTTTTCTTGTCAGCCTTGCTTGGCCGGATCGGGATCAAGAGACGATTATCGGGCCGGTTTGGTTGCCCCTGGGAAAAGTGTTGTGTTATGGTTATTTTTAAGTGACTGTTGCGCGTCGGGGAGAGAGCAATGGAAATAAAGGAACTCCAGAGTCGAATAAGGGCCTTGCTTAAAAAACGGGAGGCCATTCTTCTGGTTCACAACTACCAGCGGGGAGAAATCCAGGACCTGGCCGATCTGACCGGCGATTCCCTGGGCTTGTCCATGCAGGCCGCCAGGACGGAGGCCAAGGTCATCGTCTTTTGCGGGGTCCATTTCATGGCCGAGACCGCGTCAATCCTCTGCCCCAGGAAGACCGTCCTACTGCCCCGGCTGGACGCGGGCTGTCCCATGGCCGACACCATCACCGCCCCGGCCTTGCGGGCCAGGAAAAAGGAACTGCCGGGGGTGCCGGTGGTGACTTATGTCAATTCCACGGCCGAGGTCAAGGCCGAAAGCGACATCTGCTGCACCTCGGCCAACGCCGTGGCCGTGGTCAGGTCGATCAAGGCGGATCGGGTCCTGATGACCCCGGACCGCAACCTGGCCGCCTACACCCGGCGCCACGTGGACCAGGAGATCATTACCTGGGACGGGTGCTGCAACATCCACGACCGTCTGACCGCCGACCAGGTCATAAAGGCCAAGGAGCGCCGGCCCGAGGCTATTCTGATGGCCCATCCCGAATGCCGGCCGGAGGTGCTGGACCTGGCCGACGTGATCAAATCCACCTCGGGCATGATCGAGTACGCGGCCAAAAGCGAGGCCGGCGAGTTCCTGGTGGCCACGGAAAACGGCATTCTTCACCAGATGCGCCAACGTAACCCGGGCAAGAAGTTCTATCAGGTCTCCCGGACCATGCTTTGTCCGAACATGAAGCTGACCCGGTTGAAAGACGTGCTGCGGGCCATCGAGACCATGGACCCGGTGGTCAAGGTGCCGGAAAAGGTTCGGGTCAGGGCCCTGGCCGCCGTGGAGCGGATGCTGGCCGTGCCCCGGGATTGATCATGGGCTTTACTTGGGCATAAAGGGAATCCCTGGGTCTGTTTGGCCTTAACCTATTATTCTTATTGATATATAGTCTTTAGGTGCAAGTGATGCGCGCGGTGATTCAAAGAGTCAGTCAGGCCAAGGTGGCGGTCGATGGATCGGTGGTCGGGGCCATCGGCCCGGGGCTGTTGATACTGCTGGGCGTGGGCCGGGGGGACGATTCGGTCGACGTAGACTATTTAACCGCCAAAATCGCTAATTTGCGCATCTTTGAAGATGAGAACGACAAGATGAACCGTTCTCTGCTGGACGTGGCCGGCCAAGCCTTGATTGTTTCTCAATTCACCCTTTGGGGCGACTGTCGAAAGGGCCGGCGTCCGTCTTTTGGCGAGGCGGCCCCGCCCGAAGTCGCCGAGAAATTGTATTTGGAGTTTATTGACAAAACGGAAAAAATGGGGGTCAAGACCGCCACGGGCCGTTTCGGGGCCATGATGCAACTCCATTTGGTCAACGACGGTCCGGTGACCCTGATCCTGGACAGCCGAAACAAGTAGAAAATTATGGATGGAAATCACGGTTCCCTTTCTCCCAGACCCGAAGACTGGCCGGACAATCTGCCCCCTTGCCTGATTCATGTGGACAAGGAGGGGCGCTTCTGGCACCTAGGCGCGGAAATGATCCATCAAGGCATCAACCGCCTGATCATGGACCATGTGGAGCTGGACGAAAAAGGACGTTATATCATCAATTTCCGCGGGCAACGCTGTTTTGTCGAAGTGGAGGACACCTTTTTCGTCATCAACCAGGTTATTTATCGTCCGGCGGGGCCAGACGGCCCCGAGGTCTTCATCCTGACCCTGAATGACCGGACGGAGGAAGAACTGGACCCGTCGACCTTGAGGCAAAATCAAGATAATGTGCTGTACGCTCAAGTTAAATCGGGTCGTTTTCCGGCCAGGTTTCTCCGGCCCAGTTATTATCAGTTGGCTGAATATGTGATTGAGAGGGACAGCCGTTTCTTTCTCTCGGTGGCCGGGCATGACTATTTGATCGGCCGAGTCGAGTGTTGACCGATCAAGGCCCCGCGGGGCAGGGGCCATGAGCCTGACGATCCAATGTTACTATTGCGGGGCAAAGAAAGAACTAGCCGCGGGGACCGTGGTTAAATTGAGTTGCGGCCTGTGCTGCACGTCCACGGTTATTTTAGGCCGACCGGCTTCCTTCAGGTGCGTTCTTTGCGGTCGAACTTTCCGCCTCCCGGCCGGCCGGCCGGTGCCAGGTTGCCATAACGTCGATGATTGCCTCGGCCGAGCCTTGATTCTCCTGGATTACCAATAAGTCGCCCCGATGGCCTCGGGCTGTCGATCACTTCGGAAAACCGGGGATCACTCCACCATCCCGTAAATGAGTCTGGGCAGAAACAAGACCGCGTCCGGCCAGTAGGTCAGGAGGCCCAAAATCATAATCTGAATAATCAGGAAGGGAATAACGGCCCGGGTCATATAGACCAGATTCCGGTTGGCCAAGGCTCCGGTAATATAAAGGGATACGCCCAGCGGGGGCGTGCAGTAGCCGATGCCCAGGTTGACCGTCATGAGCAGTCCGAAGTGGAGGATGCTGATATTGTACTCGAAAAGAATGGGCAGGAAGATCGGGGTCAAAATAAGGGTCGCCGAGATGATGTCCATGAACATGCCCACGATCAAAAGCAGGATGTTCATAGCCATGAGAAAGACCCAGGGCGAGTGGATATTAGCCACGACGGCTCTGGTGATAATGGCCGGGATGCTTTCCAAGGTCAGATAGCGGCCGAAACAGGTGGCCCCGGCCACGATGATCAGCAGGGTGGCCGAGGTGACGGCCGAGTTGACCGTGACCTTGAAGACCTGGTTCCATTCCATGTCCTTGTGGATGAATATCTCCACGAAGAAGGCGTAGACACAGGCGACCACCGCGGCCTCGTTGGCGGTGAAGGCCCCGGAAAAGATGCCGCCGAAGATGATTACGGGCAAGAGCAAGGACCAGATGCCTTCCCTGAAAGCGGCCAGGACCTGACTCTTGGTCGGCACGGGCGTCTGGACCTGCTCTCCTCGGCGGCAAACCACGTAAGTATAAACACAGGTGGCCACGATGATGAAAATCCCGGGGATGAAACCGGTCATAAAGAGCTTTTCCAGGGAGCAATGGGTGACCATGGAATAAAGGATCATGGAAATGGAGGGCGGAATGATCACCCCGAGGATGGGGGAAGTGGTCATGATGCCCAGGGCGAATTTTTCCTCGTAATTCTGGTCCAGCAAGGCCGGGATCATGAATCCGCCGATGGCCACGACCGTGGCCACGGTCGAGCCGGAAATGGCCCCGAACAGGCCGCAACCCAAAACGCCGGCCATGCCCAGACCGCCGGGGAGCCAGCCCACAACCACGTTGGCCACTTTGATGAGTTTGTCCACGATCGATCCGGAAGTCATGATGTTGCCGCAGAGGACGAAAAACAGGACCACGACCAGGGAGAAATTGTCCATGCTTCGAAAAAGGGTCTGGGCCAACATGAGCAGGGGCAGGTCGGTGAAAAAGGCGAAGCCGACCACGGCAGTGAAGAACAAGGACATGAACACCGGGACGGTGGCGGCCATCGCCCCCAGCATCACCAGGATAATGACTATATACTGAATCTGCATGCCAGCCGCGCCTTTTCTTTATGATTTTCTTTAAAAAGCATAAAATGGACCGGGCGTCGCCCCGAAAGGGGTCAGGAGGTTTCTTCCCTGGTCAAAAAGTGTTGGTGAAAATCCATATAGATGACTTGGATGGTTCGGATGGTCATCATGCCGCCCATGAGGGGCAAAATGGCGTAAAGATAGACCAGCGGAATTTCGAGGATGATGGTCTTTTGATGGGTGGTCACCTGGAGGGCGGCCATCTGCCAGCCCAGATACATAATGAGGAGGCTGAAAAACAGGGCCGCGGCGTGGCTGAAGAAGGTCAGGGCCAGTTTGAGGCGGGGGACCATCTGGGGCAGAGCGTCAATGGTGATCATGTTTCGGTTCTTAATAGCCGCGCTGCACCCGATAAAAGTGGTGTAAATGATGATCTCCCTGATCAGTTCTTCCGACCAGGCCAGGGAGTAGTTAAAGCCGTATCTGAGGATCACGTTGATGAACAGCGAGAGCATCCCGATCATCACGGCAATGAATAGGGTCCAATTTTCAAACAAAGTCAATATTTTATCGAAAAAATCTATGATACGCCCCAGCATAAGCCTGTCTCCGCGAAAGGACTCAAGAAAAGGATAACTCCGTTCTTGTTGGGCGATTGAAAAACAAAAGCCCCTGTTTTACCCTCAAAAGGCGGCAAAGCGAAGAGGAGTAAGCCGGTTCCTCTTCGCTTTGCCTGGAAGTAATTATTTAAAGCCTAACAGGTTCTGGACTTCTTTAAGGAATTCCGGTCCGATTTCATTGGCGTAAGTATCGTGGACCTTTTTGCCCATCACTCTGAGGGTTTCCAGGTCCTGGGCTGAAAGTTGGATAAACTCGACGCCCTTGCTTTTGGCGTCGGCGATCTGTTCCTCTTGTTGAGCCTTGGTGGCCGCCCGCATCTCCTCGCACTTCTCATTGACCACGTCCAAAAGGGTCTTGGCCAGGTCCGGGGGCAGGGATTTCAACCAGGCCTCGTTGAAGAGCCAGATGAACAGGCCCTGGGCATAGTTCAATTCGGTGAAGTATTTGCAGACCTCGAATTTTTTAGTCAAATTGCAAACGATGGCCGTGTGGTCCAGCCCTTCAATGACGCCCTGTTTAAGGGCCACGTGAACATCGGGCCAGGGCATGACCACGGGGTTGAGGCCCCAGACCTGATAGGTCAGCTTGTTGACCGCCGCCTCGGCGATCCGGAACTTGACCTTCTTGGCGTCATCGAGGTTACGCACCGGCTTGGTGGTGGCCCAGCCGTACTGGCCGTAACCGGTCACGTTCACGCCCATGATGCCCTGATGTTTCATGCCGTCGAGGAAGTGCTGATACAGTTTCTTGTCGGCGGCGAATTTTTCCATTTTTTCGTAGGTGTCGACCAAATAAGGCAGATTCACTATACCCATGCGCGGCCCCAGGTTGGTCGAAGCCACCGAACTGCACGACATCCCCTGGATGGTCCC
>ENA-OSEO01002422-OSEO01002422.1-sediment-metagenome-genome-assembly--contig:-NODE-2422-length-26534-cov-4.851041_pt1 | contig 26534 bp, 23 predicted proteins | sample MGYA00237883_ERZ534232 | MGnify/ENA metagenome assembly ERZ534232
GGGCAGCATCATCCTGGGTTGGATCGCCCCGCTGGCTTTCCTTTCCGCGCTGGCGCTGCTCATTTCCATCTGGCTGGGCACAGGAAGCGCGATCTCCATCTCCTACAGTTTGTGGATGGTGCAGTTCCTGCCGCTGCAGGCAGCCGGGTTCTACACTGGCAATTCCGCGTGGACGTCCTTTCTGGACGCCTATAAAAACTTCTGGCACAATCCGATGCTCCTGTTCGCCCTCGCTTTGCTGCTGCTGGTGGCGGCTCTCTGGTCTGCCGATAAACCTGTTTCGTACCTGGATACCGCAAAATCATAATAATTTGGGATCGCATGATCCCTGGAGGAAAAATGTCTCAGTTTCTTGGCGTTCTGCGCCACGAATATAAAATGGCGGTCAAACGACCCGGAATGTGGATCGCTTACGGCGTCTTGTATATCTTTTACGCCTTCACCGTTTTTATGCCCGACGAGCTCGGAAAGGGCTTTCCGGCCAACCGCGCGGAGATGTGGCAGTATGCCGCCTTTTCAGTGTTTTATGTCAACATGTTCATGATAATCCTTGGGGGCATTTTAGCCGCGGACCGTCTGCAGCGCGACTTTCGACTGGGAGTGCGTGAACTGCAGCAAAGCAGCCCCCTGGGAACCGGCAAATACCTGATGGCCAAATACCTGGGCGTTCTGACCGCGGTTTCTCTGCCCATGTTTTTATACTTGACCGTCTGGGCGCTCGTCAACGTGGCCTTTGGCTCTCCGCCGGTATATCTGCTCGTCATGTGGCTGGTCTTCCTCGTCATGGGCGTGCCAGCCTATGCTTTCGTGGTGGCCTTTTCACTGGCCTGTCCGCTCTTCATGCCGGTGCGCGTCTATCAGGTGCTCTTTGTGGGCTACTGGTTTTGGGGCAATTACCTCAGCCCGGACGTTTTTCCGACCATCAGTAAAACCCTGCTGGTTCCTTCAGGGAAGTACGCCCGTCACGGTTTTTTTGGCGGCTTCCCCTCCGTTTACACGAATTATGAATCCACAAGCATCGCTACCACGGATGCCGTGCTTAACCTGATCCTGCTCATCTGCATTCCCCTGCTTGTGCTGCTGATCACGAACCTGGTCCTGCGCCGTCAGGCCCGTCAACAATAGGAGCAGGTCATGAAACGTTTTTCATTGAAATATTCCCTGCTTACCTTCAAACTGGACCAGCTTTGGTTCCCGCTGGCGTTTTTGCTGCTTTTCTGCATCATTTCAGGCATCGAAAAGGATGCGCCGCAGTTACCCAATATGGCGCGCGGATATCTTGGCGCCGCACTGCCCCTGGTCGGCGGTATCCTCTCCGCCTACGCGGTGCTTGAAGATCCAGCCCTGGAAATCCGCTTCGCCACTCCGATCTCCTCGATGCAGACCCTGCTCGAAAGACTTGGACTGATCTTCATCGTTCAGGCCGCAGCCGCGCTGCTCTACCAGCTTTTTTACATTGCCATCGGCGCGGAGTTCTCATTCTACGCCTCATTTTGGCAGCTGCAACTGGCCTGGTTCATCCCCACCTTCTCGTTGATGATGCTGGGATGCGCCTTTTCGCTGCTGGCCGCCAATTCGATGGTCGGCGCGCTGACCACCGGCATGGTCTGGCTGGTGGAATTGATCGCCCGCGGATGGTTTGCCCTCAACAACGGCAAGTACCTGTTGATCTTCATGAGCCCCTTCATGACCAATCATCCCGATCTTATTGCCAATCAAATTACCCTGGTCGCCGTATCCTGCGCCCTCTTCCTTGGATCATTGGCGCTGTTGGACCGACAGGAAAGATATATCTAAAAGGAAATTCTCATGATCAAAATTAACGCTCTCGAAAAAGTATATGGAAAATCCAACAAGGCCGTGCGCGCGCTGAACGGCATCGATCTGGTCATCGGACAGGGCATGTTCGGTCTGCTTGGACCCAACGGGGCGGGCAAGACCACCCTCATGCGCATCCTGGCCGGCATTGTCAACCCCACCGGCGGTACGGCCGTGGTGGGCGGCAACGACGTCAGGACCGAAAAAGGCAAAATGGAGGTCAAAAAGATGCTGGGCTACCTGCCCCAGGAACTCGGCATGTACCCTGAACTGAGCGCCGCCCAATTCGTGGACTACATGGCCATCCTCAAAGGTATGGACGACCCCAAAGACCGCAAGAACCGTGTGGACGAAGTGCTGAACCTGGTAGGTCTCAGCGGACAGGCCGACCGCAAGATCAAGGGCTTTTCCGGCGGCATGAAACGGCGCGTGGGCATCGCCCAGGCCCTGGTCAACAATCCCAAGCTGCTCATCGTGGATGAACCCACCGCCGGTCTCGACCCGGAAGAACGTATTCGCTTTAGAAACCTGCTGGTCAACCTGGCCGCCAACCGCACGGTGCTGCTCTCGACCCATATCGTGGAAGACATCGGCCAGACCTGCCAGGACCTGGCGGTGATCGCCCACGGCAAGGTCATCTTCAGAGGCAGCCCGGCCGAATTGACGCAGGCCGCCTCCGGTCACGTCTGGACGGTGACCGCTTCCGGCGCGGAGAAACCCGATCACGGGCTGACCGTCGTTTCGATGCTGCACCTCGCCGAAGGCACCCAATTCCGCATGGTGGGGGAAAGCGCCTCGGCGCACCCAACCGCGCAGCCCGTCCAGCCCGGGTTGGAAGACGGGTACGTGTGGCTGATGAAGAGCACGGGCAACTCCGTGGACGCGCAGTAAGCCTTTGTTTTGAATCAGCAATTTGTCATGTCGTCCCCCGCGCTTTGGGGGACGCATTATTTAAGGGTTATTGGTGAATTGAATTGAATTACAAAACAATACAAAACAATTCAATTGCCGTGGATGAAATCAAGCGATTCGTATCCGTGCCGTAATTAATGTGGGATCCCCCTCCGCTTCGCTTGGGGGCAGGCGAATGATTCGAATCGGTTTTCGTGATGGATTTTTGCGGTTTTGAGGGAAAGGGGCGATTCGTTTTTACGCTCGAATCTGCAATGCGTGTTCAGTTGTGAAAGAACCGCACCGGTAAGTGGAACTATATTAGAACATATTTTCTGTTTTGTCAAGATGAAAAGAGGGAGCCATAGGGTGAGTTCCGCTTTTGAACCCACTAAATAATTTTTGTATATAATGTAGAATAATTGCATGCCGCAATATCGACAGGCTTATGCTGGCAAGTTGCAGGGATATTGTTTTGAATGAGTTCTCACGATTGGTGGGTTCTGCGAATCCACGTGCTAATTAGTCCGCAAGGTAAATACTAAATGTTTTTTTCACAAAGCTGGCTTGAAACATTTATCAAAGAAGTTGAGGATGAACTTTGCTTAAAGGTGGAGTCTCAGAAAAATAGATTTCCATCAGTAGATCATCTTTTGCGTAATTTCCGAAAACTTACATCCGATTTATTGAATAATAGAAATCAACCTTCTAAAGAAACAAAATGGCAATCACTAATCGAATACCACAATGAAATATGTGTGGCCTACGACATTTTATTTCAACAAAATGAACACAGGTGTATAAAATTAGAATATGAGCCCAAAAAAGATGGCACAAAAAAAAGAGTAGATTTTCATGCAATCTTCAATTCTGAAAAATCCAAATGGATTGAAGTCAAAACAATTCATCCTGAAAATACAACTATAAGTGAACAAAAGAATTGGCGTAAGTCTCAAGATAATCAACTATATTTTCCTCCAAGAACCGAATTAGTATTATTTCAAGATTCTGATGGCGCAAATATTTGGCATGATAAATTCGCTACTCGTAATCACATGCTCCAATACTCTCTCGAATTCGAAAAACGAATATTTGAATCATCAATTGGTAAAGATGAGGTTTGTGTATTGGTTCTTGTGGGCAATGGCTATGATTGGCGATTGGATGATCTTGAAGATTTTGTAACCTTTTATCAGAATGGTAAACATTTGCTAGGTGATATCTTTCAAAAAATGGAGAACCATTATATTCAGAAAGAAAACATCAGTCTATCAAAAAGAATCAATCAATTTGCGTATTTCAAACGTTGTGAAACTTCGGTGAAACCTGAGTTGATTAATTGGAATGTCAAGCAACCAAATTGGTACCTTGCAAAAGAATAATTTATAATACGAAAAGCAGTTAGATCCGTAGGTTGGGTTCCGCTTTTGAACCCAAAAAACTATTATTGTTAATTATGTAGAATAATTGCATGTCGCAATAACGACGGATTTATGCTGGCAGGTTGCAGTGATATTTTTTTGAATGAGTTCTCAGGATTGGTGGGGTCTGCGAACCCACCAACTATGTACTTGATAAAACATTTACTGGTAATTCAACTTTTTTGATTTTACAATATTCTGATTTCATTGAATCGATCATTATTGAACAAATCCTAGGGAGCGAATATGGAAATTTTCAGTCACATTGATGATTTTATTGAAACCGCAGGCGAAGCGTTAAGAAGTCAGCCAGCAATTAATGATGGAATAATTTCTTTTCCAATGGATAATATTGAACGATCAACAATTGGTTTTGAAATAAGCGAAGAAAAACTTCAAGAATTATTCAATGAACTTTCAGCAATGAACGAGGTTAACGACACATCAATCATGAACAGTCATGTTTATGAAATTCTTGTAAATGACGCATCGGTTTTACAACGAGGTAGACAATTTGGCAGTGAAGGAATTGTATTACGAGACGAAGAAAATAGAATAACATATACACTTTCAAGACCAAGTGACAGTTATATAATATTTTTATTGTACAAGTTATCTCAAATAGCACCTATAAGATTATCCGTAGACCTAACATTGCTAAGGATAAAATTCCGCAATCATGCTAATTTCAGGAATAGTGATGGCGAACCGTTTGACAAAAATGTACTTTACGCCCTTAAATTACTCTTTCCTCGTTTACTCACATTACGAATCGAATCTGAAAAGCAAAAACAACCCAGCGAATTTGTAAAATTTTCTAACTCATTCTTTTTTCAACTAAGTTACAATCTTGATATTCCAATTGTTCCTCAAAGATATTTGGACGAACTAGTAAGAAGGGGAAGAATTACAAGAGCGAGACGTTCCAACCTAGAAGAGTTAGAAGCACCCAAAAGAATCTATTTACCCGATTTAATTTATCATTATCAATTAGCAGTAGCTTCTGATAGCCCGCCTCTAGAATATCTTTCGTATTATCACATTTTAGAATACTTTTTTGAAGCAGTATTCAATGATGATTTGATACAGAAAGTAACTAACAGAATTACCGAGCCTGATTTTTCGTATAAAAGGAAAAAAGATGTAAAGAAATTAATTGATGAAATAGGAAAATCGTTAAAGTTCCGAAGTGAAAATACTACTTTTAGCGAACCAGAAGCACTAAGGTTAACTATTGAACGATATGTTAATTTAATTGACCTAAATGAAAAAATAAATAGATACGATGACTCATTGACTGATTATTTTCGAACAAACCTAGTTACTTTTTCTGCTGGTGACACTTTTGATTTGGAAAGCGAAGATATGGGAAAAGCTTTTCGACAAATCTCAGCTCGAATATATAAAACACGTAACGCAATTGTTCACAGTAAAGAAAGCGAAAAAAGTCGATACATTCCATTTCAGCACGATAAAATATTGGTGAAAGAAGTGCCACTTCTAAGATTTATGGCAGAATTAGTAATAATTGAGTCTTCTTCGATAGTAAACTGAAATAGAATGCTCTCCATTAGGAATCACGTTATGATCCGCTTGCCATGAGCCTTTATAGAATAACGTTTCAAAAGCATTAACATGTGTCATCTAAAAAATATTTATACAAGGCTTGAATATTGTCTCGCCGGTTTACAGTTCAAGTCTTACCCTCAACAAAGACATCCTCGACGGTTGTCTTTTTTCGATCATTTGGCAAAAGGCCCTCACCCCGAAGCAACATGACATATTGATTTATTAGAAGTGCCCCCTCTCCCACAGGAGAGATTGGTTTACGGGCAAAGTGTGTGTCTGTGGGAGAGGGGTGGCACCCACGCGCGAAGCACAGGGTGGTGCAGCATTGATGTGTGCCGCGCCGGTTGGTCCGGGGCGAGTGAAAACCAGGTTTTCTTTGTGACCTTAGCGACTTTGCGACAGAAAAAAAGGCGGGGGTGAACCCCGCCCGTACAGCGCCCGCGCGCGAAGCGCAGGGTGGCGCAGCAATGATGCGCGCCGCGCAGGTTGGTCCGGGGTGAGGGGTGAAAAACATGTTTTCTTTGCGACCTTTGCGACTTTGCGAGAGGATAAAAAAGGCGGGGGTGAACCCCGCCCGTACAGTTGCTCCATGCACCCACGCGCGAAGCGCAGGGTGGCGCAGCAATGATGCGCGCTGCGCCGGTTGGTCCGGGGTGATGGGGGCATAGGCCATGATGAGTTTCTACATAAACAAAGGCGGCTATATCGATTTGCCGTGTAATGGTGCATCTACCCCAATAGGTCTGGGGCAGGTCAATGCACCTACGCCCCCATCACTTGTTGACAGGTGAAGCGATGATAAAAAGTCGGCCCCAAGCGGGATCGCCCTCGTTGCTGATGCAGGTCTGCAAAACAAGACTTCCGCTGGTACCATACATCGTGTTGAACAGATTCGCAGAAGAAACCAGCAAATCGGGCTCGTCCAGGTTGATAAATTTTGAATATGGATCATCGGGGCTTAGCGCTTGATATTGTTCTATGTTGGTCACTTTGAATTCTTCCGAACTACCATCACCATAAACCAGGTGGATCATTGAACCGATGTCAAGTTTTGAAAAAGTAATTCCCGATAGATAATTGTGAGCCAATAAACCAATAGATCCAAATTGATCGGCTTGACCAAATCGAGAGACTGTATTTGCAAAATTTGTAACATGACTGTCTGAAACCTGCTTTACCACCCTAAGAGCCATAACATCTTCAACAAAAACCCCCACCACCCTGGAGGAGTCCGTTGTACTCACGGCAGATTTAAATTCCTCTAAAGTGATTTTTTTTGAAGATGCAGCAACTGGGGTAACAGGCAGTAAACCAAACAGGATTACCAAAGTGATAAAAATAGAAAGAAATTTGTATTTTAAGTGGATCGTTTTCATTTCATCGCCTTTAGAGATAAAAATAACGTTTGCGATTTTTGATAGGGAACTTTATTCAGAAGGCTGACTTTTTTTTAGTTTTGGTAAAAGTTGCGGTTGAATGTGTATACATGTTATTTACTATCCGTTTTATCCTATTATATGGTTTGATATATGGTTTGTATATTTTTTGTATAATCTTTGTATATACTAATCAAGAACCTGACGCTGCAGGATAGAAATTGGTAAAGCGGCTAATAAGTAGGTTCGGACAGAAAACAGGAGAAAGATTTCCAGAGAACATTACTCTTTAGCGCATATCACCTGCTAACGCGAGATATTTAAAACCTGCCATCCAAGTAAACAATAAGCCCTCATGAATGAGGAACCACTGTGAAACAATTATTCAGAGCTGAGAATTTCCAACAATTTACGAAATTTTTTAGGAATTCGATGATCGTACAACTGGCAGGGAGACAAGGCGTCATTCAGGCAAATCAACCGCCATCGATGTTCGCCAGATTAAAGTCATTTATAGTGATCAAATTATCAGCCGGGTAAGGGTGATTTTTGGAGTAAACGAGTCTTTTTCCAAAGCAATTGATTTTAGTCTGCTAAATTAGAATCCCAAAGGGAAAAAACCTGTTTAAACCACAAACGACCATTTCTGGTCGTCTGGAGAATAGCAGCGGGGAGTGGACGTGCACCTCGATGGTGTTCAACCACTGTCAAAAATAAGATACTCTTTCGAGTATCTCTGGTTCAGGTAGCAAGAAGTGGGTTCAAGGGGCTGTCCCAAAAGATAGGGACAGTCCCTACGCCTCGTTGGATATATGTTCAACCGTTGGACGATGCAGCGTTGATGTACGCCGTGCCGGTTGGTCCGGGGTGAGGGGGGCATAGGCAACAATGAATTTTCGAACAAACAAAGGCGGCTGTATCGATTTACCGTGTAATGGTGCGCCGGCGGCGCACCCTACGACTTTGCGAGAGGACAAAAAGGCGGGGGTGAACCCCGCCCGTACAGTTGCTCCATGCACCCACGCGCGAAGCACAAGGGTGACGTCCCCGCTTGTGGGACGCACCAATAAGTTCTCCGGATTGGTGGGTTCTTCAAACCCACAAAACGTATTTCATTTTTCATTAGACAAACATTATACAATTTGTATGAAATCATTGCGAAATGTACTATTATTCTATTCAGGATAAACAACATGTGAATTGGGAGTGCCATGATCAATCAAAAACAACTTCACTTTCTCGCGCAAGCGCCCGACCTGACCCTTCAGGATACTGAAAATCGGCCAGTCCGGTTGTCGGCGCTTTGGGCAAATGGTCCGCTGCTGCTGGCTTTTACCCGTCATTTCGGATGCACGCAGTGCAAGGAAATGCTGGACGAACTGGTCGCCGGACACGAAAAGATCAAGAAAGCCGGCCTTTCCGTCGCGGTGATCACCCAGGGAACGCCCGAGTCCACCGCCCTGTTTGCCGAGCAGCACGCGCCCGGGTTGCACTGCCTGGCGGACCCCGAACGAAAAGCCTATCAAGCCTACGGCCTGGAACGCGGAACTTTATTGCAAACCTTCCTCAACTTGAAGGTATTAGCTGCCGTTAAACGCTCGCAAAAGAAAGGCTACAAGGTCGAAGCTCCGCCCGAAGGGCAGGATGCCATGTTGATGTCCGGCTCCTTCATCATCGGCCGGGATGGGCGCGTCCTCCTTCCTTATTATTACGACAACATTGCCGATCACCCCTCGCTGGAATTATTCCTCAACGGCGTCCTGTCAACAGACTGGACCAAACCTTTTGACGGTCCCATCGGACACGGCCTGAAATAATCGAACTTTATTGGAGAACTCTCATGAAAAAATTTTTACTGATCCTCGTATTGATTACCACATCTGCTTTATTGTTGACCGCCTGCGGCGCAAAATCCGCTGAGCCCACTGCCCCGGTTTCTGAAGCATCTTACAGTCCATCCCTGATCGTGGAAGGTCGTTTGCAGCCCGTCAATTCGCTGGAACACTCCTTCTCCGTTTCCGGCCAGGTGGCACAGGTTCTTGTAAAGAATGGCGAAGAGGTCAAGGAAGGGCAGCCTCTGGCAACCCTTCAAGACACTTCCGCCGCGGAACTGGCCTTTGAGAACGCCAAAGCTGAAGCGCTTTCCGCCCAACAGACCTACGATCAACTCAAAGACTCCTCCGATCTGACCCTCGCGCAGGCAGAGCTTGAGGTTGCCAATACCAAACAGGAATACGACAAAAAAGTCTGGTACCAGGTGAAAAAGAATCAACCGCGCGAGACCAATGAAGACGTGATCAACGCCGCCCGCGCGGCCGTGACCCTCGCAGAGGACAAGGTCAGCGACGCGGAGGATCGGTACAACGATTTTGTTGAAACCGACGACTCCGATCCGCTCAAGGCCGCCGCGCTCAGCACGCTCTCCAACGCGCGCCTGAACCTCAAACAGGCTCAACTGAATCTCAACAATTACATCAATCCGCCCAACGCGCAGGACCTGGCCATTTCGGACGCCGAAGTAGCGGTAGCAAAGGCCAACTATGAAGAAGCCCTGCGTCAACTTGAGAAACTGCAGACCAATCCCGTTTCTGACGAACTGGCCATGGCCGAGGCGCGTCTCAATTCCGCCAAAGCCGCGCTGGCCAGCGCCCAAAGCCAGCTGGACGCGTTGACACTGACAGCCGCCATCGACGGCACCGTAGTGGACCTCACCCTGCAGCCCGGACAAAAGATCAGCGCGGGCGAGACGGTCATCGTGCTGGCCGATTTCTCCGACTGGGTGGTCAAAACCGACAACCTGAGCGAGACGGAAGTGACTTCAATCGAGACCGGCCAGAAAGCCAGCGTGGTGCTGGACGCCCTGCCCGACAAGACCCTTGAAGGTGAAGTGACCTACATCAACTCGCTTTTTGAAGAGAAACGCGGCGACATCACCTATACCGTGACCATTCTGTTGAAACAAACCGATCCTTTGATGCGCTGGGGCATGACCGGTTCCGTTGAATTCCTGCCCTAGAAAGGACCAGGCCAAGACAATGAAACAACTCTTGAGCATTTCGGGTTACCTTGCCATGAAAGAGATCTGGCGCAACCGCAGCCGTTTTCTGCTGGTGAGCCTGGTGATCGCCCTGATCACCCTGCTGGTCTTGTTCATCGCCGCCCTCGGGGAAGGGCTCGGCAACGGCAACCGTGAATATATCCAGAAGCTGGACGCGCAATTGATCGTCTTCCAGGAAAAATCGGAGTTCCTCATCCAGTCCAGCCGTCTTGGACGGGACCGCCTGGCCGCCATCCGGCGCGTGGACGGGGTGGCGGATGCCGGCATGTTCGGCGCATCCAGCGCCCGCATCATCCTGCCCGGCGACGCGGAAGCCCTAAAAGTGGCCCTGCTGGGGGTCGATCCGGGGCATACCGGTGAACCCCCGGTGCTGGAAGGCAGGCAGTTGGGCAGCGACCTCTCCAAAGAGGTGTTGATCGACCGCAACACGGCCATCCGCAGCGACATCAAGGTCGGCGATACGCTGACCCTGCGGGTCACCCAGGGCACCAAGGACGAGTTTTATGACCTGCGCGTGGTGGGCATCACGGACGGCCGGCAGTACTCACTGCAGCCATCCATTTTTGTGCCCTTCAACACCTGGGACAGGGTGCGTCCCAAATCGGAGGCCGAGATCAACAGTTCCACCCCGGTCGCCAATGTTGTACTGGTGCGTTTGAATGACCCGTCACAAATCGAGGAAGTCTCACAGCGCCTCGTTTCACAAGTCAACAACGTGGAGACCGCCACCCTCAAAGAGACCATCCAGGCCCTGCCCGGATATTCCGCCCAGCAGAGCACGCTCAACACGCAGGGGGCTTTTACCCTCTTTATCGGCGTGCTGGTGATCGGCGGTTTCTTCCAAATTCAAATTCTACAAAAAGTGGCGCAGATCGGCGTGCTGAAGGCCATCGGCACGGCCAATCCGGTCGTGGCTGCTTCTTCTGTGCTGCAGATCGTGATCATTACGGTGATCGGCGTGGCCATCGGCGGATTGCTGACCCTGCTCTTCTCGCTGACCTTTCCGCCCACCGTGCCCATCGTCTTTAACGGCGCCACCTCGCTGATCGCGATCATTGCCCTGCTGTTGATCGGTCCGCTGGGTGGGCTGGTCTCCATCCGCTACGCCGTCAAGATCGAACCGCTCAAAGCCCTGGGGCTCTCGTAGAGAGGATGCCGACATGAACGAATATGCACTTGAAACCCAAGCGGTAAAGAAAATCTATCAAAGTGATTCCGGCACCATCAACGCCGTGGATGACGTCTCACTGCAGGTCAAGCCCGGCGAGTTCGTGGCCCTGGTTGGGCCCAGCGGGTCCGGCAAGACCACCATGCTCTCCATTCTGGCAGCCCTGCTGCAGCCCAGCGCCGGCAAGGTCATTCTGGATGGGCAGGACCTGGCATCCATGAGCGACGTCGAAAGGGTGGCCATGCGCCGCCAGAAGATCGGCTTCACCTTTCAGGCCAACAACCTGGTGCCTTACCTGAGCGCCGTGGAAAACGTGGAATTAATGCTGCGCCTCAATAACAAACTCGACAAGACCGGCAAGGTACGCGCCCGCGAACTGCTGGCCCGCCTGGGACTGGCCGAACGCCTGCACAACCTGCCCGGACAGATGTCCGGCGGACAGCAGCAGCGCGTGGCCATCGCCCGCGCCATGATCCACAACCCCAGCCTGGTGCTGGCTGACGAGCCCACCGCCAGCCTGGATACCGAGCGCGCCTACCAGGTGGTCGAGACCTTCGCGGGGCTGATCCACGAGCAGAAACGCGCCGGCATCATGGTCACGCACGACCTGCGCATGTGCGAATACGTGGACCGCGTGCTGCAAATGCGCGACGGTAAGCTGGTGAAGATCTATGCCACGCGCGATGAGATCATGGAGTTGGTCAAAGGCCGGCATGATTGAGAATGATAGGGCAACAGCAGGGTGGCGCCCACGATTGTGGGGACGGCGCTAATTTATACGTTCCACCCTCACCCCGAAGAAACGAGTTTTAATAATTTACTTAATAAGCCCCTCTCCCACGAAAAAGACGACTTGTCCGTAAACCAATCTCTCTCGTGGGAGAGGGGTCAAAGTTTAATGGTACATCGCCCCGATAGCTCTGGGGCAGGCGGACGCACCATACGAGTTACTTTACTCGAGAGATTTACCCATTTTTAGGGACGTATCCCCAAAAAAATCATGACTTCTTTCATATCCTGTTTACATGGCTGATGGTAAAATCCCATCACTATTTCAATCTCAAAAGGTGGTCAATGACAACTGCAAAACGCCCATCCGTAAAGATCGGTTTGATCATTCTCGCGTACGTGGCTTTCATCGCCCTGGGCATGCCGGACGGCCTGCTCGGCGTGGGCTGGCCAAACATGCGCGCCGGTTTTAACCTGCCCCTGGATTCGCTGGGGTACCTCCTCTTTGCCAGCACGGCCGGATATCTGACCGCCAGCCTGTTGGCAGGCACTCTGCTGCGAAAACTCGGCGTGGGCGGACTGCTGGCCGCGTCTTGCGGACTGACCGGAGTGGCGCTCTTCAGCTACACCCTGGTGCCCACCTGGTGGATGATGGTGGTGCTGGGACTCTTCGGCGGTTTGGGCGCCGGCGCCATTGACGTCGGACTGAACACTTACGTGGCCGCCCACTTCACCAGCGGATTGATGCAGTGGCTGCACGCCAGTTACGGCGTGGGCGTGACCATCGGCCCGCTCTTGATGACCTACGGTCTGGCCACATTATCCACATGGCGCTTTGGCTACCGCGCCGTGGCGCTCTTCCAGATCCTGCTGGCCATCTGCTTTGCCGCCTCCATCCGCATGTGGGGCAAAAAGTCCGAGCAAACGGAGGATGGCAGCGAAAAGAAGATCACGGAATACCGCACCTCCTATGGCGAGACCTTCAAGCGGCCGGAAGTATGGCTGAGCATGCTGCTGTTCATGATCTACGTGGGAATCGAAATGGGTCTGGGCAACTGGGCTTACACCTTGCTGACCGAATCGCGCGGCATCGACACCAAACTGGCCGGGTTCTGGGCCGGCAGTTTTTATGGACTCTTCACCATCGGACGCATTACGGCCGGTTTCTATTCAAAGAAATTCAGCATCAATAACATCGTGATCGCCAGCATTTTGGGCGCCATTGCCGGTGCCGGCCTGCTCTGGTGGAATACCGCGCCCGTTGTCAGTTTGATTGGTGTGGTCTTGATCGGTTTTTCCATCGCGCCGATCTTCCCCTCGCTTACCTCGGGGACGGCCAAACGCGTTGGCGAACGCTACGCCGCCAATACCATCGGTATGCAGATGGCCGCCTGCGGCCTCGGCGGAGCGCTGCTGCCCAGCCTGATGGGTGTACTCGGACGCCGCCTCTCCCTGGAAGCCATTCCGGTATTCCTCTTCATCCTGCTGGTCTGTCTGCTGGTGATCTTTTTACTCTCTGAAAACCGCAGCCGCCAGCTTGAAAAAACTGAAGCTCAGACCGTGGGTCTGGTCGAAGCTGCCAAATAAACCGGGTCTTTAAAATCACAACCCTCCCTCACATTTGACTGTAAGGGAGGGTTTTTATTACCAGAGACGTTAGGCCTGATCAGCCGGTTTCTTCGGCTCATTTGACCCTTCAGCGTTCATCTTTTTCGAATCCTTGATGCTCTGACGGATCTCGTTGCGCAGCTTTTCAGATTCTTCACTGCGTTCCTTCTGCGGTTCAGCATTGACCGACATGTTCAGCTTGTCCGAGAGCAGCAGGGTCAGCAGACCCTCCATTACGCTGCTGCTGGTGGCGCTGTTCTCTCCGCTGCCGCCGCCAACCACCACCCGCGGGACCACGTCCACACGGGATTGCTGCACGGCCTCGGCAAAGCGGTTCATTACCTGCTGGGTCACCTGATATTGCGGACCGCCGTAAGCAGCCACCTGTTCTTCCGTGGCGATAGCCTGGGCGATACCGGTGCGGGCGATCTTTTCCGCTTCAGCCTGCGCCAGCGTCTTGATCTGGGCAGCTTGCTGCAGGGCGCGCTGATATTCCGCTTTGCCCTGGTTTGAGAGCACAGTGATGCTCAATTCAGACTCGGTGATGTTGCGCTGCTGGTCGGTGCGCGCCTGCGCCTCGCGCAGTTCACGCTCCTTGACCGCCGCGGTCTGCTGCTTCTGATAGGTTTCGATCTGTTCCACCGCGATCTGGCGTGAGCGCAATTGATTCAGGATCATTTCGATCTGTGAGTCGTCGGCCGAGGTGGTGGGTGTGCCGATCAGCACTTCCTCCAATTCCAGGTTATAGTGCGCGAACTTGTCTTTCATCTCCTTGCTGGAGAGGTTCTGGATCTCGTTACGCTCCTGGATCAACTGGATGAGCGTGCGGGTCTGTCCGATGTTTTTGAAGTAAGCCGAGACCATCGGATCGAGGGTCTGTTCCACGAGCTTCTTCACGTCACCGAAACGCTGCACCACCAGCGGCGCCTTCTTGTAATCGATGTGGATCACCACCGACAGCGGCAGAGACGGTTCAAAAGCGTCCTTGGTGATCAATGAGACTTCGGCCAGGTTTTCATCAAAATGATGCGAGCCGACTTCGCTCTTGATCCATTTCAGGATGATGTTGGTAGTCGGAACGGGTTCGACTTTGCCGGCATAGGTATTGAAAGCGTATTTGCCGGGCAACAGGGGTTCACTCCACACACCGCGTTTGCCGGTGCCGACCAGTTCGCCGTGCCGGTATTCCGAGCCGGAGAGGTCTTCGCCAATTCCGCCGGTATAAGAAACGACCACGCCCACGAATCCGACCTCGATAACGGTCTTCGGGATCATTTCAACCGTTGCGAACAGCCTGTTGAGGTAATAGGTGCCTTCCACCAGAACCTGCAGTTGGCGTCCGCGCAGACCCTTGGCCGCGATGAAGCGGTCCGGCATCTGGAAGTTATTGTGATAGGTCAACGCGTCGTTGACGTCTGTGCCCACCACGGGGGCGATGATCTCGCCCGTCGGCAGAGAGGGGCCATCATGCACCGTTACCACGCCCAGTTGATCATCCGAGTCTTTGATCACCACGGGAGTGAAGCCCTTGCGTTCCGCGATGACGGTGCGCATGTTCTGGATCACGATCTGGTCATCGCGGCTGAGAGGCAAGTTGTAGACCTGCTCCTCGGTGATGACCACGAATTGGGCCAGGTTGATCGCGTAGGTACCTTCACGCAGGATCTGGCGCTGCGGACCACGCTGTCCGCCGTTCTTCAAGAACGAAGCCACGTCCTGGAAATCGTTGGCGGTCGTATTGGAAGCCAATACCTGCATGGCCGAAAGCGGTTCGCCGTCGCGGGCGAACACGTATCCGATCTTGCCCTGTGCGATGGTCACCAGGGGGGCGATATGCACTGAGTATTGGATAGGCATCAGGTAATGAAGCCCGCCGCGCAGCACGTCCGGCTGGTAGCCGGCTTCGCCCTGCAGGGCAATAAAACGGCCTTTAACCGATTTAGACCCAAATCGTTTCTCAACGATTCCGAGACGGTTGTTCGGGATGAAGCGGATCCCCGAAAGTAAAAATATGATTACGATTGCGCCGATGGCGTAATACAACAACGAAACAGGCATTTTAACCTCCTTTAGCAAAAACACCTGAGGATGGAGTATACACTTCTGCAAAAAAAGGCCTGCCTTTTTTGCCATATTTTTACGGCGATCTAATATATTATTAATAAATCTTGATGCGTTGGAGGAAGGAAAATGGGAGCCAGGATCGATTTGGTCGGCACCTTTGTTAAAGACATCAAAAATATGGTCGCGTTCTACCGCGACGTGCTGGGGTTTGAGATCGACTGGGACGGACAGGGCCCCTACGCGGAATTCCGCAACGAGGGGGTACGCTTCGCCATGTATGAGCGCGCCCAGCTTCCCGGCCTGCTCGGACAGACGCCCGCCTACCCTGACGGGCTGAACGGTACCTTCGAGATCGCCCTGGACTTCCCCACCTCGGCCGACGCGGACCGCGAGTTCGCGCGCGTGGTCAAGGGCGGCGGCAAATGCATTTACGAGCCACGCAACGAACCCTGGGGGCAGTATACCTCATACGTGGCCGACCCTGAAGGGAATTTGATCGAAATTGGTTCGTGGAATAAAGGGGAATAGATCAGCTTTGGTTGTTCAATTCAACCAGACCGGATTTCAAAGCCACCACCACGGCTTGCGTCCGGTCTGACACGTTTAACTTGGAGAAGATCGCGCTGGTATAGTTGCGCACGGTGCCTTCAGACAGGTAAAGCCGTTTGGCGATATCCGCGTTGGAGAGGCCCATCGCCAGCAGTTTCAGCACTTCGACCTCACGTTCGCTCAGGTCGGGCGCCGCTGTGACCGGCCGCGGCGGTATCCGTTGGGCCACGTTGGTGAGCAGTTTACCTGCCACCGCCGGGTCAACGTAACTTTCGCCGTTGATGGTGCCCTTGATGGCCTTGATCAGTTCGCTGCGCGGACGGTCTTTCAGCAGGTATCCCGATGCGCCGCTGCGCACGGCATCAAAAAGCCATTCGTCGTCATCGAACGTGGTTAAAATGAGCACCTTGACCTCAGGGGCTTTTTCGAGCACCTTGCGCGTGGCGATCACGCCGTTCATGACCGGCATTTTTAAGTCCATCAAGACCAGGTCGATGCTGGTCTCTTCGATCTTTTCAAGGGCTTCCACGCCATTATGGGCAATGCCCACCACCTTGATCTCAGCGTCGGCATCAAGGATGTGCTGCAGCCCCTCGCATACGATCTCCTGGTCGTCACAAATGAGCACTTTAATCATTAAAACGCTCCCACACGAAACTTATCGTGGTGCCTTCGCCCGGCTTGCTCTGTACAGAAAGCGTTCCACCAACCGCGGAAGCTCGTTCCTTCAGTCCTTGCAACCCAAACTTGTCATCGCTTGCAATACGGTCCGGATCGAATCCGCTGCCGTTGTCGTGGATGGTCAGTTCCAGGTCGTTGTCTGTGACCTCGATCGTGACCTGCGCGGCGTCGGCGTTGGCATGCCTGACAATGTTTTCGAGACCTTCCTGCGTGATACGATAAATGCTTTGTTCCACTTCCAGCGGAAGGGCGGGCAGGTGGTCAGGACATACGTATTCGATCGGGATGGATCTGCGCATCGCGGAACTCTGCACCAGGCTTGCAAGGGCATTTTTCAAGCCCTGGTCTTCCAACGGGCCAGCCCGCAGTGCTTTCAGCACGCGCCTGGTTTCGTCCAGCCCGGAGCGCGTGATCTGCAGTGAATGGTCCAACATCTCCTGTGCTTCATAATTCCTGGGAGGCACGACCGTCTTGATCGCTTCCAGATTGATCGAAAGTCCGCTCAGTGTATGCGCCAGCGTATCGTGCAGTTCTCCCGCCAGGCGGCTGCGCTCACGGCTGGTCGCCAGTTGTTCCAGCGTGTTCACGTATTGGTTCAACCTGAGGTTGGCCTGGATCAATTTTTGATTTTGCGTGCGCTGTGTAGCGATCAGCGTGTTGACGATATAGCCGACCGTGCCAAACGCAAAAGCCCTGATCAAAGGGGCACCGACCAGCGTGATATTTTCAATGGTTAATTTATCTATGACTGCCAGCAATACGATCAGCTCCAATCCATTCGTGAAAATGGTGAAAGCCAGGACCGCTTTAAAATCATACTGCCATGCGATCAGGATCAAAGGGACAAAAAGGATGGGCAGCCAAAGCCAACTGCGGTTGATAATGCCAAAGATATTCGTCTGATTCGGGTCCAGCAGATAAGTAAAATTACCCACGATCGGAAAAACCGTGGAAACAGCCAATCCCAGAGGCAAATAAAACTTTTTCAGGCGTCTTTCAAGCACGGGCAGATTCAGATACGCGAAAAGCCCCAGATAAACGACAAAATTCCCCCATAACTGCAATTTCAACGATTCACCGAAGCCCGATTCCAGCATGCCGTAGATCCACAAAATGGCAAAATAGATCACCGCTACGGCAGTGAAATACTGAAAAATACGCAGCAGGCCGGGTTCGATTCGACTTTTCACATTTTGTATCATATCACAATCGCCCTTATGCTTTTCATAGTGATGATTGCAGTCACATTAAGAAGTGGCGCGTGTCATGTACACTCGTGGTTCACGGCATCTGGCGGTTTCTTGAGCCGCTGATTATATTAAAACTCCGGAAGATAGCCGCTTTTTATCGTTTTACGGCAAAGATCTATCGTTTATCGGAGTGTATTAATGGAAACCATCATCAACGCAACTCACATCTCAAAACAGTTTGGCAAAACCCTGTCTCCCGCTCTGGATGATCTTTCGATCACCATCCCAGGCGGGATTTTATACGGTCTGGTCGGACCGGACGGCGCCGGAAAGACCACGATGCTGCGCATCCTTTCATCTGTCATGCTCCCCTCGCAGGGGACCGCGCTGGTGTTGGGGCATGACACGCGCAAAGACCCGGGCCCCATCCGCCACAAGATCGGATACATGCCGCAGAACTTCAGCCTCTATCCCGATCTCAGCGTATCGGAAAACCTGAATTTCTTCGCCGACATCCACCAACTCAAGCCCGAGGTAAAAAAGGCGCGTATCGCCGAGATGCTGCGCTTCACCCGCCTGGCGGAATTTACCAAACGCAAGGCCGGCACACTTTCCGGCGGCATGAAGAAAAAGCTCGCCCTGGGCTGTGCGCTTGTGCACGATCCGCAGATCCTGGTCCTGGACGAACCCTCCACCGGCGTGGACCCCGTCTCACGGCGCGAGTTGTGGCTGATCCTGTCGGAAGTGGTGCAGCACGGCGTCACCGTGCTGGTCAGCACCCCCTACATGGATGAAGCCGAACGCTGCCACCAGGTCAGCTTCCTTTCTCACGGCAAGATCCTCGCCAGCGGCACCCCCGCCGAACTAGTCAAAGACCTGCCCTTCGAGATCCTGGAAGTCAAGGCCAGTCCGCGCAAGAAAATGCGCGAAATCGTCAAGGAAACGGAAGGCGTACTCGACTGGCGTCCCGTGGGCGACAGCCTGCGCCTCAACGTGCCCAACAATGGCGCTTCCAAAAAGATCATGCATTCGCTTGAAAAACGCATGGGAAAGGAAAACATGAAGGTCTCCGTGCTGAGACATTCGCGCCAAAGCATGGAAGACGTCTTCGTCCACCTGGTGAACCAGTCATGAACTCAGTTGAAATAAACCACCTGTCCAAAAAATTCAAAGACTTTACTGCCGTGGATGACATCAGTTTCTACATCCCCGAAGGCGAGATTTTTGGTTTATTGGGACCGAACGGGGCCGGAAAAACCACCACCATCCGCATTCTGTGCGGCATCATGCTCCCTTCTGCCGGTTCCGCGAATGTTCTGGGGTACGATGTCACAAAAAATCCTGATAAGATCAAAAGCCGCATCGGATACATGTCGCAGAAATTCTCGCTTTATAACGATCTGACCCCGGTCGAGAACATCCTGTTTTACGCTTCCATTTACGGGGTGCCCAAAAATGAACGCGCCGCGCGGGTCAAGGAACTGGTCGAGATGGCCGATCTGACCAACCATCAGAGGCAGCTCACCCGCACCCTTTCAGGCGCCTGGCGCCAGCGTTTGGCCCTAGCCTGCGCCATCGTACATCGCCCGTCCATGCTCTTTTTGGATGAAGCGACCGCCGGCGTGGACCCCGTCTCACGGCGCGAGTTCTGGGATCTGATCTACTCGCTCGCCAGCGAGGGCGTCAGCGTATTGGCCACCACCCATTACATGGACGAAGCTGAATATTGCAATACCATTGGCATGATGTATCAGGGCAAAATGGTTGCGCTGGCCAGCCCCGAAACGCTGAAGAAAGACCTGCCCGGCACGCTGGCGCAGATCGAGTGCAACCGTCCGGGCGATGCGGTCATGCTGCTTCAGGACCATCCCGGTGTATTGGGCGTCAGCATCCACGGCGCCGTGGTTCACCTCACCCTCGAAAAAGAAGGGATCGAGCCCAAGATCAAAAAGGCGCTTGCCGGTGCCGGCATCAAGATCAATTCATGGGAAGTGATCCTGCCATCCCTGGAAGACGTGTTCCTCAGCATGGTTTCGGAACAGCTTTCCATTAACCCCTTTCAAGACCAACAAGATTAGAAGGAGATAGGCATGAATCGTTTATGGACAATCATGCGCAAGGAAATATTCCACATCTGGCGTGACCCGCGCACGCTGGCAATGATCGTCGTACTGCCGGCGTTGCTGCTGCTTTTACTGGGTTTCGGTATTTCCTTCGAACAACAGTCTGTGAAAATGGCGATTGCCGATTTTTCAAAGACCGATGCCAGCCGCGACCTGATCAAACAGTTCACCGCCAGCAATGATTTTATTTATGAGTACGACGTTTTAGATGAAGATGCACTCATCGACCTGATCAGCCGCGACCTGGTGGATGTCGGCCTGTTCATCCCCGAAAACTATGACCGCGATCTGGTGAGCGGCACTCCGGCCATGATCCCCATCTACATCGACGGCTCGATGCAGCCCACGGATTCACTTACTCTGCAGCTGAAATTGAATTCGATCACCTCGATGACCGCGCAAGACCTGCTCATCGAAAAAGTCGAGCGCTCCGGTCTGGCGTCTAGTCTCAATATGCCCGTTACAGGCATTCTCAAGACCTTATATAACCCGAATGGCGACAGCAAGATCTACATGATCCCCGGCCTGATCGCCATCCTGCTGCAAGTTCAGGCGCTGATCCTGTCAGCGCTGGCCATCGTGCGCGAACGCGAACAGGGCACCATGGAGCAGTTGATCGTTACTCCCATCAGATCTTGGGAACTCATGCTTGGCAAGATCATTCCCTATCTGGTGGTCTGTATCTTTAACCTGCTTGCATTGATCTGGTTGAGCAAGCTCTTCTTCGGCGTGACCGTGGCCGGCAACCTTGGGATATTGATCGCACTCAGCATTATCTTTATTTTGGGGTCGCTGGGCATGGGCGTTCTGATCTCAACCATCTCGCAATCGCAAATGCAGGCCATGTATATCTTGCTGTTTGTGGTGCTCATGCCGGCCATCATCCTTTCGGGCTTGATGTTCTCACGCGAGAACATGCCTGCTTTTACCTACTGGTTCAGCGAAATGCTGCCGGTAACCCAATACCTGGAAATCACCAGGGGCATCATGGTGCGCGGCGCAGCCGCCGAGACTCTCTTCTGGTCTTCTACGGTGCCTTTGATCGTGCTTTGTGTCGGTTACTTTACTGCCAGTATTCTGGTATTCCGCAAACGAATATAACCCTTCTTTAAAGGAGAACTCAAATGAAACGCAACTTATTGAAAATTATCAGTCTTGTGGCAGTAGCATCCTTATTGTTGAGCGCCTGCGCTGCTGAAAATGGTACTGACTTTACCGCCTCCGGGTCCTTTTCCGCTATCGAGACTACCATCGCCTCCGAGATCAGCGGCAAGGTGGTGGAAATCTACGTGAACGAAGGGGACGATGTGGAAGCCGGACAAGCCCTCTTCAAGATCGACGATGAGGTCATCCAGGCGCAATATGACCAGGCCGCTGCCGCCGCCAAAGCCGCCGCAGCCGGCGTGGATGCCGCCGCACAACAGGCCGCCAGCGCCGAAGCGCAGTACCAACTCGCTTTGCAGGCCGCCCTCATGCAGGAGATTCCCTCCAGGCAGGCCAATTGGAAAGCCTCCACCTCTGACGATTACCGTCCGGCCTGGTATTTCAACAAATCCGAGCAGATCGCTGCCGCCCAGACCGGCGTGGACAGCGCCCAGGAAGCTCTGACAACCGCTCTGAACGACCTTGAAAAGGAACAGAAGGACGCCAGCAGCAAAGACTTTATGGCCGCCGAGAAGCGTTTGGCTGAAGCCGAAAACGCGCTCAGCGTGGCTGAATCCACCCTCTCACAGACGGAACTTGTCAACAATCAGGACCTGGAAGACGCCGCGGCGGAAGTAAAAGAGACCGCCCAGGCCGAATTCGACTCCGCGCTGGCCGAATATGAACGCCTGCTCACCGGCAGCGCCGCGGACGCAATCATCCAGGCGCGCTCCCGCGTAGCGGTGGCCCAGTCCAACCTGGATAACGCCCGCAATGCCCTGCTGGCTCTGCAGACCGGCGACCAGTCCCTGCAGGTGGTTGCAGCCCAAAAGGCTTCTGAAGCAGCCGCCAGCGCCTTGAAGCAGGCCGAAGCCATGAAAGAACAGGCTCAGAAGGCCCAGACTCTGGCCCAACTGCAGCTTGACCGCGCCACCGTCAAGGCACCCGTTTCGGGTGTCGTGCTCACCCGCAGTCTCGAGATTGGCGACCTGGCCGTGGCGGGCGGCTCCGTAATGCGCATCGCCCAATTGGATACGCTCGACCTGGTGGTCTACCTGCCCGAGGACGAATATGGCAAAGTCAATATTGGCGACACAGTCAACGTGACCGTTGATTCCTTCACGGGCGAGATCTTCAAGGGCACCATCCTCCATATCGCCGATGAAGCGGAATACACGCCGCGCAACGTGCAGACCGAATCGGGCCGCAAAGCCACCGTCTACGCCGTCAAGGTGCAGGTGCCGAACCTCGACCACCGTCTCAAACCCGGTATGCCCGCCGACGTGGAATTCATCGTCAGGTAAGTTCAGTAGTCGTTACTATCCATCCCCCGGTTTGAAGCCGGGGGATTTTTTTAAAAACCTGCGTTTATATTTGTCCAAAATTTCAGTAGTTATAATCTCAACCTTATAAACTTTTGGACACGATCCAATAAACGAGGTGGATCACCAAATATGCCTTTCGTCTGACCCATTATGCACCTCACCCCCAAGTAATTTGAACTTACCAATTTTCTGATTTTGCCCCCTCTCCGACGGATATGATCCGAATAATTTATTCAATTGACTATCGTCGGAGAGGGGGTACGGGCGTGAGGTAAAAAAGAGAATATGATTTTTAAGAAAACCGCCGCGAGTAAATTGATTAAGATTCAAATACAAAGGATTCCTTCATTAACAATTCGCTTGTAATATATCCTGTATATAAATCCGAGTTGAGTGCCGCAGTAAATGTATAATCAAGCCAGAATTCATCGATTTCTGGAGGCGGCAAGATGGACATTTCGGCGGATGACCCACTGATCCAACGGATCAAAGCGGCGCAGTTCTTCATGCTGCGCTACGAGACGGAGTTCACCCCCTGCACGGGCATTACCGCCGTGACGCGCCAGGAACGCCGCCACTTCAAGGGCGGCATCATGATCGCGCCGTGGTGCCCGGCCCTCAAACGCAGCCAGCCGGACGATGATCCGCTGGTCAACGGCAGTGTGCGCAAGACCGACTGGAGCTTCAAGGTCAACGGCCTGGACTGTCACGTGCTGGTCAGCACGGATGAGTTCGCGCCCCTGCTTTTTCTGGCGGTCGAGAGCCGCTTTTACGGCGTGAAGACTCCCTATGATCTACCCGTCTCCGATCTGCATAGCGACACGTTTTTCTTCGCCCTGGCCGTGGATGAACTGCTCCGGCAAGTTGGCAGCCCGCAGCAATTCGTGTGGGGCGGCGACTGGGAAAGCGTGCCGGCCCTGTGGCTGGTGCGTGAGCGGCACACCACCGTCCTGACCCTGCACAACACCTTTGACGAATGCCTGGCAAATGAGAGCCCGCAGTTCGGCGACACCTTTGCCGCCTTCGCCGAAAACCGCGGCGATTCACCATTCCAGAAAACCGCTCTCGAGATCGGGCTGGAAACCGCCGACGTGGTCACCACCGTCAACCGCGGATTCGCCTGGGGCATGCGCCACGAACCCATCCAAAACAGGGTCATGGCGCAGCATCTGCAATATCTAATTAAGCGCGTGGTCGGCATCGATAACGCCGCCTTCTCGCCGCTCAACAACTCATTGAAAAAAATGCGCGACCTTTACCGTTCGGACCCCTCCGCGGGTATCAGAGAACTTTTTCAACGCCAGGCCGAGGCCCGCGCGGCCCTGCCGTCCGAGATCGGCGAGCACCTGGCAGGCAAGGTGCTGGTGGTCAGCATGGGAAGGCGTGTGGCGCAGAAACAGCATGACCTGCTGGTCGAGAGCGCACGCCAGTTATTAAGACAGGATCCCGATTTTCCGCTCTTCGTTTATTTTGCCACCACCCCCGGCGATCCAGGCAGCCCCGCCCGCCAGGAACGCATTGCCGCCCTCAAGCTGGAATTCCCCGAGAACGTGGGCTTTGTGGACGGCCGCGTCAGCAACTTTGCCGCCCTCATGGGCGCCGCGGACTACAACTGCATGCCCTCCCTGTATGAGCCGCACGGTGGCGCCTACGAGGGCACCGTCGTCCCCATCGCCCGTGCCGTGGACGGGCTGGCCGAACAGATCTGCGCCTATCATCCGCGCGGACGGGCCCGGCGCATGAACCGCCTCTGGCACAAGTGGGGAGAAGCGCCCAGCGGCTTCCTCTTCCGCGAAGGCGGCAGGCCGGATTCCGCGGCGCGTGTCAATGACCTGCGCGCCCTGCTCTCGGAGAGCCCTTCGCCCGAAAACCGCCTCTTTACGGACATGCGCGACGAACTCGTCAAAACCCTGCGCCGCGCCGTGGACCTGCGTTTGAAACAGCCCGAAAAGTACGCCGCCCTCGCCATGGCCTGCCTTGACCGCCAGCAGTCCGGCACCTGGGAAGACAACCTGAACGCCATGCTGTCCCTGATCGAGGATGTCCGTATCAAATCGTAGGGGCACGTTGCAACGTGCCTCAGCCCGGTATCATCGTAGGGACACAGCGTGCTGTGTCCTCCTTATTATCACCGTAGAGGCACGCTGCCGCGTGCCTCCGCCCGCATCGTAGGGGCACATTGCATGTGCCCAACCCAACCGAAACCGTAAACGAGGAAATTAAATGCTCCTGAAACCCGCCACCCCGCAAGACCTGCAAACCGTGCTGACCTGGATCACCTCGCCGGAAGACCTCAAACGCTGGGGCGGACCCCTGCTGACCTGGCCCCCGCAAGCCGAGCAGACCTGGCAGCAGATCGAAGCCCCCGCCCACAAGGTCTTCACCCTCTTCAGCGACGCCGGGGAACCGGCCGGCTTCGGCCAGACCCTCATCCGTGAAGAGAACGGCGTGCATCTCGGCCGCATCATCCTCTCGCCCGTCCTGCGCGGTCAGGGCGTCGGGCGTGTGCTCATGCAGAACCTGATCGAAAAGGGCAGGGAGCTTTACCACCCCAGTTATTTTTCGCTTTACGTCTACAGCGATAACCTCCCCGCCGTGAAACTTTATCAGTCCATGGGATTTGTGGTCACAGAATCCTATGATGAAGATTTCTCGTGTCGGATGGAGTTGCGGGTCGAAAAAGAATAGGAATCTCTTCCAATTCCCGAGATTTCCAAGAATTCAGAAAAACTTGAGGCTCTATGACTTTTGTCGGACATATCCTGATGGGAGAAACGGTTGGTGTTGCGCTTCTTCCGCCAAAGAAAACCAAAAAGTGGAAAACCCTCTATTTCATCATTTTAGGGTTGATCGCCAACACCCCGGATTTCCAGCTGCCCTTTTGGGGACACCACCGCTATTATTACGTCAGCCACAGCATTTTCGCCAACAGCTTGCTGATCCTGCTTTTCATGTCCCTGTTCGCTGGTTGGAAGAAACTGAGAGACGCCATCGGGGGCTGGAAAACAGTTGCCGCGGGGTCGCTGGCCTGGTTGAGTCATTTGCTTCTCGACACCTTTTACAATCAGGAAAAAGGGCTGATGATGTTTTGGCCGGTTTCAGAGGCCCGCCTGAGATTGGCCTTGCCCTGGTTTTCCGTGGTGAAGACGCTTCCCCCTCCAATTACGCCGGACCACATCAAAATCGCCTTGATCGAATTGGCTTTTTACGGCAGTCTGTTGATCGTTGTCATTTGTGTCCGGTTTATCATTCAAAAAAGACGAAAAGGTCATTAAAACCGTAGGGGCGGGTTCACGCGAACTTTGCGCCCCCGAGCGAGTTTTTTTCGAGCGAGAGGGGAAACCCGCCCATAAATCATTGCCCTTTGTGTTTGATGAATTTTTCAAAAAATGTGAAAAGGGAATTAATAACACGAGGGTGGGTCTCGGACCCACCCCTACAGATCATCACGATCGGTATATTTTTCATCATTCATAAAACGCGAAATGGTAACAAATAACACGGGGAGGCAAATCGCGGGGACCCACCCCTACAAATTAAATATTCTTCACCACCTCATCCAAAATCACGCGCTCCTCGTCGGTCGGCAGCACGAGGATCTTCACGCGCGACGCCTCCCCCTGCACCCACGCCGCGGACTTGCCGTCCGCGCCGCGGTTGGCCTCGCGGTCGATTTGTACGCCCAGGTTTTCGGCGTCCGAGCAGGCTTTCTCGCGCAACTGCCACGAACTGACCCCGATGCCGTCGGTGAAGACGATGGCGTCCGCGCCGTTGAGCTGGTAGAGAAAAGCGCCCAGATAATGCCGCAGTCGGTGAGCGTA
>ENA-OSEO01002423-OSEO01002423.1-sediment-metagenome-genome-assembly--contig:-NODE-2423-length-26525-cov-4.601331_pt1 | contig 26525 bp, 24 predicted proteins | sample MGYA00237883_ERZ534232 | MGnify/ENA metagenome assembly ERZ534232
GTGGCCGAGCAGGCACGGCGGCCAGATACTCAACCAGCTCAAGCGGCTGGGCGCCTCCTGCGACTGGGAGCGGGAGCGCTTCACCATGGACGAGGGCCTGAGCCGGGCCGTGCGCGAGGTCTTTGTCAGCCTCTACGAACAGGGCCTGATCTACCGGGACAACTACATTACCAACTGGTGCCCCCGCTGCCAGACCGCCCTGGCCGACCTGGAGGTGGAGCACCACCCGGTCAAGGGCGCCCTCTACTACGTCCACTACCCCCTGGTCGACGGCGAGGGCTTCGTCACCGTGGCCACCACCCGGCCCGAGACCATGCTCGGCGACACGGCCGTGGCCGTCAACCCCAAGGACCAGCGTTACGGCCGCCTGGTCGGCCGCCAGGTCAGGTTACCCCTGACCGAGCGGATACTGCCGGTCATCGCCGACGACTACGTGGACCCCGAGTTCGGCACCGGCTGCCTCAAGATCACCCCGGCCCACGACCCCTACGACTTCGAGATCGGCCAGCGGCACGGCCTGGAGGCCATCAGCGCCTTTGACCAGCAGGGCCGGATGACCAGCCAGGCCGGCCCTTACGAGGGGCTGGACCGCTTCGAGGCCCGGGACAAGGTCGTTGAAGACCTCAAGAGCCAGGGCCTCCTGGAAAAGGTGGAGGACTACAGCCACTCGGTGGGCCACTGCTACCGCTGCAAAACCATGATCGAGCCCCTCAAGTCGGTCCAGTGGTTCGTCAAGATCAAGCCCCTGGCCGAGAAGGCCATCAACGCGGTCCGGACCGGCAAGACCAGGATCGTGCCCCTGCAGTGGGAGAAGGTCTACTTCGAGTGGATGGAGAACATCCGCGACTGGACCATCTCCCGCCAGATCTGGTGGGGCCACCGCCTCCCGGTCTGGTACTGCCAGAACAAGAACTGCAACGCGGTCATCGTCTCCCGGGAGGACCCGACGGCCTGCCCCTGCGGCGGCGAGCTTACGCAGGAGACCGACGTCCTGGACACCTGGTTCTCCTCGGCCCTCTGGCCCTTCTCCACCTTAGGCTGGCCCGAGAAGACCGATTACCTGGAGACCTTCTACCCGACCTCCTGCCTGGTCACCGGATTCGACATCCTCTTCTTCTGGGTGGCCAGGATGATGATGATGGGCCTCTGGTTCCTGGACGAGGTCCCCTTCACCGACGTCTACATCCACGCCCTGGTCCGCGACGAAGAGGGCGGCAAGATGTCCAAGTCCAAGGGCAACGTCATCGACCCCCTGGAGGTCATGGACGAGTACGGCACCGACGCCTTCCGCTTCACCCTGGCCGCCTTCGCCGCCCAGGGCCGCGACATCAAGCTCTCGCTCAAACGCATCGAGGGCTACCGCCACTTCATCAACAAGCTCTGGAACGCGGCCCGCTTCGCCCTGATGAACCTGGACGGCCAGGCCGAGGAGAGCCAGCCTAGTCAGTCGAGTCTGGCCGACCGCTGGATCCTGAGCCGGCTTAGCGCGGTCGTGGCCGAGGTCCGGGCCAGTCTGGACGAATACCACTTCGACCGGACCGCCTCCAGCCTCTATCAGTTCGTCTGGCACGAGCTGTGCGACTGGTACATCGAGCTGAGCAAACCGGCCCTGGCCGGCCAGAACGGGCCCCAGGCCCAGGCCAGCGCCCGCTTCACCCTGCTCAAGGCCCTGGGCGACGTCCTCAAGCTGCTCCACCCCATCATCCCCTTCGTCACCGAGGAGATCTGGCGGAAGCTGCCCGGGGACAGGGGCACGATCATGCTGGCCCCCTACCCCAAGCCCGAGCCCGAGCGCCGGGACCCGGCGGCCGAGGAGGAGATCGCCCGGCTCCAGGAGGCCATCGTCGGCGTCCGCCAGATCAGGGGCGACTACGACCTGCCGCCCAGCCAGAGGGTCAAGACCCTGATCTTCGCCCCGGACCGGGCCGCGGTGGAGCTGCTGGAGCGGCACCTGGCCGACATCGAGGCCCTGGCCCTGGCCGAGGGGGTGACCGTCGGACTCGGGCCGGCCGAGAGGCCCAAGGGCTGCGCCTGGGTCGCGGCCGGCGGCCTGATCATCGGCGTCCAGGTGGCCGGCCTGATCGACCTGGCCGCCGAGGAGCAGAAGTGGGTCCGCAAGCTGGCCAAGGTCGTCCGGGATCTGGACAAGGTCCAGGCCAAGCTCGGCAATCCCAAGTTCACGACCAACGCCCCGGCCGAGATAGTGGCCAAGGAAGAGGCCAAGCTGGCCGAGCTCAGGGGCGCGCAGGATCACGCCCAGCGGCACCTGGAGAGCCTCAGGGAAATGATGTAGCCGGCCCCGGCTCAGTCCCTGCCTTCGGCCTTTGATCCGACCAGATAGCGCCGCCCGCCGCGAACGCCCTCGGCCTGGAACAGGCCGGCCCAATCACCGCGGTCCCGACCTTTTGGCGACCTCGGTGTTGGGCTACCCGGCGCCGTGGGTCCGGGCGATCTTTTCGAACATGGTCACCAGGCCCACGCCCAGGCTGTAGATCCACTCGATACCCAGGTTGTCATCCGCCGTCAGGTCAAAGAACAGGTTGAGGTCAGACTCCATCTCACCATCGCTCTTCCAGTAACAGATCAGGATGGGCAGCTTGGGCAGGGGATGGATGACCACCGCGATGTCGGACTCGAAAAGCTCCGGAGCGGGCCGCCCGTCAAAAACTTCAATGATGTACTCAAAAAGCTCGGTGTAGCCGTCAATGACCTTCTTGAAGGGCTTCTCGCATTTCTGGTTGAAAAAACGCCCCCAATCAGCTCCTCCCTTGAGCTCTCGGAAGGGAACCCACTCGCCCTTGATGTCTTTCCCGGCGCTGGCTATGACGTAGTTGAGCAGGGGCAGGGTGACCCAATGATGGATGTGGCACTCGGAGGTGACGTTCCCCTGGGGGTCAACCAGGAAGTCCTTGCCCAGGCACTTGACGGCCAGCTTGTCCCCTCGAAGCGAAGCGCCCAGCCTCTCTGCCGTGGCGGAGAGGTCCAGGGCCGCGACTTGAGCCTGCAGCTCCTGGAACGCCTTTTGCCGGTCAACCTCGATGGCGGGCTGGTCCTGGGTCTTGACCCGGTGCTCTTCCAGAATCCGGGCCTCCAGGTGGGGGCAGTCCTCCAGCCGCTTGCCGCCCTTTATCACCTCCAGGGCAAAGGTCAGACAGGTCTTGCAGCCGCATTCCCGGCAGTTGGTCTTGGGGAGTATCTTTATTACTTCCAGATGGTTCTTCAGCTCAGCCACTATCAATCCCCTCGATCCCGAACCGGTGAGCAAAAAAATCGCCCATTTAAGGACGCCCTGAATCACCCGAAGGGGTTAGGGCCGGTGATCCGCCGGCGGGCCGTCTCGGCCCCCAAAGCTCTTCCTGTTTCAGCCCGGAGAGAGAGCCGCCACCTTGTAGCGCCTTCCCCCGCGCGAGCCTTCCGACGCCACCAGACCGGCCCCGGCCAGCCGGCCGAGCAGGGTCTTGGCCGTGGAGTCGGAGCAGTCCAGGGCTTGCCTCAGATCAGCGTTGGTCAGATAGCCGCCCTGGCGCTGGGCCAGGAGCCGGGCCAGGGCCGGGCGGACCGCCGGCTTGAGGGGCAGGCCGGCCAGGGCCTGACTCCAGCCGTCCAGGCCCGGGGTGACCAGGCGCTCGGCCAGGCTCTGGGGCAGGTCCTCCAGGTCGATGACCTGTCGCCGGCTGGCGGCCACGGCGTGGTCGATCAGGTTGATCAGCTCCCGGACGTTGCCCGGATAGTCGTAACTCAGGAAGAGCTGCCTCACCCAGGGCGAGAAGCGCCTGACCTTGCGCGTCTCCAGGCAGGCCTGGGTCAGGTAGTGGTCCATGAGCACGGGCAGGTCCTCGGGGCGGTCCTTGAGGGGCGGGATCTTGACCGGCAGGGTGGCCAGGCGGTAGTAGAGGTCCTCCCGGAACTGGCCCTCGGCCGCCAGGCGCTCGATGTCCCGGCTGGAGGCCGCGACCACCCTGAGTCTGACCTTGATGGGCCGGCCGCCGCCCAGTCTCTCCACGACCCTCTCCTGAAGGACCCGGAGCAGCTTGACCTGGGCCGAGAGGGACAGCTCGGCCGCCTCGTCCAGGAAGAGGGTCCCGCCGGCGGCCCGCTCGATCTTGCCCGGCCGGGACCTGAGGGCCCCGGTGAAGGCCCCCTTCTCGTGGCCGAAGAGCTCGGCCTCCATGAGGCTGGGCGGCAGGGCGGCGCAGTCCACGGGCAGGAAGGGCCCGGAGGCGAAGGGCGACAGCTCGTGGATGCGGCGGGCAATAAGTTCCTTGCCCGTGCCCGAGGCGCCGCAGATGAGCACGGAGAAGCCGTTGTCGGCCAGGTCCCTGAGGCCCTCGAGCAGGTCCCGGAACTTGCCCGCCTGGCCGGCCAGGAGGGGGCGCTCCTCCGAGGGCTGGAGCAGGACCGCCTCGGTCAGCTCCAGGGGCCGCTCGGCGGCCAGGAGCCGGGCCAGGCGGCGGAGATTGATCAGCCGGGGGGCCTCGGCCCGGACAAAGGCCCTAACCTCCTCGCTGGAGCGGCCCAGGGCCCGGGCCAGATCCTGGTCCAGCCAGTCCGCCTCGTCCTCGGCCAGGAGGGCCTTGTCCTGGCGGGTCTGGTCCAGGGCCGCGTCCAGGACCCGATAGAGCAGCTGGCGCAGGGCCGCCCCCTGGCCGTCGTAGGGCCCGCCCCCCTCCTCCAGCCGGCCCTCCTCCAGGCCGCCGCCCCGGCCCGGCAGCCTGGACTCGACCTCTTCTTGATAGGCCCTCTTGAGCCGGTTCTGGAGACTGGGAGGGAGGATCATGGGCGCCTCACCGCCTCAGAGCCCGGCCAGCTTCTCAATGGCCGTCCAGAGCTCCTCAAGTCCCTGGCCGTCCAGGGCCGAGAAGGGAATCGGCTCGGGCGCGCCCCGGGGCAGGGCCTGGGCCATGTCCCTGAGCCTGGCCGCCCGACGGGAGGACTTGAGCTTGTCGACCTTGGTCGCCACCAGCACCACCGGCCGGCCGCTGGAGCGGAGCCAGTCCAGGAACTCTAGGTCTCTGGGCGTGGGCCCGTGGCGGGAGTCCAGGATCAGGACCACGCCCTTGAGGTTGGCCCGCTGCTTGATGTAGGTCCTGATCATCGGCCCCCAGGCGGCCCTGACCTTGACCGGGGCCTTGGCATAGCCGTAGCCGGGCAGGTCGACCAGGCCCAGCTGGCCGGCGTTGACCACGAAGAAGTTGAGGAGCTGGGTCCGGCCGGGAGTGGACGAAGTCCGAACCAGGCCGCGCCGGTTGACCAGCCGGTTGATCAGCGAGGACTTGCCCACGTTGGACCGGCCGGCAAAGGCCAGCTCGGGCCAGTCGGCCGGCGGGTACTGGGCCGGCTTGACCGCTGAGGTGACGAACTCGGCCGCCTTGATCTTCACGACAGGAGGATGCTCCTGATGAAGTGGATGATCGGGTAGATGACCCGGTCCACCAGGCCCATAAAGATCAGACCCAGGAGGATCAGGAAGCCGAAGGGGCGGAGGCGCTCGTAGCTCAGGGCCAAATTGGGCGGCAGCAGGCCCTCCAGGACGTGGGAGCCGTCCAGGGGCGGGATGGGCAGCAGGTTGAAGACGGCCAGGCCGACGTTGATGACCACCCCCAGGTAGGCCAGGATGTAGATCACACCCAGGAAGGAGACCAGCTGCCCCTGGCCCGGGCCGAAGCTGAGCGAGCCCAGGAAGCGGTAGAGCAGCGAGAAGAGGATGGCCAGGCCCAGGTTGGCCGCCGGCCCAGCCAGGGAGACCCAGATCATGTCCTGGCGCGGCCGCCGGAAGTTGCGCGGGTTGATGGGCACCGGCTTGGCCCAGCCGATCATCCGCGTCACGAAGAAGACCAGCGTGCCCACCAGGTCCAGATGCTTGAGCGGGTTGAGGGTCAGCCGGCCGGCCAGCTTGGCCGTGGGGTCGCCCCGCCGGTAGGCGGCGTAGCCGTGGGCCAGCTCGTGGACGGTCACCGCCAGCAGGACCGGCCCGGCCAGCAGGAGGGCCTGGCTGAGCCAGGATAAGACGTTGCCCATCACTCCTCCCCCGAACGCTTGAAGCGACGGGCGACAAAGGCGCGCTCGTCATCCAGGGTCTTGACCTGCCCGTTCAGGCGGGCGTCGCGCAGGCCGTCGAGCATCTTCTTGAACTGAGGCCCCGGCCGGTAGCCCATGGCCTGGAGGCTGTGGCCGTTGAGCCTGGGTTTGATCTTGATCAACTCGGTGAAGTAGAGGGAAAAGGCCGGCCGGATGTTGGCCTCCTCGCCCTTGGCCATGGCGAAGAAGAGGCCCTCCTGGGGCGACTGGGTCAGGAGGTGGTAGAGGGAGGAGCGCCGCATCTGGGGCACCCGCTTAAGGACCCTCAGGATGCGCCGGGCCCAGCTCCGGGCCTCCAGGATGAGGAGGCGGTACTTCTCCAGCAGGCCCAGCCTGTCCAGCAGTTCGTTCAGCTCCCGGTCCTTGAGCCGGTCGACCACGGCCAGGAAATAGACCACCCAGGGGGTGAAGCGCTTGGGCAGGTAGAGCAGCCCGTACCAGGACAGGACCACGTGGATCTGGTGGACCAGGTTGTCGCTGGCCTCGTCGTAAGCAAGGCCCGGGTAGACGGCCGGCCAGAGGAGGAAGTCGTTCATCCGCCTCAGGGCCCCGGCCGGGTTGTCCTCCTCCAGGATGTGGATAAGCTCCGCGGCCAGCCGGGCCGGCTGGACCCGGCTGAAGGCGTTGATCCGGACCGCGTTCTCGATGAGGTTGGCCGTCAGCCGGCCGACCTTGAAGCCGAAGCGCTGCTCGAAGCGGATGGCCCGCAGGGCCCGGGTGGGGTCCTCTACCAGGGAGAGGGAGTGGAGGACCCGGATCGTTTTCTCCTTGAGGTCGCGCTGGGCCCCGAAGTAGTCGATGAGCACCCCGAACTGGTCCTGGTTGAGCTTGACGGCCAGGGTGTTGACCGTGAAGTCGCGGCGGTAGAGGTCCAGTTTCAGGGACGACAGCTCGATGATGGGGATGGCCGCGGGCGACTCGTAGTACTCCAGGCGGGCCGTGGCCACGTCGAGTTTGAAGCCGTCGGCCAGGACCAGCACGGCCGTGTTGAACTTCTCGTGGGGCCTGACCCGGGCCGGGAACTGCTCGGCGAAGCGCCGGGCAAAGGCGATGCCGTCGCCTTCGACGACGATGTCGATGTCCAGGTTCTCTCGCCGGAGCAGGAGATCGCGGATGAAGCCGCCCACGGCGTAGACGTTGAACTTCATCTGGTCGCCCACCCGGCCGATGTTGGCCAGCAGCTCCAGGATCTCTTTGGGCAGTCGCTCGGACATGAGGGACTTGACGCTCTTCTTGTGGACGAAGTCGCGGGTCCGGCTGGGCTTGTCCAGGGAATCGGCATTGGCAGGCTGGCTCATCAGGATGTTGAGCAGGTCGGTCCGGGTGACCACGCCCAGGATCCGGCCATCCTCGGCCACGGGCAGGATGCGCTGGCGCTGGTCCACGATCCGGTCCTGGATCTCGCTCAGGTTGGCCTCCGGGGAGATGGTCACGAACTCTGGGTTCGTGTACTCGCTGACGGCCAGGTCCTTGAGGCCCAGGAAGATGGACTTCTCGACCACCTGCCGGGAGATGAGGCCGACCAGGCGCTCGCCGTCCATGACCAGGAGGACGTTGATGTTGTAGCGGGCCAGGATCTCGTGGGCCTCGGAAATGGTCGAGTCCGGCGAGACCGAGATCAGGGGGAAGGACATGATCTCCTGGGCCGTGCGCTGGGGGATGACCTGGGTCTCCAGGAGGCGGAGGATCCTGTCCCGGGCCTCGATGAGGGTCTGGCCCTTGATCGTGGCCGAGGCGGCCGAGGGGTGGCCGCCGCCGCCCAGGGCCTCGGCCAGCTGGCCCACGTCGACCTCGCTCACCCGGGAGCGGGCCACCAGGTGGATGCGGTCGTCCATCCGGGCCAGGGCGAAGAGGACGGTCAGGTTCTCCATGTCCATCAGCTTGTGGCTGACCACGGCGAAGTCGGGTGAGTAGGACTCGGAGGAGCAGCTGGCGATGACCACCTCGAAGCCGCTGATGCGAAAGCGCTCCATGTGCTCCAGCAGGTCGTTGAGCAGGCCGACCTGCCGGGCGTCCAGCTCCCGGGTGATCATCGAGGCGACCAGGTTGAGATCTGCCCCCCGGCGGACCAGCTCGGCCGCCGCCTCCAGATCGGCCGGCCTGGTGGAGGAGAAGGTGAAGGAGCCGGTGTCCTCGTAAATGCCTAAGGCCAGAAGGGTGGCCTTCTCGGCGTCCAGCTCCAGGCCGCGCTCAAGCAGGAGGGGGACCATCAGGCTGGTGCAGGCGCCGACCTCCTCGACCATCTCCTTGTGGCCCTTGATGTCGTCGGCCGAGTCGGGGTGGTGGTCGAAGACGTGGATCTCTATGGGCCGCCGGCCGTTGAGCAGCTCGGCGAAGCGGCCGATCCGACTCCTCTGGCGGGTGTCCACCAGGACCAGCCGGCTGATCTGGTCCAGGTTGATGTCCTTGGCCCGCTTGAGGTTGAGGAGGTAGGAGGCCGACTGGACGAAGAAGTCCCTCAGGCTCTTCTCCTGGGAGCCGGGAAAGGCGGCCACCGAGCCCGGGTAGAGGAGGCTGGCGGCCAGCATCGAGGCCAGGGCGTCGAAGTCGGCGTTGACGTGGGTGGTGATGACGGTCAGTCCTGGCTCTTTTGGGCTCAACGGCGGGCCTCAGGCTCGGGGGTGGTGGCGCTGGTGGACGCGCTTCAGTCCGGTCAGGGTGTGATGGGTGTAGAGCTGGGTGGTGGCGATGTCGGCGTGGCCGAGCATCATCTGGACCGAGCGCAGGTCGGCCCCGCCCTCGAGCAGATGGGTGGCGAAGGAGTGGCGCAGCAGGTGGGGCGAGACCGGGGCCCTGATGCCGGCCTTGAGGGCCAGGCCCCGGATGATCTTCCAGAATGCCTGCCTGGTCAGGGGCCGGCCGGCGCGGCCCGGGAAGAGGGTGTCGCTCGGCCGCCCCTTGAGCAGCCCGGGCCTGGCTTCTTCAAGATAGCGGCCCAGCCAGTGGGCGGCCGCCTGGCCCAAGGGGACCAGCCGCTCCTTGCGGCCCTTGCCGAAGGCCCGGACCAGGCCGACCTTGAGGTCCACCGCCCCGACGCTCAGGCCGACAAGCTCGCTGACCCTCAGTCCGCTGGCGTAAAGCAGCTCCAGCATGGCCTTGTCCCTCATTCCCCTGGGTTCGGACGTCTCCGGCGCGGCCAGGAGGCGGTCCACCTCCTCCAGGGTCAGACTGCCCTTGAAGCTCAGGCTGAACCTGGGCGCCGGGGCCAGTTCCGTCGGGTCCGCCTCCAGCCGGCCCTCCTGGATGAGGAAGCCGAAAAAGCCCCGCAGGGCCGAGAGCGACCTGGCCCGGCTGCGGGCCGAAAGACCCCCGGCCTGGAGGAAGACCTGATGCTCCCGGACCAGGTCCGGACCCACGTCCTCCACCCGGCTCAGCCCCCGGCCCTCGACCCAGGCCCGGAAGCGCTCCAGATCCCGGCCGTAGGCCTCCAGGGTCCGGGCCGAGAGGCCCCGCTCGGCGGTCAGGTAGCCGGTGTAGGCGTCAATGGCCGCTTCCAGCTCCACAGGCCGCTCCTCTAACTGCCTCAAAGGTTAGCAGCTTCGCCTCCCCCGGACAAGCGGGCTCATTCCGGCCGGCCCCGCCTGGACTCCAGGAGGCTGCGCCAGTAGGCCAGTCGCTCGCCGATCCTCTTCTCGTAGCCCTGCTGGCTGGGCTGGTAGAACCTGAGGCGGCCCACTTTCTCGGGCCAGTAGTCCTGCTCGACCACGGCCTCGGGAAAGTCGTGGGGGTAGAGGTAGCCCCTGGCGTAGCCCAGGTTCTTCATCAGCTTGGTCGGGGCGTTGCGCAGGTGGAGGGGCACCGGCTGGGTGCCTTGCTCGTCCACGGCCCGCCGGGCCCTGGCCCAGGCGATGTAGGCGGCGTTGGACTTGGGGGCCGAGGCGACGTAGAGCGTCGCCTGGGCCAGGGCCAGCTCGCCCTCGGGATGGCCCAGCAGGCGGAAGGCCTCAACCGCGTCCAGGGCGATGGTCAGGGCCCGGGGATCGGCGTTGCCCACGTCCTCGGAGGCGGCCCTGACCAGGCGGCGGCCGACGTAGAGCGGATCCTCGCCGGCCTGGAGCATCCGGGCCAGCCAGTAGAGGGCCGCGTCCGGGTCGGAGCCGCGCAGACTCTTGTGAAAGGCCGAGATGGCGTCGTAGTGCCCCTCGCCGTCCTTGTCGTAGATCAGGCTCCGCCGGCCGACCGCCTCCTGGGCCGCGGCCAGGTCGATGAGGCCCTGGGGGCCGACCAGACCGGCGGCCACCTCCAGGGCGTTGAGCAGGGCCCGGGCGTCGCCCTGGGCCAAGGCGATCAGGTGCTCCCGGGCCGCCGGCTCCATGCCGAGCTCCAGCCCGCCCAGGCCGTTCTCCCGGTCGCTCAGGGCCCGCTCCAGGATCAGGCCCAGGGCCTCCGGGCTGAGTGGGTTGAGGACGACCACCCGGGCCCGGGAGAGAAGGGCCGAGATTATCTCGAAAGAGGGGTTCTGGGTGGTCGCGCCCAGGAGGACGATCAGGCCCGACTCGACGTGAGGCAGGAAGGCGTCCTGCTGGGCCTTGTTGAAGCGGTGGATCTCGTCCACGAAAAGGACCGTGGAACGGCCAGTCCGCTCCCTCTCGATCCGGGCCTGATCGACCACCTGGCGGACCTGGGCCACCCCGGCCAGCACGGCCGAGAAGGCCATGAACTTGAGGCCGGCCCGGCGGGCCAGCAGGGTGGCCAGGGTGGTTTTGCCCGAGCCGGGCGGGCCCCAGAAGATCAGGGAGGGCAGGCGGGCGCCGATGCTTTCGGGATCGAGCAGGCGCCCCGGAGCCAGGAGGTGGTCCTGGCCGACCACCTCGGACAGGTCGTGCGGCCGCATCCGATCAGCCAGCGGCGTGGCCATGCCCGCTCAGCCGCTCCCGGCGACCGCCTCCAGCTTGGTGTTGAAGTTGTCCTTGATCCAATGGGGATCGTACCATTCTCTGGGATCGACGTAGACCCCGTTGACGACGATGGAGAAGTGGAGGTGGTCCCCGCCGGCCAGGCCGGTGCTCCCGCTCTGGCCCAGGCGCTGGCCCTGAGCCACCTCCTCGCCCTTCTGCACGGCCAGGCTGGACAGGTGGCCGTATAGGGAATAGAGGCCCTGGCCGTGGTCGAGGACGACCGCCTGGCCATAGATGCCCAGGTAGTCGGCAAAGACCACCCGGCCCCGGTTGGCCGCCGGGACCTCGCACTGGGCGGTCGCGGCCAGGTCAAGGCCGCCGTGAACCTGGCGGTCGATCTCCCGGCCCTGGTAGAAGTAGGTCCTCTGGTCGGCGAAGTTGGCGGTCACGGCCGAGTTGGGGAGCTGGCTGAAAGCGCCTTCCCAGAGCCTCTCCGGGGTGATCGGGGCGGTCAGGCGGGCGATGAACTCGTGGTTCTGGCGCCTCAGGTCGCGGTTGATGTAGAGGAAGGCGGCCAGTTCGTCGGCCGGCAGGTCGGGGAAGTGCTGCCGGAACTCGGGCAGCTTGGCCGCGAGGAACTCCGAGCTGATCTCGACCTTGCGGTGGCGGAAGCGCCGCTCCTTGAGGCGGTAGTTCACGTCCACCTTGGCCTCGTTGCCGGCCTTGTCCACGGCCTTTACCGCCACGGCCAGGCCCTGGGGCGGGTCGGTGGGCACGGCGAAGAGGCAGGCCTGGACGCCCCGGTCCGCTCCGGGCACGGGCAGCCCCATGAAGAACCGGTCGCCGACCAGGACCCCGCTCCGGCTCTCCTCGCTCAGGGAGTAGACCACCAGACCGCAGCCGCCGTAGTTGAGGTAGTGGAACTTGGAGAGGACGCTGATCAGGGGCGGGCGGGTGTCCACGACCACCTGGCGGCTGTAGAGGCGCTTGTTGCCGTGAAAGCTCTCCCGCCAGGAGTAGTCGCGGACCAGGAGCCTCAGCTCGGCCGGACCGTCGCTCAGGCCGAGTTCCTTGGGGTCCACGGCGGCCTCGAGGGCGGCCCGGGACTGATAGCTGCCCAGGACCAGGGCCCGGCCCGGCCAGGTCTGCTCGGCGACCACCTTCTCCCGATCGCCCTGGATGAGGCTGAGCCTGACCGAACGCAGGCCCTGGCCCTGGTCGCTCAGCTCGAACCTGAGGCCGTTCTTCAGCCCCAGCACCTCGGGCGCGGCCTGCTCAAAATTGGTCTCCGGCAGGCGGCCCTCGAACTTGATGAAGGCGCCGACGCCGAGGGCGACGACGACAAGCAGAATCGCGAGAATGAGCGTCAGGCCAAAACGATTCATCAACTACCCCCGTTCGGTCCACCCAAACTACCAGTTCCCCCGGACCTAATCAAGACCAAGCTGGGCCGGCCCCGGGCGCGAAAGAGATTGCCAAGCTCGGGTCGGGTCCGTACAATTACCTCGGCAAGGAGAGCGGTATGCCCATCTACGAGTTCAACGGCCAGCGACCCCGGATCGACCCCACGGCCTTTGTCGCCGAAACGGCCGCGGTCTGCGGCGACGTCAGCCTGGGGCCTGACGCCTCGATCTGGTTCGGGGCCTCGGTTCGGGGCGACATCAACAAGACCATCACCATAGGCCGCCTGAGCAACGTCCAGGACAACTGCGTCATTCACGTCACACACAACGGCAGCGGCACCAGCGTCGGCGAGGGCGTCAGCCTGGGTCACGGCGTCATTCTGCACGACTGCACCATTCTGGACTGGTGCCTCATCGGCATGAACGCCGTGGTCATGGACCGGGCCGTGGTCGGACCCGGCTCGATCGTGGCCGCCGGCTCGGTGGTCACGCCCGGGACGGTCATCCCTGCGGGCATGCTGGCCATGGGCGCGCCGGCCAAACCGGTCCGGGAAGTCAACGAGAAGGAGAAAGAGGCCATTCGGGCCCAAGCGGAGCGTTACAAAAAGGTAGCCAGGAGTTACCGTGACGGAGCGCCATACAACCCTTAGAACCAGGGAGGATTCATGTGCGAGTGTTGCGGCCAGGCCGCCCAGCCAACCATCACCAAGATAACCAAACCGGCCAAGGAGGCTGAGGAGCCTCAGCCCCACCCGGCCGCCGAATCCCAACCCAAGTAAGCCTCGCCTCAGGACAGCCGGACCGGGACGGGTCAGACCCGTCCCGATCCGGCTAAGTGTAAAACGAGAGAAGCGAGCCTTTTGGCTCGCTTCGTCGAACAGATGGGGACAGGGGAAAAGAGACTATTTGCTCGGGTTGCTCTTCTTAGAAGCAAGAAGCCTGCCAATTTTTGTGTTTTCGGATAAACATCTGATATTGCGTCACTTATTTTCCTCAAAGCCCCCGGAGTGTCCTTGCGGCGGGCCCGGCCAGGGGTACAAAACGTTGTACCGGCCGGCCCCGGCGAGAGGTCATGCAGGTATATCTGTTTGAATTAGCTGGTGTATTCAGCCTAAAACTCCCGAGTACAAATTTTTGTACCCCGCGGCCGCCGGCAAGATTTACAAGGTGATAACTACTTAATTTCAAATGTAATTTTCGCAAGGGTCTCCCCGAGTACAAATTCTTGACCGGGTCAATCCGGGTTGGGGCTGATGCCGTACTTCTTGAGCTTGTACTGGAGCAGGCTCTTGCCGATGCCCAGCGTCTCGGCCGCCCTGGCCTGGACGTAGTCCGCCTTCTTGAGGGCCAGGCGGATCAGGTATTGCTCGAAGCGCTCCAGGGCCTCGGGCAGGGAGGTGCCCGGGCTGACAAAGGAATCCATGTCCAGCTGGCTCAGGCCGCCGCCCCTCAGCTCGGCCGGCAGGTCCACCGGTCTGATGCCCTCCCCCGAGGCCAGGACCACGGCCCGTTCGATCACGTTCTCCAGCTCCCTGACGTTGCCCGGCCAGGAGTACGAACTCAGGGCCTCCAGGACCTCGGGCTCGAAGTCCAGCCCGACGCGACCGAGCTCGGTGGAGTACTTCTGCAGGAAGTGGACCGCCAGGAGGGGGATGTCGTCCGGCCGCTCCCGCAGGGGGGGGAGCTGGATGTGGACCACGTTGAGGCGGTAGTAGAGGTCCTCCTGGAAGCGCCCCGCGGCCACCTCGGCCTTGAGGTCGCGGTTGGTGGCCACGATCAGGCGGACGTCCACCTCGATGGTCCGGCTGCCCCCGACCCGCTCGAAGGCCATCTCCTGGACGACCCGCAGGAGCTTGACCTGGAGGGCCGGGCTGGTGTGGGCGATCTCGTCCAGGAAAAGAGTGCCGTCGTGAGCCAGCTCGAAGCGGCCCTTGCGGGTCTGGCTGGCCCCGGTGAAGGCGCCCTTCTCGTGGCCGAAGAGCTCGCTCTCCAGAAGCGTTTCGGTCAGGGCCGAGCAGTTGACCGAGACAAAGGGCTTGTCCCGCCTCAGGGAGCGGTGGTGGATCGCCCGGGCGATCAGCTCCTTGCCCGTGCCCGACTCCCCGTCCACCAGGACCGTGGTCTTGGTCGGGGCGACCTTCTCGATGAGGGCGTAAACCTCCCGCATGGACCGGGACTGGCCGACCAGTGACTCGAAGCCGTAGCGGGAGGCCACCTGGCCCTGGAGCATCCGGTTCTGGCGGACCAGGCGGCTCAGCTCCAGGGCCCGGGCCACGCTGAGGAGCATCTGCTCGTTCTCAAAGGGCTTGGTGATGTAGTCGAAGGCCCCCTTCTTCATGGCCTTCACGGCCTTGTCCACGGTGCCGTAAGCGGTCATGATGATGATGGGCAGGTCCGGGAGGCGCTCCTTGAGGGCGCCCAGGAGCTGGAGGCCGTCCAGGCCGGGCATCTTCATGTCAGTCACCACCAGGTCGACATCGGCCTCCTTGAGCGCGGTCAGGCCCTCCTCGCCCGAGGAGGCGGTCAGGACCTGGTAGCCCTCCTTGGTCAGGAGGGTCTCCATGACCAGGCGGTAGTTCTTTTCGTCGTCAACGACCAGAATCGTTTCCATCAGCCACCTAGAGAGTGATCACCGTCCGGGTGCCCTCGCCTGGAGTGGAGGTGATGTCGATGCGGCCGCCGTGGCCCTCGATGATGGCCTTGACGATGCTCAGGCCCAGGCCCGAACCCTTCTCCTTGAGGGTGAAGAAGGGCTCAAAGACGCGGTCCTGGACGTCGGGCGGAATCCCAGGGCCGGTGTCGAGGATCTCGATGCGACAGCCCTGGGAGTCGCCCAGGGGCCAGGCCGAGACCCGGAGCTGGCCGCCCCTGGGCATGGCCTGAACGGAATTGACCAGGACGTTGAGGAAGGCCCTGTAGAGGAGATCCGGGTCGGCCAGGATCGTCGGGCCCTCGACCAGGGTTTCGACCAGCTTGATGTTCTGCTTTTCCAGCTCCGGCCCCAGGGTCTCCAGGTTCCTCTTGAGGAGCTGGCCGATCTGGCAGGGTCGCGGCCGGGGCGCCTGGGGCCGGGCGAAGTCGAGAAACTCGGTGACGATCCGGTTCAGCCGGTTGCACTCCTCGACGATGACTTCGGTCAGTTTGCGGGCCGGATCATCCTCGGCCATCTGGCTGGCCAGGAGCTCGCCGGTGGAGCGGATGATGCCCAGGGGGGTCCTGACCTCGTGGGAGACCGAGGCGACCATCCGGCCCAAGGCGGCCAGCCGCTCCGCCTCCAGGAGCTGGTCCTCCAGGCGCTTGCGCTCCTCGGTCCGGCGGTTGAGGATCTTCTCGCCCTGGCGGACGATGAGGGTCAGGATGACGAAGAGGACGCCCAGGATGCCGGTGGCCGAAACCCCGACCAGGAGCTGATGCTTGAAGATCTGCTCCATTTCCGGGGTCAGGTCCATGATCAGCTCGAAGATGCCCAGGACCGGCCGGGGCCGGAACCTGACCCCGACCGCCTCGGCCCGGAAGGGGGTCAGGGTTCTGAGCTTGACCGGCTGGCTAAGGCGGCGGTGGAGGAGGTAGCTGAACAGGGAGCCTTCGGAGAGCAGCCGCGACACCGACTGGCCGTCGCGGGCCGCCTCGAAGTCGGCCCCCACCTCCCCGGGCTGGCCCAGGTTCTGGTTCTCGTCGGTGGAGTAGACCAGGACCCCCTTGACGTCGTAGATGTTGACCTGGCTGATGTTCAGGGAGTGGATGGTCTCGCGGACCACCCGGTCCATGCGCCGGTACTGGTACTCACTGCTCAGGTCGATCTGGCCGTAGATGGTCGCCGTGGGCAGGACGAACTGGCGGAAGACCTGGTGGTTGAGGTTGGTCGAGAGGAGCATGGCGTACTCCTCGTAGCGATCGAGGAGGACCTTCCTGTTGCGGCTGGCCAAGAAGCCGGACAGGGCCACGGCGAAGAGAAGGATGACCACCAGGCTGGTGGCGGCGAAGTACTTGGCCAGCCGGAACGGCTTGACCGACTCCGGAGTCGGCGATGGAGCCCACTCATTCATAAATGCTCACTTATCACGCCCTTAAGCCCCCGGCAAGCCCTAAGGCTCGCCCCCGGCCACTACGGCCCGGTCCTGAACCCGGCCCTTGAGGACCAGGCCGGGGCCGAGGACCGCCCGCCTGACCGAGGCCCCGGCCTCGACCCGAGCCCCGGCCAGGACCACGGCGTCCTCAAGCTCGGCGCCCGGGGCGACCCTGGCTCCGGCCTCCAGGCTTAAGAAGCCCCGGGTCGTTGCCCCGGGGGCCAGCTCGGCCCCGGGGGCCAGGCAGACCGGCCCCTGGAAGCGGCGGCCGAAGATGGCCCGGCCGTGGATCAGGACCTGTCGGTTGAGCTCCAGGTAGTCCTCCAGCCGGCCGATGTCGGTCCAGTACCGCCCCCCGGCCAGGACGTGGGCCCGAATAAGATGGCCGGCCGCGGCCAGGCGGCGGTAGGCCTCGATCAGGTCCCCGGCCGAGTCCCGGGGCAAGAAGTCGAAGACGACCGGCTCGACCACCTGGACGCAGGCGTAGGCCAGCCGGCGCACCCCCCGGCCGGCGGCCCGGTCCTGGCGCCAGCCCACGATCCGCTCGCCCTGGACCAGAACCTGGTTCAGGTCCGGCCGGTCGTGGAGGACCATGCTCACCGCGGCCCGGCTCTTCAGGTGGGCCTCGACGATCTCGGCCAGGTCGAAGTCGAAGGCCACGTCGCCGTTGACGACCAGGAGGCTCCGGCCGCCGAAGGCCTCCCGGGCCTGGCCCAGGCCGCCGCCGGTGCCCCGGATGAAGCCCTCCTCCCGGTAGAGGACCAGTTCCGGGCCAGCCGGCCGGGACTCGGCAAAGGCGGCCATCTGGTCGGCCAGATGGTGGACGTTGAGGCCGATCCGCCGCAGGCCCAGGCCGGCCAGGTGGTCCAGGAGCAGGCCCAGGAGAGGCTGGTTGGCCACGGGCAGGAGGGGCTTGGGCCTGACTTCGGTCAGGGGCCTGAGCCGGACCCCGAATCCGGCGGCCAGGACAAAGGCCTGATCTATCATCGTTTCGGAATATTTCCCCGGAGACCCCGAGCTAAATGACCCCTGCCTGACCCGGGCGGCGGCCCCGGCCGGGGGGTCGGCCCGGGATCGGGACCGGCCTAGCCCCGGGCCCGCCTGACCGTGACCGTCTCGCCGCCGACGCCCCAGTTGTCGCTGGGGACCTCGTCGATGACCACGTAGGTCCCCTCCGGCTTCTTGTCCAGGACCTCGACCAGGACCCTGGTCACGCCGGCGATGACCTTGGCCTTCTGCTCGGCCGTGATGCCGGGCGGGGTTATCCTGATGTTGACGTAGGGCATGGGAGACCTCCTTATCCTTATCCTTATCCTTATCCTTATCCTTATCCTTATCCTGATCCCGCGACCTTAGCACAATCCCCTCGCCGGCCCAAGGGGCGGCCGCCCGGCGGTTGATTTCAATCCCGGCCGGTTCTATCCTGCCCTTGATGTTCCGCTTTCCAGCCCTGATCCTCTGCCTCGCCCTGGTCCTGGCCGGTCTGGCCGGCTGCGCCGGCCGGCCCCAGCCGGACCAGGTCCTGGTGGTCGGCCTGCCCGACGAGCCCCTGACCCTGGACCCCCGCTTCGCCCTGGACGCGGCCTCGACCCGGCTCAACCAGGTCCTTTACGCCGGCCTGCTCAAGCTGGACGCCTCGGGCCGGCCCGAGCCGGACCTGGCCCAGGACTGGCGGGTCGATGGCGGCCGGGTCTACACCTTCAGGCTCCGGCCGGGCCTGACCTTCCACGACGGCCGGGACCTGACCGCCCGGGACGTGGTCTTCACCTACAACTCCATCCTCGACCCGGCCCTCAACTCACCCAAGCGCCTGGTCTTCCAGGTAATCGACAAGATCGAGGCCCTGGACCGGCTGACCGTCCGCTTCACCCTCCGGGAGGTCTCGGCCCCCTTCGAGTCCGAGCTGACCCTGGGCGTCGTCCCGGCCGGGGCCGGCCCGGACCTGGCCCGGCGGCCGATGGGGGCCGGCCCCTTCAGCCTGGTCGAGTGGCGGCCCGGCCAGCGCCTGGACCTGGCCGCCCACCGGGCCTACTTCATGGGCCGGCCGGCCAGCAACGGCATCGTCTTCAAGGTCGTGCCCGACGACACCACCCGGGTCCTGGAGCTGCTCCAGGGCAACCTCGACTTCGTCCTCAACGGCGCGCCGCCCGACCTCCTCGGCCGGCTGGCCCGGGAGAGGTCTCTCCGGATCATCGAGAGTCCCTCGACCAACTACGCTTACCTGGCCTTCAACCTAACCCACCCCGACCTGGGCCGCCTCGAGGTCCGGCGGGCCATCGCCCGGGCCGTGGACCGGAGGGCCATGATCAGGTACCTCCTCGACGGCCGGGCCGAGCCGGCCACGGGCCTCCTGCCGCCCGGCCACTGGGCCTACACCGGCCAGGTGACCGACTACGCCTGCGACCCCGAGGCCGCGGCCAGGGACCTGGACCGGGCCGGCTTAAGGCCGGACGAGAAGGGCGTCCGGCTCAAGCTCCTCTACAAGGCCACCCTCCAGGACCTCTCTCGGCGCAAGGCCGAGGTCCTCCAGGATCAGTTGGCCCGGGTGGGCGTCAAGCTGGAGATCAGGTCCTTCGAGTGGGCCACCTTCTTCGCCGACGTCCGCCAGGGCAACTTCCAGCTCTGTTCCCTGGAGTGGGTCGGCCTGGCCGAGCCGGACATCTACTACCACGTCTTCCACTCCCAGAGCCGGCCGCCCCAGGGGGCCAACCGGGGCGGCTACGCCAACCCGGAACTGGACCGGCTCCTGGTCCGGGCCCGCCAGCGCCTGGACCGGGAGGAGCGGGCCGGGCTGTACGCCCGGGTCCAGCAGATCGTGGCCCGCGACCTGCCCTACCTGAGCCTGTGGCACCCCCGCCACGTCCTGGTCCTGCGCCGGGGCTGGAACGGCTTCGAGCTGACCCCCCAGGCCGACCTGGCCGGGCTGTGGCGGATCAGGCGGGAGGGCTAGATGGGCCGCTACCTCCTCCGCCGCCTGGCCTGGCTCATCCCCACCTGCCTGGGCGTGGTCAGCCTGATCTTCCTCCTCCGGCCCCTCATCCCGGGCGATCCCATCGACTTCATTCTGGGCGAATCGGCCCAGGCGGCCGACCGGGAGGCCCTCCGCCGGGCCTTCCATCTGGACGAGCCCCTGGCCAGACAGTATCTCCTCTTCCTCAAGGGCCTGACCCGGGGCGACCTGGGCGTTTCGATCCACTCCCGCCGGCCGGTCGTCCGGCTCATCCGGGAGCGCTACCCGGCCACTCTCAAGCTGACCCTGGCCTCGATTCTCATCGCCCTGGTCCTGGCCCTGCCCCTGGGCGTGCTCTCGGCGGTCCGCCGGGAGAGCGCCCTGGACCACACAGCCATGGCCGGCGCCCTGCTGGGCGCGGCCATGCCCAATTTCTGGCTGGGGCCCCTCCTGATCCTCCTCTTCGCCGTTCAGTTGGGCTGGCTGCCGGTCAGCGGAGCCGGCTCCCCGGCCCACCTGGTCCTGCCGGCCCTGACCCTGGGCACCTCCCTGGCGGCCATCCTGACCCGGATGGTCCGCTCCTCCCTGCTCGAGGTCATCGGCCAGGAGTACATGACCACGGCCCGGGCCAAGGGCCTGAGCGAGGGGGTGGTCATCTGCAAGCACGGCCTCCGCAACGCCCTCATCCCGGTCATCACCCTGATCGGCCTCCAGTTCGGCGCCCTCCTGGCCGGGTCGATCATCACCGAGACCATCTTCGCCTGGCCCGGCCTGGGCCGGCTGACCGTGACCGCCATCCAGGCCCGCGACTTCCCCCTGCTCCAGGGCTGCCTCCTGACCATCTCCCTGAGCTACGTCCTGATCAACCTCCTGACCGACCTGGCCTACGCCGCGGCTGACCCGCGCATCAGGCTAAATAGAGGCGGCCGATGAGGCGGCTGAACCTGAAGCTCAGACTGGGCCTGGCCGTCCTGGCCGCCCTGGCGGCCTCGAGCCTCCTGGCCCCGGCCCTGAGCCCCTTCCCGCCCCTGGAGCAGCGGCTGGAGGAGGGGCTCAACCCGCCCTCATTGAGCCATCCCCTGGGCCAGGACAAGTTCGGCCGCGACGTCCTGAGCCGCCTCCTCCACGGGGCCCGGGTCTCCCTGCTCATCGGGCTGTCCACGGCCCTGGTCTCGCTCCTGATCGGGGCCCTCCTGGGTGCGGCGGCGGCCTATTTGGGCGGCTGGGCCGACGAACTCCTGACCCGGGTCATCGACGTCCTCCTGGCCTTCCCAGGCATTCTCCTGGCCCTGGCCCTGATGGCCATCCTGGGGCCCAGCCTCAACAACGTCATCCTGGCCCTCTGCGCCGTGGGCTGGGTCGGCTACGCCCGCCTGGCCAGGGGCCAGGTCCTCTCCCTCAGGGAGCGGGAGTTCGTCCTGGCCGCCCGGGCCGCGGGGGCCGGGCTGGGCCGGGTGGTCGTGGTCCACTTGTTGCCCAACCTGCTGGCCCCGCTTCTGGTCGAGGCCACCTTCGGCGTCGGCTCGGCCATCGTCGCCGAGGCCGGCCTGAGCTTCCTGGGCTTCGGCGTCCAGCCGCCCACCCCCTCCTGGGGGGCCATGCTCAACCAGGGCCGCCAGTTCCTGCTGGTCGCGCCCCACCTGACCACCTTCCCCGGCCTGGCCATCCTGGTCGTGGTCCTGGGCTTCAACTTCCTGGGGGACGGGCTCAGGGACCGGTTAGACCCCAGGCTGACCCGGAGCGGGGTCAATTGAGGAGGCGTCCATGAAGGCTCTTGAACTGGCTCAGCGCTGCCTGATCGGCCTGCCCGGACCCGAGCTGGACCCCGAGCTCGAGGCTCTCCTGGAGGAGTTCACCCCCCGGGGCGTGGTCCTGTTCCGGCGCAACCTGACCTCGGATCCCTGGCAGATCAAGGGGCTGATCGAGAGCCTCCAGGCCATCTCACTGGGGCGGAACGGCCGGCCGATGATCGTGGCCATCGACCAGGAGGGCGGCCCGGTCAAGCGCCTGCCGCCGCCCTTCGGCCAGTACCCGGCCGCGGCCAGTTACGGCCCTGAAGGCGAGGCCGCGGTCCAGAACTGGGGCCTCAGGCAGGGCCGCGAGCTGGCCGCCCTGGGCGTGACCCTCAACCTGGCTCCGGTCCTGGACGTCAACACCCTGGGCCAGGAGGGGATAATGAAAGAGCGGGCCTTCGGCGCCGATCCCGAGACGGTCAGCCGCCTGGGCCTGGCCGCCATCAGGGGGCTCCATGAGGCCGGGGTGGCCGCCTGCGCCAAGCACTTCCCGGGCATCGGCCACTCGACCCTGGACTCCCACCGGACCAGGCCAGTGGTCCAGCGCAGCCTGGAGGAGCTTCGAGACTGTGAGCTGGTCCCCTTCAGGGCGGCCGTGGCCGCGGGCGTGGAGGCAGTGATGGTCGGCCACCTGGTCTACCCGGCCCTGGACGCCGGGAAGCCGGCCAGTCTGTCGCGGGCTGTTATTCAAGAACTGCTCAGGGAGGAGATGGGCTACCGGGGCCTTATCCTGAGCGACGATCTGCAGATGGGCGCCGTGACCGGCCACCTCTCGGTCGAGGAGGCGGCCCTGGCCGCCCTGGACGCGGGGACGGACCTGGTCCTCATCTGCCAGGACCTGGCCCCGTTCAAGCGCCTGATGGGCCTCTGAGGCTCAGAGGGGGCAGGGCTCGCAGCGGCTGCCCTTGAGCCGCTCCAGGGTCTTCTCAAAGCGGCGCCAGGCGGCCCTCTGCCGGTGAACCTCGTAGACGACCGCCCCGGCCAGCACGCCCAGGGCCGATAGACTGATTACCAGATACATTGACGCCTCCTCAGCTCCGGGGACTCTCTCTGTCCCCGGACTTGCCAGGAGCGTGCCAGGAGGGCCAGCCGCGGGGTCCGGGGCGCGAAAGCCCAGACTCGGCAAGGGCCAGCGGCCGGAGCCTCCCTCCAAGCAGAGGTCCGGCTCGGCAATATTTGCCGCCTGAAAGACGATTCTTTGACGCTTCGACCGGGCCGGCGCGGCCGCCGGGCGGCCGAAGCCCACGGCCGGGGCCGTCCGGGCCGGGCCCGGTCCGTGGCACGGAGATTGCTTTTCAGTCGGGCGGTCCCGGATGAAACTCGAGGGCCGACACCGGAGCCGAAGAGGAAGTCATGGTCGAGAAGATAACCCCCCGGACGCCGCTGACCGCTCCCAGCCAGAACCAGGCCCAGGCCAAGGGCGGAGGCTTCCAGGCCGCCCTCGATCAGGCCATGGCTGAGCCGGGATCGGCCCGGACCGCCGCCTCGGCGACGGGCTCGGCCGGGCTCGATCCCCTGCTGGGGCTGGGCCTCAAGTCCGGCTCGGAGCCGGTCGCCCGGGCCGAGCAGACCCTGAACATGCTGGAGCAGGCCTCCCAGGCCCTGGCCGACCCGGCCACCAGCCTCAAGGAGATGGCCCCGCTGATGGCCGCCCTGGACCTTGAAGCGGATAAGTTGGCCGCGGACGCGGACGGCCTGCCGGCCGGCGACGGGGCCGGGCCGCTGCTCCGCCAGACCGCGGTCACGGCCAAGGTGCTCGTGGCCAAGTTCAACCGGGGAGACTACGTCTAAATGCCCGTTGCCGCGGCCCATAACGTCGGCGTCGGCACCAACCTGCCCCTGGCTCGGAGCCTCTACTTCTCCCCGGCCGGCCTCGAGGATCTCCCCCGCCGGGAGGCGGTCGAGGAGGCCGAGTCCCTCAGCCCGGCCCGGCTCCAGGCCGTGGCCTCCCTAGAAGAGGCCAGGGCCCTGGCCGAGGAGATCTCCACCGACTTGAGCCTCAAGCCGGCCCGCCTGGCCCTGGAGCTCCACCGGCCCGCCCAGCCCTCCCTGCTGGGCTCGGCCTACGTCTGAAGCGAGACCGGCCTACTTAATAGTGGTCAAAATCTCTCGGATGAGTTATTTTAAGCCAGGTTGGCTCTGGGGAGCCTTGTCCTTTGTTCCGCCAGGAGGCGAAAATGGAACTCAATATCACCCTCGAAGAGTCCGGGGCCTTCATCACCATCAGCGGAGACATCGATGAAGAGGGCGCCACTCAGCTCAAGGCCAAGTTGATGGAACTCCTGCCCAAGAACCCCAAGGAGGTGACCTTCGACTTCGCCGGCGTCAGCTTCATCGGTTCCACCGGAATCGGCAAGCTCCTCCTCTTCTATAAGGCTCTCTCCTCCAAGGGCGGCCGGATCAAGATCATCAACATGAGTCAGGATCTGCTGACCCTGTTCAGCGTCATCAAGCTGGACAAGGTCTTCGAGATCAGCGGCTGAGTGGCTTGGACCCGGCCCGGCGCTGAGAGCCGGCGGCTGGAAAAGACTCCGACGTTTGACCGTCTATGGCTCCACTCCGGAGAAACAACACGCCGTCTGACCGAGAGCCAGCGGGCTTTTTCGCTCGTTCGGGCTTCCAGCTCAGCGAGGAGGAGTTCGACCTCTTCCGCCGCCTGATCCACCAGCAGACCGGCATCAATCTCTCCGACCACAAGCGGGAGCTGATCGTCTCGCGGCTGGCCAAGCGCCTGCGCGTCCTCAACCTCAGGACCTTCCGCGACTACTACGAATACCTGACCCAGGATCCGGCCGGCGAGGAAGAGATGGGCCGGATGATCAACCGGATCACCACCAACAAGACCGAGTTCTACCGGGAGAACCATCACTTCGTCTATCTGCGCGAAGAACTCCTCCCCCGCCTGATCGAGGCCAAGGAGCGCTCCAGCCAGCGCAAGCTGAGGGTCTGGTCGGCCGCCTGCTCCACGGGCGAGGAGCCCTACACCATCGCCATCACCATTGCCGACTTCTTCGCCGAGCGGCGCGGCTGGGACCTCAAGATCCTGGCCACCGACCTGGACACGGAGGTCCTGGCCCGGGCCAGCCGGGGCGTCTACGAGCCGGACCGACTGGGCCCCGTGCCCAGGGACGTCCTGGCCCGCCACTTCACCCCGGTCCCCGGCGCCCGGCCGCAGGCCTACAAGGTCCGCCCCGGCCTTCAGGAGATGATCCTCTTCCGGCGCTTCAACCTCCAGCAGCCCAACTTCCCCTTCAAGACGCAGCTGGACTTCATCTTCTGCCGCAACGTGATGATCTACTTCAACCAGGACGACAAGATCGGCCTGCTGGAGAGGTTCCACCAGGTCCTCAAGCCCGAGGGCTGCATCTTTGTCGGCCACTCCGAATCGCTGATGATGGTCCGCCACCTCTTCCGCTACGTCAAGAACACCATCTACCAGAAGATCTGAACCCATGTGCCGCCCAGATGAACCGGGAAAGAGGGAGCCGCTGACCGCCCGCCGGAAGGGCCGCCCGGAGGGAGGCGGCTCATGAACCCGACCGTGCTGGTGGTCGACGACTCCCGCCTCAACCGCCAGGTGATCAAGCTGGCCCTGGCCCCGATCGGCTACCGGATCATCGAGGCCCAGAACGGCCAGGAGGCCATCGACCGGCTCCAGACCCAGATGGTCGACCTCATCCTCCTGGACCTGATCATGCCGGTCATGGACGGCTTCGAGTTCCTGGAGTGGCGGCGGAACAACCCGCCCTGCGACTCCATCCCGGTGATCGTCAGCTCCTCCCTGGACGACTTCGAGTCCATCGAGCGGGCCCTGGGCCTGGACACCTACGACTACTTCATCAAGCCCCTGACCGCCCAGGATCTGAAGAACATCCTGCCCCTCAAGCTCAAAAACGCCATCCACGCCAAGAAGCTTTACGATCAGCTCAAGGAGTCCAACGAGCGCTTCCAGAGGGAGGTCGAGCTGGCCGCGACCTACCAGCGCTTTCTCCTGCCCGACGATCCCAAGCTGGCCGGCCTGAGCCTGGCCACCTTCTACCAGCCCTTCAGCGGCGTGGCCGGCGACTTTTTCGACGTGGTCGCCCTGGAGGACGGGGTGGCCTTCCTCATCGCCGACGCCTCGGGCCACGGCCTGCTCTCGGCCATGGTCTCCTCGCTGCTCAAGCCCCTCTTCCAGCAGTACATCTCCCAGACCCGCTCCCCGGCCGAGACCTTCACCCGGCTCAACGGCGACCTGATGCGGCTGACCCGGGACGAGGACTACATCACCGCCTTCTGCGTCGTCTACGAGCGCTCTTCGAGCCGGCTGACCTACGCCTCGGCCGGCCACCCGGAACAGCTTCTCTGGCAGAGCCGCTCGGGCCAGGCGGCCCGGCTGGGCAGCGAGGGCTTCTTTCTGGGCATGTTCCCCTGCGACCACCAGGTCTTTATCCAGGAGGAGAAGAGCCTCGAGGTCGTCCCGGGGGACAGGCTTCTGCTCTTCACCGACGGCTGCCTCGAGGCCCGGGACCCGGACGGGGTCCAGTTCGGCCCCCAGCGCTGGCTCGAGGCCTTCCAGAAAACGACCGGGTCGCCCACCCGCCAGGCCTCCGGCCGCCTCTGGGAGACCCTGATCGCCCACGCCGGGGCCAAGCTCCAGGACGACGTGGCTTTCATGATCATCCAGTTTGGGGAAGAGAGTGGCTCCTGAGAGCGGCAAAAGACGCCTGGTCTGGGTCGGCCGGCCCGGGAAGGACCTGGATCGGCTGGCCGAGACCTATAGCTTCTCCGCCGTACCCGAGAGGGCCGGCCTGGAGGAGATCCTGGCCGGGGGCTGGCCGGACGCCCTTATCCTGGATCTGACCGGGGCCCGCCCGGAAGACGCCAAGTGGCTGACCGGCCTGGCCCTGGGCCTGGGGGACGCGGTCCTAATCGGCCTGGTCTCCGGAGACAGGCCCCTCCTCCCGGAGCTGATCAAGGCCGGCCTCCACAGCCCGGTCCTGATCCCGGCGCAGGGCGAGGACCGCCGCGAGGCCCTCCGCGAGGTCCAGCACCGCAGTTCGCTCGTCGGGGGGCACCGGGAGCAAGACGAACTCGCGATCGCGGCCCGTGAGCAGCAGCGGCTCGGCGGGAGACCCAGGACCGAGCGCCTTCACGCCTTCACGCTGGAAATCCCGCAGTGGAATGGTCTTCATGACAGCACCCCTCTGTGCGAATGTCGCCGTTTTGACGACACCAGGAGTGTACCACACGATCTCATGAGCGTCCCGGACGCCGGCTACGGGGAGACTCGCGCACGGCGCGGTCGATCCGAACGACCCGGCAGTAGTCGAAGGCGGCGGGGTCAGTCGGCGTCGTCGTACGGCGGCCACCGGAAGCGTCGCGGTCAGTCGACGTCGTCGTACGGCGGCCACCGG
>ENA-OSEO01002424-OSEO01002424.1-sediment-metagenome-genome-assembly--contig:-NODE-2424-length-26518-cov-7.372187_pt1 | contig 26518 bp, 22 predicted proteins | sample MGYA00237883_ERZ534232 | MGnify/ENA metagenome assembly ERZ534232
TGCTCAAGTTCCATGCAAATGTTTACCGGCGTGGCGGGAAGAATGGGCCGGCTGGTCTGAATGCTGATGAGATCCGCCGAGATTTCCGTTGCAATGGAAGACTGGGTGTGTTTGGCGGTAACCGCCTTGGCATCGATTCTGATGCTGTAGGCCGGATACATTCTGCAATCCCCCGTGTTGCCCATTTTATTTTGCATTTGTCCCATGCCTTTCTAAGATATTGTTTCTTTTCGCTTTGACCCCGCGCATTCGGAGAGCGGCTGTTGGCCTGTTAGAACCCCTTTGCCGCAGGTTGATCCGTGTTCATTAGTATAGCAAAATCAATGCCAACCCTGTAATTTAACATTTTATAAAAATTCCAGATGGTTAAAAATTTATAGGCGCCTTTTCAGGATGTCTGCTGATCAAAAAAAGGCACAGCCATGTATATTAAATGATACGGCCTGCAGCGTTTCCGGATGAATCCATGTTAATTGTAGCGGGACGGGCGGGTGAATACAAAAAATGATAAAGATTTATAGGCACTTATAGAAGGGTTTTTAAGACATCTTCTTTTCCAACGATCCCCACCAGCTCGCCTTCATCAACCACCGGCAGGGTATGGAAGTTATTGTCCACCATGAGCGCCGCCACGGCCTGGATGCTTGTTTCCGGACCAACAACCACCGGATCCGGCGTCATGGCCTGGGCTACGGTGATGGCCGCAATTTTGCGGGCCTCCTTTTCGATCTGTTTTGAAGAGGTCAGGGGAATATAGCCGTCCAGAAAGGTAAACAGCGACGGTATCGGCAGGTTTTTTTGCTGGGAAATCAGATCGCTCTGGCACAATATACCCACCACACGGCCGGCTTCATCCACAACCGGAACGCCATTGATCCGGTTTTCAAGCAAAAGCCTGGCCGCCTGGCTGATTTCCGTTTCAGGGGAAACGGTAACCGGCCTCTTTGTCATAATGTCTTTAACTTTAAGCATGTCCGCACCTCAATTCTATTTTGCAGGGGCAGCCTTTTGAAGCTCCTGATTCAATCGGTTTTTATCGATGCTGCTGATTTGAATGAATTTGACACCCATGCCCAGGGGTCGCTGCACCGGGTCATCGGATTGGGTGCGGCTCCAGGCGACTTCGCACTCGATATTGAGCGGCTCCGGATCATCCGGCATTTGCAGTTTGAGAGAAAAATTTTCTCCCTTCGGCAGCGGTTTGGCCGTCTTGATCATCATTCCGTCACCGCTTGCGTTTTCGCTGAAAGCATACGTCAGACTTTCCCTGCTCTTGAAGACAATGGAAAGGATTTTAGGTGCGCGCGGAGATTTTCTGCCGGAATTTAAATTTTCAGTCGCTTTGTTGAGCCGCTGGGCCAGGCTGCGCATGATTAACTTGATGTCGTCCGACAGACGGTTATAATCCTGATCCAGAAAATCACGGTCGATAATTCCCAGCGTTGTCGCTCCCACCGCCCGTGCCGTGAAAATACGCGGGCTCTGAATGATATAACCCATTTCACCAAAAATATCATCCGGCCGCAAAATATCGATGACCACGGTTTCTCCCCGCACTTTTTTGGAAAGCTCCACTTTTCCGGATTGAATCAGATAAATCCAATCCCCAAAACTGCCTTCTTCCCATATAATCTGGCCATCCGCGAAAGTATGCTCATCGGCTATCTGAAACATGGCTATGCCCTCCTCTGGCGATCTTCATCATCATCGCCATAGCGTTTCTGGATAGATCGAATCATATCAATTCGAGCAAAAAATATATCAACAATCTCCGGATCAAAGTGTGATCCGGATTCCGCTTCAATGGCTGAAAGGATCCGGGATTCGTCCCACGCTTTTTTATAGCTTCGATTGGAGGATAGGGCGTCATATACATCAGCCAGTGCGACGATCCGTCCAAAAAGCGGGATATCCTCCCCTTTTTTCCCCCGGGGCAACCCGTTGGGTAGGCTGAAGCCATCCAGCGCAGCCCCGGTCAGGACATTCACGTGTCCGGGATATCCTTTACCGTCCCAACGTTCATGGTGATTCAGGGCAACCAGCCCGGCGGCCTCATCAAAACCCGACTGGCGGTCTAAAAACAGGCGGGCGCCGATGACCGTATGCTGCTTCATGGTCTCAAATTCGCTGTCGTTCAACTGGGACGGCTTTTTTAATATCTGATCGGATATGGCGATCTTGCCGACATCATGAAGAATGGCGGCCATCCGGAGGATATCCCGGTTGCTGTCGATCTCTTTTTGAGGCAGTTGGTGTCGGCAAGCCCACTGTTCATATATTTCAACCGAATAGCCGGCCACTCGATTTACATGGGCCCCCGTCTCTTTGGGATCGCGCAGTTCCGCCATCCGAATCATCCGCAGCAGGATCGAACGGGTCAATTGGGCCCGTTCCAGCGCAACAGCGGCAATTCCGGCAAAGTGCAGCATTATCCGTTCATCGTTTTTGGAAAAAGGGATAAACCGTCCCGCCCCGTCCTGGGCATTGATAATCTGTAAAACTCCTAAAATTTTGTTGTTCGGGGTTTGTATTGGAAACGTAAGGATGGACCGCGTCAGATAGCCGGAAGCTTCATCAAATTTTTTGCTGAACTGGTAGGGACAGTCGGTTTCGATCTTATAGGCATCGGGCAGGTTTAAAGTTTCGCCGGTGGCAGCGACATACCCTGCAATGGTCCTTTTATCAACAGGAATGGTAAAAGTGGAATAGATCAGTTTTTCTCCGGGGGGCAGCTTGTTCCGGAGCGAATCATTCTGGGTGTACGTAAACTGAAGCTGGTTCTCATCCCGGATATAGATCGACCCGGCGTCGGCGTTAACAAAATAGCGCGCTTCGGTCAGAACCCGTTCCATTAAAATATCCAGATCGTTCACCTGATTGAGCTCAACGCCCAAACGGGTTAAACTGTCCAGCTTTTCCTTTTCACTCAGCATGAATACTTCCTTCGATATCAGCCGTCCAGGTAAAAGATAGGTATATTATAACGCCATAATCCCTAAATGTAAAACCTTTTAGTCCTGTCAATCCGTGAGTCTAAAGGGTTGGGATGCGTCCGTCCGGATTGAACCCATCGCCGGGCTGCCGGCTGTAAAGCCCTTATCTCTCCTCCCCTAGTCTATATGCCCTTTTCCGCCATGTACGCCGCCAGGTCGGCCACCCGGCAGGAATAGCCCCATTCATTGTCATACCAGGCCACCACCTTGGCCATATTCTTCTGCAGCACCAGCGTAAATTCCGTGTCAACGATGGAAGAATGTGAATCGCCTTTGAAGTCGGAGGAAACCAGCCGTTCATCTTCGCAGGCCATGATCCCCTTAAGTTCGGTTGCTGCTGCTTTTTTGAGTTCCGCCCGAACGGCCTCCGTGTCGGCCGGTTTCTGCAACAAGGCCACAAAATCAACCACCGAAACCGTCGGCGTCGGCACTCGCAGGGAGTATCCGTCAAAGCGGCCGGCCAAATCGGGTATGACCAGGGCAACCGCCTTGGCGGCGCCGGTAGTCGTGGGAATGATATTCAGGGCTGCAGCCCGGGCCCGCCGGGGATCCCGGTGCGCCAGATCCATCAGGCGCTGGTCCGCGGTATAGGAATGCACCGTGGTCATCAGCGCCTTTTCAATCCCAAAAGCCCTGTGCACAACCAGGGCCGGCGGCGCCAGACAGTTGGTGGTGCACGATGCGTTTGAAACGATATGGTGTTCTTCCGGTTTATATTTTTTATGATTCACCCCCATCACCACGGTGAGGTCCTCTTCCTTGGCCGGCGCCGAAATGATGACTTTCCGGGCGCCGGCCTCGAGATGCGCAGCCGCCTTGGGACCGGTGGTAAAAAGACCGGTGCTCTCCACCACAATATCCACACCTTCCTCATCCCAGGGGATCTCGGCCGGAACGCGCGAAGAAAAACTCTTAACGATCCGGTTGTTTATCTGCAGATAATTTTCACCGGTTTGCACCTCTCCGGAAAAACGGCCGTAGTTGCTGTCGTACTTAAAGAGATTGGCATTGGTTTGAACGTCAAAAAGATCATTGATGGCTACAACTTCAAGGGTTTCGGGGTGCCTCTCCATGATGGCCTTGAGCACTTGCCGCCCGATACGGCCAAAGCCGTTGATGCCGATCCGGACCATGATTCACCTCCTATTGGGGCTTCGCCCTATTGGAATGTTGGAATATTGAAATAGTGGAATAATGGTTTTGGGGAAGTGGTATGTTGAATTTTATGGAAAATCGGTATTCCAATCTTCCACCATTCCATCATTCCATGCGCGAGGTGGGGATACAGGCCTCGCCAGATATTTCTACCTTCAGAGCGTCACGGAAATGCTCCAGGTGTCAGTTATCATCTAAACGATATTCATGTGCAACCAGCAAATCGTAGTCATTGCGCAGGGCCTGGTGGAGCCGGGCATTTTCCAGGGCAATGGCGCTCAAGTTCGCCACCGCTTCCAGAAACTGGATTTCATCATCTTTGAATGCTTTTTCTTTATCCGTATAAACTCGCAGAACGCCGACGGCTTTTTTCCCGATCATTAACGGAACCACCAGAACCGATTTGATCCCCTCCGAGCGGGCCTTGTCCCGGTATTGAAAATTTTTGTCCGTCTGGGCATTCTTGAGCAGAACGGATTTTCCCTTCAGGGCCTTTTTGTCCAAGCCGCTCTCCTCGACCACCACCGGGCCTTTGCGGATATAGCCGTCCGACAGCCCGAATTGGGCACCCATCAGCAATTTTTTCCGGCGTGAATCGAGCAGCCGTAAAGAACAGGCCTTGACCTTCATGGTCGCAGCCGCACGCACCACAATCTCCTGCATGACCCGTGCAGGTGAAAGCGAGGCGTTGACCACTTTGGCAACCTCGTACAATGCCGTAAAATAACTCCTTTCTTTCCCCGTCATAAGTCACCTCTCCGGTTTTTGATTAATTAAATTGAAAGGCATATTCGGTTGTTTGAATTTCTGAAAAGCGGTCGTAGTGAATGGGATAACTGGCCTTGGAAAATTCCCCAAACCCTTTTTTTTCAGGGGTCACCTGAATATTTTCAAGCTGGTAGGATTCCATTTTTGTCCGCCGTCGCCATCCGGGTGGAAAATGAATCGTTTTTTCCATCCGGATTGTCCGGCATGCTATCATGGTATCGACATCATTGGCAAGCCGGTTTTTTTTAAATCCCGTCGATTTGGCTCAGCCTGTTCGTTCAAACTGAATTAGTCTTGACAAAACAGTCTATACTTTATAATCAGGATCTTCGTTTAATGGTATTTTTATGGCTGTTTGCCATTGATTGCAACTACACCTAAAAGGAGGAGAAGACATGTCAAATTTAGTTCCACCTCATGGCGGAAAAGGCCTTACCTGCTGCCTGCTGGAAGGCGCAGCCCTGGAAGCGGAAAAGAAAAAAGCGGCCGATCTCAAACAAATCCCGATTTCCCCGCGTGAAAAAGGCGACCTGATCATGATGGGTATCGGCGGCTTCAGCCCGCTGACCGGTTTTATGAAAAAAGCCGACTGGAAAGGCGTTTGTGAAAACTTCCTGTTGGCGGACGGAACCTTCTGGCCCATCCCGGTAACGCTTTCGGCCTCGAAGGAAGATGCAAATGCCATCAAGGCCGGAGATGAAGTCGCCCTGTACGATCCCGAAGGCAAAGAAATCATGGCTACCATGAAGGTGACCGAAAAGTATGAAATGACCGCCGCCGACAAGAAGTTTGAATGTGAAAAAATATACATGGGCGAAGGGACCAAAACCGTTGAAGACTTCTGGAAAATCGCCGGCAAGGAACACCCGGGGGTCCAGATGGTCATGCAGCAGAAGGATTTCAACCTGGCCGGACCCGTAAAGGTCTTGAGCGAAGGCGAATATCCCAAAAAATATGCCGGGATATACATGCGGCCGGAAGAATCCCGCAAAATCTTCGACAGCCGCGGCTGGAGCGAAGTCGCTGCGCTGCAGCTTCGAAACCCCATGCACCGGTCCCACGAATATCTGTGCAAAATCGCCGTTGAAGTCTGCGACGGCGTCTACATCCATTCCCTGGTCGGCAATCTCAAACCGGGCGACATCCCCGCCGATGTGCGCGTCCGCTGCATCGACGCCCTGGTGAAGAATTACTTTGTGGAACAAAACGTCGTGCAGGGCGGGTATCCCCTCGATATGCGCTACGCCGGTCCCCGGGAAGCGTTGCTGCACGCAACTTTCCGCCAGAACTACGGCTGCTCCCGCATGATCCTCGGCCGCGACCATGCCGGCGTGGGCGATTTTTACGGCATGTTTGAAGCCCAGACCATTTTCGACAAGATTCCCTGTCCCAAGGAACCGGGCAAAGCCCTGCTGTGCAGCCCGCTGAAGATCGACTGGACATTCTACTGCTTCAAGTGCGACGGCATGGCCTCATTGCGCACCTGTCCCCACGCCAAAGAAGACCGCGTGCTCTTAAGCGGCACCATGCTCCGCAAAATGCTGTCGGAAGGCGGCGAAGTGCCGGATCATTTCGGCCGGGACGAAGTTCTGGTTATTCTGCGCGAATATTATGAAAGTCTCACCGAAAAGGTTGAGATCAAACTGCATGGCGCCGCCACCGGCGACAACAAAAAATAGAATGTCCGCCTGAAATTCCACATTTCAAGCGCTGCCTGAAACAGAACAAGGGGGGATAAGATCCTCTTATCCCCCCTTGTTAATTCTCTCTTGAGTCCAAGTCCCCGCAGCTTGTCGGAACAAAGTGGAGGTCCTTTTTGCGGGGCTGTGGGGTGGTTCATCATTCAAGGTTTTGATATTTTTCCATGCTTATCAACATATCAAGGATCGCCCCCTTCTCCAAACTTATAACCTGATATGCGTCCCAAAGATTGTGCGTTTTAAAGGATGTCCCGCCCTTCATGCAAGTTGTTTTGGAATGTCCCCATTTTACATTTTACTGCAAAAAAATCAAAAATATGCAAAATATCAACGGATGACCCATTAATAAACACCGGCAGCCATTCACGCAGGTACTCCCGGTAAAGTACGAGTTTGTCTCGTGTAGCTTGGTCAAACGGCTTTCTGTGTAAGTTGCGTACAGGCATGACAGCATCCCTGTTACTGGTGCATGTCAAGGGCTTCATCGTTGAATATATATTCAGCGTCTCCTGATTTGAAAGATATCAAGATGCGTATTCCAGAAATAGCGAATTTGACAGAACGATCAGAGGATTTTTTTACAAACAAACTTTATACTATTCCACTGCAATTTTTTCAGTTATCATTTGTAAGCCGGAAATTAATTCAAAGTCCTTGACATTATGAGTTACCAAGGGCGTGCGGTGTCGTATTGCGCAGGCCGCGATCCAGGCGTCATTGAAAGTTATCGACCGGCCAAGCCGCTGTCGCTCAACCATTACCTTCCCATACTGCTTTGCGATTTCATGATCATAAGGAATTACGACATAATTTTTAAGGGCGGTCTCTAACTGAAGCCTTTTCGTCTGTCCCCAGTTGCCTCTTTCCGCTCCATAATAAAGTTCGCCCACAGTAACAAAAGAAATTGCGATCAGCTTCCCTTTCAGGTGGGAGGCATAAACCCTGGCCTCTGGACTCCCCCGCATCACATAAGAGACAATGTTTGTATCGATTATGATCTTCGTGGCAGGCATTATTAGACATTCCCTGCAAGGCTTTGTTGACGCAGCTTATGGATTTCCTCTTCAAATCCATCATCCGGTTCGCCGGGCCATGTGCCATATAACATGGCAATATCGTCCAGCGGCTTAACCCCCTGCATCTGAGCCAATTCTTCTATACTGAGGGACTGCCAGAAACCGGCAGGCAAAGGGGTGCCTTGCGGCAAAAGGTCGGTCCCTTCCTGTTCCCGGTCCTCAAGCCTTTGGATGTCGTGCAGGACAATGCTGCTGATTTTACCGGTAAATGGATCTTCCTTTGCCTCCCCGATCACTTTGACATAATGCAAAATATTTTCCAAAACTTCTTCCTTGCGGTCTTCATCAAAAAGGCAAAGAACCGGGTCACCTATTGACGGATGTACCCGGCAGCGGGTGCCGTGTTCTTTGAAATCGGCCATCAGCAATCGGCCTTCGATGGTGCGAATGTTGACCTGTGGACCTCTGATGCGCTCCTGTATGCGCTGGAACCCTTTTGAATCGTATCGCGATTCAAAAGGCTGACGTCGATGGTCAAGGGAAAAGCTGATCTCACTGACCCCTTTTTCAAAAAGAGTGCCCAGATCACGCCAGGCTACTAACACCCCCGGATCAAAACCGGCCGGCAGGTCATCGCCTGATTGCTGAACCTGTTTCAGACCAGAAAGGGATTTTTCGATAATTTCCAATCCGAAATCCATCCCATCCAAAGATTGCTGGTCGGAAGATCGCTCGAATCCAAGCACGGTGGCGGGGCTGCCATGGGTTATTTCTATAAGATCGAGAGCGATCTCATCCTTAATGCTTTTTTGAGGCGGTCCTTTGCGTAAGCTTTCAGCCTGACCCATTAAAACCATTCCGCAGCGGTGCAAGGACTTGCTAAATTGCGACATCAACTGCAATAAATGGTTTATGGATATCCTGCCGGAGCCGACGGACTTGCCTGCAATACGGATAGATAAAAAGTGTTTTTGCTCATTCACTGAGGCGATCACCTCCTTATCCAAAATTATCCGATTAACGCAAATCGTCAAATAATCGGGAACTTTTTACTGAATTTTCTATGATATATACCATAATTCGTCTTTTAAGGGAAAATTTAAGTAGAGTAATATATAAGATGCTGTTTCTATACAGTTATTTTAATCTGTTTAAACTTACGCAATAGCCTGCCCGACTACGGCATCGGCCAATTGGGCTTGGGTGGTTTGGGCATCATTTAGCTGGGCTTTAAGGACGTCACATAGAGCCATCAGTTCATCAACTTTAACAACGATGCGGTGTTGCTCAGTGAGCGGCGGTAGCGGAAAGGGATTTTCGGCAAAAAAATCCTTTAGTAAACGCTTTTGCCCAGCTGTGCCTGTCATTCTCGTTTCACCCAAAAGTAAAAACTGTGGCGACTTCAGATATATAAGAACGTATCTCGCACAAAGGGTATTTTCAATTGGACGAGCAATATGAAGCTCCGTAGTCCCTGCTCCAATGCCATTTTTTAGATTTAAAAAAACTGCGGCCTTACTATTTTCGAAACATGGAGTAATTTTGGCCAGCCCTATGTCTCCATTTGCAAAGTGTGTGAAGCCTTGCTTAATATTACCCCACATACGTTCTTCTTGCCCGTGATCTCCAGTATGTGATGTGGTTATCAATGACATCGGAACAAATGAAGCTGGAGACTCATCGGATGCTACATTGCGAGGATTAATTATTGAAATGTCCCCCAGCCTACTCCATTCCCACCCTTTCGGAAGGTCAAACAGCTTTTCAGCATCAGTAATTTCCGGCAGTGGTTTTTGTTTTTTGATTTTGCCTTTTTTAACCAATCGCGCCTTTTCTTTGGCGATTTTTTTCAGCAGAATGCTGGCGGGCTCTTCTTTTGGGTCTTGGGGAACAAGTTTGCCCATGACGGCGAGTTGCAGGATGGTTTGTTTGAGCTGGTCGATGCTGTGTTCGGTAGTGAACAGGGTATCGAAATGCTTGGCGAGGCTCTGCCATGCCTCGACAAACTCATCTTGGTCGGCGGCACTGGTAAGTGTGGCAAGCAGGGTTTCCACTAGGATTTGGTGGGCGGCATTGCTGTCAGTCTGTTGCTTCTCCAACTGGTCACATAGGGCCATCAGTTCATCGACTTTGGCGACGATGCGGTGTTGCTCGGCTTCAGAAACCATAGGGATCAAAGCAAGTCGTGCTTTATCAGTACCCATTCTAGGAAGATTCATTCCATGAGTTGACTCATTTGCATACAAAATAAAATAAGGAGACTTCATTACGAACCTTAAGTACTGTGGTGTTATATGGTTATACCCTCTAAGAGGAATCATTTCAGTTGTACAAATACCGTCCTCGTCGGCAATAATCACCTTGTCAAGATATGGCCGCAATTTTCCGTAAACGACATCTCCTTTACAGAAGCGATTTTTTGAACTCCTAAACTGTCTGTCAACAAATCTTACTTTTTGTAATAATTTGGAGGTTTCTTTTTCAACATCCTCCAGTTCTAATACCCAAGTATCCTCATTTATCGAACTAAGTTCAGCCTTTTCTGATATTCCATAGTTTGTAACAGTACCAAGTCTCGTCCATCCCCACCCCTCAGGCAGTTCAAAAGGCTTTTCATCTGCACTGATTTTCTGCAATGGTTTCTGTTTTTTGAGCTTGCCTTTTTTAACCAACCGCGCCTTTTCCTTAGCAATTCTTTTAAGCAATTCGCCAGCAGGCTCATCGTCAGGATCTTGTGGGACCAGTTTGCCGCGGACGGCCAGTTCCAAAATCAGCTCACGCAATTTCTTAACACCATAGAGGGTATTATTGGCGAAACCGTTGCCGCGCCCCCTGCCACCGTTGGCCTTTTGCGTTTGGGCTGCGGTCCAGATATCGATATGTTCGGTGATTAAATTTTTCATATCCAGTTCGTTATATTCTGGATGCCGGGTCGGAGCCCGGCATGACGAGCAACGATTCTTTCATTATCTGAAAAATCCTCAGGCATTGCTCCCTTTGTTAAGAGCTTCGGACAGAATATTTCTGAGCCGATTGCGCAGCTCGGCTATCTCCTGTTGCTGTTTTGAATATTTCTTAAGCAGTTCTTCGGGATCGTGGTTGACTTGTTCACCAATGTGGGGATTCTTAATGTCCAGGTTGTAATTTCGGGCTTTGATTTCATCGATGGAAACTTTCCATGCCTGTTCGGTTTCCGCCCTCGCACCAAAGCTATCGGCCTCGTTTCCCCACCAATTGATTTCGGGTTGGAACTCTTCAAAGCGGATTGGCTTGGTTTTATTGTAGCTCTTAGCGCCTTCCGGATATGGGTGCTCGTAATACCAGACATGCTCAGTGGTCCGGCCTTTTGTGAAAAACAGCAGGTTGGTTTTAATACCAGTGTATGGGTTAAAAACACCGTTGGGCAGTCTTACAATGGTGTGCAGATTGCATTCTTCCAGCAGTTTTTCCTTGAGCCGGGTTTTCATTCCCTCGCCGAAGAAGAAGCCATCCGGCAGGACGACGGCGGCGCGGCCCTGATCTTTTAGCAGGTGGATGATCAGCGTTACAAACAGATCGGCGGTTTCGCGGGTGCGGAATGAGGCTGGAAAGTTGTTTTCGATGCCGTCTTCCTCCATCCCGCCAAAGGGCGGATTGGTGACGATGACGTTGACGCGGTCTTTACTGGTATAGTCCCGCAGCGGGCGGCTTAGGGTGTTGTCATGCCTGATGTTGGTGGGGGTGTCGATGCCGTGCAATATCATGTTGGTGATGCACAGCATATACGGCAGCGATTTTTTGTCGACGCCATGAACGGAGGCCTGCAATACTTCTTCATCTGCCGGCGAATGAACGAATTTTGCACGCTTGTGCTCGATGACATTGGCGAGAAAGCCGCCGGTGCCGCAGGCCGGATCAAGCACGGTTTCGGATAGTTGCGGATTGACGCGGTCGACGATGAATTGCGTCACGGCGCGGGGGGTATAAAACTCGCCGGCATTTCCCGCGCTTTGCAGGTCTTTGAGAATTTGTTCGTAGATACTGCCGAAGGTATGGCGGTCGCTTTGAACATTGAAGTCAATCTCACAGATTTTATTGATCACCTGGCGCATGAGGGTGCCGGATTTCATGTAGTTGTATGCGTCCGCAAATATGTCTTTAACCACCAGCGCGCGTTTGCCGTTAGGCCCGAAGGTGCTGAGTTTATTTTTAAGCGTGGGGAACAGTTGCAGGTTAACAAAATCAGCAAGTTCGTCGCCGGTCATGCCTTCCGGGTCCTTTGCCCAGGTGCGCCAACGTAGGTGCTTGGGCAGCGGGGATTTGTAGTTATCTTCAAGAAGCTCCAATTCGTCTTCACGGTCGTCAAAAATTTTTAGAAAAAACATCCAGACCAACTGGCTGATGCGCTGGGCATCGCCATCGACGCCGACATCTTTGCGCATGATATCTTGGATGGATTTTATGATTCCTGAAACGTTGCTCATGCAGATCGCTCCTGATTAAACAATTCCTGCTCCAGCTCCTGAACGGCGTTTTCGTAATTGTCTTTGCCGCCAAAAACCTGGTTGATGATTTCCATCGGGGTGCCCATACCGCTAAAGGGTTTGAGTTTCAATACCTTGGCATTTTCCAAGCTACTGATGCCTTCATCTGCGTATTTGTCCAGCAATGCGGTGAGCACCGCCCGCGCCGGCTCGCCGTACTTGGTAAAATAGTTGCGCTTTTTGACATTGTTGGCCCGCTCCTTTCGGGTGAGCGGGGGCTGGTCGTAGGCAATATGGCAGATAAGGTCAAAGTCGCCGTATTCTTTGCCGATTTCTCCGGCAAGGTTGTCTAAAAGGATGCCATGCTCTTCAAGGAGTTCAATGATCGCCTGCTTTTTCCTGGCGTTGTTCCAGCGCTGCAGAAATTCGTCCAGGGAAGCGAATTCGGATTTGATCTGCTTGCGCGTAAAATCGCGATACGATTCGGTGATCAAATCGCCGTCCGGTCCAAAGTATTGAATGCGTTCAGCAATTATTTTGGCCGGAACACCATTAAAAATAAATTTTTTCGTGCCGCCGCCATTATCGTCGTCATCGTCATCTCCATCGTCCGGTCCCTCCGGATCGGGAGGAACCAAGTCATCGTCATTCCTGGGTTCGTAAATCACAACAGGCTCGCCGTCGAAATCCGGGTCGCTGAAGAGTTCGGTCGCTTTTTTAAAATCCATGATGGTGAAATAGTATTTGTTGTATTCCTCTTCTATCCGGGTGCCCCGACCGATGATCTGCTTGAATGATGTCATTGAATTGATGGTTTTATCCAGTACGATGAGCTTGCAGGTTTTTACATCGACGCCGGTTGTCAACAGTTCCGAGGTAGTGGCAATGACAGGGAATTTGCTCTCAGGGTCGATAAAGTTATCAAGCTCGGCCTTGCCTTCGACACTGTCGCCGGTAATGCGCATGACGTATTTGGGGTTGTCGATGGCAAGCTGTCCGGCGGCATTGACAATGGCGGCACGCATGCGTTCAGCGTGGTCTATATCTTCACAAAATATAATGGTTTTTGCGAAGGGATTGGTTGCGTTAAGGAGTTTCATAACCCTGTTGGCAACGAGCCTTGTTCTCTGGTTCAGAACGAGTATGCGATCCATATCCTGTTGATTGAAAGTGCGGCCTTCGATTTCCTGCCCAAGATCGTCTTTCATGCCGGGAGGCGGTGTCCAGCCGTAGATGTCCTTATCGATATCGATGCGGACCACTTTATAGGGCGCGAGAAAACCGTCGGCAATGCCCTGTTTCAGGCTGTAGGTGTAAACGGGTTCGTTAAAGTAGTTTATATTTGAAATGTATCTGGTTTCCCTGGGCGTGGCGGTCATTCCTATTTGAATGGCATTTGAAAAGTACTCAAGGATTTCCCGCCAGGCTGAATCCTCGGCGGCGCTGCCGCGGTGGCACTCGTCGATGATGATCATGTCAAAAAAATCGCGGGATACGATTTTGAATATTTTATCCGCTTCATCCGGCCCGGTTATGGCTTGATAGAGGCCCAGGTGGATTTCATAAGCCGGATCGATCTTTCGGTTTTTGATCTTGGTCATGACCGATCCGAACGGTTTGAAATCGTTGACCAGGGTTTGATCGGCCAAGATGTTCCGGTCAACCAGAAACAGGACCCGCTTGACTATTTTTGCCTTCCAGAGACGCCAGATGATTTGAAATGTCGTATAAGTTTTGCCAGTGCCGGTGGCCATCACCAGCAACACACGCCTTTGGCCTTTGGCGACAGCTTCAAAAACCCGATTAATCGCTTCAATCTGGTAATAGCGGGGTTCTTTTCCGGAACTGTCCAAGTGGTAGGGCTGCAATACAAGTTCTTCTGACTTTTCTTCAATGCCGCGGTATGACTTATAGCGTTGCCAGAGTGTTTGCGGCGGCGGGAATTGTTCCAGCGGAAATTGGGTTTCAATATCCTCGCCGGCAACGGGCACTTTATTATGGGAGGCAAAGGCATCGCCATTCGAGCTGAATGCGCTGGGTACTTCAAGGATTTCTGCGTATCCCAGGGCCTGCTGCATTCCATGGCTGACTGAATAACTATTGTCTTTGGCTTCTACAACGGCAATGGGGACACCCGGCTCCTGATATAGAACATAATCAGCAAACTTCTTCTTTTTTTTGTTGCGGGACGACATATTGCCCCTGACGATAACAGGACCTGGCGCAAGGGTTACTTCGCGCCGGATTTGCCTGACAGGTTCCCACCCGGCTTGTTTGATCGCCGGGGTTATGAACAGATCGCAAATGTCTGTTTCGCTGAGGTCTTTTTTGTTGATTTCTTTCAAGATTTAGCTATCTCCATCGCTCAGGCCTCTTTATTTGACTGTAAAGTCTATAAGCGTTATGGTGTTTACCAACTGATAACAGCGCCAGCGATAGCATCGTTGGCTTGACGCCTTTGCTTAATTGCGGGGGCGTTTCTTTTTTTTAAGACAACTACAAGGCTTTTTAAACCGTATTGCGAAATCCGGATCTTTAAACTGATTCTTGAGATACGTGCCACATTTCCTTTCTTATTTCATTGGTGATGCCTTCGTCGGTAAAGCGAAAATGGCGGGTCGGCTCACGAAAGGGTGAATTTAAAACCGGGTTTTCGATGACAACCTGTTTCATCGGCGATTCACCTTTTCTGCCGGTTTGCTAAAACAGATAAATTTAATGACATTGCGGGCGGTCCGGGACACAGCTTTAAACTCAAGGCCCGCAGGGGCATGAAGGCGCGTAGCGTTCAGGACGATGTTTCTCTTCATGCTGAAAACATCTCCGATCGGCCGGCGGTAAGGAATCAGTCCGGATTTTCACGATGATTGTGGATAACACATTAATTCCAATACAAAAATATTAAAAAAGAGTCAATCTTAAAATACGCCGCCGCGGCTTTCCATGATCATTTTTAGTCAATTCGATCATAAAATTTTTACAGCAACTGTGGCTTGAGTAACTTTCATTGATTATGGGTATACACATGTATGGATAGAATGAGGTTGCAAAAAAACTATTGAAGCGCGGTATATTCATCCAGCAATCTACGGATCATCTTCTGGTATTGCGTGTTGTGTTTTTTTGCTTCTTTTTTGAAAAAATCAATGCTGGTTTTACTGAGCGAAATAGTAACCTTAACCGTTTCATCCTTTAATGCTAATTCTCGCGGAGAGGGTAGAAAGTCTTTTAAAACTCTAACCTTTCCGATATGCTCATTTGTATAAGTTATTTTCTCTTTCATAAATTTTCTTTCCTTTTCGCCAATAACCGGCGCCTATAATTCTGATGATGTTTCTTCTATAAGTAAATCTTACAGTCAAAATACCATTGCCAACATTACCGACACAATAGTATCGTTTTTCACCTTCACTATGTTCCAGATCTTCTAAAATAACACGGTTATAATCCATGAAAGATAGCTGTGCCAAAGCGAACGACACTCCATGCTTCTTTTGATTAAGTTTATCTTTGTCGTCGTCCCACTCAAAATCGGACTGTTTTTTCATGTTATGATAATATGACACAGCCATTTTAAAGTCAATATTTTTATATGGTAAATTATATGGTTATGGGCATGTTAGCGCGTAGAGGTCAGGACGATGTTTCTATTCATGCTGAAAACATCTCCGATCGGCCGGCGACAAGGAATCAGTCCGGATTATTAGGATGGTTGCTGGTAACGTATTAAATCGAATACAAAAATACGGAAAGAGCGTCAATAATAAAAATAAAAAGGGGAGCGGTCAGCTCCCCCTTTTTTGTCTATTTAATCGAAGCGGCTATTTCCGGCTGATATAGGCGTCATAGGTCAGCGCCACGGTCCGGTACACCAGGTGGGCCAGTTTTGAAAAGGGCGTATAGGCAAACAGGCACCAGACGAACATGAGGTGAATGACATATAAAAATACCGATAAGCCGGCCAGACCCCCGAGCCGGGTGATTTCGGTGAGGAGCCCGGTGACGCCCAAAGCCAGAACAAGTCCCACCAGGTACCAGTCCCAGTAGACCGAGACCTGGTCTTTCTTGGACAGGCGGGTCTTGATCAACAGGAGCGATCCGACCACCAGGGCCACCCCGGCGATATTGCCGAGCCACTTTACCGGGTTGATCTGGCTGTAGGGGCCGTCGATATGCAGGATCCACTCTGCGATGAAGAAGCAGTTGGTCACGATAAACAGTCCGATGAATCCGAACAGAACCATCATGTGGGAAACGGACCGTTCGCGGTTTTCGGTGCAGTCGTTGAATTTCTGATGTTTTAAAATCGTCGGCACGATCGACACCAGGGCTTTGACAAATCCGATGGGATCGATTTTTTCCTTATCGGTCTTTCCCGCGGCCACGGCATTTTTGTGAATATCGGCAACAAATCGTTTCAACCCCAGGGCAAAAACCCCCACCGCGAAAGCCGCCGTCGGGATCATGATGATGTCCACCAGGTAATTGTTAATGTACTGAGCCTGCCAGACAAAGTCCGCTTCAAGGCCGAAGTTGAGCCAGTGAATGCCGAAAACCTTGAGGATCAGGCCCACCACCAGGAAAATGACGGCCGGAACGGCAAAAAGAACCGGAAACCATTTCGGGTCCCGGACCGCTTTGGCCAGCGCCCGGGGGGTGGCGTATTCCGTGATGGCGTAAGCCCGGATGGCTCCCAGGACATCACCGGGTTTGGCGCCGCGCGGGCACAGGGTCGTGCAGTCGCCGCAATTGTGGCACAGCCAGATATCGTGATCGGCCACCAGGCGGTCTTTCAACCCCCAGGAGGCCGCAATCATCTCTTTTCTGGGGAACGGTTTGTTATCGGGCGAAATCGGACAGGCAACCGAACAGGTGGCGCACTGAAAACACTTTTTCAAATCGCCCCCCCCCAGCCTGGCTACTTCATTGATAAAACCGACATCCGGCTCAATCAGGTATTGTTCCGCCATGTAAATACCTCCATCTGTATGAATAATATTGACTATTGAGATCGGACCGGGCGCTTGCAGCTGATCGCCCCCGAGCAATTGTCAATTGAAAATTAAAAATTCTCAATTATTTAAAATCCCTTAAACGGATTGGGCCCCAGCCCTTCGATCATTTCCGCAAATTCGTCGATAATCTTCGGGATCTTGTGATAATCATCAATGGCCACCTGGTACTGGGCCACCCGCTCCGTTTCCAGCGCCAGGCTCTTTAAAGCCTCGCCGATCTTGCGCATACGGACATCGGCCAGTTCACTCCCTTTGACAAAGTGGCATTGATAGTCATCGCCGTGTTTGCATCCCAGCAGAAACACGCCGTCCATCCCCTGGGACAGCGCATCCTTGATCCAGATCACATTGACGGAGCCCAGGCAGCGCACCGGCACAAACCGGACATTGGGTGAATAGGTCAGCCGGTTGAGGCCGGCGATATCCAGGGCCGGGTAGGCGTCATTTTCACAAACCAGCCCCAGGATCCGCAAGGGGGGTTCATCAAAGTCGTCCGTGGAAGGAACCTTGACGGCTTTCACCATGGACCCTACGCTGTCAATGCTGTAGTCGGCAAAATTGATAATGCGCTCCGGGCATGCACCCATACAGGTGCCGCACCGCCGGCAGCGGGCCGGGTTCGGTTTCGGCGTCCCTTTTTCATCATCATCGATGGCCCCGAAGGGACATTCCTCCGTGCAGCGTTTGCACTGGGTGCAGCGCTGGAAGAAAAAGTCGGGAAACGACATGTCGCCGGACCTGGGGTGTACCGAAACCCCCCGGTTGACCGACTCGATGCACTGAATGGCCTTGAGGGCCGCCCCGGCGGCATCCTCCACCGATTCTTCAATGGTCATGCTGCGCCGGACGCATCCGGCCGCATAGATGCCGGTACGCTGGGTTTCATACGGAAAACAAATAAAATTCGAATCGGAATAGCCGTTAAAAAGACCGATATCCCGGAAGGCGGGCCCCTGGCGGTAAGCCAGGTTGACGACCGGGTCATCCGCCGTCGCCGGTACCATGCCGGCGGCCAGAACAACCAGGTCGGCCTTGACTTGGATTTTTTCTCCCAGCAGGGTATTGTCGGCCTCTACAATAATCCCGTTTCCGTTTTTGGAAACGCTGATCACATCGCCCTTGGTCAGAAAGATGCCCGGGTCCTGCTGGATGCCCTTGTAAAAGTTTTCCGTCAGACCCGGCGTACGCATGTGCTGGTAAAAAATATAGGCCTTGCCGTCACTGAAATCTTCGCGGACATACTTGGCCTGTTTCAGGGACACCAGGCTGGTTACCGACCCGCAGTAATCAAAGTCGGCATCATCGTCTTTTCCCGGACTTTGAATAAAAACTACGGAGCGGGCTTCCTTGCCGTCGGACGGACGCAGGAGCTTGCCCTTGAGAGCGATTTCCTCAAACTGGTGATTGGTGACGACATCCGCGATCACGCCGAATCCCAGGTCGGCAAATTCACCTTCTTTGGGCTGATAGGGCCGCCAGCCGGCCGCCAGGATGATGGCGCCGAACTTTTCGCCGGTCGAGTCCAGGGTCAGAATATCTTTTTTGCCCTTGTTGTATTCCATATAGCGTTCATGCAGTTTTTCAGCTTCCAGCTCCTGGCCCTTCTCATCGAGTTTCATCTCGGCCGGCAGGGGAAAGGGCACATCAAACTCAATTTTTTCACCGGGTTTTTTAAATGTCGCCGTAAATTCCCCGGGCTGCCCGGCAATCCGGGCGATCACGGTTCCGGTCTTGACCGTGATGTTCGCGTTTGCTTCCACTTCCTTGATTTTGGAGGCGATAACCGGCGGGACCAGGCTGTCATAGGGGTCCTGGCCCGGCAGCTGCCTGCGGATCCGGGCGGCATACCCGCCGAGGGTTTTCTCCTTTTCCACCACGGTCACGCTATAGCCCGCCCTGGCCGCATCCAGGGCGGCTGAAAGTCCGGTGATCCCGCCGCCGATAACCAGAATTTTCCGGCTGATGCCGTCGAGCTTATAGGGTTCCGGCAGTTTGATTTTTTCAATTTTGGCCAATCCCATTTTAAGGTAATCTTCAGCCATCATCTGCAGATGGTTGACAAACTGGTCTTCATCCACATCGTCGGGCTTTTCGGTTTTCGGGTGCGACCAGACCACCTGCTCTCTTAAATTGACACGGTCGACGATACAGCCGTCGAACCGGAAGACATCATGGTTCACCCGGCGGGAGCAGGCCGCAATCAGCAGGGTGTTGACGCCGGCGTCCGAAATTTCCTTTTTCAAAAAATCGACGCCTTCGCGGCTGCATAAAAACGGGTGGGTTTTAACGCCGTAGCCTTCATCCTTGGCTACGCCGGAAAGCTTGTCGATATCCAAAGCATCCCCGATGCCGCAGCCTGTGCAGATATATACACCATATTTTTTATCCATGGATAACCTCCTACCTCCTCACCAGGGTTTGAATCGCTTTTAAGGCCATTCCGGTTGCGTTCTGGTTGGATGACACCACATCCGCGGGTTTGTTGGCACACCCGGCCGCGAACATACCCCCTTTTTCAAAGTCATTAATGATAAAACCATCCGCATTATAGTTAAGGTCGGCGGGAAGTTTTGCCAGAGCGGTGTTGGGCTGCATGCCGGTTGCCAGAACCACCATTTCAACGGTTTGCCGGATCTTTTCCCCGGTCACGGCATTTTCTGCAACCACCGTAATGTTCCCGTTTTGCGGATCTTCCGATACTTCCGCTACCTTGCCCTTGACAAACACGACATTTTTATCCGCTTTGATCTTATTGTAAAATTTTTCGTAGCGCTGGCCGGGCGCCCGGACATCAATGTAGAAAAAGTAAACCGTGGCGTCGGGATATTGCTCGCGAACATAGGTCGTGTGTTTCAGGGATGCCATGCAGCAGATATAAGAACAGTAAGGGAGATGGTTTTCGTCCCGCGAACCGGCGCACTGCACAAAGGCGATGCTTTGCGGCGCCTTGCCGTCGGAAGGACGCAGAATCCTGCCGCCCGTCGGACCGTTGACGGCCGCCAGGCGTTCCATCATCATATTGGTAACGACATTGGGATATTTTCCGAAGCCCAGGTTGTCGATCCGGGCGGCGTCATAGGGCGTCCAGCCGGTCGACCAGACAATGGCGCCGACATTCAAATCCAGTGTTTTCGGCTCCATTTGAAGCTCAATGGCGTCATACTTGCAGGCTGCCACGCAGCGGGCGCATTCCGGCCCCTTGCAGACCGCCGGGTCAATGGCGTAGCGCGCGGGAAAGGCCATGTCAAATGACCGGTATATGGCTTTGGTCTTATCCATGTTGAAATTGAAATCATTGTCGCGTTCCACCGGGCAGACTGCGACGCAATCATTACAGGCCACGCAATTTTCATTCACAAACCGCGGGGCCAATTTTACCGTAACGCTATAATTACCCGGCGTTCCCTCGACCTTTTCAATTTCCGCCAGGGTAAAAACTTTTATGTTCGGATTATCCTTGATGCGGCGGAAATTGATCTCCAATCCACAGGCCGGGGGACACAGTTTAGGGAAATACTGGTTGAGCTGGGCGACCCTTCCGCCCAGGTAGGAGTTTTTCTCCACCACAAACACCTCATACCCCACCTCGGCAGCTTCCAGAGCGGTCGTCAACCCGCTGATCCCCCCGCCGACAACCAGAATGCTTGCACTTGCAGGAGCTGATTTTTCTTCTGTCATGCTATCCCTCCGTAGATCTAATCGTTATCAAGATGTTCCTGCTCGACCCGCGCCGTCGCGACGGGCGCTTATTCTGTTTGCGGCAGGATGGCGTTTCACCCCGGGCGATATCCTTTTTTCAATGTGCCCCTATGCTTAAGCATTTTAACAGACATGCTCTAAAACACTTAAGCATCCGGGTACAAGGTTCATATGGATACCGCCCGGTCAACGAAATAAAGCTTAATAAAAACCTCCAGGCGCCTTGCGGCGCCTGGAGGCGTGGTTTATCGACTACTGCAGATCATTTTAGTCGGGTATGATCTTAATATAGTCTTTTTTGAAGATATCCCATTTTGCTGCTTTGGGATCATACTTGGAGTTGACATAACAGAACCAGTTTTTGTCATCCTGGCCGGGATAATCCGCCTGATAGTAGAATCCGGGATAACGGGACTCTTTGCGGTACTGGATGTGCCGCAGGTGGGACTCAACCGTCCAGATGCGGTGGATGATTTCCCAGCAGCGCATCAACTCATGCAGATCGCCGGCGGCCAGCTTTTCACAATCTTCACGCATGACCTGCAGCAATTCCATAACGATCTCAAGGTTCTTGGTGGTGGTCATGTAGTAGGTGGCGGTTCCGCCGCCGTACTCATTGGTGGCCTTCATCAGGCGCGCCGTCATGCCGGCGGGCTTGAGATAGTTGGGGTTGATGTCCATGGCCGTGGTGTATTGATAGTTTTCCAGGAACACCCGCACCGGCTTGTAAACCAGGTCAACCAGTTCCTGTTTGCTCTGGCTCAGGTTGGGCGTAAAGTCCTTATGTTCGCGGTTGTACTTGGCCATGGCCTTTGCCGCCATACGTCCTTCGGCATGGGAACCGGAAGAAAACTTGTGTCCGGAACACCCCACGCCGTCGCCGGCCGTAAACAGACCCTTTACCGTAGTCATGCGGTTGTATACCTTGCCGGCGTCGCCCCACTTATAGGCAGCCGGCACCCAGTCGTAATCCGGTCCGGAAACCCAGAAGCCGCAGCAGCCTGAATGCGAACCCAGCAGATAGGGTTCCGTCGGCATGACTTCCGAATTCTTCTTTTCCGGTTCGGTATCGGTGGCGCACCACAGGTTGGCCTGTCCGCAGGTCATGTCCAGAAAGTCTTCCCAGGCCTCGGATTCCAAGTGCTTGAGTTCTTTCTTGTCCATGGTCTTGCCGAGTTCGGCCAAGGCCGAAACCGTATCCATCATAATGGGACCGCGGCCTTCCTTCATCTCGAAGAGCATGAGGTGGTTGCGCAGACAGGTCGGCGTGATCGCAGCCGTTCCATAGGGTGCATACTTTTCAAGTTCTTTCTTGGCAGCCGCGCTGGCAACATAGTTTTCACCCAGACCATTGAGCGCTTTGGCCTTGAAGAGCAGGAACCAGGCGCCCACCGGGCCGTAGCCGTCTTTAAAGCGGGCCGGGGTGAAACGGTTTTCCATCATGGAAAGCTCGGCACCGACTTTCATGCCGAGGTAATAGGTGGAGCCCGCATTCCATACCGGATACCAGGCTCGGCCCTTGCCTTCGGCGATGCTGCGCGGCTGGTAGATATTGACGGCTCCACCGCAGGCGATCATCATGGTCTTGGCCTTGATGATGTAAACCTTGTTTTCACGTACCGAGAAGCCGACGGCGCCGGCAATCTGGTTTTCGACTTTGGAATCGAGAAGAAGCTCAACAATAAACACCCGTTCCAGAATGTTTTCGTCTCCCAGGGCCAGTTTGGCCGCTTCAGCCACGATCCGCTTGTAGGATTCGCCGTTGATCATGATCTGCCATTTGCCGGTGCGGACCGGTTTGGCGCCCGCTTTCAGGGTTCCCATCTTCTGGCCTCTTTTTCCGTCAAGGGTTTTACCCTCTTCGGACTGTTTCCAGATCGGAAGGCCCCATTCTTCAAACAGGTTGACGCTGTCGTCCACGTGACAGCCGAGGTCGAAAATCAGGTCTTCGCGGACGATGCCCATCAGGTCGTTGCGGACCATGCGGACATAATCATCCGGGGAATTTTCGCCGATATAGGTATTGATGGCCGAAAGGCCCTGGGCTACGGCGCCGCTGCGTTCCATGGCCGCTTTATCCACCAGTAGAATCTTGGCGTCTGCCGGCGCCCACTTCTTGATCTCAAAAGCGGCGCCGCTGGCCGCCATACCGCCGCCAACGATCAGTATGTCAACTTCGCGTTCCTCAACTTCCGGATCCTTTACGGCTTTTGTTTCACCCAAAGGTTTGTTTGGTAATGCCATATTATCTCCTCCTTACTTATCCATATAAAAAATGGTCTGATATTCTGATTGTTAACTGTTGCCCCGGCCTAAACAAGCGCTATGGGTTTGGGCAGTTGTTTACCGTCAGCTTCTTCCGTTGCCAGTAAGGGGCTGTCAAGGTCTTTGCCTTTCAGGTCCTTATAAGCATTGGCCGTTCCTTCGGGAGTTGTCCGGATGGGGAACTTAAAGCGTTTGATGTTTCCGTTTCTGAACTTACAGGTCCACATTACATCTTCGGTTCCCAACATGGGCATGATGCTGCTTCCCAGGGGTACAAAGTCTGCATAACCACGGACTTCAATTGCCTGGGTGGGGCAAATCTTGACGCATGAAAAACATTCCCAGCACTGGTCGGGCTCCTGATTATACGCCTTCATGGCGGTGGGATCCAGAACCATCAGGTCATTGGGACAAATGTACATGCATGCGGTTTTGTCCCCGCCTTTACATCCGTCACATTTTTCTGAAATTACAAAACTTGGCATTTATGATACCTCCTAATTTAACATTCAAATAAATTCTGTAGTTAACGTTCGAACATCCGCAGTAACTCAATCCTGAGACTTTTACACCTCCCTTCATTACCGTAGCCCGTTAGGCCCGTTATTCTTTTAACAGTCAACAGACCTGTTATTTATTATCCTTAACGAATTTGCGACGCTTTGCCGGCGCCGCCTAAAATTCAAAAAAACCTATTAAATTCAAAATGATAAGTTCGGTATTGATAGCTTCAACATAAGGCTACACAGATATCATTCAGCATTTTGCTTGTCAAGCAATTTTGGCTCTATTTCCTCCAATTTATAATCCGTAAAAGCCCTGTCGTCGACATCGTCAATATACAGTCGATTCATTGGAACCGGCCACAACATCTGGGAATTTTTGATGCTGAAAAGTCCGCCGCTGTTTCAAGCGGGCCCCCGACGGCTAAACCCTTCCTCATGCGCATCCCGGACAACCCTGTTTTTTGGGTTGACACGCGGGACAAACCTGATAGCTCTTACCCTGAATTTTCGGATTGAACTTAATTGTTACGGACAGGAGAAGATGGAAAACAATTATACCCCGATTTTACCCGGTCAGACATTTACGTTTTCGTGCTCCCGCGAAATCAGCTGCTTCAACGAATGCTGCCGGGACCTCAACCAGTTTCTGACTCCCTACGACATCCTGCGGCTTAAAAACCGCCTCGGGATCTCTTCAACCGAATTTCTGAATCGCCATACCAGAGAATATAACGGTCCGGAATCCGGGCTCCCGGTTATCGTGCTGAAACCGAAGCCCCCCGGATCGGCCCGCTGCCCTTTTGTTGCCCCCGGCGGCTGTAGCGTTTATGCGGACCGGCCTTCCTCCTGCCGGATGTATCCCCTTATGCGGGTGGTATCCCGCTGCCGGGAAACCGCCGTTCTCAGTGAACACTACCTGCTGTTAAAAGAGGATCACTGTCAGGGTTTCCGGGACGGCCCGGCCTGGACGATTGAGAGCTGGCAGGAGGCACAGGGGCTTACCGTTTACAACGAAATGAACGACCGGATGCTGGAAATCATCAGCCTGAAAAACCGGCGGCAGGCCGGCCCTCTCGACATTAAATCAAAGCTTTTCTTTTGCCTGTCGCTTTACGACCTGGATCGATTTCGGACGCATATCCCGCAAAAAGATTTGCCGGGCATGGATGCGATCCCGGACAGTACGTTGGATCAAATCATTCACGACGATGAATCCTTGCTTAAATTTGCTTTCAACTGGATCCAGCCGGTATTGTTTATTAAAACCGAAGAGTAACGCCATGAACCTCAAAAACAAAGTTGCGCTGGTCCTGGGAGCCGTCAAGGGAATCGGCCGGGGCATCGGACTGGATCTGGCTGCAAGCGGCTGCCGTGTCGCCCTGACCTATTTTGACTGGGAGGAAAGCCTGTCTGAAATGAAAGCCGATTTTGCCCGGACCGGCCGGGACCACCTGATCGTCAAGGTCGACCTCCGCCGGACCGAAAAAATAGAGGATCTGATCCAACAGGTCATCGACCGCTTCGGGCGGCTTGATATTCTGATCAACAATATCGAGCGGGGGGGCTGGCCGGTTGTCCATGGACCCTATATCCGCGAGCAGTGGGACCTTGAAATCGAAACCACCTTGCGGGCCAAATGGTGGGTCTTTAACGCGGCGCTCCCCTATCTCAAGGCCTCCGGGGACGGCGCCGTCGTCAACATCTCTTCCATCGCGGGGATCGTCGGCCGGACCGGACCGGCCGGTTGCGTATTTAACGACGGCTACTCGGCGGCCAATCGCGGCATCTCGCTCCTGACGGAGACCTGGGCACGGATCGGCGCGCCCCAGGTGCGGGTCAATGAAATCATGCTGGGGTTTTTTAAGACCCGTCACGGCGAAGATACCCGGGGCTGGAATCTGCTCTCGGACGAACAGAAAACCGCAATTCTCCGGCATACCCTCATGGAAAGAACCGGTGCCATTGACGATGTGGTCAAGGCCGTCCGTTTTGTTTTAAGAGACGCCCCCTTTATGACCGGAGCGCTGCTGCGCCTGGACGGCGGGTACGTGCTGGGCGGCGAGCCGGTCGCACCCCTGCCGCAGGGGGTCGTTTAAAATGAAAGCCGTAAGTCGAAGGAGGAATCCATGAAAACCATAACCATTTCCATTCTGATCACCAGCATGCTCCTCAGCGCCCATTCGGGCCTGGCCCAATCGACGCCGGCTTTAGATCGAAATTTAATCATCACCAATGGAACGGCCGAGTTGTCCGGCCGGAACGATTCCGCCGCCATTCTGATCGCGGTTGTAACCGAAGCAAAGAGCCTGGATGCGGCCGGATCCGAAAATGACGCCAGGACCCGGGCGGTTCTGCAGTCCGTCAAGAGCCTGGGGATTGCAAACCTCAAGCTTAAAACCGCCGGCTACCGGGTGACGCCGCAAAGGGATTACAAGGCGCGGCCCCCCGTGATTAAAGGGTATGAAGTCTACAACGCCATTGAGGCCGCTCTGGAAGGCTGGGGGCCGGAAGAGCTCTCCGGGCACGCAACCGCAATTATCGGAAAAGCCCTGGACAGCGGCGCCAACAGCATTGAGTCCGTCCGGTTTTACATCAAAAGCAGGGAAAGCCTGGAAACGGAAGCCCTCAAGCTGGCCGTAGAAGCGGCCATGCAGCGGGCCAAAACCATGGCCGCGGCCGCCGGCGTGAAGCTGGGACGGATCGTTTCCCTCAGCACCCAGCCCCTGCAGATGCCGCCGATGCCCCAGATGCTCAGGGCCGTTGAAATGAAGGCCGATGCGGCTATGGCCCCGCCCATGGAAATCGGGGAAAGCCGGGTGAGCGCCCAGGTCAGCATCATGTATGCAATTGTACCTTAAATTTAATCATCAGCGGCATAAAAATTTTCCGACAGGATTTACAGGATCGCCCGGATTGTTTGGGTTGTTTTAAGTTTACG
>ENA-OSEO01002425-OSEO01002425.1-sediment-metagenome-genome-assembly--contig:-NODE-2425-length-26506-cov-5.204207_pt1 | contig 26506 bp, 19 predicted proteins | sample MGYA00237883_ERZ534232 | MGnify/ENA metagenome assembly ERZ534232
CGGGACCTGTCCAAGGCCTTGGACCTCAGGCCGGTTCACGTTGCGATTCCCCGCTGACGCCGCGTCAATCCAGTTCTGTCAATTCCAGATCGAAGGTCAGATCCTCGCCACCGGGGGGTGATTGGCGTCGAGCAGGTGGGGAAACTCCACCAACACGACCGGAGGAAGTCCCCTCATGAGTTTCATGGAGAACCGGCCCGGCGATCCTCCGCCACTTCGCCGAGCCGGTGGGATAAGGACGACGGCCTCGGACCTCAACCACAGTTCAACGGCCGGACGATTCCGAGATCGTGTTCTGCCATTGCGTTTCAAGGAGGGCCAGAGACCGGCCGTAGATCTCTGTGAGTCTACGGGTGTTTTCCTGTCGGATGGTCGGTTGGCTCGAGTCCGGGAGAGCTTGGTATGCCTGAAGGAATTTGTCCTTGCCGTAGGCGTCGATTACGAACTTGATGAAGGATGCGGCCTCGGGGCAGGGTCCTTCTGTCGGAATCGGGAGGACCAGCCGGGACGATTGCGGCAGGACTGGCAGCGAAATCCCCAGGATGGGCGGCACGAGGCACTTCGCGGGAACGAGCAGCCACAGGAAATAGCGGGTGTGTGCGCTTCGGTCTCGGACGGACTCAGGGACGCCAACGGACCTTTCACAATCGTTCTCTTTGTACAAGTGTATAAGTATTGAGTCGGGCTGGCGCACAAGATATCAAGAAAATGGGTTTTTTGGGGAGGAATTGTGGGGCTTTCTACAGTGGGAGAGGCCGGCGGCAAGAAGCGGTGAGCGGCGTAGGTCTGGCTTCGGTGTTCTGGCAGGCCTGGATGGGCGCCCGCAAAGGGCGCATAGAAAAACCCTCCGATGAACAGGAGGGTGGCTGAAATTCGATGGCAACGCGCAATGCAGACGAGGCGCGTGGTCGGCGATCGGGGACCTTAGACTTGAGACCGCGGCGTCCGGGACGCCTTCTCTGATTTCTCGGCTCTTTTGTGCGGTTCCTCCGGTTGTTCGTTGTTGCCGCCGGCTTGGACTTGTCCCTCATCCTTCTGCTGGGCCTTCTCCCGCTGGATGGCATCGTAGATCTCTCTGCGATGGACGGGGATGTTCTTGGGGGCCGTGATTCCCAATCGCACCTTGTCGCCGCGGACATCGACGATGGTAATCTCGACTTCGTCCCCGATCATGATGGACTCGTCTTTTTGTCTGCTCAAAACCAACATCGTTAACTCCTTTTATCGGCCGGTTTTACAGTGCTCCCTACGAAAAGGGGGATGGCCCTGTTCGTGTAGCCGATTCGTTGAAGCCCCGGGCACGATCAGTCCCGCCTGAGAACCCTTCACGTCGGGTTCCCGCACGCGATGAATCGCATGGGGGCCGTTCCCTATGCTTCAGGACATCCTTATTTCGGCCAACTGAGGGGGGGGAAGCAGACAATTTCGGTTTTCTTGGCATGCGGCCGCGCGGCTATGGGACGTTGCATGCGCAAATCCTTGAACGATAAGGACTTGGGAACGAACTGGATGTCGAAAAAAACGATCCGGGCCGCCCGAAATCAAACGGTTTCGTGCTTGCGCCAGTAATCATATCGGACCGCCATCCAGTAGCCAAGGACTGAGCCGAGTGTCCCAAGGGCCACGAGCTGGACCGGCAGGACGGCGAAGACACTGTGCGGAAACAGGGGGGCCGGATAGGTCTCTGCGAACTGCCGGATCGTCTCGGCGTTGAAGTGGATCGCTTCGGCGACAACCACGACGAACAGCGAGGCCACGGCAGGCCAGATATAACTGAGGTCAAGGAACCGTTTGATGACGAACGCCGCGACGGCAAATGCGGCGATCACGCCGAAGATGATCTGGCCAATGGCCGGCTGGGCTGCGGCATCGTGGGACATAGCCAAGTTCTGTACGAAGACACCGATGAAGAACTGCGCGATCAGTACGGCCGCCACAAGGGCGATCGCAATGTTGATGTAGAGGCTCGTGTTCGGTCGGGCTTCCGTCGTGCGACGGTCCGCCGTGTCTTTCACCGAGGGTTGTGCCCCCGCATGCGACGTCTCGGGTCTTGTGGGCCGGCGGAGATATTGGGCCAGCAAGACCCCTGCAAAACCCGCGGCTACGAGCAGAAGCCAGTAGGCCGGTTCCGCGCGGAGCGAGTGAACCAGCGCGGCGCGCTCGGCGGTCTCCTCATATGCCTGGGTCAGCGCCCGCATGGGCCCCGAGCGTCCCGCCCAGATGACCAAACCGAAGGGCGCGCCCAAAATCCCGATCTCCCGGCCGTGCGGCCAGGCGATGAAGTAGCCTGCGCAGCCAATCGCAAAGGCCAGGACCAGCAGCAGCAGGGTCCCGGATGCGCTAACGTTCGACGCGCGAACCGGCATCAGCGGGTCTGCCGGAGCGACCAGCGGCCACGCCAGGAATCCCATCACGACCATGCCCAACGTCGCGACCGCTGTGATCCGCAGTTTGTTGATCCACGTCAATTCCATACGGGCAACTCCCCAAAAAAAACACACACTACCACCGACTGCGGAGACTGTCAAGCGAGCAAGAGGGCAGGGACGCATGAGAAGTCCCAATCGCATTGCACACGACACACTTCACACTTGAATCTCGGTTCCTGCCCGTGTACGGTGTTGCTTATGGCGAAGATTCTGGCTGTGATCGGAAGCCCGCGCAAGGGTGGGAACACCGACATCCTCCTCTCGAAGATCGCGGAGGGGGCGATTTCGACAGGAGCCTCGGTGGAAACGATTCATTTGGGTGTCCTGCGCATCGGTGAGTGCGACGGTTGCCACGCCTGCTGGCGGGACCGGCCGTGCAGCAAGGACGACGACATGCGGGCGATCTATGCCAAGATTGGGGCGGCGGATATCATCCTCTTCGGAACGCCGGTTTACTGGTACGGTCCGACGGCGTTGATGAAGGCCTTCATCGATCGGTTCGTGTACTTCAATTGCGCGGCGAACCGGCCGATGGTGCGCGGCAAACGGGTGGCGGTCGCGGTCGTTCTGGAAGAGACACATGAGGAGACGTGGCGGCCGGTCGTCGAGTTCTTCCGACGGAGCCTGGCGTATCTGGAAATGGAACTGGCCGAGACGATCGTGGCGCCCGGCGTAGGAGAGAAGGGGGCCATCCGGAGGCAGTCCGAGCGTCTCGACGAAGCGTATCGCCTGGGCGGTCGCCTTGTCTTTGGTTGCTGACCGCCCGCGCGAGCTCGCGGATTTCCCGCCGCAGGCGCTGTACAAACCACCGGCTTCTGGTGTATCCTATGGGAGACGGAAGACATCAAGAGCTTTGAGCGAGGAGTGTATATGGGAAGGCACAAAGCGTTCACACTCATTGAGCTGTTGGTGGTCATCGCAATCATCGCGGTTCTCATGGCTGTTCTGATGCCCGCGCTGCAGCGGGCGCGGGAGCAGGGCCAGCGAGCCGCCTGTCTCAACAATGTCAAGCAGTTGGCGCTGGCCTGGATTTTGTACGCCGACGAGAACGACGACCGGGTGGTCAGCAGCGAGGCAGGCGGGACCTGGAAGAGCCAGTACGGCGATCCCTGGGTGGGTGTCACCTGGTCCAGCGACTGGGCGGCCGGCGGACAACTGCCGCCGATCGACCAGATTCGCGGCATCAAGGAAGGGGCGATGTGGCCCTATGTCCGGGAACTGAAGCTCTACAAATGCCCCACGGGCTTCCGCGGCGAGTTGATGACGTACGCGATGATGATCGCCAGCAACGGCCGCTCCGTCGACGGCAGTCCCGTCTGGAAGAGACGGATGCAGGTTCCCCTGCCGGCGCAGCGGCTGCTGTTCATCGACGAGGGTCTGTCGAGCCCCGACGCCTACTCGACGCGGTATCTCACGCCGGAGTGGTGGGATCAGCCCGTGACCCGCCATGGGGATGGAACCACTCTCTCTTATACGGACGGACACGCCGACTATCACAAATGGTCGGGCACCGAGACGGTGAAGAAGGGCCGCACCAACATCCGCTCCCATCCGGGCATCTGGCGCCCGACGACGGAAGAAGGCGTTGTCGATGTCCAATGGATGCAAATGGGGATCTGGGGCAAGTTCGGGTACAAGCCATGAGGCGGGGATTCTGAGACCCTCGCCGGCTCGGCCCGGCAGTCGCGGCGATTCCTTTCTCCTGAATTGACGGCTCACCGGGCAGCCGTGATAATAACCCGCTTTCCTCTGAGAATCGGACGTGGTTGGAGTATGGTCTCGTAGATGTATGCGTTACTTGCGATTTTTGTGTCGTTGCTGGCTCTGGTCGTCCTGCTTCGATTCCGGGTCCGGATCGGGCTGGCGATGACGATCTCGGCGGTGCTGCTGGCGGCATTGCTGCGGGTGGCCCCCTGGGAGATGGGGAACTGGCTGGCGGCGGAGTGGCGGCAGCGGCCCCTGACGGAGACGACGCCGTACCTGCTCGTCTCGCTGACAGCGCTGCTGTTGCTCGTGAACGTCGTGGGCGAGGCGATGGGACAGATCGGGCTCTCGGCCCGCTTAGTGCCGGCGATGCACGCGCTGTTTCGCAGCCGACGGGTGGCCCTCGCGGCAATCCCGCTGGTCATGGGCCTGCTACCGACGCCGGGCGGGATCATGCTCTCGGCCCCCATGGTCCGGGAGGCGGGCGACAAGATCGGTGTCGATCGCAGCCGGGTGGCGGCGATCAACTTCTTCTTCCGCCACCAGTGGGAGCCCGTTTGGCCGCTGTTTCCTGCGACGCCGCTGATCGTGAACATGCTGGGCGTCGCGCCGGCGAATCTGGTCCTCCACCACTCCTCGCTGGCCCTTACGGGGATGCTCAGCGGCATCGTGTTTCTCCTGCTGGCGGGCATCCCCCCGCGGCGGGCCGGGCATATGGAGCGCCGGGCGGGCCTCGGCTCCCACGTGAAGGACCTGGTGCTGGTGTTCTGGCCCATCCTGCTCACCGCCGGGCTGTACATCAGGTTCCACGTGCCGCCCGCGGTTGGGATTCTCATCGCGATCTTTGGATTGCTGCTGCTGCACCGCGTGGATGTGCGGCGTTGGCCGGGGATCTTCAGAGCGGCCAAGGAGCCCGACATGGCGCTGCTGCTGTTCGGGGCCTTGTGGTTCAAGCTCAATCTTGAGGCCAGTGGGGCGGTGGGGGAGGTCGTGACCTTCTTCCAGCAGATGCATATGCCGCCGCTGCTGGTGGTGTTCTTGCTGCCGTTCCTGGTGAGTTTCAGCACGGGGGTAACGACGCCGACGGTTGCGATCACCTATCCGTTCCTGATGCCGTTCATTCGCTCCGGCGACGACATGCTGCTGGGCATCGAGACGCTGGCCTTTGCGGGTGTCGTGTTCGGACTGGCGATCAGTCCGATTCACTTATGCCTGGCCCTGTCAGCCAGCTACTTCAAGGCGCCCCTGATACGGATCATCCTCAGAGTCCTGCCTCCGGCCCTGTGTGTCGCGGCGGCGGGGTTGGCGATGGCCCTCTTGGCGTCGTAGGTGTCAGCGGATGCGGATGGAGCCGACGTTTGTGCGGAGGTTGATCCGACCCTCGCCGCTGCCGAGTGAGCCCCGAATGGATTGCTTCAGATGTCCGGAGACGGTGAGCGGCCGATCCGTGTGGATGTCGCCGACATTTGCTGTGGCGGTCAGATGAGCCGAGATTTCCCGGGGCCCTGCGAGTTCGACGCTTCCAACGTTGGTCGAGACATCGGCCGTGACAGCCGCAGGCGCGTCGGATGCGTACTCGGCGCGGATATCCCCTACGTTCGTGTGCAGATTGGCGTCGCCGCGCAGGTCTGTGCAGATGATAGTCCCTACGTCGGCATGCGCCTCGATCCGGCCGGTGAAGCCGGTGGTCCGGATGTCGCCGACGTTCACCGCGCACTTCAACGCCAGGGTCGCCGGCGCAGTGATCGTGAATTCGACACTGAGATTGCCGTCCTTGAGACCTGCCGGCTTGATCGCCTTGACGCGCAGTGTCTGGCCGGACGGCTCGGCGACGATACGGACCTGCTCGGCCAGCTCCTGGGCTTTTTCCTCCGTGTTCGCCTTGACCTTGATCTCGGCCAGGATGCGAGCCTCGGTCACGTCCGCCGCATCGAGCTGGATCTTGCCGACGTTCGTGCTCACATCCATCGCCGTGATGCCGGCCAGGGGAGCGGTCAGATCCTCGCTCCGGCTGAACTTGGCGTGGAACGCGTCCCCGTTGATATGACAGCCGGCGGGATGGATGGCAGCCAGTCCCACAACGACGGCGATTCTCACCAGCACACCTGTTCTCATGTCCAATCTCCCAAATGGCTCCATCCGCCGGGAACATATTGTCCCGAAAGCCCGGTCGAGAAGCCTCCACGCTCTCAGTCGCCTATGGGGCCGTATTATTGCCAAGATTCCTTGTTGCCGGAAGGCAAAGCCAGCCTCCTACGATAGATCGACAAGGCAGACCGCCGCTTGTTTGTAGTCCTCCAAGTCATCCGCAAGGCAGGGAGGTTCGCCATCACGGTGGCCATAGAACCTCGCCACACACCGTTCATTTTGAGTACTGGCACAGCGGTGACCGCCACTTGATGAATACCCCTCGATGTCACATGTTGGAGCAACCTGTCTGTATCGTAGAACGTGGTCGCACGCCTACCCATAATCGTATTGTAAAGTCAAACCAGGGGAGAAGCAAATAGGAACTGCTTGGGCTTTGGAGACACAAGCGTGCGCCACGTAGCCGGACCGCCTCCACGAAACATAGTCGCACACTGGGATGGACCCGGGGCCTTTTTACTTTGACCGGACCGGGGGACTTCGGGTATGGTTTGGGCCGCCGAGCGGCGTGCTGGCTTGATCACGTGGATATGGTTTGGAGGTTCTCATGCCGGAGTTGGTTTTGAATGGCGAGTACAAGCCCGTCCTGGGGCTCCGCGAGACGGAACGCGCGATCAAGTTCATCAAGGACTACTTTCAGGACCACCTGGCGACGGCGCTGAACCTGCAGCGCGTGTCGGCGCCACTATTTCTCAAGAAGGGTTCGGGCATCAACGACGACCTCAACGGCGTGGAGGCCAAGGCGACGTTTCGCATCAAGGACGATGGAGGCACCGAGGCCGAGTGCCTGTTCTCGTTGGCCAAGTGGAAGCGGATGGTGTTGGCGGACTACGGCTTCAGCGTGGGCGAAGGGTTGTACACCGACATGAATGCGATTCGCCCGGACGAGGAGTGCCTGGACAACCTGCATTCGATCTACGTGGATCAGTGGGACTGGGAGCGCGTCATCGGTGAACGGGATCGCGATCTGGAATTCCTCAAGAGGATTGTCCACTCGATCTATGCGGTCCTGCGGATGACGGAACAAGCGGTGCACGACCGATACCCCCAGATCGTGCCGAGGTTGCCGGAGGAGATTGCGTTCGTACATGCGGAAGAGCTGCTCGCGCGATGGCCCGACGTGGGGCCGCGGGAGCGCGAGAACCGGATCACGAAGGAACGCGGCGCGGTATTCGTGATCGGTATCGGCGGCCCGCTCGCGGACGGCACGATCCACGACGGCCGCGCCCCGGACTATGACGATTGGATCGCGCCGACCCTCAATGGCTGCAAGGGCCTCAATGGGGACATTCTACTGTGGTATCCCCTCCTGAACCGGGCGTTCGAAATCAGCTCGATGGGGATTCGAGTCAGTCCGGACACGTTGCGGCAGCAGTTGCAGGTCCGCGGGGCGCTGAACAGGTGCGACTTCGAGTGGCACAGGCGATTGCTGGCGGGCGAGCTGCCGCCGAGCATCGGCGGCGGGATCGGCCAATCCCGCCTGTGCATGTTCTTCCTCCGCAAGATGCATGTCGGCGAGGTACACGCCAGCGTCTGGCCCCACGGAATGATCGAGCAGTGCCGAGCGGCGGGGATCACGCTGCTCTGACAAAGGGCAGGAGGGGAGTCCCGCGTGCCTTGCCCGACCGGCGCAAGAAAAAGGGGATGACGCATTGTCATCCCCGATTGGTTTCCGGCACGTGGCGTGTGGTGCCGGTCTGCGTTCTGACCGCCGGCGGCTATTCGCCGGTCTGCACGATGGCGGGCTCGGCCTTCTTTGCGGCGTCGCTCACCTTGATCTCGGCGGGTGGCTGTTTGATCTGGTCGATCGCGGCCTTGAGGGTCTCGGCCTGGCTCTGCGTGCTCTTTTGCACCTGACCTACCTGCTCCTGGAGCTGGGCCTGGGTCTGACGAAGCTGGGTGATCGCCTCAATCATGGCCTGTACATCCTGGCTGATCCGGGCCTCGAACTGCTCGCGCTGCTGGCCGTTTGTGCCGACGAGCGTGGTGGTGTCCTGGAGGCCCGCCTGCAGGGAGGTCCGCAGCGTGCCGAGTTGCTGTTCAAGCGTGGCGATGCCATCGGCCATCGCCCGGATGCCGGCCTGGGCTGTGTCGAGCCGGCGGAGCCAGGTATCCTGGTTCTGAGTGAGCAAGGCGAGTTTCTCGACGGTCTCGCTGTGTCCGGCCTGCGTGCTCTGCGCGAGGCTGGCCTGTGACTTGCTCAAGGCCATCACGTCGAGGGCCGTCTGGCCGGTCGTAGCTGTCACCGTATCGAGGCCGTCCTGCATTTGCTGCTGATTCTCGACGACCTTCGCCATCTGCCCGTCGGCCGACTCATTGTGGTTCTCGATGGTCGTTTGGAGAGAGTCCTGTTGTTTGCTCACATTCATCACGTCCAAGGCGGTCTGCCCAGTCGTGGCGGTCAGGACATTGAGACCATTCTGCATCTGCTGCTGATTGTCCGCCAGTTTCGCCATTCGGTTGTCGGCCGACTCGTTGTGGCTCTGCACGGCCTCTCGGAAGGTATCCTGCCGGCTGCTTATGTTCATCACGTCAAGCGCCGTTTGGCCGGTCGTCGCCGTGAGGACGTTCAAGCCATCCTGCATCTGGTGCTGGCCGTCCGTGAGTTTCGCCATGCGGTTGTCGGCCGATTCACTGTGGCTCTGGAGGGCCTGTGCCAACTTGTCCTGATCGTTGCCCAAGGCCAGGACGTCCAGCGCCGTCTGCCCGGCCGTGGCGGTCAGGGTGTCCAGATGCGTCTGCATGTCGGTCTGATTGCTGATGCCGGTCTGCATTGCCTGCCGCAGATCGGCCTGGCCGTTGGTCAGGCCCATGATGTCCAGCGCCGTCTGGCCGGCGGTGGCCGTCAAGGTGTCCAGATGGCTGCCGAGCGACGCCTGACCCTTGGCGAGAGCGGTCGTCTGACCCAGAAGGGCCTCCTTGCCGGTCTTGACGCTCTTGTGAAGGTCGGTCTGGCCGTTGGCCAGGGCGATGATGTCGAGAGCCGTCTGGCCGGTCGTGGCCGTCAGAACGTTCACGTTGTCCGCGAGTGCCTTCTGATTGTTCTCGACGTGGGCCACGCGGGTGCTGATTTCATCGCTGCGGTTCGTCAGTGTGCTCTGAAGGGTGTCCTGTGCCAGCGACACCGTCGTCAGGTCGGCATAGGCCCGATCCACCACGCCGGCCATGCGGGTGATGTCCCCCTTCATGACCTTCTGGTTCTCGTTGAGCGTGGCGGCCTGGGCGACGAGCGACTGATGGAGTGCCGCCTGCTGCTCGGCCATGCGGCTGACGCCGGCGGCGGTCTGCTCGGCACTCTCGTGAATGCCGTTCATGCCCGTCTGCACGGCCTGCTGGAACGTCGCCTGCCCGTTGTTCATCGTGAGTACCGCCAGGGCCGTCTGGCCGGTCGTCGTGGTCAGGTTGTCCAGTTGATTGCGGACCGCCTGCTGGCCCTCTGCCAGTTCCCTCGCCTGGGTGGCGGAGGCTTCCCGGTGGCTTTCCTGCATCCGCCGGAACGCTTCCTGTGCCGTAGCCACTGCGGCGACCTCAGCAGACACCTGTTGGGTCCTTGTGCTCAGATCGGCGAGGCTGGTCTTCAACTCCTGCTGCGTCCGGGCGATGGCTGTCGTGCGCTCGGTGAGCGTTTCTTGTGTCGCAGTGAGACTCTGCTGTATGGCATCCTGTCTCTGCGCGGCCGCCGTAAGCTCAGTGGTTGTGGCATCGGCCTTGTCGTTCAGTGTGCTCACACCGTCGTGAAGCTCCGCCTGGCTCCGCGACAGGTTGCCCAGGCGCGCGATGGCGGCTTCGTGGTGGGTCCGCGTGGTTTCGTGCAGCGACTTCTGCTCGGCCGCTACGGAGGAAAGCTCCGTTCCGATCCGGTCGGTCTTACCGTCGAGCTGGCTGATGCCGGCACGCAGGGTCTGGTTGTCGTTCGAGAGGCCGGCCAGTGCGGTAACGAGGGCGTCCTGGTTGGCGTGCGCCGTCTCACGAGCGGCCGTCTGCTCGGCGGATACCTGCGAGAGGTGGGCGGCCAGTCCGTCGGCGCGGCCGTCGAGGTCGTTGACGGACGTTTGGATCGTCTGCTGATTCTGCAAGCTGGCGGCCATCTGGCCCGTCAGGACTTCCCGGCTGATTCGCACCGATTCCTCCAGCGACGCGGCGGCGGTGGCGGAATCTGCCGCCGTCTGGTCCACTTTGTCGCTCAGAGCGCCGATCCCGGTCCGGAGATTCTGCTGGCCTTCGGATAGTCCAGCGATCTGGACCGTGACCTTCTCCTGATGCGCGTCGAGGGTTCCCTGCATCGCCGTTTGCGCGCCGGCGATGGCCGCGATCGTCGCCGCCGTCTGGTTCACGGTGCCCGCCATGCGGTCGAGCCCGGCCTGATGATGGATCTGATTCATCTCCAGAATGGATAGTTTATCGGCCAACGTCTTTGTGTTCGTCTGCAGCGCGGCGTCCACATCCGTTGCCACGGTCTGTACGAGGGCACGCACATTGAGCAGGTCGGTGGACAGCCGATCCTGGGCGTCGGCCAGGGCCGTGAGTCGCTCGGCCACCTGCGTATTGTTCTCCTGTATGGCCGAGGCCAGGGCGTCCTGTTTACCGGCCACCGTCGCGACGTCCCGCGCCAGGTCCTCGTCGGCCTGTCTCAGTTGAGTAATGCCGGTCTGAATGCCGCGCTGGTTGCTGGCAACGGCGCCGAGGCTGTCGTTCAGTTCCTTCTGATTGGTTCGCACGGTCTGCTGGAGTGCGGTGTGCTCCTGGGCGAGCGACGCAAGGCTCGACGCGGTGCGGCCGGTCACGTCCTGCACCTGGGCGACACGGCTGTCCAGTGACTGCTGGTCCTCACCAAGTTGGGCGAGTTTTGTGTCGAGCCCCTGATTGCCGGCGACAACGGTCTCACGGAGTTGACGGTTCTGGTCTTGAACGGTCTGCACCCCGGCGGCGATTCCCTGGGCTTGTGCATCCAGGCCCTGGATGCTCTGGGCGAGCTTGCCGCTGCCCGTGTGGATCTGCGACGAGATGGTGGCCAACTCACGAGCATTGGCGGCGACCATGGCCTGCAGCTTGACCTGATTCTCTTCCATTCGTGTCAACTGCTCGCCGCAGCCGCCGAGGATAACCGAAGCGGCGGCCACTGCCCATAATAGGATGCTGACTGTGGCCATCCGCCTAATCTCGAATCCCTTCGATCTTCCCATGATGACTCCTTTCGTTGATACTGTATGATTCCAGGCCCTGCCTTCCCTGCCGAGCCCCATCCGTGTTTCTGTGCGGGTGTTCCGTCGTATCTTACCCAAATACCCGCATTGCCAGTACTGGGAAGAGACTCCCACGCATCTCTTTCATCGGCAACCAGATTTGGAAAGCTTTACTCTTTATGGGACAGGAATGGAACCTGGGCAGCATGCAGGACATACGGCAATTTCGGCGGGGAGGGTTCCGCAAGAGGCGCTCCGCGGGAACAGGAAAGACGGTGTCGCGTAGGGTCCGGAAATGTGAGCCAATGTCCACGGCTGTCTCCGGCATGTCATTGCGAGTGGCCCCGCCGCTTCGCGACTCCCAACGACATGCGTGGGATTTGTCGGGGAGCGTTCCCGCCGTTCGGATCTGCGCAAGTTCGCCTTGAGCAGAAGGCGGCCATCTGGTACAGTACGCGCCTGACGTGTAGCCGGGGAACCTCACGAGAATGGCAAAGGATCGAGGATGGACGTACTGCTGATCGGCAGCGGGGGTCGCGAGCACGCGATCGCGTGGAAACTCAGGCAATCGAAACGGCTGGGCAAGCTGTACATCGCGCCCGGCAACGCCGGCACGGCCCAGTGCGGCCAGAATGTTGAGATCCGCGACAGCGATATCCCCGCCCTGGTCGGTTTCGCACGGGAGAAGAGAGTCGGTTTGGTCGTCGTCGGGCCGGAGGATCCATTGGCCAAAGGGATCGTCGACGTGATGGAGGCCTCGGGGATCAAAGCGTTCGGTCCCAGCGGCGGTGCCGCCCAGCTCGAGGCCGACAAGGCCTTCTCCAAGCAGTTGATGCGGTCGGCCTCGATCTCGACGGCCGAGGGCCGGGTCTTCGACCGGTTCAGCGATGCCAAGGCCTACATCGCCAGCCGCGATGAACCGGTGGTCATCAAGGCCGCCGGGCTGGCGAAGGGCAAGGGCGTGATCGTCTGCGACGATCCCGTCGACGGCATCCTGGCGGCCGAGAAGATCATGGTGGATCGGATCTTCGGAGACGCGGGGGACCGGATTGTGGTGGAGGACAAGCTGCTGGGCGAGGAGACCTCGATCCTGGCCTTCGTCGACGGCCGCAGCATCTACGTTATGGAGACCTCGCAGGACCACAAACCGATCGGCGACGGCGACACCGGTCCAAACACCGGCGGCATGGGTGCCTACAGCCCCGCCCCGGTCGTGACGGAGGCCATGATGGACCGGATCACGCGAGAGATCCTCGTACCGGCGGTGGATGCGATGAACCGCAACGGCACGCCCTACCGGGGCGTACTGTACGCCGGCCTGATGATTACCAGCGGTGGGCCGCGGGTGCTCGAATTCAACGTCCGCTTTGGGGACCCGGAGACGCAGCCGATTCTCATGCGGCTCCAGAGCGATCTGCTCGACGTTTGCCTGGCGGTTTGCGAGGGGAGACTGGACGATGTCACGCTTCGATGGGATCCGCGCCCGGCCGTGTGTGTGGTGATGGCCTCCGGCGGCTATCCCGATGAGTATCAAAAGGGCAAGGTTGTCACCGGCCTGAAGGAAGCGGCTGAGCTCCAGGACGTGGTCGTTTTCCACGCCGGCACGGCGCTGCGGGACGGCGAAGTCGTGACCAGCGGCGGCCGGGTGTTGGGCGTAACCGCCGTCGGCGAGACGATCGCCGCCGCCAAGACGCGGGCCTATGAGGCGGTCGAGCGCATCCGGTTCGAAGACGCGTATTTCCGTCGGGATATTGCGGACAAGGCGATCCGGCGGAAGCGGTGACAGGGACGCAGAGAGCTTGATTTCGCCATTCGACAGTCGATTGTCATTCCGCCACGATCGGCCCTCACGCCGGCGACGGTGGCGCCGTCTCCTGCGTCGCGTGCTGATTGTCCTGGTGATCCTCTGTGCCGCGGCGGCCGGCGGGGTCGTGTGGCTGGCACGTTCGCTGCCGAATATCGTGGTCGCCGAGGTCGGCCGGCTGACGAACACCCGTGTCGAGGTGGGGACTTTCGCTCTCCATCTGAATGGGTCGGTTTCCATGGATGGACTGGTGATCCGGCCGAGACAAGTGGCCGCGTACGACAACACCATTCTCCGCGCCGAGACCGTGTACGTTCATATCGATCGGCGCAGTCTCGCTTCCCTGTCTCCGCATGTGACGGACCTTCACATCGAGGATTTCGTACTCGAGGCGCAGTTCGATCTGGACACGGAGCAGTGGAACGTCGGGACGCTGCAGCTCAACCGACCCCGCGGCGCCGGTGGTAGCGCGGCTCCCACGATTCGCCTGCAGCGGGGGATGCTGCGCTACTCCAAGGTCTCCGGCGGCCAGCCCGAGGTGGTCATGTCGGTGCCGGTGGAGGGGCGTTTTGGGGAGGGCACCGCCTACCAGGGTTACAGCTTCGACCTCAAGACCGCCCGGCTCTCCGGCGGTCACGGCCAAAGCCACCTCACCGGGTATCTGCGTCCGGGTGAATTCGTCGTGGCCGGCGGGCTCTCTTCGGCCGACCTGCCCTCGCTCGAGCGGGCGTGGGCGGTGGACGTTCTGGCGGCCGAGCTCAAGTACGACAAGGACGGCGATTACTCCCTGAACCTACGCATGAAGGATCTGCACGGCAAGCAGTCGCCCCAGGTCGACGCCCTGCGGGAGATCCTCCCCGCCGGTGCGGGGGACTCCGGGCCCCTGGCGGGCGTGCAGAGGTTCTTCGCCCGGTATCGGCCGACCGGCACAGTCGCGTCGATCAGCGTGAACGCGCGCGGGAATCTGCGGAAGCTCCGCGACACTGAGATCGCGGGCAAGCTCGTCTGCAAGGACGTCTCGGCCTGCGACGTCAGATTCCCGTACCAGCTCGACCACCTCGCCGGCGATCTGGACTTCACCCAGTCGGGCGTGGTCATGAGACAACTTACGGGCAAGCACGGCGATGTGGACGTGCAGATCGAAGGCTGGACTAAGGGCTTCGGCGTCGAGCGACAGTATCACTACAAGGTGACCAGCAGCAACATGGTCCTCGACGAGACTTTGTATGCGGCGTTGCAGCCGGGACAGAAACGCCTCTGGGAGATGTTCCAGCCCAGCGGCGTCATCGCGGCGGACTACCGGCTGGTGCGCACCTCGCCCACCGACAAGCGGATGTACATCTCCGTGGATCTCAAAGGGGTGGCCGCGAGGTTCCGCGAATTCCCCTATCCGCTCACCGGGCTGACCGGCCGGCTGTTCTTTGACCACGACAGCATCAGCGCGACCAATATCGTCTCCGCGGCGGGCGGTCGTCAGATCCATCTGGACGCCAAGGTGACCGGCTGCGGCACCAAGACGCCGATCCATTATGTGTTCATCGACGCCAACAGCATCCCGTTGGACGCGACGTTGGAGAGGGCGCTGCCCGCGCAATATCGCCCGTTGTATGGACAGTTGAAGGCCGACGGCGTGGTGGACGTGCGGGGACGCGTCTTCAGTACAGGCGATGCAAACAACGTCGGCCCCACCAGTTTCTCTGCGGATGTCGCCTGCCGGAGCAGGTCCCTGCAAGTCGAGCCGTGGCCCGTCGTTCTCTCAGATGTCACGGCGGCGCTGACGGTTTCTCCGGAGCTGGTGCATATCAAACAGCTCGACGGGTTTTATGGACGTAGCCCTGTGGTTGTGACCGGCAGCATGCAGCTTGCCGGGGAGAGAGGGTTGAGACGGCACCACGCGCAAGTCGTTGCGAAAGACGTGCCGATCGACGAGACGACCATGGGTTTGCTGCCCAAGCCGCTGGCGCAACCGATTGCCGCATTTGAACCACGCGGGTGCGTGGATCTCGTTCTGGACGTGGTGAAGACCGATGGAAACGAGCCGCCGGACTACGTGGTCAGCGTGGAGTGCCTCGGCGTGGACGTCAATCATCGGCGGTTCCCCTATCCGTTGCGGAACGTTCGCGGCGGCATCTCTTTCGCGGACAGCCGTCTGGTCTTGAGGGAGGTGACCGCCACACCGGCCGATCCGGCGCAGGCCCGGACGGATACCGACGGGCACGAACCGACGCCGACTCCCTCGACTCCGTCCGGTGCGTCGGCGCGGATGCCGGGCATTCAGATCGACGGATCTGCCACGATGGCCCACGGGGAACTCGTCGACGGTTCCTTCTCGCTTCGGGCGCAGAATCTGCCCTTGGCGGACCAACTCGGCGGTGCGCTGCCGAAGGGCCTCGCCCGCACGTACGACAGCCTGTCTCCGAAGGGACCATTCGATCTGGATCTGACGACGTTGAGGATATCCCGGGGTGCGGAGGGGCAGACGCTTGTCGAATTCGCAGGTGCGGCGGATCTCAAGACCTGCGACGTGCGGGTATCCGGCGTGAACATGGAATTGACCGGGACGGCGCGGGCCGAAGGTGTGTACGACACGAGGCAGGGGCTTTCACGTGGCCACGCAGAGCTCGACGCGAAGCGCCTCACGATCAAGGGCAAGACGATTGCCGACATGACCATCGATGCGGTCTATGATCCGAATGCGGAGACGTGGTCGGCGCGGGATTTCCTCGGTGACTGCCACGGCGGGAAGATCCTGGGCAACCTGGAGGTGGGCAGACACCCGGACGGAATGATGGAATACCTGCTTCGGACTGCTTTGTACCGCATCGACCTGAACGAGTTCCTCCAAGCGGGCAGGAGCCGGCCGGCGGGCTCCGGTTCCGCGGGCATCATGAACGGCCTGCTGAGTCTGGGTGGTCGTCTCGGCGACAGCTCATCCCGGCGGGGGGCCTGCCAGGTCGATATCGTGAACATGCAGGTTGGGAAAGTCTCGCCTTTGGCCAATTTGCTGTCGGTATTGAGCCTGAACGAGCCGGCGGACTACACGTTCGATCGGATGCTGATCGACTCCTACATCCGGCAGGACAAGCTGCTGATTCGCAAGTTGGATATGTCCGGTCGGAACGTCGCCTTTACCGGATCGGGGACGGTGACCCTGCCTCAGGGAGAGCTGAACCTGATGCTGGCGGCCCGGGGCCGGCGACTCGCGGCGGCGGAACCTTCCCTACTCCAGGCGCTTACCGAGGGGCTCGGCGGCGCCGTCGTTCGCATGGAGGTCACCGGCACCACCGACAGTCCGCACGTCGAGACCAAGACGCTGCCTGTCATCGAAGACTCCCTCCGCATCCTGGGCACGCCCGAGTAGCATTCTCGTCACGATCCATCGGCCGAGCCGGCCGTGAGGCGATGCAGGGCCTGGTCCTTATCCGCGGGATTCATGTGGCTGTGACGGACGGCCTCCGCGAGCGTGGCGATCGTCTGGTCGTAGGTGGTTCGGTCCACCGGGTAGGGGGTGGCGTCCTTGCCGCCGTGGGCGAAGGAGTAGCGGGCCGGGTCCTCATAGGAGGGTTTGGCGCCGTAGATCACTTCGCCGACGAGCGAAAGGGCCCGGACCGTCTTGGGACCGACGCCGTCAGTGGCGATCAGTTGCTCGTAGTTCTTCGGCCGCGTGTCGCACAGCAGGCGAAGGATCTTCTCCAGGTAGCGGCTCTTCGAGAAATCCTCCTGTAGGACGGGATGCTCGGTGAATTCCTTGTTCTCCAGGTGCAGAAAGGTGAGTTGCTCGCCCGCGCGCCTCAGGCTCACCATCTGGCTCAGCGGCGAGGCGTGAGCGCGGAGGATTTCGATATCCTTCATGACGGGATGGTAGCCGGCGTCCACGAGCTCGACACTGAGCCGGCGATTCGATTCGCTGTCGCGGGCGGTGAGATTGAGCGCGTGCTCCATCCGGGCCGGGGCGATGATGCCACTGTGGGGCTCGCAAACGAGGTCCCGGGCGTTCTCCGAAAACCAGTGATAGCGCCGGGCGGAGGCGTCCGTCTCGTTCATACCCTGCTGCACCACGGCCCAGGCGCCGCTTCGCGAGAAGAAGAACGCGTGATGATAGATCTGGTAGCCGTCCTGGATCAGGGAGTTGTCCACCTTCGCCGCCATGCGTGAGTTGTAGACGAGGTTGGCGGCGGAGCCCTCGGGCAGACTGAGCGTGTCGGCCCAGGCGGTGATCTCGTCGGGGGTCTTGCGGGAGGTTTTACCCTTGCCGCCGCAGATGAACAGGCCCAGGTCCTTTTCCTCGTGGCGAATCGCCTCCTTGAGGGCCGCGGTCAGGATGGTCGTGAGTCCGGAAGCGTTCCAGTCGAAAGCCAGTACCGTGCCCAGCGATTGAAACCACACCGGGTCCGCGATTCGGCGGATGAACTCGTCCGGGCCCTGCTCGGCCACGAGGACGCGGACCATCTCCCGGCCCAGCTTGACCATCCGTTTGAACAGCCAAGGAGGGCATCGGCCTGTATCCAGCGTGAAGGTTGCGATTCCTCTACGCATATCGTCTACCCGTTCTGTCCCGTCAATATGTCTGAGAGTACTATGCCGGCACGGTCGACGAAGTTCCCTCGGAATCAAAACAACGCCACGGTACTCTGAACCGGCTCAGTACTCCCGGAAGCGACGCATCCATTCGGGCCAGTCGGCCGGCTGGACGCCGCCGCCTCTGGTCCAGGGGCCTTGTGTATCGAACTGCCGGTGCCAGCGCAGGGTCCACAACTCCTTGAGACCGACAGGACGGACGGACCAGTCGAGGAATAAGTGGTTGGTGAAACCGTCGTGTCGATTGAAGCAGAAGTGCATCATCTCCCTGTCGTAACCCAGCCACTGTCCGTCGAATTGCGGCGGGTCGCCCCGCGTCCCCATCACGTAGGGTCCGCCGCCCCTCCACATCGTGTCGGCGAACACCGGGATCTCTGCCGCTCGCTTGACGTTCATGCTGCGCCAGTGCCATTCGGACGGGCGGCCCTGGATGTCCTTGACGCTCCCGGGCGGATTGAAGAGCCAGTTGTTCTGCCCAAAACTGGCCTCTTCCTGGAGGCTTCCCGTGCCGCCGGCCCCCATGACGTAAGTGTGGAAGGGGCCGCCCCACTCCTGGCCGCTCGGGAGCCGCCTGGTCGCCATGGGGCACAGGAGGATCTCCGATTTCGTCTGGTACAAATCCCGCAGGACGATCACCCATTCGCCGCGTCGCCAGCCGATGCCGGTGATGTTGCCGTTACTGAAGAAACCGTTGTTATCGTTGCAGTACATATACCAGATGGGACCCCATTGTTTCAGCAGGGCTCGACAGGCCACGGTGCGAGCTTGTCTCCTGGCTCTCGACAGAGCCGGCATCAGGATGGCCGTCAACAGGGCAATGAGGGCGATCACGACCAGCAGCTCGATCAGGGTGAAGGCTCTGCGTTTCTTCATAGCCGGTCGCTCCAAGACTCGTTGTGTTCCATGACGGAAGAGATGCTGCGGGTGCGTGCCCTGCGCCGGTTCTCCTCCGATTGGAGAATGCCATAGCGCGACGGGATCTCCGCGCCGCGCGCACGAAGCTCCTCACCGGGACATCCCACGGATCGTACCACCCGGGTCGCCCGGATTCAAGACGCCCGACAACGACAGGTCGCCGACGGTCTGCTGGGAAGCCGGGGACGCGAGGTCCCCTGCGGCCGCAGACTCGCTGGCGACGGACGCCTGGAGGTACGTTGCGAGATTGGCCTTGCGATTCCGGATGCCCAGCTTGCGGCGGATGTTCTCGCGATGGCGCCGGACCGTGGCCGGGGAGATGCACCGCAATTGAGCGATCTCCTTTGTCGAAAGGCCGTTGCGGATCATCGTGCTGATGGCGATCTCCACCGGCGACAACTGCACGTGGTCCCGCGCGATCTGGCTCAGGAAGGGGGAGGTGATCTCCTGCAAGTTCCGCCGCAGCAGCGTTGCGTAAGAGCGCTGGCGACCGGTAACCTCGAGTTCCAGTTCAAAGACGATTGGCATGATCACCTTCTGGATGTTGGCGGCGACGGAGGCCTTGATCTCGCGTTTCTCCTCTTCCAGACGCGACAGGACCGCGCGGAGGGCGATATTGGCCTCCTGCAGGGCCTGATGCTCCTGCTGAATCGCGCGGTGCGCCTCCTGGAGATCCGCGAGGGTCTTCATGTGCATCAGGACGCCCCCGACGCGTTCGGCCACCGCGCGGATCAGGGCGTATTCCTCTTTGAGGAAGGGCCCCGTGGCCGATGTCGGCACGCCGCTGTGATAGAAGACTTCGACGACGCCGGCCACACGCCCGTCGGTCACGATATCGGCGGCCATGCGCCACTTGCCCTCAGCAAAGCGCTGGGTGACGTACTGCCCGTCCGCGTAGGCGATCCTCGCGCAGGCGTGTTCCGGAAACTGCCAGCTCCTGGGCAGACAATCGACCACGCTCTGCAGGAAGCGGTCCGGAGAATGGAGATACATCTCTCGCAGAGTCGAGATCGTGTAGAGGCAGTCGAGTTCCTTGATCCGCTCGCGCAGAGCGAGTTCGAGTTCGGACTGCGATTGTCTGCCCGCGACGGTCTCCACGGCAGCCAGACGCTTCTGCAGGACCGCCACTTGTTTGAGCAGTTGGTCACGCGTCGGAATCTTGTCCATGCTGATTACCCATTTAATGCACATCGATTCCAGGAGACAACGATATCATTCTCATGATCCGGAAAATGGCATCCAGATGCAAGCTTTTTTGTGCCTTCCAATGCAATCGCACGTAAACGCTTGTATGAAAAGCAGATATGATAAAGCACCTCTGTCCGCCCCAGTGCGCCATGCCAATAGACGGTTGCATATATATGCGTATTATGTGTGGTACACAATCCACATATCAAGTGTGGTATATGTGCGTTTTTTGGTGGGGAATCGGATATCGACGTTCCCGACTACAATGCGGATTGCCTGATGGATTTGCCCGTGTGCGTCGCGCGGCGCGCACGTCGCCCGACAGGGTTGTTCAAGAACGGAGCTTGTCATGGCCGCCGGACCGAGAAGGAAGAGACGTTCCACCGAGGCGCCCGCCGAACAGCCCACGATGCTGCCGTTCACGCCCCTGGTGGAACTGGATCATCTTCTGAAGGTCGCCGGATCCGTCTCGCAGGACGCCAACCAGGTTTGGGCCGAGATGTGGGGCGAGTTCCGGCGAGTCGTGACCGCCAACGGCATGATCGTCCCCGAGGCGGCGGAGCATTTTGCCCCGGCCTGTGGATGGCCGGAGTTTCTGGAGAAGTTCTGGCTGCTAAAGCACTACCTGGATTCGATCCAGCGGATCTGCGAAAGACGGCAGTAAGATACGCTCGGTAGCCACGGCTGATCCGCGCGGTGTGGAATCCCACGAAAACCGAACCCTTTAGAACCAAGAGGAGAACGTATGACTGTTGCAGTGTCGCGAACCACCGATGAATCGTCCCTCGAATCCCAGGTCGACGCCTTCATGGCACGCGTCGTCACGCAATCGCCCGGCGAGGTGGAATTCCACCAGGCCGTGCGGGAGGTCGCTCGATCGGTCATGCCTCTGGTGCAGAGCACGCGGGCCTACCGGGAGGCCAAGGTCCTCGAACGGCTCGTCGTCCCCGAGAGTGTCTACCAGTTCCGCGTGGTCTGGGCCGACGACAACGGCGAGGTCCAGGTCAACCGAGGCTACCGTGTGCAGATGAGCAGCCTGATCGGCCCCTACAAGGGCGGGCTTCGCTTCCATCCGTCGGTCAATCTCGGCGTGCTGAAGTTCCTGGCCTTCGAGCAGGTCTTCAAGAACAGCCTGACCACGCTGATGTTGGGCGGTGGCAAGGGTGGGTCCGACTTCGACCCCAAGGGCCGCAGCGACAATGAAGTCATGCGGTTCTGCCAGTCGTTCATGTCCTGTCTGTTCCGGCACATCGGCTCCGAGATCGACGTCCCGGCCGGGGACATCGGCGTCGGCGGCCGCGAGATCGGCTTCCTTTTCGGCCAGTACCGTAAACTGACTCGCCGCTTCGACGGCGCCCTGACCGGCAAGAGCCTCAACTGGGGCGGCTCGAACCTGCGCCCCGAGGCGACCGGGTACGGTGCCGTGTACTTCGCGGAAGACATGCTGGGTACCCGCGGCGAGAGCGTCAAAGGCAAGACCGCCACGGTTTCGGGCTCCGGCAATGTCGCCCAATACACCGTCGAGAAGCTCAATACACTGGGCGCCAAGGTCGTCACCCTGTCGGACTCGAACGGCACCATCGTCGATATGGGCGGGATCAACGCGGAGAAACTCGCGTGGGTCATGGAACTCAAGAACGTCCGTCGCGGGCGGATCAGCGAGTACGCCAGCCACTTCAAGGGCGCCCAGTACCTGGCCGGCAAGCGGCCGTGGGGAGTCCCGTGTGACCTGGCGTTCCCCAGTGCGACCCAGAACGAGATCGAAGAAGACGATGCCCGCCAGTTGATCAAGAACGGCTGCTACTGCGTCAGCGAAGGGGCCAACATGCCCAGCCACGCCGACGCGGTCGAGGTCTTCCTCGAGGCCAAGATCCTGTACGGGCCGGGCAAGGCGGCCAATGCCGGCGGCGTCGCGGTCTCCGGTCTCGAAATGAATCAGAACGCCGGCTGCATGCGGCGCTCGCGCGAGGATGTCGATGCCCAACTCCGGACGATCATGCATTCCATCCACGAGAACTGCGTCAAATATGGCCGTGAGAATGGGTTCGTCGATTACGTGAAGGGCGCCAACATCGCCGGCTTCGTCAAGGTCGCCGACGCCATGGTACAGCAGGGCTACGTCTAATCGAGCCCGTCCTATTGATGATGGATAATTGGAGATGGATGAGGGGGCGACCCAGGGGACGGCGCCGGCCCTTCTTCGATCATCCATTATCCATCATCATTCATCAATTCCCGCCGTTCTTCACCGCCTGGTGTGCGGCGACCGGCAGCAGGATGTGCGACGGGTGGTTGGCGTTCATGTAGATCGTGTTTGTGGCGATCTCCGTCTTGCTATCTGGCCCTGAGGCGTTGCCTGTGTTGGGATTAGGCTCGAAGCGCGGGGCGTTGCTGGAGGACAGAGCGATGCGGACGCGGTGGCCCGGGCTGATGACCAGGCTGGTGGACCATAGATCGATCTCGAACTCGTAAATCTTACCCGGCTCCATCGGCTCGGACTTCTCACAGGAGCGGCGGTGGCCGGCACGGAGGATGCCGTCAAGGACAATCATGCTCCGACCGTCCGGATAGACGTCGGAGATCTTGGCCGTGAAGTCGGTGTCCGGTGCCGTCGACGAGGCCCAGAGCTTGACCTTGATGGGCCCGGTGATCTCAACGTACATGTCCAGAGCGGGCGAGGTGAACAGCAATTGGTCCGATCGCCCCTCGACGGGACGCTGGTCCTTGGGGCCTTTGGTCCCGGTCAGGTTCGCGCCGCCAACCGTGGGGATAGGGTCCTTCGGATCGTACTTGAAGGCGAGCGAGCCGAAGAGCTCCTGGGGCGGGGTGAGACGGAGCTTGCTGTCCGTGTGGAAATAGACCGGCACCACCTGCGCGGGAACCGGCCAGTCATCGGCGGTCTTCCATCTGTTGCCCGGCGTGTTGGGATCGGCCGGGTCGCCCATCACGAAGTACTGCACCGGCGGGATCTGGTCGAGTCCCTGGCCGTCGTTTTTGAGCCAGACGTCGAACCAGTTCCACATGTCCGCTGCTTGGGGGTGTTTGGCATTGGGGAAGACGAGATCGTCGCAGCGCCCATGGCCATACGGTTCCATCACGAGCCGGCATTTGCCCCGGGCGCCCTCGCCCCCTTGTTTGTTGATCGTCATGAAGCTGTTGAGGGTACCGGCGCCGAAGATGTCATACCAGCCGCCCAGGAACAAGGTGGGCACATTCACCCGGGAGGCGACCCGCTCCGGATCGAGCGCCTTCCAGAAATCGTCATAGCACGGATGGGCGCGGAACACCTCAAGATTCCTGGGACTGAACTTGCTCTGTGTGAGCCAATCCTCGAGCAGGCTTTTGCGGAAGGCCCCGCCCTGGTAGGCGGCCTGGGAGTACATATTCGAGAAGGCCACGCCGACGTAGCAGCAGGTCAGGTGGGGCGGGGCACTGGGAGCCGTCATGTTCAGCGCGATGCCGGGAGCGCTGATGCCCCAACCGCCGACCTTGCCGTTGGACCATTTCTGGGCGGCGATCCACTCGACGGTATCGTAGCCATCCTGACACTCGCCCCAGCCGCAGGCGAGGAAGACGGGATGGTCCTCGCCTTCGGAATCGAATCGACCGCGGAAGTCCTGTGCAACCAGGGCATATCCCCGCCGATTGGTCTCGGCGGCGAATCCTGCCACACCTTTTCGGCTGTACGGCGTCATCACGAGGATGGTCGGCCAAGGGCCTTCGCCCTCGGGCACGTGGACATCCGTGGCCAGCTTGACGCTGTCCCGCATCGGAACCATGACGGTCTCGGCGATGCCTGCGGGGCACACCGTGAAGACGAGAATCGTGACGAGGATGGTGGCGATCTTTGTGCTCGGCAGTGTTGTCCGGCTCATCGAAGACTCCGATCTGCTCTTCTGTAAGGACGAGAAACCTCTGGCACTGTGAACCTGTGAGCGCTCCATTGTAGGGGCTCAGGTACAGACGTGCAATCCCGGTCCTTCTATTGCGGGAAACCGCGGGCGCGGCAGAATCCGTGCCTGTCGCCGGCCTGGCCTCGAGTTCCACTTGTTGAAGCGTGCCGCCGGGTGTATCGTATGAGGTCCAGACCCGCGAGGATGGCCCGCGTGGTGGCAGGATGTGCAGGAGATGGTATGCGTGGTATTGTCCCGATTTTCGGCCTGTTGTTGGTCTTGCTGGCGGGATCAGAAGGCCGCGTGACGCCGGTGCCCGGCGCGCACGCCCATAATGACTATCGGCATGATCCGCCTTTGCTCAAGGCTCTCGAACAGGGCTTTACGAGCGTGGAGGCGGACATCTTCCTGGTGGGCGACCAACTCTGCGTGGCGCACGACCTCGACGAGATCCGCCCGGAGAGAACCTTGCAGGCGCTGTACTTGGAGCCTTTGCGGGAGCGGGTCCGCAGGAACGAGGGCCGGGTATATCGAGGTGGGCCGGGATTCATGCTGCTGGTAGATGTCAAATCCGCCGCCGAACCGACTTGGCGGAGGTTGCATGAGATTCTGGCCCAGTACGCCGACATGCTCACGACCTTCGGTCCGGCCGGTCGCAAGGAGGGGGCGGTGCTCGTGATCGTATCAGGCAATCGCTCGCTGGAGCAGATCCGATCGCAGCAGGTTCGCTACGCCGGGTATGATGGCCGCCTGACCGACCTCGATTCCGAGGTCCCGGCGGATGTCATTCCCCTGATCAGCGACCATTGGGGCAGGCACTTCACTTGGCAGGGCAACGGGGCCATGCCGGCCGAAGAACGTGCAAAGCTCGCAGGCATTGTCGCGAAGGCCCATGCCAAGGGCCGGCGGGTACGGTTCTGGGCGACGCCCGATCAGCCCGGGTCCGGCCGCGCGGCGGTGTGGCGGGAACTCCTCACGGCCGGGGTCGATTTGATCAACACGGACGACTTGGAAGGATTGCGGAGGTTCCTCCTTGAGCACCGGCACTGACGGTTTCATCGAAACAGCGGGCCTGAGCAAGGTCTATACCTTTGGCGAGGTCGAGGTCGCTGCCTTGCGGGATGTGACGCTGTCGATCGCCCGCGGGCGGCTCGTCGGTGTGACCGGGGCCTCCGGCTCGGGCAAGTCCACCCTGATGAACCTGCTGGGTGGCTTGGACACCCCTTCGTCCGGCTCGATCCGGGTCGACGGCAGACTGATCTCCGATCTGAGCAAACGAGAGCTGGCCCTCTACCGCCGCAATATGGTCGGCATGATCTTCCAGTCGTTCAATCTCGTCAACGCATACACCGCCCTGGAAAACGTGGCCCTGCCCCTGTTGTTTGCCGGCGTGGCCAAGCGACAGCGGCGCGAGCGTGCGGCGGAGCTCCTGCACGCGGTCAGTCTGGAGGCCAGGAAGGACCATCGTCCGACCGAGCTTTCCGGCGGCGAGCAGCAGCGGGTGGCGATTGCGCGGGCACTGGTCAACGAGCCACAGATCCTGTTGGCCGACGAGCCCACCGGGAACCTGGACAGCAAGACCTCCCGGCAGATCATGGAGACCTTGTTTGAACTGAACTGCCGTCGTGGTCTGACCATCGTGATGATCTCGCACGAGCAGGACCTGCTGCGGGAGTTCGCCGCGGAGATGATCCTGTTGCAGGATGGGATGGTGGTCTGAATCTCGGTGCGTCCGGCGAGATTCTGCTGCGAAACGCGACGGCGGCCCAGGGCCGACTCGCTCGGGCCGGCATTGACAAAAGACGGTGGTTTTGATATCCTATGTCTATGTGTCGGACCCTGTGCGTTGCCTTCATTGGCCTTGGGCTGTTCTTGGCGTTGGCGGGATGTCGAACCGAGCCCCAGGAGGAAGAGTGGATCTGGGAGCAAGTGAAGATCGGCGATCTGGCGCCGCGTGACGGACTCCCGGCCCCCCAGTTCTTTGCCACGGTTACGATCGATATCCAGGTTATGGAAATCCCCGCGGACCGTATGGATCGCCTGGCCGATCTCTGGCCGATCCTGTCGCCCAATCCGGTCAAGCTCACCAGCTACAATGCGTTCACCGGGAATTCCTTTCGCATGCGCTACGGGCGGATGGATCTCTGGCCGCAGGTCCAGTCGATGCTGATCGACGCCGACGCCCAGAAGGTGTCCACGACTTCGATGGTCCTGCCGGTGAACGACACGAGCGACTTTCCCATCGCGCATCTTCATGCAGGCCGGCAGGTCTCTTTTGTGGGCAACAACCTGTCCAAGCAGACCGTGAACATCGGGCCGGGCGTGCTGGCGCTGCGTCTGCGGGCCGAGCCGATCCCTTGGGCGCGCGGCGTGCACAAGATCATCGGCTATCCGACCTATACGATTCCCGTCAACAGTGCTATTGAGCCCCTGCAGGCGAAGGCCCGCCGCAACGAGTTCTACTTCGCCCCGGCGGCGTTCGCCGTCCAGATGGCGCCGGGCGATCTGGCCGTGCTGGGCCCCGACGAGTACACCGGAGAACGACGCACGCTCGGCGGACTGTTCTTCAACAAGCCGGAAGGCACGTTGTTCTTCAACCCGGCCAAGCGGACGCCGCCCCAGATCAAGCCCGCCGTGCGGGTCTACGTCCTGATCTGCACCGCG
>ENA-OSEO01002429-OSEO01002429.1-sediment-metagenome-genome-assembly--contig:-NODE-2429-length-26469-cov-7.949379_pt1 | contig 26469 bp, 21 predicted proteins | sample MGYA00237883_ERZ534232 | MGnify/ENA metagenome assembly ERZ534232
TCTTCCAGTATTCCAATCTTCCAACATTCCAATGACTTGAAAAAGGTACAAATCATGCCCTCTGGGCTTAGCTCAAAACCGGGCTTTCTGGACCCGGATCTTTACAATTCATAACTCACGTCTTAAACCCATAATTTATTATAAATCTATGACATGGTCGTGTTTCTACCCAGTGTCAGTAGTGAATGCGTTTCGTCATGTTTGGTTTTTTTGAACCGTCACAAATTCAAACGCTGATAAACCTGAACCAAAACAAAAATTTATCAAGAAAACACGAAATTGACAACCAAGAATTTTAGTAGACCACTTGTTATATCAATATGTCAACTATAATTATATCACCAATTGCTTGCAAATAATTTTTACTTGCATTATGATTGCTGAATTACTAAGAAAGAAAATTTTCCCAATAGTAAATGCGTTCAGTGTTAACCGTTTACGAATTCGAACAAGATAATCATTGAAACCGACAGACAACAAGAAACCATCCCAAACCCCAATCGCAATCATCGGCATGGGATGCCTGTTCCCCAAATCCCAGGGGATTAAAGAATACCAGCGGCTCCTCTTTCAGGGTGAAGATGCCATCACCGAAGTGCCGAAAACCCACTGGTCCGGGGAAGATTTTTTCGACGCAGATCCGAAAAAACCGGACCATGTTTACTGCACACGGGGTGGATTTATTTCCCCGTTTTCTTTTGACCCCACCGAATTCGGCATCCCCCCGTCTTCTCTTGAAGCCACCGACACCTCCCAGCTCCTCAGTCTGGCTGTGGCAAAAAAGGCCCTTGAAGATGCCTTCAGCGGAAAAGACGAGCCGTTCAACCGCAACAGAACCAGCGTCATTCTCGGTGTCACCGGAACCCAGGAACTCGTCATTCCATTGGGTGCGCGGCTGGGGCATCCCATCTGGCGAAGAGCACTTGAAGATTCCGGGATTAATTCTCAAAAAACCGAGGAGGTTGTCCAAAAAATATCCGATTCATACGTATCCTGGCAGGAAAATTCATTCCCCGGGCTGCTGGGGAATGTCGTTGCCGGCAGAATCTCCAATCGTCTGGATCTCGGCGGTACGAACTGTGTTGTGGATGCCGCCTGTGCCAGCTCCATGAGCGCTATCCATCTTGCAATCATGGAGCTTGCTTTAGGAAAAAGCGACACGGTGATCACCGGCGGTGTTGACATGCTCAACGATATCTTCATGCACATGTGTTTTTCCAAAACCATGGTGCTTTCACCCACAGGAGATGCCCGGCCGTTTTCAAAAAATGCCGACGGCACCGTTCTGGGGGAAGGAATCGGGCTTTTTGTACTCAAACGGCTTGCGGATGCCCGAAGAGACGGCAACAGAATCTATGCGGTGATCAGGGGCGTCGGATCATCCAGCGATGGAAAATCTCAGAGCATCTATTCACCCAGTGCCGAAGGACAGGTCAAGGCGCTCAGGATGGCCTATAATGAAGCCGGCATGGATTCATCCACCATTGAACTGATTGAAGCTCACGGCACCGGAACCCGGGTCGGCGACGAGGTCGAATTTCAGGCTTTAAACAGTCTTTTCTGCAAATCGAACAATGGCAGCAGGTGGTGTGCGCTCGGCTCCGTTAAATCGATGATCGGACATACCAAAGCGGCGGCCGGCGCTGCGGGTCTGATGAAAGCGGTCCTTTCTGTTTATCACAAAATGCTCCCCCCCACCTTGAAAATTGAAGAACCGGACCCCAAACTGAATATTCACCAAAGCCCCTTTTACCTGAATACCAGGACCCGACCCTGGTTTTCGAAAAAAGCCCATCCGCGCCGGGCAGGAATCAGCGCATTCGGGTTCGGAGGAAGCAATTTTCATGTGGTGATCGAAGAATACCACAAACAAAAACAAGAAATCTCCTGGAACGGATCCAAAGAAATCGTGGCGTTTTCCGCATCCAACCCACATCAACTCAAAGCGGATATAAAACGATTTAAAACGGTTATAGAAAGCAACGCAACCTGGAAAGAGATTTCAAAAACGGCGGCAAAAACACGTCATAATTTTTCCGCATCGGATCCATACCGGTTTCTGATGGTTTTTGAACCATCAGAAGATGTTGCGGGCCTTTTTGACCGTGCCGCCCGGATCCTTGAAAGCCAACCTTCAAAAGATCCCTGGCAACTTGAAAATATGTTTTATGGCGGCCCCGAACCATCCGGTAAAATGGCATTTATTTTTCCGGGCCAGGGAAGTCAGTATCCCCATATGGGCCGCGATCTGGTTTGTTTTTTTCCGGATGCCATGAACGTTCTGGAGCATGCCAACGAAATATTTCAAAGTACCGGTGCGTTAACCGATTATATTTACCCGATTCCGGCTCAAAACGAAAAAGAGCGGCAAATTCAGCAGGAAACCCTGAAAAAAACAGATATTGCCCAACCGGCCATTGGCGCCGTCAGCATGGCCATGCTGAAGACCCTCCAAAATTTTGGAATTAAACCCGACGCCGTCTGCGGTCACAGCTTCGGTGAACTCACGGCCCTTTGTGCCGCCGGATGGATCGATCTGGATACATTTCTATCGCTGTCCATAACCCGAGGACGTTTGATGACGGCAGCCGGCGGGAACAATGATCGCCATAACGGGGGCATGCTTGCAGTCAAAGCGTCGCTGAACGAACTTGAAACGTTGATTAAGGACATGGAACCGGGCGTGGTTCTGGCCAATCGAAACAGTCCCGACCAGGGTGTTTTGTCCGGGTCCCAGGAAGCCATCAACCTCGCTGAAAAACGATGCATGGAAAACGGGTTCAAAACCGTACGCCTCCCGGTTTCCGCCGCGTTTCACAGCAACCTGGTCAAAAACGCCCAAAAGCCCTTTGCCAGGGCGTTGAAAAACATTGATATTTCGCCTTCGGATATTCCGGTATTTTCCAACACCACTGCCGAGCCCTACCCGGTTGATCCTGAAAAAGCCAAAAAACTACTGGCCGAACACCTGCTGTCCCCTGTCAACTTTGTTAGCGAAATCAGGAATTTGTTCAATATGGGCGTGAGAACCTTTGTCGAAGTCGGACCCAAATCGGTTCTGACCGGCCTCGTAAAATCGATACTCAAGGATCAAAATTTTAACGCCGTCTCCTTGGACGGGTCTTTGGGAAAACGATCGGGAATCACAGATCTTGCAAAAACGCTCTCCTTTCTCGCATCACTCGGCCATGCCGTTGATCTGAACGCGTGGGAAGAACCGGAACGGGAGACAAGAAAACAGCGGATGAGCGTACCGCTCTCCGGAGTTAACTATAGAAATAAGGGATCAGGGACCAGAAATCAGGGGTCAGAGGCCGGAGGTCGGAGGTCGGAAGTCGGAGGTCAGGAAACAGAAATAGAAAATCGAAAGTCGGAAATCGGAAAACGTGAGTTAGAGAACAAACGTCCGGCTATAAAGTCCGAAAAAAAGAAACAGAACACACCATCGGAGCTACCGGTATCCCGCCCGAAAAATCCGGGAGTATGCTCCCAAAACATAAACAACGATATAAACACTATGAAAGCCAAATCATCCCACAACACTGTTATGGTGGATGCACTCCATGTTTTGCAAGACGGCCTGAAAGCCATGCAGGCCCTCCAAAAGCAGACCGCCGAAACCCATCAAAAGTTTTTGGAAACCCAGACCCAGGCGACAAAAACCCTTCAAAACATGATGGAAAACACCCAGCGATTGGTTGAAGGCGCTTTGGGGATCCATTCGGACCCGAATACATCCCGAATTCCCGTTGAACCCACAAATGAAACCGTGTTGGACACCCGGAAAATCTCGGCCGGTGTCCCTGACAGGGCCGACGACCCCAAAATTTCCGATGTCCAAACCCATATCGAAAACCTGTCCGATAATTTCAAGGATTCTGGTGACGTTGGCTCACGTCCGTTTGAAACCGTGAATAAAGGGGAAAACGCAAAACCTGCCGCCAAAGATCCGGCACCACCTAAAAACGACCAAGAACATATCAAAAGCAAACTGCTAAACACCGTCAGCCGGCTCACCGGTTATCCTGTTGAAATGCTTGCTTTAGACATGGACATCGAGGCAGATCTCGGCATTGACTCCATTAAGCGGGTAGAAATCCTCTCGGTGCTTGAAGAAAAAATGCCCGGACTTCCCACCGTCTCTCCGGAGGTCATGGGAAGCCTGAAAACACTGGGACAAATCGTCGAGTACCTTGCCGGAACCCCAAAAATCGAAATGTCCGGTTCCGACACATCTTCTCCGTCCTCGGCTTCGCATCCAGAGCCGGCAAAAGAACATCCGGAACCATCATTGCAGGAAGCCTCTGATTTTTCCGCTGAATACCTTGCAGCGAACATCGGACGAAAGGTCGTATCCGCTGTTGAAAAACCGCTTGTACAAAACCGTCGCCGGTCTCTTCCGGAGGGACGGACCGTATACGTCACGAACGATTACACCGGTCTTTCTTTGGCAATTGTAGATCAATTCAAATCACGGGACATCCCTGCCGAAATCCTGTCCGAAGACATGTTCCCCCACGGAACCGACATTGAATCCTTCTTAAACAATATCGGCGGCCTGATCATCGTGGCCGAACATGCGCCAAAAGACCACCGCTTTTTAAAAGATGCGTTTTCTCTGGCAAAGCACCTTGGCCCGCACCTTCTCGATTCCGCCGAAAAAGGGGGTGCCCTGTTTGCCGCCATCACACGTCTTGACGGCGCATTCGGTTTTAAAGGTCTTGGCATAGACCATCCGATCCAGGGCGGTCTTGCAGGTCTTATCAAAACCGCAGCCATAGAATGGGAAAAAGTTTGCTGCCGTGCCATTGACATTGCAGCTGACCGGCAGGACCATGCCGACATCGCAGAAACCGTTGTGTCCGAACTGTTGTTTTCCGATCCTCTGGGCCCGGTTGAAGTCGGCTTCGATTCAAATTCCAGATGGATACTGCAGCTTGAATCCCGGCCCTACCCCCAAGGGGACATCCGCCTGAACCCAAAAGATGTGGTGGTGGTCTCCGGCGGCGCCAGGGGGGTCACGGCTGCCGCGGCCTGCGCCCTTGCCAAACACGCAAAACCGACCCTGGTGCTTTTGGGTCGCTCTCCCCATCCGATCCCGGAACCCGAGTGGCTTTTGGGAATCGAGGACCCGGCCGGGGTTAAAAAGGCCATTCTTGACAATGAACTGATCAGCGATCCCATCACACCGGTTCAGCTGGAAAAAATCTATAAAAAATACATGGCCAACCGAGAAATCGCAAGGAATCTCGAAACCATTAAAAATTTGGGTGCCGACGTGCACTATTTTTCGGTGGACGTCCGGGATGGGGACGCGGTAAACACAATTTTAAACGATGTTCGAAACGCCATAGGCCCCATAAAAGGGATTGTTCACGGTGCGGGAATGCTGGCGGATTGCCGGATTGTGGACAAATCCGTCGAACAGTTTGAAACGGTTTTCAATACCAAGGTCAAGGGATTGAACGTTCTTCTTGACGCTGCCAAACCCGATTCCCTCGACTACCTCGTGCTGTTCTCATCGGTCACCGCCCGGATGGGAAACAACGGTCAGGCGGACTATGCCATGGCCAATGAAGTTTTAAATAAAATAGCACAAAAAGAATCCGTTCATCGACCGGCCTGTCGCGTGGTCTCCATTAACTGGGGCCCGTGGGACGGCGGGATGGTCTGCTCGGCACTCAAACGAAAATTTAAAACCAGCGGGGTTGACCTTATTCCAGTGGACGCAGGTGCCATGTGCATGATCCATGAGATGAAAGGCGGCAAAAGCGCGCCGGTTGAAGTGATCATCGGTGCCAACATCCTCTCCCAACACCCTAGGAATACTGCAGAAACCGTCGAAACCGTACCTGTACCCCCCGTTTCCTATCAAAAAAGGGAAAATCTTTTCCTGACCGTTCAGCGTGATATCGATGTGGATCGATACCCGATTCTGGGTGCACACCTGTTGGATGGAAAACCCGTGGTTCCCTTTGCCCTTATCGCCGAATGGCTCGGTCACGGCGCGCTGCATGAAAACCCCGGGCTCTTGCTTCAGGGTCTGGACGAAATGCGTATTTTTCACGGTATCAAGCTTGACGAAAAGATAAAACACATTCGACTGTTGTCCGGGAAGGCGAGAAAAAGAGGTTCCATCTTTGAGGTGGATGTTGAAATCAGAGACGGAGTTAAAGACAATATCGAAGTGATCCACTCAGGGGCTACGGCTATTTTAACCGACCGGTTTGATCCGCCGCCCGGGTTTGATTTGTCCGGATATATCGGCACAAACGGCTATTCAAAATCCATTGATGAAATCTATGAACATGTCCTGTTTCACGGGGTTGAACTTCGAGGTATCCGGGAGATTATCGGATACTCATCCCAATTCATCACCGCACGGATCACGTCCGCCCCGTCCCCTGCCAGCTGGATGAAAGATCCGTTAAGGAGCCAATGGATTGCCGATCCCCTGGTGCTGGATTCCGCATGTCAAATGGCCATCCTGTGGTGCTTTGAAGAGCGGGGATTGGTGTCTTTGCCCAGTTACAGCGCCAGCTATCGTCAGTATCGCGACTGCTTCCCGTCAGACGGCGTAACCGCAGTTCTTGAAATCAAATACGCCTCCGACCACCAGGTAAAGGGAGACTTTACATTTCTCGACTCGCATAACATCGTCGTTGCCCGAATGACCGGCTACGAGGCGGTCATGGATGAATCCCTGTCCAGAGCGTTCAAGCCCGAACACGTATCTTAGACACTTCTTCCGGAATATGTTTTTTGCCTGGCCCTTGCCATGGCTTTGAGCACATCCACGTGGACATCCACGTAATCATAAACCCGGGCTTTCTTTTTACCCGGTGCGGGCCGCAAAACCCGGCCCAGGTACTGCAATACCCGGCCACTGAACTTGATGGGCGTGACCAAAAACAGCGGGGACAGATCGCTGCGGTCAAATCCCTCCCCGATCAATTGCCCGGTGGCAATCAACACCCTGATCTCCCCCTGATCCAAACGATCCAGCACTTGCCGACGCTCGGCAGCACTCATATCCCCGATCAGGAGTCCGGCGGGAATATCATGCCTGAATCGCAACATCGACTGCAAGGTCTCACAGTGTTTTTTCCGGTCTGAAAGGACCAGACAGACTCCCTGGTTGTGCGCCACCTCCGCAGCGATATCCGATGCGATCAGGCGGTTTCGCAGGTCGTCCTGTGTCAGTTCGGACATCATTTTGGAATATTCGTTCACCGGATCATAGTAAGGTTTAAAGGCCGTCTCCCGAACAATGACCTCGGCATCCAACACATCCCCGCTTTGAACCAGGCGGACCGGATCGATCTTATGGTGAACGTCCCCCAGATGCCAGAAGATCAATTTCGACAGGTTGTCCCTTCGCCAGGGAGTTGCCGAAAGGCCCAGCATATATTTCGAATCGAATTCGGTCACCGCTTCGGTAAAAGTTCTGTTGGGGCAACGATGGCATTCATCCACCACCAGAAAACCGATCCTTTTTGAAACCTCCCTTGCACATTTATACAGGGTCTGAACCAGGGCTACGGTCATGGTTTCGCCCATATTAATTTTGCCGCCACCGATAAACCCCACGGCATCCGTTGGAATCCCCAAAAACTGTTCGATGCGCTCCATCCATTGAAAAGCAAGATCCTTGGTGTGTACCACGATCAGGGACGGCTGTTTTCGCCGGGCTATGATAAACAGCGCCATTACCGTTTTCCCGCTGCCGGTGGGCGCACTCAGGGTTCCGAAATCCTTTGATGCAATTATATTGACGGCTCGTTGCTGAAACGGTTTTAACTGACCGTCAAAATTAAAATCCGCGGATTTAACTGTCCGTCGCTGATCATCAATTTCATAGGTTGCGCTCTGCCGCCTGCAGAGCAGCAGCAATTGTCGCATGTATCCCCTCGGGATCCAAAGGCCGTCCCGTACGTTGTCGTAAAACTTGAGCATTTTGGGAGTACCCCGGTTCCATCGACCCATGCGCTCATTTTCCATCCATTTGGGGTTTGGAAAGGTCAAGGTCTTTATTAATTTCCGGTGGATCTCCCTGGGTATGTTGGAAAGCCGAATGTTGTTGGTGAGGATAATGTTCATTGCCGTTGTCATTTTGCTCCAGTTTTCTATCCAAATTTTTGGGTTGACATATTATGGGTGAACGCTGATGATGTGTCAATAATTGGTGCATGAATGCACGATTTCCTGAACAGCTTTTTAATCTTACATGAAGGAGAATACATCATGAAAAAATGGCTCTATATTGGAATCGGCGCAATCGTTGTTGTTTTTGCCATTATCATCTTCGGGATTTCAAATCTAGGCCCCATCATTAAAAAGGCTGTCAACTCTTACGGTCCCCAGATAGCCAAAACGGAATTGCACGTGGATGATGTGGGAATTTCTATTTTCTCGGCGGAAGCCAAAATCAAGAAATTTTTCCTCGGCAACCCCTCCGGCTTCAAGACACCGAGCGCCATGGAAGTCGGCTCGGTTCTTGTGGATGTTGATGAAAAGTCCCTGTCAAATAATACCATCGTTATTGATCGGATCGAGGTGATACGCCCTGAAATTACATACGAAAAAAAAGGAAGAACAGATAATTTCAACACGATTTTAAACAATATCACTCAAACGTCCGATTCGGAGAAACGTTCTAAAAAAGAAGAAACCGGCAAAAAACTTATCATTCGAAACTTTATTGTAAAGGAAGGGAACGTCAACCTGGAATTATCGGTTTACGGACTCGGAGATAAAAAAATAAATGTCCCCTTACCGGACCTTCACCTGAAGGATATCGGTAAAAAGGAAAATGGTGCATCACCGGCCGAAGCATTTAAGGAAGTATTTGCGGCTTTGTACGGAATAATCACCTCTCCTGCAGTAACGGACGTTTTGAACAAACAGCTCGATTCATTTGGAATCAACTTAAATTCTCTTGGAGCAGAAGCGATAAAGCAATTGGGAGGCGGCACGGATAAAGGAGAAGAGTTAAAAGATGTCGGCAAAAAGTTAAAGGGTATATTCGGCAATTAGACAACATCTGAAACGTTTTTTGATAAATCTAAGGCTCGCTCCAAGCGATTCCAAAACTCGCCCTTCGGGCTCAAGCAGATGAACACGGTGGAAGAAGTATTTATAAAGAGAGTGGTTTAGGAAGACCTATCATTCATACGGATGTCGATTTTAAATACGGACAGGTGCTGTTGGTAAATATCGGCCTGTTTTTTTATCGTCTGAAGGGCGTTTTGAAATTCATCCTGCGTCATTTCATCCACGAACACTTTAGCTAAGACTGCCATCAGGAGGTCATGATCTTTTTTTAGGGTTATAATATTTTCGGATAGAGAATCGATCATCTCGTTAACCTGATCTGCTTCTTCTTTAAGAAAATCATACCGCCGCAAAAAAATTTTTCGGGTTAAGTCACCTTGGGATATTTTTTTAAACGTTTTCGAAAAGTTTACCAACGGGCCGCAAAATTTATGATTGATTAACATTTGATATAAAAAAGCAAGAAGGACTATTACAATAAGCGCAATGGACAACCGGTTCAATAAAACAACAAAAAACTTAGCCGAATAATTTTGAAAATGAGCATCGTTTATCAAAAAAATGTCACGATAAAATTTTGACAACACACCCCATACAATGACGGCAACAACCAGTGCCGTATGGATCAGATTGGCAACCATCATTTTGAAGTGGGTTTTGCTGGCGATGAAATAGTTTTTCAGCCGTCGCCGATTGCGCGTTCGGTTCATATTAACCTGCTTTCTTGTTTTGATCTATTTTTGATTTTTCTCTAAAAAGCAGTATTCTTCATTTTGTGCCACTTGATATGTTCTTGATGCCTGAATCGAATTTTCCCTTCATTCTCCGGGTCATAAAAAAAGGATCGGGTGATCTTATAACCGTCAGTATTTTTGCAATGAATCGTATATAGAATATTATTTCCTTCCAGACTTTTCTTTATCCCGGAAACAAAGTAAATATCTTTTTTGTCCCCTCCAAGCCCGTAGATAAGCGTTGTCTTTGTCATTTTAATAAAACGATCCACGTACAGTGGGTCCGAAGTTGCCCATTTTCCGACCAAATTTTCGGGAATATCTGTGTTCTTTTCCGTGCAGGACACAAATATTGAGGGACCGATTAAGATTAAAACCACAATTACAATCCGTTTAAGTTTCATTTTTCTCCCATTTGTTTTTTTGTGATGTTATGCTACCTTTGTTTTTCTTTGCCGCATGATCGACAAAAAGGCCTTTACAATGTCGGGGTCGAACTGGCGGCCTGCTTCTTCAGCAATTAATTCAATAACATTCCCAATTGGCCATCCTTTCCGATACGGCCGATCCGAAGTCAAAGCGTCAAAAACATCAGCCACGGCAAGGATCTTGGCGCCGATGTCTATTTCATCTCCTGAAAGGCCTCCGGGGTATCCTTTTCCGTCGTATCGTTCATGGTGCTGCAAAACGATGGGAACGATGTCCTTATATGAAGCAATCGGTTCAAGAATTCGTGCGCCGATAGAAGGATGCTGTTTAATCAAACCGTACTCGTCGTCGTCGAGTGCTCCGGGTTTATCGAGAATGGCCAAGGGAATGCCGACCTTTCCGATATCATGAAGCAGGGCGGCGCGATGCAAGTCATCCAACCTTTGGGATGAGCACCCTAACACAGAGCCGATCTTCAAGGCCATTTTTGCGACACGCGAAGAGTGACCGGCGGTCCATGATGACTTGGCATCGACGGTCCGAGCAAGTGCCTGTATTGTGCCCATATTGAGATTTTCCAACTCTTCGATGAGAATTGCGTTTGAAAGGGCAACTGCAACCTGATCCGCCATCTGGCGGGCCTGGGCAATGTCTTTGGTGTTAAAGTCTTCCGAATGGGATCGCCCTATGGAGAGTACTGCTGTCAGTTTTCTATTCAGAAAAATGGGAAAAACCATAAAAGATTTGATACCGTGCCCAACAATGGCCGAAAGAAATGACGGTCTTTCTTCATTTGGTCCAATTACATGATATTCCGGATGGGCATGCAACATATCAACATCGTATGCGCTGAACTCGACTGATTTTTCAAACAATTTTTCTTTCTTGTAATAATAGCCCAAATAAGCCAGAGAAATATAATCTTTCTTTGAATGCATCAGATATATGCCAACGCTGTCACAGACAAACCAGTCGTACATTCTGTGAATTACGGTTTTAATGATGACCTTGGTATCCAGCGACGACAAAATGGCGCGATCGATCTCTGCTTTGGTCTCTAATGTTTTGAATTGACTGTTCAACTCTGCGGCCATTTTATTAAATTCCCTGGCCAACTCTTCAAATTCATCGCCGCTGTTCAGGTTTACTTGGGACTCAAAGTTTTTCATGGCAATCCGGTGAGTGCCATTTTTCAGCAACTCAAGGGGGACAAGGCTCTTGCGAATATGGTAGATACTGAGAATCAATACCACCCATAGGGCCAACAGAACAATCGCTGGAAAAATATTCTTAAAATCAGACATGGGAGCAAGGACATCGGCTTTTAATTGACTGAGCACAACTGTCCATGCATCAGCCAAAAAAAGACGACCTATAAAAATTCTGCGGTAACTTGCCAGGTATCTTTCATTTTCATGGACCGACTCGAACTGACCTGAGACAGGATTTTTTAGATGAAGGCTCACCTTTTCGAGATATGAATCTATATTGGGAAGTGAGGTAAATAGAAGATTTTTCGCATCGTCTAAAACATAAACCTCCGTGGCAGGCGGCAAAACGTTTCCCTGCTCTATACCCCACAGGTAGGAAGGATTAATTTCTCCAATTAAATACCCTGCATTCGGATGCTTCAAGTCCAGTAACCGAACCATTATTATCCGTGGTAAGGACCCCGGATGATTCACTATGGAGATGGCTGTCTTGCCCGCACTGATGTGCTTTAATTCTTCCATACTTGGTTTTTTGAGATTGTTCATTTCTTTATAAATAGGGACATACCCGTTTGCAGTGTTAAAAATAGCGGCGGCCTTGAAACGGCTTGCCATCCGTTTATTAAAAACAGACAAAGGGGTTTGGCCGGGGCCGTTCAAAGAGGTGTTAACCGCAGAGGCGATAAGCTGCAATTCGGTTTCTAAAAACATTAACCGTTCATAAATGGAATAGGCGTGCCCTGTAACCGATTGTTTAAGAAGTTTAAAGCTTTGTTCACGGAGCTGCTTGGTAACGCGAATATACGAAATTGTCGAAAGACACACAATAGGCACAAGTGCACAGGTAACAAACAGCGCAAAAATTCGCCGGGCGATTTTGCTATGGAAAATTTTGCGATCAAACTTCATTTTCATGGATCTCTTTTATAATTCTGAAACAAGGCCGACATACCGGCCTTCGTAGGCACGCACGACATCGTCAAAAGAAACAGGCGCCCTAAACGATACATTGGTTTTTCCATCCTTTCCCATGCTGTAAAGATCATAATCTTGATTGACCGGGACCTCATTCATGTTTTTTCGCGCCGCTCCAATTACCCCTCGGTCGTCAATGTCAATTTGTGGGGGACTCACATTAATTTGTGGCCGTCCACCTTTAACTCCTGGTCCCGGAACAGCGTTAAATTCCGGGGCGCTAACGATAATTTCCGGGGGACCGAACGCACCATCAATTTTTAAGTATTGATAAGGATTCCCCCAGGGATCTTTAATGGTCCCGATATTGGGCAGATCGTTGAGTCTATCCGGAAGTTGACCGTCATTGTCAAAAACAAAAAGCGCGATCTGTTTCTCCATCATTTTAATATCTGTAATGACCACCATGACTTCAGCTTCATATTTATATTTCAGATATGTCGGTATCGATATGGCCGATAAGCATCCAATAATGGCAATCACGATAAATACTTCAATCAGTGTAAATCCTCGAAAGCCTCTGTTTCGATTCATAAACTTCGAACCTGCGGAACTGATTTGACCCCGGCCACGAAACAAAGGCTTGTTATGATTTGGGTTACTCATATTGTGCGTATTATGGTTCGAACGATGGTCTTTCCCGGCGGTCTTAATTTAAAAACATTTACATAAATATCGGCAGGTTTTGAATAAAGATTAGGGGAAAACGTATATTTGGAGGGGGCAACATGAAACTTGATAATAATTTGAATCGGGGAAATTCTTTATTTTGTATGACAATAATTGGATGCTACAATATGCAGTATTTATTTTCCGAGACCGGATGTTTGGGTTTCCAATGGTTGCGGCTTTTACCGGTTATGATATTCCCTTTCGTCGGGAATACAGCCGGGCAATGGCAACCGGTGATATGCCCATGAAATACGATACGATAATGAGTTGATTTGTGAGGGTGGTCTTCAGGATACCGAAGTTCAACCATCGGCGCGCAGTTGTTTGAACCGGTTCGGGCAATGTCACGATATCACCTTTTTTTCGCAACTTCCGGATCAGTTCGAAATCTTCCATAATCGGGATATCCGGAAATCCTCCCAATTCATGAAAAGTGCTGGATAACACAAAAATTGCCTGGTCACCGTATGGCGTTTTCAAGCATCGGGATCGCCAGTTTGCAATGCGTTCGATGAGCCTAAGGGAAAAGACAGGGGAATCGATATGAAGCGTAAACGCACCGGCGGAGATGCCCGGCAGCTTTATCACGCCAAGAATATGCCGGTCAAAATTTTCGGGCAGCCGTGTATCCGCATGAAGAAAAAGGAGCACATCTCCGGATGCCGCATCAGCGCCCTGATTCATTTGCCGGGAACGAGGGGGCGACCCTTTAATTACCCTTGCACCCCGTGTTTTTGCAATGGACACCGTATCGTCATGACTCCCGCCATCGACGACAATCACTTCAGTGTTATTTCCATAACCGATACTGGATAGGGTTTCAGCAATGTCATCAGCCTCGTTCAAAGCCGGTATGATCACAGAAATCTGTTCGGAAGCGGCATCCCGACTTCTCAATACCCGGGAACGTTCCCAGATGGAAATATCTTCGGGGCGGTCCACATCTTTTCGTTGATCAAGTATTGAAACCTTTAAACCGATCCCTCGTGCTGCGTTTAACGTTTTATAAAAAATATCTCTTTCTCCCCAATTCATTCCGTCAAAAAGATTATGGATGCCATTCATTTGAGACGCCTTTTGAAGCCCGATCAAATAATAGCCGCCGTCTTCGGCCGGACCCAGTACCATATTATTTTGTCGCAGCGCAGCAAAAGCCCTTTGAATGTCCGCACCGGTTATATCCGGGATATCCGTACCGATAATAACCGCAGTCGCCGCTCCGGCTTTAAAGGCATCTTCAAAGGCCCGCAGCATGCGATATCCAAGATCGCCGCTTCCTTGAAAATTGTATTCGTAATCGGATCCAAGCCATCCCCTCATCATCTCTTCATTACCGCCGTCATAACGGATTTCAACGGTAATTTCATCGGAGGCTGATACCGTCTTCATCTGCCTGAGGGTGTGCTCCGTCATTTTACGTTGAAGATTTGCAGCACCTTCCGCGCCGAGTAGGGGAATCAGCCGGGTCTTGGTTTTTCCGGTTTCAGGATAACGGGTGAAAACGATCAACCGGTTTCTGTATTCAGAAAGCATCGTATAACTCAAGGTCTAGTTTTCGCCTTTAATCATTTTGATGATCTTGGGAATGAAAAACGAAAAGATAAAGAGGCCTATGGAGAAAAATACTTTAAAGGATACCAGATCTCCCCAGTTTCCCGAAACCCATACATCTTTTAGCGTTCCGATGAAAAAGGTGAATATGAATGTCCCAACAATGATGCCCAGTCCGGTTCCGGCAATATAGTCCCAGAACCGGACCTTGGTCAGCCCCATGCCAAAATTCATGGGGGTAAACGGAAAATAAACAAGCCGAAGATACAGAACGGTGGCAAATCCGTTACGTTCGATGGCATCGTCATATTTTTTTAGCTTATTGCCGATCAGTGATGCTGCAAAATCCCTTCCCAGGGTCCGCCCGATTAAAAAGGCGGCGGCGGCACCCATCATGGCGCCAATCCATACATATAAAAATCCCCAGTACGCCCCGAATATAGCGGCCCCCAAACCCGTCAGCAAGGTGCCGGGCAAGAAAAGACAAACACCCGTGGCATAGATTATCATATACACCACAGGTGCCCATAAACCGGCAGTTTCAAGGAAACGGCCCAGCGCTTCGGCCGTAAGATAATTTTTAACCGGTGTGAAACGGATGAAGAAAATGGCGCAGACGATAAAGAGAGCGAATACAATGGCCTTAAATACCGCCTTCGATGTTTTTTTTGTCGGTTGCTGCACGGTTTCTTCCATTTTCCAGTTCTTTTTAATTCTTCATCGGAGTGCGGCGGGCAGCTGGATGCTGCGCGGTTTTGGATAGGAAAATTTTGCTGGTAATCGTGTCCTAACGCCGGACCACTTTGGGATTGAAGCCTTCTTTTTGTAAACTTTTGGTCATTGTCTCGGCCTCTTCTTCGGCCCGAAAAGCACCGACCAGGAGTCTGATTTTGTTTTTGTATGCACGATCCGGGACACGATATGCAGAATACCCTTTCGCCAGAAGATCGGCCGCCATTTCATTCAGCTTTTTATCATCGGAGAAAATTCCGACCTCTACGGCAAATGGCCGCTTTACCACAAAGGCATTTCGATATTCTCGTTTCTTCAATTCTAAAACAGCCTTTTGCGCTTCCTCCGGAGTCTGATAATAGCCGACTAAGACCCGATACCAATCACCTTTTCCGGAAATATGGACATGGGAAATGCACACGGAATCCCCTTTATCCCTCAGTATCATTGCTTCCCGCATAGATTCATCCTTATTCGGAAAAGAACCGACTTGAATCATGTACGGATAATAGTCTTGATGTTCTTCAAGTGTCTTTTGCCGGTCCGGCTGTTTTGCTACGTTTTGTTCATTTTTGAGTTTCGGAGCGTTTTTAACCGATTTGCCGGGTTTGTCGTCGGCAAGTCCGATCTTGCTCTGATGCATACGCACATCTACAGCTTTCATTTTCTCAAGCTCATCCCTTGCGTTCGCCAGTTCTGCTTCCAATTCCTTTAACCGTTGGGAAGCAGCTTCATTATCGATGGACTGTTTCTGTGTAATTTCAATAAGCTTGGCCTTTTCCACCTCTAATTCGGATAGTTCGGATTGCACCGTATCAATCTGTTCAATCATTGAAACATATACTGTCGCAGCCTCTTTTTCATCAGGAGATAGCGGTAATCCGAGATAAATTTGAAGCCAATAAAGTGCTGCCGTATAATCGGTTTCCGGATTGGCAGGGTGTATGTTTAGCATTCCGGCCTTCCAAACCGCAAGTTTATGATAACTTGTGGAAGGGTATCGTTCGGCCACCAACGCATATTCCTGCGCAGCTTGGTGATATGCTGAGGAATCAACCAACATAGCTGCGTGATCCATAAGTTTTCCGGCTTCCGACTCAGAATTTGAGGTGTGAAATTTCGACGAACAACCGGTCATGAAAAGACACAACATAAAAATGAGTATATTTCGGATCTTCATAAGCACGTCCTTAGGATAAGATGGGCAAATTTATTGCCGGGCCCTGAAATTCCTCGGGCTCGACCGGCAGTTCAATGGTAAATGTCGAGCCATGATCAACAGTGCTTTCGGCATTTACCTTGCCGCCGTGACCTTCCGTAAAGGCTTTGACCAAGGCTAAACCGACCCCGGTTCCACCGCTCGTTACTTTTCCCGTATTGCCGGCTTGATAAAACCTTGTAAATATTTTTGGGAGATCTTTGGGAAAAATACCGATTCCCGAATCCTGGATCTCCACCTGTACGCCCAGAGTACAGGGTCCTACTTTAACTCTGACCATCCCATCGATTTTTGTATATTTTATCGCGTTGCTGAGCAGGTTGCTGACGACGATAGAAATTTTTTTGGGATCCACCCTAATCCTTGGAACAGGAAGGGTAACCAGTTCAACCGTAATATTTTTACGTTCGGCAATCAGTCTTGCATCGTTAACAAGGGGCTCAACAATCTGGAGGAGATCTGTCCATTGCATATGATATTTCATCATTCCCGAATCAATTTTCGAAAGGTCAAGATATTGTCTGCTGAAACTTGCCAATTTTTTGATTCCTTGAAGAATAGAGTCGAGCATCTTTAACTGTTCAGCATTTAAAATTCCAGAACATTGGTTTTTCAAAATGTCGTGTGCAGAAAGCATCACCTGGAGGGGTGTTTGAAGTTCGTGTGAGATCTGCTGCATCATATGCGTTCTTATTTCGTTCGTGTTCTTAATTTTGTTGCCCATATCATTGACTGCATCGACGAGCAAGGCAATTTCATCATTAGAAGAGACATTGATTCGATCAAATTTACCGCGCGCAATCTGCTGAGTTCCTCGTATCAACTCACCGATGGGTCTGGTGATGGTGCGGGTAATAATAAAAGCGGCTGATATAGCGGCCAGAAGGGTCCCGATGATCAATAACAGCGCTATATGGGCGGACCGGCTTGTCGTTGTTCTCATTCCGGACATTGCATTCCCAATGGATCCCCGATTGATGCTGATAAGATGATCAAGGGATCTGCTCAAGGTTTTCGCGTAGTCCAACTCCGAGTTGTCAAGTGGCAGACTATAATCAGGTTTTTGTGTGTTTTTAATGCCTTGTATGACTTGGACAAACGTCTGATGAGTGCGACGCATATTTCTGATAAGGGAACGTCCAGTCTCATCCGATTGCGCATGGAGCAACAAATTTAAGTGTTGGTCAAATCGTTTGCTGTTCGCAACGAATAGAGAAAAATAAGTCTCATCACGGGAAATAAGATACTTCTGGGCATCTCCGTTTTCATCGTGAAGAATGTCTTGCAGTTGTTTGGCGAGGTTTACCGCCAGGACATTTGCGGTGAGGATAGTTTCAGCCGATTTCGAGACCCCACTCAGCGCCAGCAGGATATAGGTGCTGGAGATGATCATTATGATGATGACGGCGCCGAAGCCAAGCATCATTTTATTGTAAATAGTCAGCTTCACAAATCGCGGTCTCCAAAGAATTTGCCTTGCATAAGCGTGTTTGAGATTTAGCCGCACCGATGGAAACGCCCCCAAATGGTCACGGAGCATCTTTCTGTTTGATCATGATCTTAGGTAAAAACCCAGATCCTTTTCAAATAATTTCGGTCCGACATACTGAACGCCGACGCTGCGGTCCCCAACCCATATAACCCGGGCGGATCTGCTGATTTCTGTTCGTGCCGGATTGTCCAGCTTGAATTTCAATGCCAAAGAATCGCCTGTTGAAATTTTATGCTGCCTTAGCGTGATAAACTGAATGCCGCCCAGTGAAAGATTTTCGACAACGATCTCCCCTCTTTCTCCGCTTTTTTGGACAACGTATTCACCGGGCAGCTTGACATCTTTGCGGTAATGCTTTCGAAATTCGAGGGTGAACTGAAAAATTTCGGTGCATTTGCATTTGGCATTTATCTTTTTTTTATCCATTAGATTTGTTACGTCTATTCTTGTCGAAAAACCGCATTTTGGACAGACGATTGTTATATGCCTGGTATCGTCAACATAAACTTTTTTCATGAAGTTCATCCTTTTTTCATCTTTATAATAAAGACCGCTGTCAATTTTTCCCGCATTACACTTCAATAAAGGTCTATGTCTTGTAATTCTCCTAGCGCGTCCTGTTGAAAGTTCCGGTGGTTTGTAATCCTGAACGCTGATTTTAGAGAATTAGATATCTGGTGTCAATGAGATAAATAACCGATCATCGTTATTTACAACCCCTTTTCATGCATCGGAACCTGCCAGATCGGGGCTTGGCTCGATCCGGGTTGAGTTGACTTAAATCCAAAAATGAATACCCTTACCCTATAATGCAATAACGTAGCAGGAATTTTATCGGAGACCTTTAATAGAACAGGTGGGTATTTAATATCCAGTTGAATTCAATATCACCGACAAGCCGGATAGTAATTATCCAACATTTGATTTTTGCCGGATGAAAAAGGGCGGTTTTTAAAATTTCACAAAGAAAAGATTTGGTTGATTGTTATAATATTTTTAAGATGTTATTTTCAAAAATTTTCTTATATCGTAATTGTGGCACACGATTTGCTTTTTAACACATCAAAGCAATGCAAACTTAAAAAACCAATATGAGGAGGTATAAAAAAATGAAACGTACTGCAACAAAAATCCTGGCTGTTTTGACTGTATTCACCGTTATGGGCTTCGGACTATATGCCTTTGCCGATCAAGAAATGGGTTACGGACGGCATCACCGCGGTGGTGGTCAACCTGAATCCGGATGGCATCATGGCGGTTACGGATGCCCTGGTTATGGATACATGACGGGTGATTTAAGTGATGAAGACATCCAAAAAATGGATGAGCAGCGAAAAGCGTTTTTCAATTCCACCGGAGATCTGAGGCGCAAAATTTATCAAAAAAAACTTGCCCTTGAAAGTGAATTTGCTAAAGAGAATCCCGACCCTAAAAACGCCGCAAATCTCCAGAAAGAGATATCCGATTTTAAGGCTCAGATCGATCAAAAACGAATTGAGCACATGATTGAAATGAGAAAAATCAATCCCAACTTGGGCCCGGGATTGATGGGATCCGGCATGATGGGCCATGGATACGGCAGAGGATATGGAGGAAGCGGCCCCATGGGATACGGTTCTTCATCCGGACATCCCTGCCGGTAATAGATCTGCATCGATATCCGGCGATTCGAAGATATCCGCCAAACCGGGATGATTCTCCACATAGGGGAATCATCCCGTATATAAAAAATAGAAAATTGGAATTAGAAAATAGATAACCGCAAACGGACACAAATGAACATAAATATTAGGTAAACTGATCGGTTCCGGGTTCACCGTTCAAGGTTGTAAAGACATTCAGCTACAGCTCATTTCTGAACCGTGAACCCTGAACCGTTTGACCTGGGTACTATTATAATTTGTGTTTATTCGTGTTCATCCGTGGTTTCCCTTGTCCCTGGTCGTCTCTGGCACCGCCGATCCGAAGGATTCCGGATTCCTGCGGAAAGGCGGGTAAACCTCTTTCCTATTTCCTATTTTCTATTTCCTATTTCTGGCCCGTCCCGGAGGACCATGTTTTCAATGTAAAGGATGAATCCGTTATGCGAATCATCATATGTCTTATCACTGTATTCTTCATTGTTCCCCCATTTTCAATACATGCCCAAACCATTTTTCATGCCGGTAGATTTTCGTCGGCAGAGCCCGGTGATCAGTTGCCGGCAGATTGGCATCCCTTGACATTTAAAAAGATACCTTCCCACACACAATATACGTTGATCAAAGATGGCGACACCGTTGTCATAAAAGCTGAAAGCCGAGCATCCGCATCCGGGTTGGTGCGAAAAATCAGGATTGACCCGCAAAAGTACCCCATTGTCCGATGGCGGTGGAAAGTATCCGATGTTTATAGAACCGGAGATGTTACAAAAAAAACAGGGGACGACTATCCTGCCAGAATTTACATTACCTTTGAATATGATCCTGATCGGATAGGGCTTTTGGAAAAGATAAAATACAACTTGGCCAAACAATTCTATGGTGAATATCCTCCGAGAGCTGCAATTAATTATATATGGGCCAGTCATGCCCCGACAGGAACCATCGTTTCGAATCCCTATACCGACCGGACCAAGATGATTGTTGTGAAAAGCGGAAAAAAGGCGTTAAACACGTGGGCTACCGAAGAACGAAACATATTCGATGATTATGTCCGTGCCTTCGGTGAGAAACCGCCCATGATATCCGGGATCGCTATCATGACGGATTCGGATAATACAAAGGAAGCTGCTACGGCCTTTTATGGAGATATTCAATTCATCGAAAATAAAAATCCACCGCATTAAGGAAAAAATCCCTATTTTCTCACCCTTTAATTTCACCCAAGTGTTATCTGATTTTTGAACCGGTTCGTCGACGGTTGACATAGGATAATTCGTATCTATTTTAAATGAAATGTTTGATATTTTGCCAAAACATCAACAATAAAAAAGGAGGGGGGCATGGACAAACAACTGGCGGAAGTCATCGATTTGGCGATTCTCAGAGAAGAGCAAGCGTACGACTTTTACATGGATATTTTAAATAAATTGGAAGACCCGGGAATAAAAGATACACTTGAATTCATCGCCGGAGAAGAAAAGAAACACAAGGCGTTCCTTGTTGATTACCGTAAAGGGAATTATGGTACTGACGCACTGAGGATGACGGAAGTTGTTGAATACAAAATAGCAGAATATCTGGAAGAACCCGAAATTACAAAAGAAACAAAGAGAGAAGATGTCTATCTGATTGCCTCTCACAGGGAACTCAGATCGCACCAGTTTTATACGGAACTGGCCAACATGCATGATGAAGGCAGTCTCAAAGATATGCTGCTGAAAATGGCCAATGAAGAGTTGAAGCACAAGGAAAAGATGGAATATTTATATGCCAACACGGCCTTTCCACAGACGGCCGGCGGATAATTCTCCATTCAAACAAGCCTCGACCTCAAGTTTGGCGCGAAACGCTTCAAAGGAGGTTCAAAATGAAAGAAAAACGCAACTTACATCTCAAAGTACAGGAAATGTGTGACTGTTATGCCACCGGCGATCCTCTCAAAGAGATGTCCATCGTTAAAAACGAAGAAGATATAGAAGAAGCCGCCTTAAAATGGCTGGCGTTAGCTGCATTGCATGGCGTCAACAACAATGCTGAAGAGATCACCATCACCCGTGACCCGGGCGGTCAGGTTCGGGTCGTCGCGGAATACCGTAAAACCGAGTTGCCTTCCCCCGGCTTGGAAGTGGGCGGGAAAATAGTGGATGCGGTTCGAGAAATTACCCATATCGAGGAAGACAAAGGGGAAATACCACTGGCGTTGGGCATTCGCCAGGACACTGTGAACCTTCAGATAAAGTTCAAGGCAAAAAAGGACAAAGAAAAAATCACCATCAAGTTTCCATCATAAGCGATTAATATTCCTTTGCCGGTCATGGGCTCAATCCAAAAGGAGCCGTATATTGCGGCTCCTTGTCATAAATGCGCAGGCCGTCAGCGTGAACGGGCTGAACCGAAAAGACCGGCCATGTCATGGATCAATTCATCGATGATCGCTTCAGCCCGGCGCAAGTGCTCGGAGGTATGAAATACCGACACGAGACCCTGAAAGATTGCGGCATACCGGGAGAATGTTATATCCGATTCCCCATATTTTACAGCGGGCTTGGTGTAAAGCCCATCCTCGAAAAAATAATTGACCCGATCCGTATCCGGCAAGGGCTGAAACGGCCAGGTGAGCTTCAGATCCATCAGATGACGGATGCTTTCAAGGGGCGGGTCGTCTGGGGAACATCGCAACTCCCGTGAATCCATTTCGGTGATGGATGCCAGTTCATCAAAAACGTTGCAAAGCAGATCCGACTCCGTAATGATCAGCCCGTAGCGATACCAATCCTTAGCGGTGCGGCGAATCAGGTCCTTTAACTGTACCGGCACTTTATGAAACGTCGGACAGAAATAGAGCCTGCAGGCCATACCGCCGTAATAACTGAGTCCTCTGAAATCAATTCCGTTGTTTCCATCTGCCATTGGGTGGAGCAGACATCCCACCCGGGACCGGCTTTGACCCACCAGACCGATGTAGGGGCAGTGGTGAAACTCCGGAAAGGGCCGATCTCCGGCAGTTTCGTCGGCCATCCGTCTCCCGAAGTCCTCGATATCCTGCCAGTTCCGGGGCAACTCGTCAAATATTCGGGTTCGATAGCGCAGCATCTCCGTCAGGTTTTGTTCGGACGGATCGGCAACATTGTAAAGACCGCAGCATGCGCCGCAAGAAACATTCTCATTGACCTGGCACAGGTAAATCCCGCCCGGTGCGTGATGATCCATAGACGTAGAGATGGCCATGCCGGAACACTCCATTTTATAATTCCACATGCGTCGTAGGCATTGATTTAACGGAGTACAACGCTACCAATGTATAATCGCGTGATCGATGCCGAAGCGGTCATGAAGTCCCAAAAAGAAGAGTGATCACATGTAAAACCATATAGTTCCATATTCATCAGGATCTTCTCCAAGTTTTGATAACCGTAATAGATAATCTAATATCGGCATGTCTTTATGGATGTGAGTCTTGGAGCTTGTGATATTCATTTCCCAAGGATGAAATTCATAGACCCTCCTACCATCCGGAAGTACCGTTAACAAATCACGATGCTGTACCGCCCGTAAATAATTCTTGCCCAGTCCAGGGATATTGAAAACCGCCTCATCAGTCCGCCTCAATCCGGGAACAAGCCTTGCCTCTTCTTCCTGCTCCTGAAGAATACGCGCTATGGGCACGCGATAATCACTTGTCTCCTCTTTGCCCTTAGGCATAAAGGTATAATAGGGGTCAACACCGATGCGGCGAAGCAAAATTCTCAATAACGTACTTTCAAATCTTCTCGATACATAAAAAGTGAAAACTTGTTGATTATATACGCTGATTCCTTGACAACGAAGCCTGTCAATTGCTTCAGCCGTTTCCGGCGTAATTTCATAAGGATGTTCAATGTGGGTCATGACTGCAATATCCCGTTTTCCTACTTCTCGATATTTTCCAAGCAGCCCGGCTAACCGCTTTGTAATGCGCATCGGCAAGGTCACCGGAACACGAGTACCGATACGTATTAAATCAATGTGCCTGATTTTGGCAAGTCGATTAAGCAGCGAATCCAACTGATGATCTGCCATAATAAAAGGATCGCCTCCGGTAACCAATACTTCGTGAACGGCGGGGTGCTCATTAATCCATTGAACAGCCGAATTGATTTGAGACTCACTGGCAAATGAATGTGGGGCCATCACTTGCTCGATTTCCCAGTTGCGCTGGCAATAAACGCAGATCTGTGGACATGTCATAACCGGTTTCATTATTATCACGCCCGGGTATCTCCTTGTAATTATGTCGATGGGCGAAGTATCGGACTCCAGCATAAAATCAAAAGAATGCCCCCCGGCTTTTCGATTTAACAACATATTTTCGACATAACTTTTCGGCGGAATAACCTGGGCCCTTATTGCACGGTCGTTTTCGCTTGGCTCATCATCCATTAACGATACATAATACGGCGTTATGCCAAAAGGCAACCTCCCTTTTAATGCTTTTTTAATGACGAGATATTGTGATTTTTCTATTTGTGTCAATTTACCTAATACATCCGGATTCGTGATAATATGCTGAACATGCCATTTCCAATTATCCCAATCGTTTTCCTGTCCACCAAGTTTGAAAAGTATCTCTTTTCTGCGTTTATCCCGTTTCAATTGTGACTCAATAGAAAGACCATCGGCATAAGTTCCTATTCGTCCGTCGACAACTTCCCAGATCCTATCCAATTCGCCCGATCGAGCGATAGCTTTTTCTCGCCCGGATGGTTTGTTGTTTTCAGAAGGTTTACATAAAAACTGAAAATCCGCTTTCCCTTCCAAACCTCGGATCCAATGAATCAGCTCCGCATAAAAAGCAGGTTTCAAATCGTTTCGCTGTCGGGCTCGTGAAATATCCCATATGGCTTTGGCAATGCTGAATCCCGTCTTAAAGTCTGAGCGCTCTGAAAGGACGCTCATCAACATTAAACTGCAATCTCGAATTCTTATTAACTTATGGGCCGGGAGGTCTTCTCCGTTTAATGGATAACGAAATAAGCGGGTGACTCTTTGCAGCAATATTTGACGAACTTCCTCTAAATTTCGACAACGATCTATTCCTTTAAGAAGTTTTTCAGCGTCATTTCGAAAAACTTCGATGTTATATAATTTTTTATATGGCCAATTCGACATTTTCTTCACTGGTTTGGCGTGATACCTTTGAGTTTGGTAAATATATGGATCCAGCGTTATAAAGTTGTTTTTGATTTTTTGGAGCAAGCCTTGTGCCAAAATAAATCTTCAAGACAACTTAAAACACATCTAATTGAATTTATATAAAATGATTTTATTTTATTCACATCCCTTCAAGCAGTTCGAAAAAAGAGCCAACCGGATAATTTTTATCCACTTGTTCTTATCAGCTCCATGAAAGTGATTATTTTTTACCCGGTTTCCATTCTATCCGTACAAAATTTTATGGTTTTATTGCCATTACTGAAAGCCGTCAAGCCAATTATTGTGTTTATTCAATGTGTTATTCATTAAATATTTCTTTTGCATCAGCGCTGGCATGCGGTTTGCTTTTAATAAGAGTAAAAATAATTCGTAAGCATTAAAACACACACCGGAAGTCATCATTATGGAAACATCACAGACATCGGTTTTGCGTGTTTATCTATGGGATAGTGAATTTGGACACTCCGAAAAGCATGTTATAAGAACCAATTTCAATGAGGTGTTCAATGATCCAAAAACGAAAACAATTTTCTAAGCAATTCAAGATCGATGCTGTTAAACTGGTAACCGAACAGGGCTATAACGTTTCAGAAGTTGCCCGAAACCTCGGCATCCACCATAGTTCTTTGAGACGTTGGAAAAAGCAGCTTAAAACCAGCGGCAACCAGGCTTTTCCCGGTAAAGGGCATATTAGCCCCGAAAAGGAAGAACTGGACCGGCTCCGCAAAGAGGTAAAAAAGCTGCGAATGGAACTAGAAATCTTAAAAAAGGCAGCAGCCTTCTTTGCCAATGAGGCGGATATTACAAATACCTTAAAACAGATCATGAGAATAAAGTGGCTCCGGAATTTGAGTTAATTGCCAAAGTGCGTCAAATACTCGCCGATACCAGAGGCAGCTATGGTTCACAACAAATGAGCGGCCAGCTTCGGGATGACGGCTACGATTCGGTCGGCACCGAGCCGGAAGTCTGATGAAGAAGGCCGGTGTATCTGTAAAACGTCGCAAAAAGTTTAAAAAAAATCACTGATCGAAACCCAGATCAACGGAATCTGTGCTGACATTAGGCGCTATCTGCTTTTTTAAATACGGCAAAGGAAGATAAATAAAATGGAAGTCCCCAGGAATGCACAAGTATGTATGGAATCAGACATTGGACTGAAAAGGGAGCAAAACGAAGACACTTATTTCATAGTTGACCACAACTCCAAAGATTATGACATTCAACACTATGGCACAATGTACGCGATAGCCGATGGTATGGGGGGACTTACCGGTGGGAAAATTGCGAGCAAAATGGCTTGTCAAGGGTTGCTTGGATACTATGCCGAAAATGAGATGGCTGCCCAAGACACCTCAGATTTTTATAAGGCCAGACTCCGACATCTGAAAACAGTCATTTTTAATACCCATGAAAAAATCTGTGAATATAGTAAGCAAAATAGTGGCTATGCGACTATGGGAACCACGCTCTCGGTTCTGGTTCTCATAAAAAATAGGGCACTGATTGCGCATGTGGGGGACAGCAGAATTTACAGGTTACGCCGAGATTCTTTAGAGCAGAT